>Ga0306922_10004718_pt1 | contig 12931 bp, 12 predicted proteins | sample sta12Cox44000082_FD_203758 | JGI IMG/M metagenome (GOLD analysis project Ga0306922, IMG submission 203758) | Lab enrichment of tropical soil microbial communities from Luquillo Experimental Forest, Puerto Rico - statoxic.12C.oxic.44.000.082 (v2)... | ecosystem: Environmental > Terrestrial >... | reverse complement strand
ATCCATCTCGCATTATTACAATCGCGAAAAATTCTTCGCTAACGCCAGGCCGTTTTTGAAGCCGGGGGGAGTCTTGGCGTTTACAGATTGGTTCAAGCGTTCGGGCCTTTCTGCGGTGCAGACCCGTAAGTTCATCGCCCCGATCGAGCGCGGAATGTTGGTCGAGCTGGAAACGATGGACGATTACGAGTCCTACTTGCTGGCCAATGATTTGCAAATCGTCCATAGGCAGGATTTGACGCGCCACTGCGGAAAGACCTGGCAGTTCGGCTCAGAAATCATCCGGGATAAATCGCTATGGGCCCTGGCCGCCAAGCAGGGCAAGGACTTTTTGACCTATCTTCGAGCCTTCCGAGCCATGCGCGCCGGCTACAGCTCCGGGAATTTCGTCTACGGCCTCTTCGTTGCGTCGAGGCCCTTTGCGTCGTAATGAGCGAAGTAGAGCGCGGGAGTTCGAGTGACGAAATTTGCTCATTCGCCTGCGACCTCGCTCTTAGTAAATTCTCCATCTGCCGACGCAAATTTTCGGGATTCGCCGCCCTCCTGTCTCAGGGTTCACATTGGCCAGCGTTCTGACCCAAGGCGGAGGTGCGCAAAAAGGCAACGCGCGCCCTTGCGGGCAAACAGTTTCCTGTCAAACAGAGCAATCTGAAAAGGAGCCTTTCTCGACTGCGGCTTCACTTTTTTCACCCTTTTCCTTCTGCGGTGGTCCCGCGCTTGCTCGTGGTCACCTCGCCGGTCCAAAAAGCGACAACTCAGGGAGCCCTGTGTTCCTGCGCACGACCTGCCAATCCATGGACCCAGGAACAGCCGAGGAAAGGCTTTGGCGCGCCGTGATCGCCAGAACTTTGGAGGAGTGGGTCCGTGGTCCTTTGAGTTTCAGCCGTAAAGCCGAGCAGTACCTGTTTAACGACAATCGCGATTTTCAGACCGTTTGCTCATCTGCGGGGATGGACGCCGGCTATCTGCGCTCCCGGCTTCGGACCATCCGAGCGCGCCTGATCCAGGAACGAAAACTCCAAACTCATTCTGCACTCTGAATTTGAGACCGCCCTTTGAACGAAGCGGCCTAGCGGTTTTGACTGAGAACGCAGATAGAGGGCGCCCAATAGGAAAGCGCTGGCTCTCGCAGTTGCGCGCCACTGAATTGTGGTGCACCCCAAAGGGCTCGATGGCGTCGGCAACCTATAGGACAATTTCGCGGTGAGGAAGATTTCCGGGCGCGCGATTGGCTGTGTTACGGTCGCGCCAGACTACGGCGATAAGGCCAAAAGCGATGCCGTCGATCCTCCTAAAGTAGCGGGCGATTTGCGAATCGCCTACTCTTTTGTCTTTTTCCTCAAGCCCTTGGCTAACTCCGAAATCGCTGCGCCGACAAACTCGAGATGACTCCGGCTGTAATCCTCCAGCTCGCCGGCGAATTGCTGTGAAACCTGTGTCGCCTTTTGGTGAAGCGTCCCCAGGCTCTCCTGCAGGATGGGTTCGAGAGCGCCCTGAAGGCGCGTCTTCACCTCGGCTTCGTGTTTCTGTGACAATCCGCGAAGATCGCTGAGAGCCTCAATCGTGGCACCTCGCGCCGCGCGTTCGAACTCCGCTTCGGCGGATTCCAGGCGGTCGCGGATGGCCTTCTCGAATTGTTTTTCTAGCTCGCCGTGGACTTCCCTGATCCGCCCTGTACTTTCCTCAAGCGAACGACTCAAAATGCCGCTCGCTTCCTGCGTGCCTTTGTTCAAGTCGATGAGCGCTTTTTGCGTCTGGCTAAGCAACGGAGCTGACTGCTCTTTGAGGCGCGCGATAATTCGGTCGACCGAATCCCCGCGCAATTTGTCGATCGCCTGCTCGATTTTCTCAAGAGCGCTTAAGGAAAGGGCTTGCGAGACTTCCTCCATTTCCCGCCGCCGCGACTGGATTTGATCGCCAACCGCTTGCAGTTCGGATTCCACCTGCTTGGAGCACTGGGCCTGCACAGCCCGGGTGATGTCCCGAGCCGCTGTTTTTAGCTGCTGGACCGAGTCTTGGATCGCCGCGTTCGCCTGGGTCTTCATCGTCTCGGTGATCAGCCTCTTGACTTCTTCCCTCATGGTTGCGCGCAATTCTTCAAATGTGCCCCTGCTTCTCTCCCGGACGGCGATGGCCGCAGCGTCAGACAGCATTTTTTCCAGCTGCTGCTGGAAACCGCCTACTGCTTGTGTGACAGGCGTCACTCCGCCATCGAGCGGCGCAATCGCCTGAGCCTCGATTGTCTTTAGAAACTTTTCATTCTTCTCTTCCGCCCTGAGTGCTTCCGGTTCGGCGCGCGGAACGGCGAACGGCTTAGCTTTTGAGGTATCCAGCTCGATCGTTTTGGGCCCGCTCCAGGGCAACCAATCCCTGGGTGCGTCTTCGAGGCCCCAGACATTGCCGGGGTCTTCGAACTCAATCGCCGTTTGGAAGAGTTGGCCAGAAGCCTCGGGGCGCTTGACCCACCTCACCCAGCCTCGCGCCGCGCGTGGGCTCTCTTCCTGTTGGCACTTCAGCTCAATCATCACAAGCGCGCCATTCAGCACTTGGTGCGCCGTATAGTAGTTACACCCGTGTGCACTCACGATTACCGTCGAGACATTTTCTACATAGGGTCCGCGCCACGCATCCACTCCGGTGATGGTAACCGGAATGGCACGCTCGATTCGCGTGCTACGACGCGCTGGACGAGTTAATTCATTTGCAGCCGTAGTTGCCACTTTAGACCTCCGTCCCTGCTCGTTTCCATTGAGCATAAAACAGAGTCCATGGCGCCGAACCGCTACAAATTGCGACGAGGAGTCAATCAGTTACTTCGGCGGTGCCCGGTAGAACGAGCTAGTTACGCCGCGCTCACCCGACCGGTTTCGAACAAACGGACCGTAGCGGTGACTGCACTTCTAGGTCCCCGGGTTCCATGCCGGGAAGGCCGGCACCTGCAACGCCTTCTAACCGCGATGTGCCACCATTCAAATTCTCGCTGGCCCGCCGACTGAAGAGGCCATTCTTACGAAACCGGCTAAGGTGTAAAGCCGAGGCCCGGCCGGTTCCTTTCTCTTCTTATCGGCCACACGCGGCCTGAATGCAATAAAATTGACTCGGATACCGACACGTGCTGCTCTTCATCAGTGCTTGCGTTGCCCTGTTTCTTGTCGTTCTGTGGATTCAGCCCCTGTCGGCCGTGCCTGCGCTCGAATGGCTCACTCCGAATATCGAATATCGCGTCCGAACCGATCTCCCGCTCGTCGCCCTCTCCTTCGACGACGGTCCGCATGCTGTGTTCACGCCACAAGTCCTCGACATCCTCGAGCGGCACGATGCGAAGGCTACCTTCTTTCTCATCGGCGAGCGGGCCTTAGGTCATCCGGAACTCATTGCGCGCATCAAAGCGGCTGGTCACGAAGTCGCTAACCATTACTTCCTGAACGGGCCCACTCTGGGCCACTCGGACGCGGAATTCCTTCGGTATTTGGAAGAAACGGAAAACGCAATTGGTCCGCTGGCGAATCCCAAGCTGTTCCGTCCGCCCGGCGGCGTAGCTCGCTCGCGACAGCTCCGGCTAGCCAAACAGCGCGGTTATACGAACGTTCTCGGTTGCGCCTACCCCCACGACCCCCTGCATCCTCCGGTCTGGTATATCTGCTGGCTGATTGAAAAGAACCTCGCCCCCGGAACCATCATCATCCTCCACGACGGCATTTCTGACCCGTCCCGCACCATCCAGGCTCTGCCGCATATCCTTGCCGCCGGTTGCGCGCGAGGACTGCGCTTCGTCTCCATCGGCGATCTTCGTGGTCATCTTGGAAACTGAGCGATGACAGTAAACGACGCCATTTGCGCTCCTGTTGAGTTTGGTTGCGCTGAATTTGCTCTTCGCGCCGAACGCCAGGGAACATGGACGCTGACGATGGAAGACAAGCGTCCCTAGCTGGTTACCCGGACAAGGGGGACGAAGGCAACTCGCCGTCTTCCCGCTTTACTTCAGTGCATCCATTGGCTACCGTAGGCCGAGGGTCGTTGCATGCAAGTCCCATGAATGCACTGCTGACGGGCAAAGACCTGATATTCGTGCTAGTCCTCAAGGTCGGCTTTGCGGCCGCCTTAGCCGCCTTGCTTGTGCGCTTTAAGTCGTTTCGCAAGCTTCTCTTCACCGAAAATCGCGACTCCGATCAGAAAGTGATGTTGTTGCTTTTTCTCGTCCCGCCTCTGGCCATCGGAACCATGTTGCGCCTGATTGGCAGTTATCGCTTTTTCGATTTGACCCTGGAAGGCTCGTTCTTGATGGGACTGATTGGCGGGCGGATCGTGGGTTTGCTGGGAGGTTCGCTGATCAGCCTGCTGCCGTTTGGATTTCACGAATGGCTGTCTGCGCCGATGGCCGCGCTCGTCGGACTGCTCGCGGGAATGATTCGCGACGCCATCCCGGAAAAGGAAGACGTCTGGCACTTCGGGCCGTTCCTTTTCCTGAGCGTACCCTCCTGGCTCTGGAAAATCGTCCGCTACGGAGAAGGGAACTGGGCGATGCTGCCGCTGTTCGCTTGCGCGATCTTGGAAATCGGATTGGTCACGCTTGGCCGAGCGGTTCACCCTGGCTGGATCTTTTCGATTCAGACCAATAATCCCGGCTACATGCTGCTCGTGGTTTTGTCATCGGTGATGTGCGTCGCCATGGCCATCAAGATTTGGAATAACACGCGCATCGAGATGAATCTGGAACAGAATCAGCAGAACCTGCTCAAGGCGCGCATGGATGCGCTCACGAGCCAGATCAATCCTCATTTTCTCTTCAACACTTTGAATACGGTTTCATCGCTTATCCGTTTCGATCCGGATATGGCACGCGGCGTAGTGCTCAAGCTTTCGAACATTTTGCGGCGATTGCTGCGCAAGCACGACACATTCGTGGTCCTGCGCGAGGAGCTAGAGTTTATCGACGATTATCTGGATATCGAGGTGATTCGTTTCGGGCGTGACAAGCTGCAAATTTTCAAAGACGTTGATGAGGCCACCCTGGACATCTTCGTTCCCAGCATGTTGCTGCAGCCGATCATCGAAAACGCCATCAAGCACGGTTTGGCACCGCGCCTGGAGGGTGGTCAGATTCACGTTCGCACGAGCCACCGGGACAGCCGCCTGAAGATTGAAATCAGTGATAACGGAATGGGAATGTCATCGGCGCGTTTAAACGAGGTTTACCAAGGCGGCATTGGAATCAGCAACGTCTACGAACGCTTGCGGCTCCTCTACGGCGACCAATTCGAGATGGACATCCGCAGCCAGCCGGGCGAAGGCACCCAGATTCGCATCGAGATTCCGGAGCTCGCCGCCGTCGAAGCCGCCGCAATCTAGCAGCGCACAAATCACAATGCAGCGGGGTCCTGCGAGCTGATTGTCTGCGATCCCAATCTGGTGTTCGCTTCTCCTGGCGAGGATATGCGCGCAGCGGAAAGCGCGGTTGTGCCCGGCGGAGGTAGCAGAGTGTTCTCCCTTGACTGTTATTGCCAGAGGGAGTCGAGCAGAGCCGCGAGGCGGACGCCCGCCTTCGCGAGTTGCTCCTCGACGAAGGGAGCCGCAGCGTTCTGATACGGTTCGGCGAGATTCTCGTCGATCTGCAATCGCCCGGCGTGCGATGGGCCACTTTTTTGAACAGGACACGCGGTCATCGGGCGCGGGCCTTCGATGGGAAGCGGATGCGGCAGGCGTCGGTAGACGACGCGTTCGGCGAGTTCGTGGCTCTCCCAGGCCCAGGTAGCGAAATTAGCCGGTTGCGTTTGCCAGGTCTCAAGGTACGACCGGAACTTCCTCTGCAAATCTCTCGCGAGCTCGAACGAGGGTTGCTTCCGAGAGAGATGCTCGACTATGTCAGTGTCCCAGACGCTGTGGAGGTTGGGATGGAACGAACCGCTTCCCGGCGGCGACTCCTCCGGTGCGTGGCCGAAGAAGGTGACCGGGACGCAGTTGCCCCCCAGATCGTTATTGCTGGCGGCGTGAAGCGGCTGGTGAACATCGCCCACGAAGTGAATGAGGAAGCGCAACGCGTCGGCGCGAGCCTGCGGCGTGGCCGATGAATCGCGGAGGACAGCGAGCTGCTGATTGAGCGCGCTGGTGACGCAGCCAGTCTCCGGCGGGCAGTAACTTGCCATGTCGCGCTTGGCTGCTCCCAGCGGAATGTCGATGAAATGCCAAGGCGAGGTCCCGGGCCGAAGTTTGCGCACGTCATCGGCCCAGGTGGAAGCGTCGGCGAAGGCATCCAGGCCCTTTGGCCCGCAATAGCGCGGCAGATTTGGGCCCATGGGAGCGTCTTTCAGAAGCCGCACGGCGCTTTGGTATGCGTGAGGCGTCATTCGGCTTTCGGCGATGAGCGCTATGACCTGATGGCCTTTGCATCCCCAAGCATGAGCCGATGGCGAGAGAGCAAGAAGCGCGACGTTGTGCAGCAAGGCGGCGGCGAGGCAACAGAAGCGACAGAATTTCATGGACCGGCAAGCATAACAGCTAGGCGCGCGATCGGCGCGCTATCAAATCCACAAGCAGATCTTGCTCCTGCCGGCGGGCTGGGCCGACCGCCATTGGCAGAGACAGTGAGCGGAACAACCAGCGCCTGCGCGGGCCTGCCCGGCGGCACCGGCGACTGGCCTCAGGGTAAACGGGCGGAGACGACAGGGACCATCCAGACGGCATAGCCACGCGCGTGGCGAATAGTCGCGATCATCTGATCGAAATAGGCGACGGCTTGCTCTTGGCTGAATTTCGTGTGTTCGGCTATGGACTCGGAGTATCCGTCGCGCCAGGCCTCGATGATCGCGGCAAACGTCTCTCGCGGCACACGAATTGTGTCCACCACGATGTAGTCGACTCTAATCTCATCGAGCTTCATCGCGGCGAAGATGCTGAACGCATCGCGGCCGATGAAGAGATCGGTCCCGGTTGCTCTTGCGAAGGTGACGGGAACTTCATGCCAAAAATCTCGAGGATCGAGCGGCGCACGCTGAAAATGGAGCATCCCGTAGTCCTCGGCGATCACGTGCAGGTACCCTCCCGGGCGAGTGACTCGGGCCAGTTCGGCCAGCGCTCGCTCCGGTTGAGGAATCGAGTGAAGCACGTGGCGACAGACGGTCAGGTCGAAGGAGTGCTCCGCCGCGCGGAGTTCGTAGACGGACTGATGCTCGAACCGCAGACGGGGCGCCAGTAGTGTGTAGCGCGAACGTGCAAGATCGAGGTGGCTGTCGAGGATATCGACGCCCAGAACTGTGGCGCGAGGAAAAAGCTCGGCCAGGCGCGACGATGCTTCCCCCGTGCCGCAACCGGCATCGAGAATGCTCGGCTCGGGCGGCAATGAATACCGGCAAAGCAGCGGGACTTCTTGGGGCCAAATCGCGCGGGCTTGCGCATCTAGGTTGCGGACCATCGATTCGTCCGCCATTTGTTTTGCTTGGGGGTTCAGGTTGGCCACTGCTTGATAGTACGGCAAAGGAATATTGGGGAACAGGCCGAATGGGAATTCAACGACCAGGCGCAAGCGGCACGAGGTACGCACCCCGGATGGCCAGCACCAGAATCGCTCTCGGCTGCCCTTTCTATTCGACCGTGAAGCGGACGGGCTGAATGTAAATGGAATTGCCGCGCTGGTATGAGACGTTGTAACTGCCGGGCTTGACCTCGGGAACCTTGATCACGATTTTGGTACTGCTTTGATCGACGATGACGGCCTTGTAGTCGTTCTTCTCGTCGGACAGAAAGACCGCAGAGATCGTTGATTTCCCGAGATTCGTGCCGGTGACGGTGAGTTCGCTGTTCACTTTCCCCGAGAGCGGATCGACGCTCGAAAAAGTTGGTGTGTCTTGCTGCGCGAGGGCGGTTCGCGAAGGCAGCGCGACCACCATGGCCATCCCGAGGAACGCGATGGGCAGGTGAATGCGCACACGACGACCCTTGGCAAGAATCCTCGGTAGTGAAAAACTCGTCATGGCTACCTCCTGGGCAGAGACGCAGCCGCCAACTTGGTTTCGGATACGGCAGAAGATATGCCCAGATTTCCTTATTGTCAAACATCTGTGCGAGCTCAGAAGGTGTATGTTGGGCGAACGTTCGACCGATTGGGAGGCTGAAAATGAAGGTAGGGCGCATCATAACGCTAATTTCTCTTTGTCTGGTTGCGGCTGGCCGGACATTTGCTCAGCAAGATTCAACTCAGGTGCCGCAGATTCCGTACCGCTCGGTGCCGGATTTCTTGAAGCTGCCGCCTGATTTGTACTTGGGCGAAGTTGCGGGTGTGGCGGTGAATTCAAAAGGACATGTGTTTGTGTTTTCACGGGGCGACACGACCGGACCGGCCTACGGGGCCCGAGCGGCAGAGCTTCTGGAATTCGCAGCGGATGGTCGTTTTCTGCGCGAGGTCGGGCACAACTTGTACGCCTGGTCGTTCGCGCATTCGGTGAAAGTGGATGCGCAAGACAACATATGGGCGGCCGACAAGGGTTCCGACATGGTCATCAAATTCAATCCTGCGGGCCGTGTGGTGATGGTTTTCGGGCGCAAGCAAGAGGCGTCGGATGAAGGTACAGGACCGCTGAAGCATCCGCGCCCCCCGCTGGCGCCGGTGGATGGTTTTTTCCGTCAAGTGACGGATGTGGCTTGGGACGCTGAAGGCAACGCCTACATCAGTGACGGCTACATCAACTCGCGCGTCGCGAAGGTCGACAAAGACGGAAATTGGGTCAAGTCGTGGGGTGAACCGGGCGAGGGCCCGGGACAATTCAATGTTCCGCACAGTATCGCGGTAGATCACGACGGAAACGTCTATGTTGCGGACCGAGGCAACCGGCGGATCCAGGTATTCGATGGCGAGGGAAAATTTCTGAGGCAGATCACCATTGATGTGCCAGCGCCCCCCAATGCCCGTGCCGCGATTGGTAACAAGCCGACAGCAACGACGGGCACCATGGCGCCGGGCGCGCCATGGGCGATCTGCATCACACCTGGGGCCAAGCAGGTGCTCTACAGCGCGGACGCATATCCCGGCCGCATCTATAAGCTGACCCTCGATGGGAAGATTTTGGGAATGCTGGGTGAATCAGGCAAGCAGCTGAGACAGTTTGGCTGGATCCACGAGATGGCCTGCCCCTCAGAGAACGAGTTGTACGTAGCCGAGCTTTTGAACTGGCGCATACAGAAGTTGATTCTGGAGCCCGGAAAATAGCGGCGGGGGGCACGGATCAGACCGGAGGAATCGCCGCCGGCTGGGCTGGCCAGTCTGCTAATGGGTCATACCGTAGATGATGTAATTCACGCCGATGCGGTAGGCCACGGAAGCTTCCTGTTCGGGATATTCGGGGCTGTCGGCCCATTCCCAGGCGTCGCCCACGTCGGAATTGTGACAAATCGCGATCATGATGCGCCCCTTGTCATCCCGAATAGCGCGCCAATGGGGAGTAGCGCTGTCTGGCGTGTAAGGCCAGCGGTAGCCCCATATGTAGCGCGTTCCGTCAATGCGCACACGGTCGCTCAGATCGTAGACGACCTGGAAAATTTCGTCGTTGTCTCTTAGGTCTTCCACCGTGCGATCCGGGAAGACCATGCGGATGCCGTCCTCGAACACTTGCCACTCGTAGTCACCGTGAGAATCGTCGGCCATTAGGAATCCGCCTCGGAGCAAATACTCTCGCAAGCGTGCGGCCTGTTTTGGCGATAGCCGCCAACCCCCTGGATCCTCGACGTAGAGCCAAGGCCAGTTGTAAAGCTCATCGCTGTCGAGATCGACGAGGGTTTCAGTCGAGCGAGCCTCAACTCGCGTGAGACGTTTAACTCCGCGAATAAACTGGCGGTCTGCTTTCGGCCAATCGGCTGCCCACCGCCGGAAACCATAGCGGCCATATTGATAGCCGAGATCGTATTCGAGGCGCGCGAAAGTCCATTCCGCCTTCTCGCGTGGATCAGGAGGAGCGAAGACCTCTCCGTCCATGTCGATGATCCCGCGTTGATCGACGCCTTGCTGCGGAGCGGGTGCGGCAAGCAGGAAAAGAGCGGCCAGGGAGAGGAATGCGCGCAGAGTTGTCAGGTGAGGCAACGACGCACCCCAACAAATAGATTCCAGCCTCATGGTAACCGTTGCATGTGGGCGCGTACAAATGGCGATCAGGCTGCTCGAGCGTTTGGACCCGGATGATGTTCCTCTGGAAATATCGCTGGCCCTGTGTATGATAGGGCGTTTTGGATGTGTCCTCAGAAGGCTGCCGAATCAGGGTTTGTGTACCACTGGGGCAGGGATGTAGGGAGAAGGATGTGATCGTAGGGGTTCCGAAGGAGAGTTTTCCCGGTGAGCGGCGGGTCGCGCTTGTTCCTGCGGTCATTTCCAACCTGAAGAAAGTCGGTTTGGAAGTTGTGCTCGAGGCCGGGGCCGGGAGCGCGGCGGGCTATCCGGACGCCACCTATACGGAAAAAGGCGCGAAAGTTTTGCCCGATCGCGCGGCCGTCTTTGAAACCGCGGACATTATCACCCAGGTTCTTTGCTACGGCTCGAACGACCGAACAGGTAAGGCGGACTTACCCCTGATGCGGCCAGAGCAAGTGCTGATCGGGTTCTTGCGGCCGTTCGGGTCACGCGACGTGGTTCAAGAGATTGCCGGCAGGGGCGTAGGGTCCTTTGCGGTGGAAATGATGCCGCGAACCACGCGGGCGCAGAGTATGGATGCGCTTTCCTCCATGGCAACGGCCTGCGGCTATAAGGCGGTGCTCATCGCGGCCGACACGTTGGCGAAGTTTTTCCCTATGTTGACTACTGCCGCGGGCACGATTACGCCGTCGCGTGCGCTCATCATCGGTGTCGGAGTAGCAGGCTTACAGGCGATCGCCACGGCGCGCAGGCTCGGCGCAGTCGTTTCCGCCTATGATGTACGACCGGTCGTGAAAGAGCAGGTACAGAGCCTGGGAGCACGATTCGTGGAATTGGGCATCGAAGCCAAGGATGCACAAGACGCGCGCGGATACGCGACGGCCCAGAGCGAGGACTTTTACGCGCGTCAGCGCGAGGCGATGGGCAAGGTTATCGCGGAAAACGATGTTGTGATCACGACGGCCGTGGTACCCGGAAAAAAGGCTCCGGTGCTGGTTACGGCGGAAATGGTGCGCGGCATGGCCCCGGGATCAGTCATCGTTGATTTGGCCGCAGAGCGCGGGGGCAACTGCGAACTCACTCGCTCGGGGGAAACGATTGTGGATGGCGGGGTGACCATCATCGGCACCATCAATCTGGCCAGCACGGTGCCGTACCATGCCAGTTCGCTCTACGCGCGCAATATCACGGCGTTTCTCGTGCACCTGGTCAAAGACGGAAAGCTCAATCTGAAAGTAGATGACGAAATCACGCGCGAAACGCTTTTGACGCGTGGCGGCGAAATCGTCAATGCACGCGTGCGGGAATTCTTTTCGTTGCCAGCGCTAGCTCTGAGCGCCTAGGAGGGAAAGTGCCTTCGGATTTCCTGTCAAACCTGTATGTCTTCATCCTGGCGGGCTTCGTTGGGTTTGAGCTGATCAAGCGAGTTTCCCCGCTGCTGCACACCCCGCTGATGTCGCTGACGAACGCACTTGACGCGATTGTGGTGGTGGCAGCGATCATCATCGCTGGCCGGCATGAAACCAGACTTTCCGTCATCCTGGGGCTGATCGCCGTGGCTGCTTCTTTCAGCAACATGGTCGGCGGATTCTTCATTACGGACCGGATGCTGCGCATGTTCAAAACGGGCAAGTCCAAGAAATCATGAGCCCCGGCGCCGGAATTCAGTTAATCGATCTAACCTATATCGTCGCGGTCGTGCTTTTTATTTTGGCCATCAAATGGCTGAGCTCGCCAGCGACCGCAAAGCGTGGCGTGCTGTCGGGCGAAATCGCCGCGGCTCTGGCACTCGCCGCCACTTTGGCCAACCCTGAGGTGCGTGAGTACAAATGGATCCTAGTGGCGCTGATCGTCGGCGCAGGTGTTGGCATTCCGCTCGGCATGGTGAAAATGACCGCGGTGCCACAGCGGACCGCGCTGAGCCATGCGTTCGGCGCCCTTTCTGCGTCGCTGATTGGAATTGCCGAGTATTACGTTGGCATTCCGCACGTCTCGCGCTTCGGCATGGCCGAAATCGGCCTTGAAGTGGTCATCGGGTCCCTCACCTTCACTGGCAGTTTGATCGCTGCTGCAAAGCTGCAAGAAGTTAGATTTATTCCCCAACGTCCTGTGGTCTATAAAGGGCAGAACATCGTCAGCCTCTCCGTGCTCGCCGCTGCTGTTTTGCTGATCATCGCACTGGTCATCAACCCGGAGCAGCCGTACCTGTTCCCGATTATGGTGATCGTATCGTTGATCTTCGGAGTGCTGCTGGTGACGCCGATCGGCGGCGCCGATATGCCGACGGTGATCTCGCTGTTGAACTCCTACGCCGGTTTCTCGGCCGCGTTGCTGGGTTTCGTGCTCAACAGCAAAGTGCTGGTGGTCGCCGGCGCGCTCGATGGTTCGTCCGGCTTCATCCTGTCGGTGATCATGTGTAAGGCGATGAACCGCTCGTTTACGAACGTGATGTTCGGCGCGTTTGGGCAGGTGCAAACCTCCGGCCCGGCGGTGCAGGAGGCCAGAACGGTTCGAAGCGCATCGCCCGAAGAGGCAGCTCAAATTCTCGAAGCGGCCAGCAAGATCGTTGTGGTTCCGGGCTACGGCATGGCAGTAGCACAGGCGCAGCACAAAGTGCGGGAGCTGTTCGACAACCTCACCAAGAAGGGTATCGAGGTGACGTTCGGGATTCACCCGGTGGCGGGCCGCATGCCGGGGCACATGAACGTGCTGCTCGCCGAGGCGGACATACCCTACGACCGCCTGAAAGAGATGGACGACATAAACTCCGAGCTGGGCCAAACGGATGTGGCCCTGATCATTGGCGCCAACGACGTGACC
>Ga0306922_10004717_pt1 | contig 12932 bp, 19 predicted proteins | sample sta12Cox44000082_FD_203758 | JGI IMG/M metagenome (GOLD analysis project Ga0306922, IMG submission 203758) | Lab enrichment of tropical soil microbial communities from Luquillo Experimental Forest, Puerto Rico - statoxic.12C.oxic.44.000.082 (v2)... | ecosystem: Environmental > Terrestrial >... | reverse complement strand
CGGTCATCGTCGACCCAGGTGGCTTCTCGGGCAGCGCGTACACATCATTCGGGTCGTACTACTCCTCGTACGGGATGTCGGTCAGCTACTCAACGGGGTCGGTGCAAACTGACACGCAGGTTACGATCGAAACGCTGATCTATTCGCTGAACCAGGACAAGCTGCTGTGGGCGGGTACCAGCCGCACTGGCAACCCCGAAGGACTTCAAAGCCTCATCAACGAAGTTGCGGACGCGGTCTCGGGCCAGTTGGCAAAGCAGGGACTGGTCGCTCGTTAGCGCCAGAGGGCCGGCGCGCACTGCGTCTGCCCGTACCCGCGGTGGGAACAGCGCGGCATGGCCGCGTTGTCATTTGTGACGGACTTCTTAACTTTCGCCTGCAGTCACACAGCCGCAATGGCCGACCCGTAGGCTGCGCGCCCGCTGACACCTTCAAAGGATTCGAATCATGGAACTGATCGCCGGTTCTTTTCTGTTGGTTGGCTTGTCCCTGTTCGGGCATATCGGCGTGGTGATCGCCAGCTACCTGCAGCGCCCCTGGATGGGCAAGGCAGCCGTTGGCGGACAGCTCAGTCGCTAATTCAGCGCTGTAACTCCATGCACGCTCTTCAATCAATACTCTTCACTTCGCAATGCCCGAAATGCAAACGCGAGCAGCAACAGACCGGATACACACGCGCCGGTCTCGTTGAGTTACTCAACACAGGCCGTGCGGTCGAGGCGTACTGCGACCCGTGCCGAGTGACCTGGGCGATCAGTCACGCGGAGCGGACCGGGATCGCCAGGCGCGCCATCGAGAGGTAATTGGACGCTAAGGCTGCTCCCTCCCGCACCGGACGTGCGGACCGGGCCGACAGCCTTGTTAACTTCATCTGTCGTCCGTGTCTCCGCCCAAAGACGCCTGTGCGCGCCGACGTTCGCAGGCGTCTGCCGGATGGTGCACTCTAGCCCACGTCGATGAAGGAAGCCTGATGACGACCGTATTTCAGCCTGAAGATGCTCGCAGCGGGGATCCGTTCTTTCAGACGGCGCGTATTCGCATCCGTACGGAGAACGCCTTGCAGCACCCCGGCAGCAGCGAGGCGACCGCACAAACCTTTGACCCGGACAGCACGGGCATTCAGACAGTAACCCTGCGCGCAAGACCCTATTGGACTCTCGATGCCATGCGCCGACTCAGCGAGGCGATCACGAGGCACCGCCCCTGTTCGAAGTGATTCGGTACCTGACGATTCCGGGACCTCGCAGGCGGTAACGGACGCGCGCTAAAGCTGCTGCCGAGTGGTAGCGGCGCGCGCCGGGTTCAGAAAGTTCTTGCTAATACCACTGCCATGGCACCGTCATGTGAACCCGCGCACACTTCTTTCGGGACCGCCTTCACATAACTGTGCCCAAGGCCCTGCAGATACAGTCGATCGAGATACAGTTGGACACAGTTGGAATGTGTGGGGGAGTCGACATGAATCTGCGGAAGCGAAAGGCGCGAGCGCGCAGGAAAGCCAAGGCAAACCGCTTGATGCGGTGGCAGAAGGTACCCTGCCTCCGTGCCGGCGGATTGAGCCTTCAGTAGCTAATCGCAGCACGGCGCGAGACTTGTCAAACCCGCAAGCGACGCGTCAAAGATGGTGCGCAGGTTATAACGCTTGCGAGATGACGAGTTGTTGGAACTCCAGCAGCAGTACCGCGATGATGCCGACGGTGGTTAGTCCTGTGAGCGTGAGGAACAGCAGCCTGGCCCTTCGTGGGTTGGGAATCCCCTCGCTTGTAACCGGATAGAATTCTTCAAAGTGGAACTGAAGAGTCCACAGCAGGCATCCGGCCGCCAATGTCAAAACCACCAGTCCCAGCGCGATAGCCGTCATCCCCATAGCGTCCTCCTTGCGCTACCGCATTACCGACGGACGGATGACAGTGAAGCAGCGAGCGCGTGAACCCACACTGACTCACTGCCACGCTCTGCGGCGCTGCGACACGCGATTGTGCGTCACTCATTCGTAACCGGCGCTCGACTGACTTTCTCACCGCCGTGCCTCAGGCTCCCCTCTGCCATCGCATCAGAAGAGACTTCGCCGTGAATCACGGATCCAAGGGCTGGCGTAATTCGCTACTGTATGGACGAACTCGGGGAATCCTCGCCGCGATGCGGGCGGTGCGCCGACCGTTCGAGGCGCGCACGCGGTGGCGCGACGTGTCCTTGATTCAATTCCAGGCCTTCCTGCGCGAATATCCGGGCGCGCTTGAGCAGCGACCACGGATCACTCGCAAGTCGGGGCATAGCGAATGGACCGACGCAAATCTCGGTAGCTGGCCCGCCAATACGGTAGCTAAGGCCTGGACGCGGGGACGAAACCGAGGCTATCAGGTCCGTTCTGTCTAGAAGGGGTGGTGGTGCATGCTCAAGGTGACTCTGCTGGCTGCTGCAACGTGGCTGCTCTTCTCTGTATCGTGCGCGCTCGTCTGGATCGTCGTCGTTGGCGCGGCACGCGAGCGCCTCGGCCGCGCGCGCGGCGGCGGTAACCCAGGACTCGATCTAGGGTGCAGCCACTCTTGCCTAACTCCGGCCCAATGGGGCGGCGGACCCGGTCACTCTGGCAAGTTCAGCTTGCGCAGTAGGCCCTTGTAGCGACTGTCGCCCTCGATCGACCCGAAGAGCGGTTCACCTCTCGATTGCGAACTTATCGCACCTGAACTTCACAGCGCTGTTCGCCTTCGCAGTCATACCGTTGCGGATCTCCACGCACATCGCTTCGGTCTTGAAACCTGCGATGGGCGTCGCCTGTCCGCTCACGTGCATATACAAAAGCCACACGAAGAAGTGTGGCGGCAATGCGCCCATGATGTTGCTCCCCTCTCCCCTCTCTGGCAGATATTGGAAAACACCGAAACACGCTGGCTTGCTTTCGAGTATGTGAGCCCGTGGCTATTTATCGCTATTAACATCGGCCGTGGGCACGGGTTTCACTGTCCATCCCCATTTGACAGTCACCTCTGGCAGCTACTGTGCGCCAAGACCAGCGACAGGTGGGCCGCAGCCGACGTAATGTGCCTGAAGTTTACAGACTGACCCCTGCTTCCTCGCCGCAAGGTGCCGCAGCAGGGCACTGGTGCCGCGTAACCCGGCGTAACCACGCCCCAGAGGGGTACTCAAGGGGTTCAACTTATGCTTCCAGTGGTGCCGGCCTCCCCTGGCACAGCCGAGCTCCGCCCAACTGGGGGGGCTATACGGCGGAGCGGGAGCGGTGGCTGAGATGGCTTACACGGAAAACGCGGCACCGGCGCGCAGGGGCGACGCGCAACTATCAGTACATTGCTCGTCTGCGTCGCCCAGCTCCGTCATGCAGGCTGCTGACGTTCCGCTCTGCTTAATCGCAACCTTGCACGCTATCAGGCGCCGCTCCTCGGCGCTGACAGGCCAGAGCATGTCGCACTCAAGGCAGTATGCGTCGATGATTCCGCGGGATTCGATCAAATTGATTAGCCTGCCGCGTGTGTGTCCGTGCTGCAACCGCTGGTGTCCACAGGCGGGGCAGGCCGAGGCGAAAACAAGGCGGCTCTTCATTTTGTCGGATGTGTCGGTCAGTTTTCCTGACTGCTCCGAAATAAATACCGTGCAGCTTGGAAAAAGTTGATGTGCACCCCTCGAATCACGGGTTCGGCTCAGAGTGGTAGCAAGTCGCGACACCCAGCCCGCATCACCGCCTGAAAGCGCGGCTCATTTCGCAGACCGTCGAAACCTGGTCGGAGGGTCAGTGACGCTCAGAGAGCCTGCGCTGCGGATGCGCTGCTCGAGGTGCGGGAAGAAGGCTGCCGCGGCGATGGCGGTTGCCGCTCCGGCCGAGGGGGATGCCGAAGCAACCTCATTAAACCAACGCGTTCAACGCGGATTGTCGATTGGGTGTATCGTTGCTCAGGAGAGCAAGGTTATCTTGCTCAAGACACTGCGCAATTCGTTACATTCTTTGCGCCGGGGGTTGTGCAACCGCGGCCGCGCGTGTGTTTAGGTTAAGAAGCGCGGAAGCCGCAGCGCGACGCGTGTAGCATAGTCAGGCGCGCACTGGGTAGGGAGTCCTCACCGTGAATGCTCTTGCTCGTATGCTCATGGTTGCATTCTGCGCGGTCGCCGCGATGAACCTCTGGGCGCTGGATCCGCCGCCCGGCCCAAGTCCATCGCCGAGCAGCGCCGCTGCGCCGCCGAGCTCGACGCCGGCCCCGACTGAGCCGGCGGCTGCCGCGGCCGCGACTCCTGCGACCACCGCCAGCCCGAGCGCGCCGGCCGCCGACTCATCGGCCAAGCCCAAGCCCGTCGTGCTGGAGGATAAGACCCTCACCGAGCAAGAGGTGAAGCAGTTGTTGGCGCAGGGTTACCGGCCCCTGACCCGTGACGGCCAGCTTTATTACTGCCGGCGCGAGACCGAGACCGGCTCGCGGTTCGCCAACTTGCAGTGCCGCACCGGTGAGCAGGCGAAGCAGCGCACCCAGGACGGCAATGACTGGCTCTCCAAGGTGCAGAAGCCAAGCGGCTGCCGTGCCAATGGGCCCGCCTGTTAGGGTGGCGAGATTCGAACTCCCGACCTCCTGGTTCGTAGTTTGAAAATCGAGGTCGTTCGGAAAAACAACCATCCGAGCCGGCCTCAGCCTAGCGGCTTTATCGCCCTGATAAAGCCGCTCATGAACTTCCCATCAACCTTGGGCCCCAGGATTGCCGCGTCAAGCCCGCTCTTCGCGAGGAAGTCCTTCGCGTCGTCCGCGCGATAGACCCGAGTCGGTTCGACCTCTATCTGAGTGAACCCGGCATTGGCGAGCTTCTCCCGGTACACGCGCTCATCGAGCGCGCCGGCAACACAGCCAACCCAGGCAAGCATACTCTGGCGGATTTCAGGCTCGATATCGCCGCACGTGACTACGTCGGATACGGCGAACCGGCCGCCGGGCTTTAACACCCGGAACGCTTCACGCAGCACTTGGTCCTTGTCAGCCGAGAGGTTGATGACGCAGTTCGAGATAATTACGTCGACCGCGTTGTTCGGCAGCGGGATGTTTTCGATTTCGCCCTTCAAGAACTCGACATTTGTGACTCCGGCCTTGCGCTTGTTCTCGTTGGCGAGGGCGAGCATGTCATCGGTCATGTCCAGGCCGTATGCCTTGCCCGTTGGCCCGACCCGCTTGGCCGATAGCAGCACATCGATGCCGCCGCCCGAGCCGAGGTCCAGCACCACCTCGCCGGGCTTCAAGTCCGCCAGCGCCGTCGGGTTCCCGCAACCGAGCGAGGCGAGCACAGCCGCTTCGGGGAGATCTTTCGTCTGCGCGGTATCGTAGAGATTCGACGTGATCGGGTCACAGCAGGACTGAGGAGAACCGCAACACGACGCGTCCGACTTGGTCGCGGTCACGCCGCGTGCGGCCTCGCTGTATTTGTCCTTGACGACTTGTTTGATGTCGATACTCATTGTCTCGCTCCTTCTCCGATTCACGCGCGGGTCCATAGCGGAATTTCTAACTCGTAGTTCCGGAGGGGGCAGCAAACTGTCGGCCGAACACTCCGTACAGGCCAATTGCCGCCCAAATGACGTTGATGAATGCCGAAGGGTACGCGCCGTTCCAACCGCTATTGATGACAAACCCAGCACCGGACAGCACATTCATCCAGTGATAGAGATTTGCACGACTGCTGAGTCTTCCGCTCGTAAGCAGGAGATACGCTGAAAGCATCAGTGCCGCGGCGATCCACCCAATTATTTCAATAGAGTACTTCAGCATCAATCGCTCCCTTGGATCAGCGCACTCTTTGGCCCTGCTCGTTGAGAACACGCTCACCATCCTCCTTCGAGAACGGTCCCTTCTGGGGCAGCGGCAGGATATCGAGGACGACTTCCGATGGCCTACAGAGTTTGGCGCCCCACGGCGTCACGACGATCGGCCGATTAATGAGTATCGGGTGTGCGAGCATCTGGTTTATCAACTGATCGTCGGTCCAGTGATTTGCGGCAAGTCCCAACTCGCCGTATGGGGTCCCCTTCTCGCGAAGCAACTGACGGGGACGTATCCCCATGCGCTTCAGCAGGTCGACCAGCGTCGCGCGATCCGGTGGGGTCTTTAGATACTCGATTACCGTCGGTTCCACACCCGCGTTGCGGATCAGAGCTAACGTGTTGCGGGAAGTACCGCACGCGGGATTGTGATAGATGGTGACGGGAACAGGCTCGCTCATCGAACAACCTCCGGGCGAGCCGATCCAGCCGATCCCTGCTGTGTGGATGTCTCGATGGTGTGTGGCAGCGCAGATGGTTCTCGAATCGCTGCGGCAGCTTTGGTCTCTACGAATAAGAGTCGGCCCAATGCGATTGCAGCCATGGCCCCGACCATCTGTGCAGCTATGAAGGCCGGCACGTCGATCGGACGGATTCCTGCGAACGTGTCGGTCAGCGAGCGCGCGATCGTGATCGCCGGGTTCGCAAAGGACGTCGAGGCAGTGAACCAATATGCGGCACCAATCCACCCTGCGACCATCCACGGGGCATCTTCAGGGCGTCGGTGGCCCAGCACAACGAGCACGAGACCCAATGTGGCAACTCCCTCCGAGAGCCACTGGGCAGGCCCCGCCCTGACATGCATTGATGCTTGCACGAGGGGAAGTTCAAACATGGCATGCGCGAGCCAAGCACCCGCACAACAGCCCACGACTTGCACGAATGCATAGACTGCTGTGTCGGGCCACGACAGCTTGCCGCGAAGCGCCTCAACGAGGGAAACCGCAGGATTGAAGTGCGCGCCGCTTACCGGCCCCAACAACGCGATTAACGTCGCAAGCACCGCGACGGTCGCTCCTGTGTTGGCTAAGAGCGCAATGGCGATGTTCCCGCTCGCCAAGCGTTGCGCCATGATGCCCGAACCAATGACGGTCGCGGCCAAAAGGAGCGAGCCGAGCGCTTCGGCGCCAAGGCGCCTGGACAGGCTCATGTGCCTCCCTCCGTCGGTCTGGCCTTGCCGATAGCGTCAAGACGCTCTTGCAGCTTGATTCGATCGAGGGAGGTCAGCGGAAGGCTCGTGAAAATCTTGATGCGGTTGTCGAGCAGCCGGAACGCCTCGCGAAACGCAACCCATTTCCCCGTCTCGGTGCCCTCTACAGCCGCCGGGTCGGGGACTGCCCAATGTGCCGTCATTGGTTGACCCGGCCAGTAGGGACAGACCTCTTTCGCGGCGTTGTCGCAGACTGTAAACACGAAATCCAGCGGTTCTGCGCCGGGAGATGCAAATTCATTCCAATCCTTGCTACGCAGGCCCGCTGTCGGAAGGTTCAAGTGCTTGAGCAACTCAAGGGCGATCGGGTGCACCGCGCCCTTTGGATGGCTACCTGCACTGAAGCCGCGGAATCTGCCGCGACCCCACTGGTTCAAGAGGACCTCGGCAATGATGCTGCGCGCAGAGTTGCCGGTGCACAAAAATAGAACGTTGTAGGGACGGTCAGACACCGAAGGTGCTCAGATAAATTTAGTAGTTATATGCACACGCCGTCCGCCTGGCGTAATTGGCCTGAACTCAAGTAGGTTCTACACCGAGACACCAACCGAAAAGTGTTTCATGCGGTCCTGCGAGTCTTGACTGTCGTCTTTGCCGCAACCACGGGACTGCAAACCGGAGCGCACGACTGCATCCCACCACAGCAGTTCTTAGTCAGGTAATCGACTAGCTCATTCATCGCTGCAAAGTCAGCGGAGTAAAACAGCTGACGGCTGACTCGCCGCTGGGCGATGAGCCCGGCACGCTGAAGTGACTGAACGTGGAACGTTAGCGATGAGGGAACGAGGCCGATCCTCTCGGCAATCTCTCCCGCCGACAACCCATCTGGACCTTCTTCTACCAGGAGCCGGTAGATGGCGAGGCGGTGCCCGTGTGCCAGTGCACTCAGCGCTTGCACCGTCTTTGTCGCGTTCATATGCCTACGTTAGTACGCGTATTATCGTAATGTCAAGCAGCCGAGTTTCCTATCTTCTTTATTTTTCGGTGGGAGATATCTATACGCCCGAGGAAAGACTAGAGGGGACGAAATCCGATGAGACGCACGTTGAGGCGCCGCATCTCGTCGAGATCCAGTGCCAGCGTCAGCTCGAGCACGCGACAAAGGCTTCCGACCACCCATAGACCCAGTCCGAGGCCGGAAGTCTCTGCCTCTCTCCCGGGTATCCCACGCCAAAAACGATCCGTGAGATGCGGAAGATCGTCACGGGCCAGCTCCGGCGCCGCGTTGCGCACTCGCAGGGCGCCGCGGGCGCCACTGGCTTCCGCCAGCCAGTCGATCTCGATTGGCGCTCCCGGGTCGCCGTGCTGAATAGCGTTCGTCAACAAATTGAGCAGCATCGCATCGAAGAGCCGCGGCTCGGACTGGATCCATAGACCTTGCGGGACGCGCGCGACGATGCGCGAGCAGTCGTCGGGGGCCGTGACGCTCAGGCGCTCGAGGCGAGCGCGTACGGCTTCGCCGACTGACATGGGCTCGAGAGCCCGCTGCACGGCCGCCCGATCGGCGCGCGCCACGGCCAGCAGGGACTCGATCACGCTCTGCATGCCGATGGCGGCAGCCGCGGTCTGTCTGAGAAACTCTTGGAGACCTGCCACATCCTCACGCGCGCGGCCCGCCTCTCCGAGGGTGCGGATCTCGGCGAGCGGTGTCCGCAGCTCGTGTGCGAGGTCAGCAGAGAAGCGCCGCTCGTGCTCGAGGGCCTCCGTCAAACGCTCGATGAGCTGATTAAAGCGATCGCAAAGGGGCTGGATCTCCGCCGGCACACCGCTGAGCGGCAAGGCCCGCACGGGGTGATCGACAGAGACCTCCTGCGCGGCGCTCGCCACCCGCTCGAGCGGCTTTAGCCCCCGGCGCACGGAAAGGACCGTGGCGAGCGCGCAGACGCCGAGAACCGTTACGACACCTCCGAGGAGGATGAAATCGACCTCGCGCAGGAGCCGATCGCGCTGCGCCAGGTCGACCGACGGGCCATTGAAGCTGCGCTCGATATAGCGGTCGACGAGCCGGTCGACAACGATCTGAAAGGCTGCAAGGCTCAATCCCACCCCAAGCAGCAGCGAGATCAGCAGGCGTCGCTGAAGAGAACGGCCAGCCCACTTACGGAACACGATAGCCAAAGCCTCGGCGGGTCTCGATGAGTGAGTGGATCCCCGCGCTCTCGAGCTTGGCGCGCAGGGTGCTGAGCATCACTTCGACGACGCGATCAGACGCATCGCTCAGACCGTCGTAGAGCTGCTCGAAGAGCGCCACGCGCGTGAAGCTCTTGCCACGGTGTCGCAAGAGAGTCTCGAGCAGCGCGTACTCCTTGGGGGACAGAGGCAGGGGCGATCCCCGCACGGTCACGAGACGGGCATTCGTATCGAGTGTGAGCTCCCCATGTGATAGCACGCTGGAGGTTTCGCCATACCGGCGGCGCAGGAGCGCGAGCGTGCGCGCCTTGAGCTCGCTCAGATCGAAGGGCTTCACCAGATAATCGTCGGCTCCGAGGTTCAGGGCCGTGACGCGGTCCTCGATCTGGTCCCGGGCGGAAAGGACGAGCACGCGCGTGGGTACCTGCGACGCTCGCAGCGTGCGCAACACCTCGAGCCCGTTGACCCGTGGCAGCATCAAATCGAGAATCATCACGTCGTACTCGTGCGCCTCAAGCTGCCGCAGGGCGGCCAAGCCGTCTGCGGCGTGGTCCACGGCGAATCCTTCACGGCAAAAGTCCGAGGCGAGCGCCGCGGAGAGCCGGACGGAGTCCTCCACGAGCAACAGTTTCATGGTGCGCAGTGTAGCTCGCCGGGAGCCGCTTTTAAGCGAAACCAAAGGTTCAGCGGGTAACATGCGCGCGGTTCGTGCGGATGCGCGTCGGGCCCGGCACCGCTGGGCGGCCTCATCGCTGTGGTTTGCCTAGGCTGACGTGCGGCTGCGCTACTGAGCGCCCGCCACAACCGCCGCCCATCGCAGCCCGCCGCATTCGAGCACGCTACCGCAGCTCCGCGCGTCAGGAGAACCGATCATGCTTTTTATCCGAAAGCAGCTACTTGAGCTAGCAGGCGTTGGAGTCGCCCTGATTGGCCCGGTTGTCTCCGCAACGCCAGCCGTTTCCGCAGAACAGTCTCACTCGGGCTATCATCTCAAGAAGACCATCCATCTATCAGGAACTGAAGGATGGGACTACATCAGCATCGACAGCTCGGCTCGCCGCCTCTACATCGGTCGCGGCAAGTACCTGCAGGTAGTCGATATCGATACGGGTCGGCTTGTCGCGCAGCTGACTGGCATGCCGGGGGTACACGGAGTCGCGCTCGTACCGGAGCTCCATCGCGGCTTTACGGTAAATGACGACGACAACAGCTCAACCATGCTCGATCTGGAGAACCTCACACCTCTGGCCCACATAGGAACCGGCAAGGTGCCGGACTCTTATGCCTATGATCAGACCACGCGACGCGTCTTCGTCATGAACAGTGCCGGGGACGATGCGACCGTGATCGATGCCACTGCGGGGGCGGCGGTAGGCACGATACCTTTGGATGGCCAGCCGGAGTTCGCGGTCTCCGACGGCAAGGGGGAAATATTCGTCAACATCACCGACAAGAACCAGATGCTGGCCTTCGATGCCAGAACGTTAAAGGTACTGCACCGATGGCCGCTCACCTCATGCGAAGGGCCATCGGGGCTGTCGATGGATCGCGAGCACCGGCGGCTCTTTTCCGCCTGCGACAATCAGACCATGGTCGTCATGGATGCCGATAGCGGCAGAGTCGTCGCGGCGCTACCGACCGGCGCGGGCACGGACGCTAGTGTGTTCGATCCCTCAACCCAGAACGCGTTTGCTTCCGCAGGCGGCTGCGGAACCCTGACGATCATCCACGAGGACTCACCCGATCATTTTCGAGTGCTCGACGATGTCCCGACCGCCTCGGGCGCACGCACGATGGCGCTGGATGAGAAGACGCACGATGTCCTGCTCGTCACGGCTCGCCGTGGTCACGGCGCGACTTATCGGGAGCTGCTGCCGGACACCTTCGTCGTCCTCGTAGTCGGTAAGTGACAAGGCGAACCGGGGGTCAGTTCCCGACGAGCAACAGTTTCATGGTGCGCAGTGAAGCTTGGCGGTCGCCGCTTTAAGCGAAACCAAAGGTTCCCCGGGTAACATGCGGGCATGCGCGTGGTTCGTGCGGATACGCGCGGGGCCTGCGAGCGCCGGCTGGCCTCGGCGTTGGGTTTTGTCTTGCTCGCGTGCGGCTGCGCTACCGAGAGCCCGCCTCAACCGCCGCCCACGACACCCCACGCATTCGAATACGGTAGCGCGCTTCCGCGCGCGTCATGGCCCACCCAGGACTGGTATCGGGGGTTTGGCAGCGATGAGCTCGATGAGTTCGTCGGCCTTGCGGTCCGCGACAACACGGATCTGACGGTTGCACGCGAGCGTGTCGCCGAGGCGGACGCGCGGGCACGCCAGGCAGGCGCCGCGATCCTGCCGAAAGTCAGCATTGATGGAAACGCCACGTATCTGTCCGGTCATTCAAATCAGGGCAGCGGTCACGAGCTCGACTGGTTCGCGATGCTCTCAGCCAGCTATGAAGTTGACTTCTGGGGGAAAAATCGTGCGACCGCGAACGCGGCACGGCTTGGGGCCGGCGCTTCACGCGCGGAGCGCGACACGGTCGCACTCACTCTTCTCGGCGGCGTGGCGGGCGAGTACTTCCAGGTGCTGGCCCTGCGCGAGCGTCTCTCGATCGCTCGCGCCAACCGGGATGCGACCAAGAAGATACTCGAAGCCGTTCAGGCGCGCTTCGACGCGGGCGTCGCGAGTCCCACCGAGCTCGCCTCGCAGAAAGCCGCCTGGTACGCGGCGCAGATCGTTATCTCGGACCTCGAGCAGCTGGAGATGGAGGCGCGCGCTACGCTCGCGTTGCTTCTCGGACGTCCTCCGGAGAACTTCGAGGTTCGAGCAGAGAATCTCGACTCGCTGCGCGAGCCCCTCGTCGCGGCAGGACTGCCGTCGGAGCTACTGACCCGCCGCCCCGATGTGGTGATGGCCGAAACGAGTCTACGCGCCGCACACGCGAACCTCGCGGCGGCGCGCGCGGCGATGTTCCCGAATCTGACGCTGACCGCCGCCGCCGGTGTACAGAATCCGGCGCTGCCGGCCATCGTCAACACAATCCCCGGCGTCGGCCCCTCCTATTCGGCCATCGCCGGCCTCACCCAGCCGATCTTCGATCACGGCCGTTTGGCGGCGCAGCGGGACGAAGCGCTCGCCAAGGAGCAGGAGCTTCTTGCGACCTACCGCGCCGCGATCATCGCGTCGCTGGTGGATGTCGAGAAAGCACTGTCAACCGTGCAACACCTCGACGCGGTGCGCGAATTCCAACAGGGGAACGTAGCGGAGAGCGAGCGCGCTTTCGAGGGAGCGCAGCTGCGCTATCAGCGGGGATCGGGCGACTTTCTCACGCTGCTGGAATCGCAGCGCACTCTGTATGCAGCCCGGGACCAGTTCGCGCAGTACCGCCTGGCGCGCCTTGAGGCGCTCGTGACGCTGTGCAAGGCACTCGGTGGCGGCTGGAATGCATCGGCCGCCGCAACGCGAGACGCAGAGATCGCACCTGCCGCTCGGGCCCACGATGCCGCCTCCTCCTAGAGTCTGCGGCCACTTGTTCGCATGAAGGCCTAGCGATGATTCACGCCCGATGTTGCGAGCGTACAAGACCCGCGCGAGCCTTCCCACGGGTGGCAGGGCCGGCGCTGTTGATCGTGGCGGCGTCGATGGCCGCCCTCTTCCTCGCGGGCTGCCGGCAGGGCCCCTCAGCGGCCGACGCCCCGCCAGCGGAGGCGAAGGACAAGGGCGCGTCCGAGGCTGAAGGCGTCACCCTGAAGCCTGAGGAGCTTGAGAAGGCCGGCATCAAGACCGCTACGCTGGCTGT
>Ga0306922_10004713_pt1 | contig 12937 bp, 13 predicted proteins | sample sta12Cox44000082_FD_203758 | JGI IMG/M metagenome (GOLD analysis project Ga0306922, IMG submission 203758) | Lab enrichment of tropical soil microbial communities from Luquillo Experimental Forest, Puerto Rico - statoxic.12C.oxic.44.000.082 (v2)... | ecosystem: Environmental > Terrestrial >... | reverse complement strand
GAGATAGCTGAGCAGCGCCTCGGGGACGTAGCCGTCGCGCCGCCAGTCCGACACCGCGACCGAGGCCTCGCCGCCGCGCTTGCTCATCTTCGTGCGGTCGGGGTTCAGGATCAGCGGCACGTGCGCGAACACCGGCGGCGTCTCCCCGAACGCCTGGTACAGCATGAGCTGGCGCGCGGTGTTCGAGAGGTGCTCCTCCGCGCGGATCACGTGCGAGATGCGCATGCCGGCATCGTCCACCACGCACGCGAAGTTGTAGGTCGGAAGTCCCGACGCGCGCAGCACGACGAAGTCGCCCACCATGCCGGCCGGAAAGCGCACCTCGCCGCGCACGGCGTCCGCGAGCACCTGATCCTCCGCCGGCGCCGCGAAGCGAACGCTCTCCGGGCGGCCTTCGCCCCGCCGCGCCTCGCGCTCCGCTTCCGTGAGCGTGCGGCAGCGTCCGTCGTAGTGCGGCGGCCGGCCGGCCGCGAGCGCCGCCGCGCGGCGCGCCTCCAGCTCGTCGTCGCGGCAGAAGCACGGATACGCGGCCCCGCGTTCGAGCAGGCCCGCGGCGCGTGCGCGGTAGAGCGCGAGGCGCTCGCTCTGGCGATACGGGCCGTACGGTCCCGGGCGGTCGGGCCCCTCGTCCCAGTCGATTCCGAGCCAGGAGAGATCGTCGAGCACGCCCGACTCGCTCTCCGTGCTCGAGCGCTCGACGTCGGTGTCCTCGATGCGCAGCACCATCGCGCCGTGGCGCCGGCGCGCGTACAACCAGTTGAAATATGCGGTGCGCGCGCCGCCGACGTGCAGCCAGCCGGTCGGGCTCGGCGCGAACCGCACCCGCACCGGAAGCGCGGCGCCGCCCGGCGCCACGCTCATGGCACCTCCACCATCGCCACCGCCCACGCCGCGATCCCTTCGTCGCGTCCGAGCGCGCCGAGCTGCTCGCTCGTCGTGGCCTTGACCGAGACCTGCTTCACGCCGATGCGCAGCGCCTGGCCGATCGCGACGCGCATCTCGTTGCGCCGCACGACCAGCCTCGGCGTCTCGGCGACCACCGTGGCGTCGACGTTCACGATCTTTGCGCCGTGACCGTCCAGCATCGCGCGAATCTGGCCGAGCAGCACGAGGCTCGAAGCATCCTTCCAGCGTTTGTCGTCGGGCGGGAAATGCTGGCCGAGATCGCCGAGCGCGAGCGCGCCGAGCAGTGCATCGCCGATCGCGTGCAGCAGCACGTCCGCGTCGCTGTGCCCGGCGAGCCCCTTCTCGCCCTCGAACGTGACGCCGCCGAGCTTGAGCGTGCGGCCGTCCTTCTTCGCGTGAATGTCGTATCCGAGACCGACTCGCAGCGCCATGTCAGGCCCCCCGCAGGTGGGCGCGGCCCACCAGCACCGACTCCGCCAGCTCGAGATCCTCCGGCGTCGTGATCTTGAAGTTCATCGGGTCTCCGGGTGTGAGGTGCACGCGGTGCCCGAGCGCCTCGACCAGCGCCGCGTCGTCGGTCGCGGCCGCGGCGCGTGCGCCGCGCCCGGCCGCCGCGCGGTGCGCCTCCCGAGCCAGACGCGCCGGAACGCCTGCGGCGTCTGCGCGCGCCACAGCTCCGCGCGCGGCACGGTGGCCTCGATCACGCCGAGCGAGCCGCGCTTCAGCGTGTCGTCGAGCGGCAGCGCCGCGATCGCCGCGCCATGCGTGCGTGCGTCCGCCACGACGCGCGCGATCGTCGCCGGCTGGATCAGCGCGCGCGCCGCGTCGTGGATCGCGACCAGGTCCGCGTCCGCAGGCAGCGCCACGATCCCGCTCGCAACGGAATTCTGGCGCTCGCGCCCGCCCTCGGTCCACGCGCACACCTTCGCCGCGCCGAGCCCGGCGGCGGCGAGCGATTCGCGCAGCGGCCGCACCGCGCCGACCACGACGATCGCCTCGATCGCCGCGCACGCCTGGAGCGCCTCGAGCGCGTGCGAGAACAGCGGGCGTCCGGCGAGCGCGACGAGCGCCTTCGGCACCTCGCGCCCGAGCCGCTCGCCGCGTCCGGCGCAGAGCAGGATCGCGGCAGTGCTCACACGCGCTCCGCGCGCGCGGCGGGGCGCGCTTCCGGCGCGGCCTCGGCGCGCAGCGGCTCCACCTTCTCTCCGAGCAGCCGTTCGATCGCCTCGCGCAGCGTCGCGAGCCCGACGATCTCGAGCCCGACCCCCGCGGCCTCGCCCGCCTGCGCCGCCGGCACCGCGGCGCGCACGAACCCGACCTGCGCAGCCTCGCGAGCGCGCGCGTCGACGCGTGGCACGCGCCGCAGCTCGCCGGACAGCGAGATCTCGCCGATCGCAGCGGTGCGCGGCAGCACCGGGCGACTCCGGAACGAAGAGGCGATCGCGAGCGCGACGCCGAGGTCGGTGCCCGGCTCATCGAGCGTGAGACCGCCGGTCACCGTGATGAACACGTCGTGGCGCGCGAGCCTGAGCCCCGCGCGCCGCTCGAGCACCGCGATCAGCACCGCGAGGCGGCGCGCGTCGTAGCCGCTTGTCACGCGCTGCGGCGTTCCGTAGAACGAGCTCGACACCAGCGCCTGCACCTCGACGAGCAGCGGGCGCGAGCCCTCGAGGCTCGCCACCACGGCGCTTCCGGGCTCGGCGCGCGCGGTCTCCGAAAGGAACGCGGCGCTCGGATTCGGGACCTCCGCAAGCCCGCCACCGGTCATCTCGAACACACCGAGCTCGTGCGTCGCGCCGAAGCGGTTCTTCGTCGCGCGCAGCACGCGATAGTGCTGGTAGCGCTCGCCCTCGAGGTAGAGCACCGCGTCCACCATGTGCTCGAGCACGCGCGGCCCCGCGACCGCGCCGTCCTTCGTGACGTGGCCGACGAGGAACACCGCAGCGCCCGAGCCCTTCGCGAAGTGGAGCAGCGCGAGCGCGCACTCGCGCACCTGCGAGACGGTGCCCGGCCCGCCGTCGAGATCGTCACGTGCGAGCGTCTGGATCGAATCCACCACCATCACGTCGGGCTTCGTCTCCCCGGCCACCTCGAGCACGCGCTCGAGCCTGGTCTCGCACAGGATCAACAGGTCGTCCGGCGTCACGCCGAGCCGCGCGGCGCGCAGCCGCACCTGCTCGGCACTCTCCTCGCCCGAGACGTAGAGCACACGGCGCGCGCCGGCGACCGAGATCGCGAGCTGGAGCATGAGCGTGCTCTTTCCGATTCCGGGATCGCCGCCGACCAGCGTCAGCGAGCCGGGCATCCATCCGCCGCCCAGCACGCGATCCAGCTCGCCCATCCCGCTCGAGCGCCGCGGCGCGGCGTCGACTTCGACTTCCGCGAGCGAACGCGCGGACGGCGAGGCGCCGGCGTTCGGCGCCCAGCGCGCGCGGCTCGCGCGCGCACCGCGCGCGGCGTCCGCGGGCGCCTCGGCGGCGGTGTTCCACGCCCCGCACGCGGGGCAGCGGCCGAACCAGCGCGCGTTCTCGTGCCCGCAGGCGGAACAGAAGAAGCGGGTCTTCGGCGACTTCGCCATGGGAACCTAGAAGATGTGGACGGTGAGGTACTTCTTGGGGTTCAGCTTGATGTCCTCGAGCAGCAGCCGGATGGCCTTCACCGACGAATCCATCGACGCATAGAGATGGTTGTCGTTCACGAGCTTCCCGAGCGTGCCGTCGCCGCGGTCCACCTTGCGCATCGTGCTCTGCAGCGTCATGCGCAGCGAATCGAGCCGGCTGCTCAGCTCGTCCATGTGCTTCGCGGCGGACGAGAGGTGCTCGACGGTCGAGCGCAGCTCGGCCTCCTTGTCGGTCGTGAGCGCCTTCACGGTCTGCGAGCTGGCCTGGAAATTCGCGAACGTGCTCTTGATCGCGGCGCGGTTCTCGCTCACCGCCGCCTTGAGCTGCTGGCTGGTGTCGCGGAAATTGCGCAGCGTCTGCCCGAACTCGCCCTGCTCGGACATCATGTTCGCGACCCGATCGAGCTGCGAGACGAGGCGGTTCAAGACGTCGATCGAGCCGCCGAGGCCCGCCATCACCTCGCCCATTCCGGCTTCGTAGACCCCCGGGATCGTGTCCTTCACCGAATACACGTGCCCGCTCGGGCGCAGGTCCACGGCGATCTGCTTCTCCCCCATCAGGCCGACGTTCCGGATCGCGATGCGGCTCTCGTCGGTGAGGTCGATCTCGGAGGCCAGCGCGAGGTCCACCACGACGTGATCCCCGGCGAGGTTGATCTGGTTCACGGCGCCCTTGCGGATCCCGTTCACCAGCACCTCGTCGCTGCGCCCGAGCCCCCCCGCCTGGGAGAACGCGACGTGCCAGATGCGCACGCGGCTCGCGAGCGAGAACTCCTTGAGCCACGTCACACCCCACAGCAGGACGCCGAGCGCGACCAGAATCGTGATGCCGACTTGAATCTCGGTCTTCCTCGACACGTGGCTCTCCTTGGCTCAGACCGGCTGGATCGGCCCGGTGCTCGAACCCTCGATGAACTGCCGCATCAGGGGGTCCTTCGTGGCATGCACTTCCGCCGGCGTTCCCTGGAACACTACCTTCCCACCGTACAGCATGGCCATGCGGTCGGCGACCTTGGTGGCGCTCGTGAGATCGTGCGTGACGACGATCGACGTGACGCCCATGCGCTTCTGCAGATCGCGGATCAGCCGGTCGATGACGTCCGCCATGATCGGATCGAGTCCGGTGGTCGGCTCGTCGTAGAGGATGAACTGCGGGTCCATCGCGATCGCGCGCGCGAGACCCGCGCGCTTGCGCATCCCGCCCGAGAGCGACGCGGGCTTCATCGCTTCGACCCCCTTCAGCCCCACCCACTCGAGCCGCTCCTCGACGCGCGCGCGGATCTCGCGGTCCTTCATGCGCGTGTGCTCGCGCAGCGCGAGGCCGACGTTCTCGCCCACCGTCATCGAGTCGAACAGCGCCGCGCCCTGGAACAGCATGCCGAAGCGCTTGCGCACGTTGTTCATCTCGGGCTCCTTCATGCCGACGATGTTCTCGCCGTCGATCTCGATGCTGCCGCGATCCGGGCCCATGAGCCCGATGATGTGCTTGAGCAGCACGCTCTTTCCGGTGCCGCTCGGGCCCAGCACGACGAGCGTCTCGCCCTTCGGGATGTCGAGATCGAGTCCGTCCAGCACGCGCTTCGAGCCGAGCTGCTTCGTGAGCCCGCGGATCTGGATCATTGCGCGAAGATGAACCGGAAGAGGACGTTCGCGAGCACGTAGTCGCTGATCAGCACCAGCACGCACGACGCCACCACCGCCTTCGTGGTGGCGAGACCCACGCCCTCGGCGCCGCCCTCGGTCGCGAACCCGTGGTAGCAGCCCATCGTGCCGATGATGCCGCCGAAGAAGATCGCCTTGAGCAGTCCGGAGAACAGGTCCTTGTAGTAGAAGAACTGCTTGAGACCGACGATGTAGGTGTGGGTGCTGACGCCGACCGAGGTCACCGAGACGACGTAACCGCCGAACACCGCGATCGCGTCGGAGAAGATCGTGAGGACTGGCATCATGATGATGGCCGCGGCAACGCGCGGTACCACCAGGTAGCGCACCGGGTTGATCGCCATCGCGCGCATGGCGTCGATCTGCTCGGTGACCTTCATGGTGCCGAGCTCGGCGGCGATCGAGGCGCCGACGCGCCCGCCGACGACGAGCGCAGTCAGAACCGGACCCAGCTCGATGATCACGGAGCGCAGGATCACCGAGCCGATGTACTTCATGGGCACGACGCTGCTGAACTGGTAGGCGGCCTGCACCGCGGCGACGGCGCCGGTGAACAGGCTGATCACGAACACGAGCCACAGCGACCCGATGCCGATCGTATGCGCCTGCTGCGCGAGCAGGCGCAGCGAGCTCAGGCCCGGGACCAGCAGGCGGAAGAAGTCGCCCACCAGCATCGTGATGCGGCCGACCTCCGCCACCCAGTTGATGACGCGTTGGCGCAGGTACTCGAATCCACGCAGCGCGAGGTCTTCGGCCGGCATGCTCTAGAAGGGGGACTCGGTCTCGCCCGGCATCATCGGGCTGAACGGAACGAACTTCGTGTACTCGTGGAGGAACGTCATCGCCACGTCGCCGGTCGGGCCGTTGCGCTGCTTCGCGATCAGGATGTCGGCCTTGCCCTTCAGCGTCGGATCGTCGGGTTTGTACTTCTCCTCGCGGTACACGAACATCACGACGTCGGCGTCCTGCTCGATCGAGCCGGATTCACGCAGGTCGGAGAGCTGCGGCCGCCCGCCGCCGCCGCGCGTTTCGACCGCGCGCGAGAGCTGCGACAGCGCCACGACCGGCACGCTGAGCTCCTTCGCGAGCGCCTTGAGGGCGCGCGTGATCTGCGAGATCTCCTGCACGCGGTTCTCAGGGCTGCCGGTGCCGCGCACGAGCTGCAGGTAGTCGAGCACGACGAGGCCGAGCTTGTTCTCGGACTTGAGACGCCGACATTTCGCGCGAATCTCGAGCACGGACAGCGCGGCCGAGTCGTCGATCCAGATCGGCGCCTGCGTGAGCAGTCCCGCGCCGGTCGTGAGCCGCGGCCAGTCCTCGTGGCCGAGGAATCCGTTGCGCACCTTGTGGAGCGCGACCTCGCTCTGCGAGCACAGCATGCGCATCACGAGCTGCTCCTTGCTCATTTCCAGCGAGAACAGCGCGACCGGAACCTTGTAGCGGATCGCCGCGTTCTCGGCGATGTTCAGCGCGAAGCTCGTCTTGCCCATCGAGGGCCGCCCCGCGATCACCACGAGATCGCTGGACTGGAAGCCGGCGGTGAGCTTGTCGAGATCGTCGTAGCCGGACGGCACGCCGGTGACGTGCACCTTGCGCTCGTAGAGCTGCTGGATGTGCTCGAACGCAGGCTTCAGCAGCTCGCGCAGCGCGACGAAGCCCTGCCGCACGCGCGCGTCCGTGATCTCGAAGATGCGCTGCTCGGCGCGGTCCAGGATCGCGGCAGTCTCGTCGCCGCCCGCGAAGCATTCCTGCTGGATCTCGGAGGAGGCGCGAATCAGCCGGCGCAGCACCGATTTCGCGGCGATCAGCCGCGCGTGCTGCTCGAGGTTCGCGCTCGTCGTTCCGTATTCCAGGATCTGCGAGAGCGCGGACATCCCGCCCACCGGCTCGAGGTCGCCGCGCTTGCGCAGCTCCTCGGCGAGCGTGATGAGATCGGCCTTCTCGTTGCGGTTGTAGAGCGCGAGGATCGCGTCGAAGATCTTCTGATGGGCGAGGCGGTAGAAATCGCCCGTCTCCATCATCTCGATCGCGCGGCCGACCGATTCGTGATCGATCAGCATCGCCGCCAGCACCGAGCGCTCCGCATCGAGCGCCTGCGGCGGAGTCGGACCCTCGAGCGCGGCGCCCAGGGACCTGGAGATGGTTTCCGTCATGACAGCCTTTCCGCGGAACGTCCGCGCGGGAGCGACCCCCGACTAATCCTGAAGATACTCGCGCGCCAAGAGCTGCATGTCCTCCCACACCGGCCGCTTGTAGGCCGGGTTGCGAAGGCAGGCAGCCGGATGGTACGTGACGATGAGCTTGGCGCCCATGAAGCGGAAGATCCGCCCGCGCATCGCGCCGAGCGAGCCCTTCTCGCCCAGCAGCGCCTCGGCCGCGGTCTTGCCCAGGCAGCAGATCACGCGCGGCTTGAGCGCGGCGAGCTGACGGAGCAGGAACGGGGAGGATTGCTCGACTTCGACCGGCAGCGGCACGCGATTCTCGGGCGGCCGGCAGTGAACGATGTTGCCGATGAACACGGTCCGGCGATCGAGCGGAACGCCCGGGATCAGGTTCGCCTGGTTCATCGCCTCGATGATGCGATCCAGCAGCTGGCCGGCGCGGCCCACGAACGGCTCACCCAGGCGGTCCTCGTCCGCGCCCGGGCCCTCGCCCACGAACGCGATCCCGCTCAGCGCCGAGCCCACGCCCGGCACGCCCTGCGTGCGCGTCTGCCACAGTGCGCATTTCTGGCACACGCGCACTTCGGTGGCGATCTGATCGAGCAGCGGGCGTGATTCGCGATCGATCGCGGCACGCGCGGCCGGATCGCGCGGCGCGAGCGGACCGCCCGCGGCGGTGCGCGGCGCGGCAGAGGCCGTGAGGGTCTCGAACAGCGACTCCGCCGCGGGCGGCGCCGGCGCCGGAGCGGGCGGACTCGCGACCGCGGGCGTCTGGGCGAGCGGTGCCACCTGTGCCACTGCCGGCGCCACCGCCGGCGCCGGAGCGGGCGATCGCGCGCCCACGGGCGCCCGCGCCGCGGCGACCACGCTCGCCGCGAGCAGCTCGCCCGCGCCGCCCGCACGGCCGCGCTCGATCATGCGGCGCACGTCGCGCGCGAGCGCGGCGAGCTCGAGGCGTGTGTCCGCGCGCTCGCTCATCGCCTCCCCCGCGCACGGCGGGCGCCGGGGCGCGCGGCGCGCTTCGGAGTCCGGCCGCGCAGCGCAACCACGCGATCCAGGATCCGTTCCGCGACCTCGCGCTTCGCGAGCACCGGCAGGTCCTCGCTCGAGCGGCGGTCGATCAGCGTGACGCGATTCGTTTCGCGTCCCAGGCTGTCACCGGGTGCGTTCAGGACCACGAGATCGATTCCCTTCTTCTCGAGCTTCGCGCGCGCGTTCTTCGCCCCGCTCGAGGTCTCGAGCGCGAAGCCCACGAACACCTGCCCGGGGCGGCGCGCCGCCGCGATCCGCGCCAGAATATCCGGATTCGGCGCAAGCTCCAGCGTGAAGGTGGAGGCGTCCCGCTTGATCTTCTCGGCGCGCGCCCGGATCGGCCGGTAATCCGAGACCGCGGCCGTCATCAGCACGAAGTCCGCCTGCGGGGCGGCGGCGGAAATCGCGCGCTCCATCTCGCGCGCGCTCGTGACCCTGACCAGCGTCACGCCCTGCGGCGGCTCGACGCTCGCTTCGCCCGCGACCAGCGTCACGTCCGCGCCGCGGTCCCGCGCCGCCTCGGCGAGCGCGAAGCCCATGCGGCCGCTCGAGCGGTTCGTGAGCACGCGCACCGGGTCGATCGCCTCCTCGGTCCGCCCCGCGCTCACCAGCACGCGCGCGCCCGCGAGGCTGCCGCGGCGCTCGAGCGCATGCTCGACCGCCTCCAGGATCTCCGGCACCTCGACCATCCGGCCGGCGCCGGTCAACCCGGACGCCAGCGCGCCCTCGGCCGGGCCGACGATCATCGCCCCGCGCGCCGCGAGCGTGCGCACGTTCGCGCGGGTCGCGGCGTGCTTCCACATCTCGAGATCCATCGCCGGGCAGATGACGAGCGGGGCGCGGCACGCCAGCGCAACGGTGGTGAGCGCATCCGGCGCCACGCCCTGCGCGAGGCGCGCGATCAGGTCGGCGGTGGCGGGCGCGATCACGAGGCAGTCCGCGGCCTCCGCGACGTCGACGTGCGCCACGTTGCCGCGCATTTTCTTCGCCGCGGCCGGCGGAACGTCGGGCGCGCCGCGCGGGCGCTTCCACAGATCGCGCACCACCGGGTTTCCGGACAGCGTCTCGAACGTCAGCGGGGTCACGAACTCCGCGGCGGCGGAGGTCATCACCACGATCACCGACGCTCCGCCCTCCTTGAGCCGGCGAACCAGCTCGCAGGACTTGTAGGCGGCGATGCCCCCCGAGACCCCGACCACCACCGTGCGCCCGCGCAGCATCGGCCGCCTCGCGAGCTACGGAGCCAGCGGCTCTTCGTAATAGAAGGGGACTTCGTGCCGGATGGTGTGATCCAGCGCCACGACCGTCGACTTTCCGGAGGCGGGCTGGGTGGTCTGGCCGGTCTGGCGCGCCCATTCGTTCATGCGCCGCGCCTCGCGGGCCGCGATGATGCACAGCTCGTACTTGTTCGTTCCGGGTGGGGGAATCAGTGAAGCCAGTTTCATGAGCCGCTCCTCCTCCGTTGGAATTGCACGGCCGCCTTTCGCGCGGCCGCGGTCAGCCGGATCCCTCGCACGATCGCGCTCAGGACTCCGCGGTCAGCCGGCGCACGCGCGCGCGCTCGGCATCGACGATGCTGGTCAGGCGGCTCACCGCATGATCCAGATCGTCGTTCATCACCAGATAGTCATACTCCCGGTACTGCGCCAATTCTCCCGGAGCGTCGCGCAGACGCCGCTCCACGGCCTCGCCCTCGTCGGTCGCCCGCCGGCGCAAGCGCTGGCGCAGCGCGTCGATGGACGGCGGATACACGAACACCGAGATCGCATCCGGCCGCGCCCGCCGCACGCTCGCGCCGCCCTGCACGTCCACGTCCAGCACCACGACACGCCCGGCGCGCACCTGCTCGTCCAGGAACTTCGCGGGCGTTCCGTACAGCTCGCCGTGCACCTCCGCCCATTCGAGAAAATGCCCCGCGGAGCGGCGCTTCTCGAACTCCGTGCGCGAGACGAACTCGTACTGGACCCCCTCGCGCTCACCGCCGCGCTTCACGCGCGTCGTGCTCGACACCGAGAACACGCACTCCGGCCGCACCGCGATCAGCCGATCCACGAGCGTGCCCTTCCCCGCCCCCGACGGGCCGGTGAGCACCAGCAGAAAACCGCCGGGCCGGAAGCGGAACGGGACCTGGTCGCCGCTCCGCGCTGCGGGTTCTGTCGCGCTCACCCTCATTCCACGTTCTGCACCTGCTCGCGCAGGCGTTCGATCTCTTCCTTGATCACGATCACGGAGCGGGTGATCTCCACGTCGTTCGACTTCGAGCCGATCGTGTTCGCCTCGCGGTTCATCTCCTGCAGCAGGAAGTTGAGCTTGCGGCCGGCCAGCTCCGCGCCCTCGATCAGCGAGCGGAACTGGTCGAGGTGAGCCGCGAGCCGCACGCACTCCTCGGTGCAGTCGAGCCGGTCCACCATGATCGCGACTTCCTGCGCGATCCGGACCGGATCCATCTCGACATCGCCGAGCAGCGGCTTGAGCCGCGTCATCAGGCGGTCCTTCGCCTCGTTCGGACGCACCGGGGCGCGCTCGACCACGACGTCGAGATGGCGCCGGATCACCTGGAGCCGCGCGTCGAGGTCTTTCGCCAGCGCCTCGCCCTCGCGCGCCTTCATCGCGTTCATGTTCTCGCACGCCCCGAGCACCAGCTGCTTGACGAGCGCCCAGGTCTCCTCGTCGGACAGCGCGGAATGCTCCCATTCGAAAATGTCGGGAAGCGCGGCCAGCGTCTTCAGATCGAGCCCGTGATCGATGTGGTAGCGCTGGCGCAGCTGGTCGAGCAGCGCGACGTAACGATCCGCGACCGGCTCGTTCAACCGCAGCACCTCGCCGGTCTCCCCGGCCCCGCCCCAGGTGATGGTGAGGTTGAACTTCCCCCGCGAGAAGCGCTCCGAGATGAGCTGCCGGATCTGGTCCTCGAACAGCGCCATCACGCGCGGCGCGCGCACCGAGACTTCGCAGAACCGGTGGTTGACGGAACGGATTTCCGCCGTGAGACGCTGACCGTTGCGCTCGATGTCGGCGGAGCCGTAGCCGGTCATGCTGCGGATCATGCAGGACCTCCGGTGGGGGTGCCGGAGGTTAGGGCAGCGGACCGCGCCGAGTCAAAGCGCGCGGCGCGGTTTCCACCGCTTCTCCACTGGCTCGCGGTGAGTTTTGCAGAATGGTTGACAGCGCCACGTCCGCGGGGGCTTCATCGTGCATCATGCCGACGTGGGCCGCCCTTCGCCCTTACATTGCGCTCGAATTCCGAGCGGGTGGCGGAAAGCTGCGCGTGCGGGTGCTGGAGCGGCCCGGGCTCTGGCTCGGGCCCGCGGAGCTCGAGCGCCTGGTCGATCAGATGCGCCGCGTGGTCGGCTCGCTCGGCATCGGCGATCTCGACTACGGCATCCTCTCCGGCGAACGGCGGCATCTCGATCGCGCGATCCTGACGATGATCGAGGACCGCGCGAGCGGCGCGCCGGTCGCGTTCAACGCGATGATGGCGCTGCCCTGCTCGCTGCGCGGCGTCCCCGTGGACGTGATCCACCTCGGCCTCACGGCGGTCGATCCGCGGTTCAGGAGCCGCGGCGTCGCGTGGATCCTGACCGGCTTCACCACGTTCCTGCTGTTCGTGAAGAACGGCCTCAGGCCCTACTGGATCAGCAACGTCTCCCAGGTGCCGGCCGCGATCGGGATGGTGTGCGAGGCGGCCGCGAACGTGTACGCGGCGCCCGGCAGCGACGCGCGGCGCAGCTTCGATCACACGGTGCTGGCGCGCGAGATCATGCAGCGCCATCGCGACGTGTTCGGCGTCGGCGAGGAGGCCGCCTTCGACTCCGAGCGCTTCGTGATCCTCAACGCATACACCGGCGGCAGCGATCATCTGAAGAAGCGCTTCGAGGACGCGCCGCGGCACCGCGACCCGCGCTACAACGAAATGTGCGAGCGCGAGCTGAACTACGAGCGCGGCGACGATTTCCTGCAGCTCGGACAGGTCAACCTGTTCACGCTGTGGCGCTACCTCTCGCACTCGCTGCCGCGCGATGCGTGGGCGCTCGCGCTGTCGCGGCTCGCGTTCGTGCTCGTGAACACGCTGCTCCTCCCCGTCATCCAGTGGCTGACGCCGGATCACCCGATGGGCGACCTCCGGCCGCGGCGGCGCTGATGAGCGGGCCGTTCGACTACGGCACGATGACGGGGCGCAACATCGGCTTCGTCACGGCACGCGAGCAGGAGCAGCTGCGCCAGGGACGGGTGTTCGTGTGCGGCGCGGGCGGGATGGGCGGCGCGTGCCTGCAGTCGCTCGCGCGCGCCGGCGTGGGCGCGTTCGAGATCGCGGATTTCGACCGCTTCGAGATCTCGAATCTCAACCGTCAGGTGTTCTCGAGCCTCGACGTCATGGGCCGCGAGAAGACCGAGGTCACCGCGGAGCGGCTGCGCGCCATCCATCCGGGGGTCGACTTGCGCGTGCACGGCGCGGAATGGGTGGATGCGCTCGACGACATCCTGCCGCGCTGCCCGGTGGTCGTGAACGGCATGGACGACATCGCGGCCGGCATCCGGCTCTATCGCGCGGCGC
>Ga0306922_10004712_pt1 | contig 12938 bp, 11 predicted proteins | sample sta12Cox44000082_FD_203758 | JGI IMG/M metagenome (GOLD analysis project Ga0306922, IMG submission 203758) | Lab enrichment of tropical soil microbial communities from Luquillo Experimental Forest, Puerto Rico - statoxic.12C.oxic.44.000.082 (v2)... | ecosystem: Environmental > Terrestrial >... | reverse complement strand
TCCGGACCTACCACGTCGGGTCCCACCGGCACTCCCCGGTGCCGAGCGACTCGGTCACCCCGGGCGCCGGCTGGCCCCGAGCGCGAAGCCGCCCGGACGTCGCGACCATGCGCGCGCCGCGCCCCTGGTAGTAGCCCATCCGGTACGCGTCGATGCGGAACGAACGGGTCGAGCGGACGAAGAACGTGACGACGTCGCCGAACGTCGCGCTCGTGGCGTCACAGAACCCCTCGAGCGCGCCGTCCGGTGGCCCGGGCCCGAGCGCCCACTCGATCGAGCCAGGGCGCTGGTTCTCGCGCACCACCCACTCGGCTCGGGGGAGCGAGCCCCCCGCACGTTCCCGCCGCGCCGCGTCCCGGGTGCCGGCTGGTGGCACAGCCGTGCACGCCGCGCCTGCGGCCGCTGCGGCACCCGCCGCGCCGAGTGTGAGGAAGCCGCGGCGGGTCAGCGGTCGCAGCCCGCCGGGCGGGATCGAGGCTGCGAGCGGCTCGCGCGGCCCAGGTGGTCGGGGCGTATCGTTCGCGCCATGGACCACCTGGTGCACTTCGAGATCCATGCCGACGACCCCGCGAGGGCGATCTCCTTCTACACGACGCTCTTCGGCTGGCAGGTCACAAAGATGGACGGGGCCGACTACTGGCTGCTCGCGGCCACGACGGAGGGGGAGCCCGGGATCGACGGCGCAATCATGGCGCGGCAGGGGCCGCGGCCCGAGGTTGGCGCCCCGATCGTCGGCATGGTGACCACCGTCCAGGTCGCCGATCTCGACGCGTCGCTCTCCCGGGCGCTCGAGCTCGGCGGTGACGTCGCGCTCGAGCGGATGACCATCCCGAACGTGGGGGCGGTGGTCTACGTCCACGACACCGAGGCGAACGTCCTCGGGCTCTTCCAGCCCGACCGCTGAGGTTCGCGGCCGCCCGGCCGCCTCCAGAGATCGTCCCGCTCCTTGCCCGGCTCCCCTCGGAGTGCCCTTGACGTCCGACTGATTACGATATATCGTAAACGATCAAAGACGATCAAGGAGTGCTCATGCACAGATCTCAGCACGACAAGCGTGCCGGCGCCCCCGACGAGGGCCCCGGCGCCGAGCGCCGCGGCGGCGGGCGCAGGTACCGCCACGGCCAGCCCCACGGGTTCGGGAGCTTCGGGATGCTCGGCCCGCCCCGCCGGGGGCGGCGGTCCAAGCGCGGGGACGTTCGCGCAGCCGTCCTGCTGCTCCTCGAGGAGCAGCCTCGCACCGGCTACCAGCTCATCCAGGAGCTCACGGAGCGATCCGGCGGAGCGTGGAGTCCGAGCCCGGGCTCGGTGTACCCGGTCCTCTCGCAGCTGCAGGACGAGGGGCTCGTGACGCCGGACACCTCGAACGAGGGCCGGGGGTTCACGCTCACCGACGCGGGCCGCACCGAGGTCCGCGAGAACCGCGAGCGGATGGGCCGGCCCTGGGAGGAGGCGGCAGCCAGGATCAGCGAGCCTCGCTTCGAGCTGGTCTCCGCCGCACGGCAGGTCGCTGCGGCGATCCGCCAGATGCTCGAGATCGGGACGGACTCGCAGGTCGCCCGGGCGACCGAGATCCTCACGGACGCCCGACGTCGGGTGTACCAGATCCTTGCGGAGGACACCCCGAGCGAGCCCTGACCCGGCTCACTCCGGCTGCTTCGACCGGGGGTGCCGCCCGACGACCTCGACGAACCCATCCTCTGATGCGCAGGTGCGGATGAGCAGATCCGCGAACGCTCGCGTGTACATGTAGTCGTCGTGCGGCTCGTCGTAGACGCAGTAGCGGTCGTCGGTCCGTCGTCGCGCCGCTCCCTTGGCGCTCGAGGGGGGACGGACCTTGAAGTGCTTCCACGCCTGGGGCAGCTCCGACCAGACGGTGAAGCGAAAGGGGATCTCCGCCTCGACGATCGCGGCCAGCGCCTTCGGCTTGTAGAGGCCGAGCCCGGCGACCCCGCGCTCCTTCTCGCGCAGCACGATCCGCCCCGAGCGCTCGAGCGCCTGGTAGGCCGCGCGGTCCTCCTCGGAGAGGTCCTCCTCCCGGACGAAGGTCACGGCCAGCTCGTCGTCGTGCAGCGGCGCGCGCTTCTGGACGATCTCGAGGCGGAACTCGAAGCGTCGGTCGCTCTGGACCTCGTCGCCCACCTCGGACCGGAACTCGACGATCCAGTCCCGGAGCCTTGCGGGGAGGGCCTGCTGGGCTGCGATCAGCCGGGCGAGCCCGTCGCGCGAGAAGGTGCTCAGCGCGATCGGGAGCTGGACCTCGGAGGCGATGGAGAACTGCTCCCCGAGCTGGCCGACCAGCTCGTCCTCGAAGTTGACGATGAGCGCCTGGGTGAACCCGGTCGCGACGACCATGAGGCCGGCCTCGTACCGGTGCTCGATCCGGTCTCGGAGTCGCATCGTGAACGCGAGGTTCTGGCGCACGGGGTCCTCCGGGTCGCCCCACCGCTCCCGGATGCACCGGTCGAGGTCCCACGGTCGACGCTGCCCGTCCACCCGCAGGTACCGCGACGGGCGGTCGGGGTCGCGGTAGTAGTAGGCGATGCCCGCGCGCTGGAACTCGGCGTGCAGCAGGGCGGTCCATGCCAGGTGCATGTGCACGAGGAAGGACTCGAGCGGGTGGCGGCTCGTCGGCCGGTTGTAGAACTCCACGGCGTTGAGCGCCTCGAGCCGCGCCGCTCTCGCCAGCGCCGCCCACCGTCCTCGTGCCGGCACGCCGCCCCCCACAAGGTCGCGCCCAGACGCACCCCCAGCCTACTTAGTGTCCTCAGCCGCGGGATGGGTCGCGCGAGGACCAGGGCTCGTTGGACGGGCCGCCCGGCTGAGGGCTCGGCCGCTCACCAAGGCGGTTGGCTCAACCCGCGGATGGGACGACGGCCGCAGCGTGCGTCCGAACGCTCCACAAGAGGATCGCGATGCTGAGCAACCCGATCCACGCCGGGAAGACGAGCTGGAGCCACGGCGAGACGCCAACCGCGAAGAGGAGGACGAGCGCGACGGCGAGCCCGAGCCATGCGATCCAGCGCGGGGCGACGCGGGTTCGGAGCAGGATCGTCGCCGTGCTCATCGTGAAGACGCCGGCCATCCGCAGGGCGTACGTGCGCAGCAGGATCGACGAGAGCTGCCGCCCCTCGGCGATCGTGGCGGTCCCGCGGGTCGCGGAGGGGTGGGCGCCGAGGTCTGCGAGCAGCGCCCCGCCGATCGCGGCCGCGACGAAGAGCATCCCGATGAAGAGGAGCCCGCTGCCGAGGAAGACCGTGGCGAAGAAGCGGTCCTCGAGCTGTCCGAGCCGGTCACGCACGACGCCGATGAACCAGAGGAACGCGATCCCAGCGAACGGCACGAGGGCCAGCGCCCAAGAGAGCGCCTGACGGCGGCCGCTGCTCGTCAGCCACGCGCCGGACGACCCGATCCGCGACGGCGTCGACAACGTGAGGAGCGCGAGCGCGGCGATGAGCAGGGCGGAGAACACGATCCCGGAGACCGCAGCGGCCCGTGGGGTCCGCAGCGTCTCGCGGAGCTGGTCTGTTGCGGGCTGGGCAGCCACGTGCCGACCTCCTCTCGCGGGGCTCGTCCGCCCGGCGTCGACGACCATCCTGACGGGCCGCGCGGGGTCCGGCGGGGAGTGTGGAAGCGCAGGGGACGCCCGGCGCGCTGTCCGTTCCGTTCGCCGGCTACTGGCGATCAGGGGACGTGGGCGTAGGCGATCGCAGAGAGGGTGAGGGTGCCCGCCGCGACGAGGACGGCCAGACCGATGGCGATCCAGGAGTGCAGATCGAGCCGCGACTCGGCGTCCGGTTGCCGAACGAGATCGACGTCACCCTCGATCGCCGAGACGACCATGCAGCCCACACCCCTCGCTCATCGTGCTCGAACGGGTGCATCCCATCCGTGCGCGAGACCAGACAGGAGCGTAGGGCATATCAACGTCGTCACAACGCCGATGGTGCGTCAATGATCACAATTTGTGAGTCGGTATTCGCTCGATATGACAAACCGCATACCGGCGCTATATGTGGCGACATATATGGGTGCGCAGTCCTATGAGGCGAGGGAGCGACGAGGTCGTCCCGCTCCAGGCACGGAACGCCCGAGGGACGCCACGTGCCGAGCAGCTCGTCGAGCTCGCGAGGACGTGGGATCGCCGAGCCCTGCCAGTCATGCCGACCGGCTTTGCAGCAGCTCGATCGTCTTGGGGTCCCGCGCGCCCGCGAAGCACCGGTCCAGCACCTCGGCGAAGAGCGGGTCCTCGGGCGCGGCGACCTCGAAGAGTGTCATCGAGGACCGAAGCTTGAGCGAGTCGAGCCTTCCGAACACCATCTCCATCTCCCGGTCCGCGAGCGCGAGCACGAGCCCGGTCGTCGTGTGGAGCCGGTCGGACAGCAGCGGATGAGCGAGGTAGGCCTGGGCCTCCTCGACCGAGTCCAGCGCGTAGGTCGTCGCCATCTCGCTCGAGCCGAGGCCGGCGAGCTGAGGGAACACGAACCACATCCAGTGGGTCACCTTCCTGCCCGCTCGCAGCTCGGCGACGGCGGCAACGAACGTGCCGGCCAGATCCTGGGCCTCGACGAAGCGGACGAGCGGCCGCACGGACCCAGCATGGGTGACGCGTTCGAGGTCGTCCACCCGCCGAACGACCAAGGCAGGCAGGCGGGAGTAGGTTTCGCCACCGGTCGCACGAGGGGGTTGGTCATGAGGGTACGGATGGCGGTCGCGCTTGTCGCGTGCGTGCTCGGAGCGGCGAGCGTCTTCGCCTCACCGGCTGGAGCGGGCCACGCGCCCGCAGGCCAGGTTCCGCACGGCTTCGGAACCGCGGCGGAGGTGCCGTGGGGGTCGGTGGGCGGCGGGTGGCTGCTCGTCGCGTGGCAGGCGGGGACGCCCGCCCCGCACCACGCCGTCCCGTCCTACCTGGTGCTCATCAGCCCGACGGGCCAGCGGTACCTCCTCATGCGAGAGGACCGCGCGCTGGCAGCCGCGACGCTGGCGGCATGGTCTGGTGACGGCAGCCGGGCGCTCTTCGCGTCGCAGACGGCGAGCCGGACCACGATGCAGGTCATCGACCTGCACACGGGCACCTTGTCCAGCTCCTTCGTGGTGCCGACGTCGCGCGCGGTCAACTATCAGAGCGCCAGCTTCACGCGTCCTGACGGCCTGGCGACCGACGTGCTCACCTTCGTCCAGAGCGGCGGCACGTCTGCGAACGGCCATGACGAGCTGACCCGGTACTCCCTGCAGGGCCAGCCGGAGACCACGTACCCGCACGCGTTTCCCGCCGTCGGCCGGTTCGTCGGGTCCTGGCTCGCCTCGCCCGACGGCACCTCGCTCGTCTTGGGTGCCGGCAAGGGGCTCGCGGTGGTCTCGAACGCTGGGGCCATTCTCCGACAGGTCGTGATCCACGGTGCGTCGTCCTGCTCGCCGGTGCGTTGGTGGTCGCGCACGACTGTGCTCGCGCAGTGCGGTCCGGGGCCTCTATATGTGTTCCCGGTCGACGGCGGAGCGCCGGCGGCGCTGACGCGCAAGCCCGTCCCGCCCGACAGCGGCGACATCTCTGCGTGGCACGTCGGCCGCAGCGTCTACGTCCAGGTGGCGTCGGCGTGCGGGTACGTCTACCTCGCCCGCTTGGTCGGGGCGGATCCCGTGATGGTGCACGTCCCCGGCGTGCCGACGGGCCACACCGTGTTCGTCGTCGGCGTCTCACAGCGCTCCATCGCGGTCGAGGCGTCGCTGGCCTGCCAGGGCCATCCGTCGTTGATGTGGTACACGCCCTCGACGCGCTCGGTGAAGGTCGTGTTCGGCCCGCCGATCAACGGCGGGGTCATCGGGACGGTGCTGATCTACCCGCCGCCGCTCGGCTGACCGTCGCTCGGCCGACTGACCTGCAGACGGCCGACGGCGACGAGAGGTCTGCCCTGCCGCCCCATCAAGATCCGCCATCGGATCACCACACCCGGTCCCGACTCTCCCGATCCGTGGACGAGCGCGGACGAGCATGGACGGCACGCAACCGGCGGTTGCCGCTGCGGGTCGCTCGATGCGCCGGCACGTTCGTCACCGTCAGGGAGCGTCGCCTAGGTTGCGCGCCAGCCGGGTAGGGGCCCAGGGGAGGAGGACGTCCGTGAGGACATCGACGGTGCGGCAACACGCGCTCGCACGGATGAGTCGCCGCGTCGCAGCTGGAGGAGCTCGCGGCGCGCGAGCACATCGCCGCGTGGTGCTCACCCTCGCCGCGGTCGCTGCCATCACGCTCGTCGCGTCGCCCGTCGCGCGCGCCGCCGCCGCGGTGAGCGGGCGCGACGGCATCACGCCCACCCCGATCATCCTCGACACCGACATGTACTCAGACTTCGACGCAGGGGGCGCAGAGGTCGCGCTGCTCGCTGGCGCGCTGATGGGCAAGGACAACGTCATCGCGATGGGCCTCAACTCCCGCTTCAACATCCCCGCCGTCTCGACCGACTCGTGGAGGTGCGTGGCCGCGATCGCCCAGTTCTACGGGTACCCCAACATCCCGATCGCCTCCGACGTGCCGGACGACGGTCCGGACCCTGCGACCAACAACTTCATCGGGCCGTGCGGAGCGCTCGCGTCGCCGACCACCCCCGCGCCACAGGGGGTCGTCCAGACCTACCGACAGGCGCTGGTCTCGCAGCCCGACGGCAGCGTCGTCATCGTGGAGACCGGCTACGAGGAGAACCTGCAGGCGCTCCTCGACTCACCGCCTGACTCGATCAGCCCGCTCGACGGATCGCAGCTGATCGCCCAGAAGGTCAAGGAGCTCGTGATCATGGGCGGCGGGTACCCGTCGAGCACGGGCGAGAACAACTTCGAGGGCAACGCGGGCGCCGCCCGCGCCGTCACGGCCAACTGGCCGACGAAGATCGTCTACTCGGGGTACGAGGTCGGGAGCAACGTGTTCACCGGCGCCAACGTGACGGTCGACCAGCCCGCCAGCTCGCCGGTCCGCGCAGGGATGCTCGCGTACGCCGGCCCGCAGCACGTCATCACGTCGTTCGACATCACCGCGGCGTTCCACGCCCTCAACCCGACGGATCCCTCGATGACAGAGGTCGGCCCGGGGACGAACGCGATCGACATCTTCGGCGCCAACACCTTCACGGCGGGCACGGGCGACGAGTACTACCTGCAGCTCAACGACGCGACAAGCCTCGAGACGTCGATCGACGCCCTCTGGGACACGCTTCCCGGCACGACGCCGCAGGGGCTCGCGTTCAGCTCGACCCCGCCGAGCTCTCCGCTCCTCGGCCAGACCTACGCGGCGTCCGCGACGCCCGGGGTGACGGGGAACCCCGTCACCCTCACGATCGATCCGACGTCGACGTCGGGGTGCACGATCGACCCGTCCGGGCTCGTCACCTTCGCGGAGCCGGCGGGCAGCTGCGTGGTGGACGCGAACGAGCCGGGCACCCTGATCTACGCGCCAGGAGCGGTCCAGCAGACGCTCGACGTCTCGCAGGTGCCCCAGGTCGTCACGTTCACGTCGACAGCACCGAGCGAGCCCATCGTCGGCGCGACCTACCCGGCGACGGCGGCCGGGGGCGCGTCGGGGAACCCCGTGACGTACTCCATCGACTCGAGCTCGACCTCGGGCTGCACGGTCGACCCGACGGGGCTCGTCACCTTCTCGGCGCCCTTCGGCACCTGCGTGCTTGACGCAGACCAGGCTGGGACCTCGATCTACGCGTCGGCCCCGCGGGCCGAGCAGACGATCGACGTGGTCGGCGACCCGCAGACGATCACGTTCACCTCGACCCCGCCCGCGGCCGCGACGGTGGGCTCCGCCTACCACGCGCACGCGAAGGGCGGCGGATCCCCGAGCCCGGTCGTGCTCTCGATCGACGCGAGCTCCACGTCGGGGTGCACGATCAGCTCCTCGGGAGTCGTGACGTTCTCGGCACCTATCGGCACCTGTGTCCTCGACGCCAACCAGGCGGGGTCGTCGGCGTACGCGGCGGCGCCGCAGGTCCAGCAGACGATCGGCGTGGGCGGCGACGCCCAGACGATCACGTTCACGTCGACCCCGCCGAAGGGCACGACCGTCGGCTCCGGCCCCTACACGCCGACGGCCACGGCCAGCTCCGGGCTCCACGTCACGATCGTGCTCGACGCGACGAGCACCGGGTGCACGCTCACCGGCGGCCTCGTGCGGTTCGTCGCCGTCGGGACCTGCGTCATCGACGCGACCCAGGCGGGCGACGGCACCTTCGTCCCAGCCGCGAGCCAGGAGCAGATCGCCATCGGGCAAGGCCAGAGCGTCATCACCGTGACCACGAGACCGCCGCTCCACCCACGGGTCGGGCAGGCGTACAGACCGACCGCGACCTCGAGCTCCGGCGATGCGGTGACCGTCTCGCTCGGGGCGAGGTCGACCGGGTGCACCGCGGACGCCGGCTCCGTGCAGTTCCGCGATGCCGGCACCTGCGTGATCGTGTTCTCGGACGCGGGGAACGCCAACTGGATGGCGGCGCCGCCGGCCCGCCAGACCGTGCACATCGGCAGGGCCGCGGTGCGCCTGCTCGCCACTGCGAGCCCGTCGGTCGTCGCGGCGGGGAGCGCGATCCGCCTCGGCGCGACGGTCTCGGTCCCGACCGCGACCGGGACCGTCACGTTCGAGACCGGCTCGACGGTGCTCTGCACCGCGGCGCTCCGCGCAGGCGTGGCGACGTGCCGTGCGACCACGGGGGGCCTCACGAAGGGCATGCACGCCATCGTGGTGACCTACTCGGGGAGCGCAGCGTACGAGGCCGCCAGGGCGAGGACCGCGATCCGCGTCTCGTGAGCACAGCTCCCACCGGGATCGGGGGGACGGCCGCGGACGGGTGAGCCCGCCGCGAGACCGGGCGCCGGCGCGTTCGCGCCGGCGTGGGCGGCGGACCCGCCCGCCCGCGGCGAGGAAGGAGGCGGCACCGATGGCACCCGCCGCACGATCGCTGTCGTGGGGTCGGGCTCGCCGGGTCCGCTGGGTCACCGTCGCGTGCGCGCTCGCCGCGGCCGTCGCGGCCGCCACGCTCCTCGCACCCGGGACGACCCGAGGCGGCGCGACGTCGGCGTCCCGCACGCTCTACGCCTACGTCACCTACTACGGATGGTTCGACAACACCCCCCCTGGGTGCGCGACCGCCTACAGCGGGTGCGCGGGCGGAGCCGGGACGTTCGCCCACCCCATCACGCTCGCGACGGATCGCGCCGAGCTCCCGGTGGGGACGATCGTCTACTACCCGACGGTGGAGAAGTACTTCGTGATGGGCGACGACTGCCAGGAGTGCGATGCCGACTGGACCGGCCACGGGCCGGACGGCGGGCCGGGGCTCGCGCACGTCGACCTCTGGACCGGGGGTCGGGGAGGCCGGGGGTTCCCATCTCTCACCTGCGAGGACGCGCTCACGCAGAGCACGGGGACGGGGGCGCCGCTGCGCACGCCGCTTGTGGTCGACCCCCCGAGCGGCTTGCCGGTGAGCACCGAGCCGCTCTTCGCCCCGCGCACCGGCCACTGCTACGGCGGCGCGAGGAGCGCCGTCTCGTACGGGAGGTACCGCAACGCCGCGAACGGCCGCTGCCTGATCGACCAGGGGAGCGGCACGGTCTCGGGGCGGCTCGCGGCGACCGCGACGTGCACGGCGGCGGCCGACGAGGACCTCGGGTTCGAGGGCGCCTTCCTCGGGGACCGCCGACTCTGCCTCCAGACCGACGGGAGCCGGCCAGGATCGCCGCTCGTCTTCGCGACCTGCACGGGCAGCCCGTCCCAGCAGTGGGAGCTCGGCACCGACGGCTCCATCGCGTGGGTGCAGCAGCTGGAGTGCGTCGCCGACGTCGGGGGCCGCGTCGAGCTCTCGGCGTGCACGAGGGCAGCCGACGAGCGCTGGGGGTTCGAGCAAGAGCCGCCGCCGGCCTGAGCGCGCGCAGCTCCGCCACGAGTCTCCGACGACCGGCAGCCGTGGCGCTAGAACTACGGCGAAGCCGACGCCGTGGAGGGCGCATGCGGGCCGCCGACACCCCGATCCCCGTGGTCCGCGCCGAGCGCGGCACCGACCGCTCCTGCCGGTCGTGGCCGCAGGAGGCCGCCCTTCGGATGCTGCACAACAACCTCGACCCCGAGGTCGCAGAGCACCCCGAGGAGCTGGTCGTCTACGGCGGGACAGGCCGTGCCGCGCGCGACTGGCCGTCGTTCCGCGCGATCGAGTCGTCGCTGCGGGCGCTCGGGGACGACGAGACGCTGCTCGTCCAGTCGGGGCGGCCCGCGGGGGTCCTGCGGACGCACGAGTGGGCCCCCCGGGTCCTCATCGCGAACTCCAACCTGGTGCCGGAGTGGGCGACCTGGGACGAGTTCCGGCGGCTCGAGCACCTCGGCCTCACCATGTACGGCCAGATGACGGCAGGGTCCTGGATCTACATCGGCACCCAGGGGATCCTGCAGGGCACCTACGAGACGTTCGCCGCCGTGGCGCGGAAGCGGTTCGCCGGCACGCTCGCCGGCACCCTCACCGTGACGTGCGGGGTCGGCGGGATGGGCGGGGCGCAGCCGCTCGCCGTGACCATGAACGGCGGCACCGTCCTCGTCGCCGACGTCGATCCGAGCCGGATCGCTCGCCGCCTCGAGACGCGGTACCTGGACGCGCGCGCCGACACGCTCGACGAGGCGCTCGCGCTGCTGGCGGCCGCGCGGAAGGAACGGCGCGGGCTCTCGGTAGGGCTCGTCGCGAACGGCGCCGACCTCGTGCCAGAGCTCGTCCGCCGGTCCGTCGAGGTCGACATCGCGACCGACCAGACCCCGGCACACGACCCGCTCAGCTACGTGCCGGCGGGGCTCGACGTCGAGGGGGCGACCGCGCTTCGGGCGCGGGACCCCGATGGGTACGTCCGCCGTGCGCGTGCATCGATGGCGACGCACTGCGCGGGGCTCGTCGACCTCCTCGACCGGGGCACCGAGGTCTTCGACTATGGCAACTCCCTGCGGGCGGAGGCCGAGCAGGGCGGGTTCGACCGGGCCTTCGCGTACCCCGGGTTCATCCCCGCGTATCTGCGCCCGCTCTTCTGTGAGGGGAAGGGCCCGTTCCGGTGGGCGGCGCTCTCCGGCGCCCCACAGGACATCGCCGAGACCGATCGCGCGATGCTCGAGCTCTTCCCCGAGAACGAGGGGCTCACGCGCTGGATCCGGCTTGCCGCGGACCGCGTGCAGTTCCAGGGGCTGCCGGCGAGGATCTGCTGGCTCGGCTACGGCGAGCGCGACCAGGCGGGGCTGCGATTCAACGAGCTGGTGGCCTCCGGCGCCATCGAGGCGCCGATCGTCATCGGGCGCGACCACCTGGACTGCGGGTCCGTCGCCTCCCCGTACCGCGAGACCGAGGCGATGAAGGACGGGTCCGACGCGATCGCGGACTGGCCGCTCCTCAACGCCATGGTGAACGTGGCGAGCGGGGCCTCGTGGGTCTCCATCCACCACGGAGGCGGTGTCGGGATCGGCCGTTCGATCCACGCGGGACAGGTCTGCGTCGCCGACGGGACGACCCTCGCGGCAGAGAAGCTCGAGCGGGTGCTCACGAACGACCCGGCCCTCGGCGTGCTGCGGCACCTCGACGCCGGCTACGAGGAGGCGGCCGCCGTCGCGGGGGCCCACGACCTCACGGTGCCGATGCAGGGCGCAACGTGAGCGCGTCGGCCAGCGTCGAGATCGGGACGACTGGGATCGGGGCGGACGAAGTGATCGCTGTCGCACGGCTGGGCGCCGGCGTCGCGATCGCGCCCGACGCCGTCGCCGAGATGCGCCGGACCCGCGCGATCGTCGACGCGCTCGGATCTCGCCCCGAGCCGGCATACGGCGTCTCGACGGGGTTCGGCGCGCTCGCGACCCGGTTCATCCCTCCCGAGCAGCGCGCCGTGCTGCAGCAGCGGGTGATCCGCTCCCACGCCGCGGGATCCGGCGAGCCCGTGGAGACCGAGGTGGTGCGGGCGGCCATGACGCTCCGGCTGAAGACGATGTGCTCAGGGCACACCGGCGTGCGGCCCGAGGTGGCACAGGCCTACGCGGCGATGCTCAACGCATCGATCACCCCGCTGGTGCCGGAGTTCGGCTCGCTCGGCTGCTCGGGCGACCTCGCGCCGCTCGCGCACTGCGCGCTCGCCGCGACCGGAGAGGGGGAGGCGGTCGGGCCGGACGGCGTCGTGCGCCCCGCCGCGGCCCTCCTCGCCGAGGCCGGGATCACGCCCCTCCACCTCGAGGCGAAGGAGGGCCTCTCGCTCATCAACGGGACCGACGGGATGCTCGGGATGCTCATCCTCGCCGTCGAGGACCTCCGCGCGCTCGCCACGGCGTGCGACGTGGCCGCTGCCATGAGCGTCGAGGCCCTCTTGGGCACGGACCAGGTGTTCAAGCCAGAGTTCCACGCGGGGCTCCGGCCGCACCCCGGCCAGCGGGAGAGCGCCGCGAACCTCGTGGCGCTGCTCGGCGGTTCCGCGATCATGGCCTCGCACCGAACCGGCGACGACCGGGTTCAGGACGCGTACTCCCTCCGGTGCGCGCCGCAGGTGACGGGTGCCCTGCGTGACACGGTCGCCCACGCCGCAGCGGTCGCGGCGCGCGAGCTCGCCTCGTCCATCGACAACCCGGTCGTCCTCGACAACGGCGCGGTCGAGTCGAACGGCAACTTCCACGGCGCCCCGCTCGCCTACGCGCTCGACTTCCTGGCGATCGCGACCGCAGACTCGGCGTCGATCGCGGAGCGCCGCACCGACCGCCTCCTCGACCCCACCCGGTCCGCTGGGCTGCCCGCCTTCCTCGCCGAGGACCCGGGCGTCGACTCGGGGCTCATGATCGCCCACTACACGCAGGCATCGCTCGTGGCGACCATGAAGCGCCTCGCCGTCCCCGCGAGCGTCGACTCGATCCCGACGTCGGCGATGCAAGAGGACCACGTCTCGATGGGGTG
>Ga0306922_10004707_pt1 | contig 12947 bp, 10 predicted proteins | sample sta12Cox44000082_FD_203758 | JGI IMG/M metagenome (GOLD analysis project Ga0306922, IMG submission 203758) | Lab enrichment of tropical soil microbial communities from Luquillo Experimental Forest, Puerto Rico - statoxic.12C.oxic.44.000.082 (v2)... | ecosystem: Environmental > Terrestrial >... | reverse complement strand
GGGATTCCCACTCTCCCACAGCCTCGGCGGCGGCTGGAGATTAACCTGAACCGGACATTTCACTTGCTAATAAAACCGGACATTTTAATTTGCTACCAACATGGCACGAATATTGGCAAGAATGTCGGGTGCACTCGAGGTCCTATCGAGCCGCTAGAGATCAGTCAAATACCTCGTCACCCGTTGGCTCGTAATGCGGGACAGCGTTCATATCGTGCCGCAGTTGCGAAAGCACCCAATACATTCGTTTTCGAGCTCGGCTTTGATTGCCCAAGGGACGATGTTCGGGGATACAGTGCCATGGGTTGTACGAGAGCCGCTTTTCAAACTCTATCTGCGCCGGCGAGTTGAACTTCTGCCGCGGTATGCGCAAAGTGGCTGCTGCTATGCGCGGGGAACGCTTCTCCGGCCAGAGCACGGCGTTATTCTCGATGGGCATCCGATAAGGATCGGTTTGCAGTTGCAGGCGAATGTCGAATTCGACGTCTTCCTGCTCGAGCGTAGCCACCATGGCATTGCGCAGATAGTCGTCGGGAGGGCGGAAGGGGAGCCGCGGAATCCGGGTTCGTTTCTTCCTTTTCGGCCACACCGAGTACTGCATTGCCTGGCCTTCGCCAAGCAAATATGGAACGCAACTAAAGTAGGGCGCTTCAAATGGGCTGCTCTGCGTCTTGATGTAGAGCGACTGCATGATGAGATCGAGCACATGCGGACGATGCAGATTGAGGAAGTAGAAAATCTGTGCGTTCTTCAGGCTCTCAAGTTGCAACTGCGCGTTCGCGTTGACGTCCGGCGTTACGAAAGTTGGGGTGGAGACGCCGGTCATGTCCTGCGTGAACTTTTCCTCATCCATTAGCTTCGGCCCGGGCACGCCCATCAGCTTGATGCTTATGCTCATGAAACCAACATCGTCGATGTCCGGCGTTACGTAAGGGCCGGGTCCGGAGAATCGAACCCAGGCGCGAAATGTTTGCGGCTTCGCATAAATGCCGTAACGAAGCTTGGGCGGCAGATTGTCGTGGACGATGAATTCCCCACGCACAATGCCGTGTGTCTTGGTGTTTCCTCCGCGCTCGAATCCGCCAGGCTTCCACAGCAGACGCATTTGCTTTTGGAAGCTGTCGATGATGGAGTCAATATAGGCCTCCTCGTCGGGAATCGGGCACTCTTCAGCGATTTTCAGCCCAGCGTCGGGACGCCGCAGATTAATGAGGGCCGTCGTCAAGCTTGCCAATGGATCGCGCAGCACCGCATCAAATACCGGGCGGAAGAGGGGATCGAAGCGGCGTTCCAGATGCACGAGGGCGGTCGAGGCCCCTGCCACCCAATTTAACACCGCCGACCCAGTATTGGGTGGCGGTATCGGCCGGCTGTTGTTGGAATCGGTCAGAGGCACGACGTAACCCCAAGCGACTCTGTTGAACTAAAAGTATTCGTGAAACTATGGCTGCGAGGACGATTTTTGTCAACGAGCTAGGTTAAGGCTAGGCCGTATACCGTTCGACCGGCGATGCCACTGATGTGGTTGTCTCTGCTCACACGCGTGCGATTTGGTCTCGCGGGGCCTCTAAGCTGGTCGTCTTGCGTCCGCCAGAATCACGTCGGCAGCCTTCTCCCCAATCATGTAAACCGAGCTGACGATGAAAAACCCGGGAATCCGCGGAAAAACTGAGGCATCCACCACCCGCAGGCCGCGCGTGCCATAGACGCGAAAATTACTGTCCAGGACCCCGTTCTGTTCGCGCGGCCCGATCGCGCAACTGCAGGAAGCGTGATGGCCCCAGGCGTTGTAGCGGGCAAAATCCCGCAATTCCTCGGTAGACTGCACATGCTCGCCAGGCAGCGTTTCTTCAGCAATGAGGCCCCGTCGCTTCAGCTTCTCTGTCAACTTGCGCACAAAGCGAATTCCATCCACAACCGAGTCTAGGTCCTCGCCGCCATCGCTGGTACCTTCTTCAAAATAGCGAAAATTGACCTGCGGCAAATCGCGTGGATCGGCGGAACGCAGCGTCACCTCACCTGCGCGATTGTTGGTATGCGCCTTCAGCACCGCCCAGGTCAGATAGTTCAGGTTTTTCACGAAGAGATCAGAGTAGCCTGGGAAATATCCCTCGAAACGGCCAAGGAAGGCGACACAGAACAGATCTGGCAACGGGCGCCCGGCTGCTGACCTCTTGAACATCGCCAGCACTCCCCCGTTGGTGATATATGGACCGCTTCGCCGGCTCTCCCATTCACTAAACTGAGGATCCGTGGTGTCGAATTTCGCTCCTTGAAAGATGTGCCATTGGTCGAAGTTCATTCGATTAACCACGCCGACTTCGTAGCGATCCTGCAGGTTCTTACCGACACCTGGCAGATCGACTTTGACTCCGATCCCATGGCGTTCTAGCTCGGCCCGGGGCCCGATTCCGGAAAGCATCAGCAGTTGGGGAGTGTTGAAGACTCCGCCTGAAAGGATAACTTCACGGGAGGCGTAAACCCGCTGCATTTTGACAGAATGCTCGTTTGGCTGTGCATGTGCGCGAAAAAGCCGCTCCCCGCTAAGGTATTCCACGCCGATCGCGCGGCAGTTCTCATCGAAAAGGACGCGCGTCACTAAAGCGTTCATTTCAATCTTCAATTGCTTCGGGTACCTATCAGCGACCTCCAGCACGCGCTCGCGCGAACCGACGCGCTGGTGGTTGCCGGTGGCGAGCGGCGTGTAACGCATGCCGAAGGAATTCTCTTGCACCAAGCGCCAGTCGTTGGGATCGAGCTGACTCTTCACCAGCCAGCGCACCCGCTCGCCCAGATATCCGATCTCCCTCGCCGCCTCCACCGTGCAATCAGCAATCGTCTTAAGCAAATCATAGTTCCCCACGGAGATCATTGGGGTTGCTTTCTCAGTGCTCAGCCATCCTTTGAACCCATGGCGGGTCGGGTTGATAGCGATCTTGGCGAGCCAGCGATGGAGCGGACGATGATGGCAGTTCTCCACACGCTGGAAGTAGCGCCGCATATTATCGGCGTTCCAGGAGGAATCACCGGTTAGGGCCGCGATGCCATCCCAGTCGGCATTGTGCGGGTAAACCATGATCATGGCATTGTGGGCCGTGCACCCACCCAAAGTTCCGGCGCGGGGATAGAGCACACCCTCGACACCCGGCTTATTCCAATCCTGGCGATATTTCGTATTGTCGCGCCGTAGTTGCTCGGCACTGCGATACTTGGGGTCCCGCCGCTGGACTTCGTCGTTGGAATAGTGACGAACGAAGAAGTCCCACTTCATGGCTTCGTTCTCGGTCGCGAAGGGGTGGAAGCAGGGAACGTCGTAGTCCGCCGGCAGGCGGTTCGGGTGTGACATGGGGTGGTCAACGCCGCGTGCTTTTTTCGCATCGCTGCCTGCCTCCAGCAACACAACGTTATGACCCGCCTCCGCAAGACGCGCGGCTACCGTGCCCCCGCCAGCGCCAGAGCCTACAACAATGTATTCGCAATCGGATCGCGGTATGTCGTCTGCGGTTGGGATTGCCATTTCAGATTTGCGGGATTAGCCGTCAAGACAGTGAGAAACTCTCTTGCCCGCTGTTGCCGCTTCAGAACGATGTTTGCTGAACGGCGGCTAGATTATAGCCACGGAGGTGGGCACTATGAAACTTGTCCGTTCTGTGCCCACTGCCACAAGAAGTTCGGCTGCCGAATGTTTTGAGCGGAACAGTTTCTGAGGTGCCAAAATCACCACTAACATGCTATGGCCGCGGATTACGGTTTTAGCTATAGTGCTCAGAATTAATACACCCAAAAGCGCGGCACGAAGTCGCGGCAAGCCTTTCCACCATAATCCATTTGCGCCGTGCGGGGCTTTCTCACCTTTTTGGAGCAGCCAGAACGGCATTCTCAAGCGCCCGTCAAACAGATCAAAATTTCCTGCAAGGAGCGAAACTTGATGCCCATATCAAAACGTCGCTGCTTTTGGTCGTATGGACTGTTGGTTTTACTAACCATGTCCGGTTGCCATAAGGGACCGGAGCCAGGACAGGTTCAGGACGAAGCTCGGCTTGCCGGCCGCTCGCCGTCTTCATTCCCCGCCGCCGATGAGGATTACTTCCACGACATGGATGGTGGCATCGCGCTGAACAGCGACGAAGTCAAGGGGCGTGACATGTGGATCGTCTGGACGGGTGGTGACGACAAGATGTGGGACACCCTAGCGGTCACCAGCGTTGGCACTGTCGATCTCTTGAAGACGATTTCATCCCACCCAGCATTGAAGAACAGGCGGGACAATCGCTGGAACTATCTTGGCTTGGTAAACGAACCCTGCTTCAAGAAAGCTACTGCTCCCGATCCCAATCGTTACGGGCTGTGGCTCGATCAGCGGGACCCGAGTTGTCCACCAGATCCCTTCGAAAACGAGAGCAAGTATCCGGGCGTAAAGATTGGCGCGCGTGGCAAAAATCTTCCCGTAGGCTCCTACTATGGTTATGCGACTGGTGTGGTTGGACTGCGCCTCTTCGCCAATCCCGACTTCGACGAGGCTGCAGCCAAGAAATGGGACCCCAAGCGCTACTACGAAGACCCCAGTTACTACAACGATAAGAACCTGGTACGGCCGTATCGTGTCGCTATGTCGTGCGGCTTTTGCCATGTCGGACCTAGCCCGACCAAACCTCCTGCCGATCCGGAGAATCCTAAGTGGGAGAATCTGAGCTCCATCGTCGGGTCGCAGTATTTCTGGACAGATCGCATCCTGGCCTGGGAATCCGACGAGAGCAGTTTCCCGGTCCAACTGTTTCATTCTTATCGCCCGGGCACCCTGGATACTTCGTTCATCTCCACCGACAACATCAACAACCCACGCACTATGAATGCCTTCTATGGCTTGCCGGCGCGCATGGAAGTGGCTCATCGTTGGGGGAAGGAGACCCTCGCTGGTGGAGGACTGAATAACAAACAGCTCAACGACTACGTTCACGAGGGGCCATTGACGCAATTCTTCCAGTCGCCAGCTACAGTTTGGACGCCACGCGTGCTGAAAGATGGCTCTGACTCCGTAGGGATTTTGGGAGCACTAAACCGTGTTTACCTCAACATCGGACTGTTCAGCGAGGAGTGGCTGCTGCACTTTCGGCCGCTGGTTGGGGGAAAGCCTATCACGCCCATCGAAATTGACGTTGCCAATAAGAATTCCGCCTACTGGGAAGCCACCCAGATGCAGACACCTTACACGGCGCTGTTCTTGCTGAAGGGCACTATGGGCCACCATCTGAAAGATGCGCCTGGCGGTGATGCCTACCTCACCAAAGACAAAGCCCAACTGGAGCGAGGCAAGGTCGTTTTTGCAGAACGCTGCGCGCGTTGTCACTCCAGCAAGATTCCCACGCCTGCTCCGGGGCTTGACCCGGCCGGTTGCTCAGGCAAAGACTACCTGGATTGCTGGAACAGGTACTGGGCCTGGACCAAGACCGATGACTTCAAGTCCAAGATGACAGCAATGGTCCGGCAGCCCGATTTTTTGGACAACAATTACCTCTCCACCGACCAGCGCGTGCCTGTGACCTTACTACAGACAAACGCCTGCAGCCCACTGGCCACCAATGCCCTAGGCGACAACATCTGGGACAACTTCTCGTCGCAGACCTACAAAGAGTTGCCATCGGTTGGCAGCATCACCGTGTATCATCCTTTCACTGGCGAAGCCAGCAGCTACAACATGCCAGCTGGAGGGCGCGGCTACACGCGTCCGGCATCGCTTATCGGCCTCTGGTCCACAGCTCCGTTTCTCCTGAACAATAGCGTGGGTAAGTTTGATCCTAACCCGTCGGTGGCAGCGCGCATGGGCTCGTTCCAGGATTCCATCGAGAAAATGCTGTGGCCGGAAAAGCGCGACCAGGATCCGGAACTGAAGGACAAGATTCCCGGCTTGCCGAGCCTGATAGACCGCACGCGGGCTACCAGTTACCTTCGCGTTCCCGGCGGTTATCTGCCGGACTTCCTCAAACCTGATTTGCTGAGTTTCGGGCATCGCTGGTTCCCGTGGTTGTTTGGTGAAGGTGGAGTGGAAATCGGGCCGATTCCTAAAGGAACCCCGGTTGCCTTGCTGTCGAATCTCGACCTATTAGGCGAAGCAAGGACTCCGGAAGAAAGGCTCGCACACCAGAAAGAGGTAGTGGATCTGTTGCTCACCATGAAGCACGACTTGGTGTCTTTGCCACCAGGAGCGAGCGACGCCGAGGCCAACAAGGTGTTCAGCAATCTTGTTCCTAAGCTGATGAGGTTGAGCAAATGCCCGGACTACATCATCAATCGCGGCCACTACTTCGGCACCAGTTACTTCAAAGAGGAGCCTGCGCTCAGCGACGCCGATAAGCGCGCGCTGATCGAATATCTCAAGATTTTTTAGGGGGCGCTAAACTGATGGCGGACAGCTGCTGTTGGTGACGGTCGCTTCGCAGATGCCATGAACAAGGTCGTGCTGTGGGTTGGTCCTCTGATCCTCGCGGGAGTTAGCGTCGTGGTCTGATTTGTTCGGCCTTGGACTCCTGCGATCATCGATTGATGCCAAAGCTGCGGGCTCTCGACGTCTGGACCTACAATCTGCAAGACGGTACTTCCGCACGCTTCACCTTCGGCCCGGATGAGAAAACAACCAGCGTGTGGTCCCGTGACGGCAAGATGATTGCATTGCATTTCGATCCGGCAGAGTTTCGAAACACGAGCAAATTGCGCAAATAGGAACCCAGTCGAGTCATTCCCCGAACGAAGATCCTGCCTGTAACCCTACCTTCGAGCCACTGACGATCTTGGGTATTGGCATATGATGCTGTCCTACTTACCGTCGGTCTCGTCCCTATCCAATCTCGTGGGGCGGTTTGATGAGATCGCGACTCACACATTCGCTATTTGCTGCCTTTCTTATCGCGATTTCAATCGCAAATAATCTTCACGCTCAGACAACAAACTCCGGTGGTTTGACTGGAGTCATTACCGATCAGAGCAGCGCGGTTGTGCCTAATGCGATTGTTGATAGGGGACGAGGCCAAGGAAACCACCCAAACAACTAAAACCGACCGGGAAAGGGGGTACCAGTTCTTCTTTCTTGCGCCGGGCAGATATACGCTGACTGCCGCGCATGAGGGGTTTCAAAATGAGAGGCGAGCCGTGCTTCGGTTTAGACTGATCACCATAAATCGAGCTCAAACCAGTTTTAGGGTGCTCCGTGATTGTTCTGAATTCACGCGTGGTTCGGATTGCCGTCGCGAGTCTGGCGAGCGGGTTGCTGTCGGCATTGTGGGCGGTGGCTTTCAACTGTTGCTAACTGTGGCTAATTCGTTACGCGGTGCGCTAAATCGTCCGAGCGCGTGCTTGGCCACACGTTGGGTGGTTGGCTCCCGTGGTGCTGGGACTGGCTGGAGCAGCCTTGGCCCGACTACTGGTTGTCTACTTTTCTCCGCAAGCCGAGGGCAGCGGAGTGCAGCGGGTGGAGGCATTCTACAGTGGTGACATTGAGCCTGCGACGATTGCCATTCTCCCTGTCAAATTCTTCGGGGGCATAGCGGCGATCGGCTGTGGCCTGGCGCTGGGGCGGGAGGGGCCGACTGTTCAAATGGGATCGTCGCTCGCTGGGCTAGTTTCGCGCTTTTTGTTGAAAAGAGACGACGACTCAAAGCTGGTGGATGCGGCAGGCGCCGGCGCCGGTCTTGCGGTGGCGTTCAACGCACCAATGAGTGGTGCCATTTTCGTCTTCGAAGAACTGACTTCCAGTTTCAGCCAATACTTGCTAGTGGCAGCTACGGGAGCGGCAACCATTGCGGTTGTGGTTTTGCGTCTGGTATTTGGAGATCAGTTCGACTTTGTTGTCAAACAGGTAAGCCCGACTACTATATGGAGAATCTGGCCTTTCGCAATTCTCGGAATGCTGATCGGTGTGGTGGGTGCGCTTTATAACCGAATCATCATTCTCTTGCTGCGAATCAGTGACGGCAACGTGAAATTGAACTCGGTTTACCGAGCTGCTGTCATTGGCGCAGTCATTCTGCCTGGTTTGCACCAACGCTAGTAGGCGGCGGCGACAATCTGACCACCCAAGGCATACTCTCCAGTTCACTTACCGTTCGAGCGTTGGCGGCCATTTTTGTCCTTCGCTTTTTTATCGGCCCCCTTTTCCTACGCTGCAGGCGCTCCCGGAGGTCTGTTCGCACCGATGCTGGTTCTCGGAGCCTCGTTTGGAGCTCTTTTTGGTCAGCTGATGAACCGTTTCGATCCTAGCCTCGGCGTAAGCCCATTGGCTTGCGCCGTGATTGGAATGGGCACGTTATTTTCTGCCTGTGTAAGGGCTCCCCTGACAGGAACTGTTCTGACTGTGGAGATGACTGGGCGGGGAGATCTGACCTTGGGGTTACTGGCTGCCTCCATGGTTGCAATCGTTGTTGCGGTGTGGGTGGAAAGTGAGCCGATCTATGAAAGTCTAAAACGGAGGACGATCGAGCAACAGAAAACAGCGAAGAAAAGAAAAACACTTGTCGAGCATGGCGTCTGCACGACCTGAAGTGACATTCGGGCGAATAGCCCCTGCGATTCGATATTAAGCAAGCCCTTAATTCTATAGGTCGGTTTCTTTTCTGTTGGACGTGATCGCTGGCCGATAACAACCAATCACACTCACAAATCTCTCCGTCCCGGTCGCTTGTGTAAAGGAATTTCACGATAGTAATCCAGGAATTCCCAGGGGAAAATCCCCTCGGACCCGAGCAACGACCTCTGCCTCATTTGGGCGCCGGCTGTTCAGTAGGCACCGGGTTAGACAGCGGCCAGACCACCGATACGAGCCATGCAACCACTAGTCCAACAAAGCAGCCAAACAGTACCTCGTTCATGCGCCCCACGCCTGCTATAAGGCCATGTTTTCGGGAGTGATATTCCAAACCGGTGGCGATGACAAACGCTGCGCTGATCGGCACCTGCCGCCACATGGTTTGAATCCGAGCAACGTACGAGGACAGCAAGACCGTTACCGCCATGGCAAGTGGAAGCATGATTGATCTTGTTCCTCCTATTGTCATGGCATTCAGCGAATAGAGCACTGCCAACCGGTAGCTGGGTATCGCACCGAGGACGGTGTACGCGATAGCCCAAATCATCGCCTCGATGGCGTGAAGACATGTTGCCAGGAAAGTGCGTCACAATGACGAACAAGGCGGTGGGGTGTCGCTGGCTCGACCGACTAAAAATGTGAGGAACCGCTCCTCGTGTCATTGCCAGGCCCACGACATGGATGAGCACGGTCAGAACGATTAACGGTAGTCCCCATGGCCCAGTCGGCCCTCCAAGGCAAAGGCACATCGACCAGACCAATGAAAAGGAATTGGATCAGCATCGAGGCCTCTTGTCAGGAACTCTTGCGCCCGGGAGTTGGTGTCGAGGTCGAAGTTGCCGATTCCACATCTTCGTTCCAGTTGATCTCGCCTGCGTCAGCCCGGTCAAGAATGGCGGCACCGCGAGCCTTTCCAAAATAGTCCCAAGCCCATTCCACAAACGCTTCGATCTTCGCCTGCGTCGAGGACAACAATGAGGCGTGCACGCCAAGCCAAGCCGCGAAAGCCAGTGAGCCCGTTAATTCGTGTCGATGCTTGCCCATTTCAGCAACCGCTGAATTGCGCCCGATCATCGCCATGATGCCTTTATCGAAATAGGCGAATGGCTTTCTTGGCTCTCCCGCAATGTCCGCCAGGATGTTCTGTGCGCACCATTTGCCGGACTGCTCTGCGACCGATGCAAGCTGAGGCAGGGGTTTACCGTCATCGCCTGCTATATTCGCAAAGTCTCCGAGAGCGTACACCCTAGGGAAGCAAGGCACCGTGAGGTCCGGTTGAACATCAATGCGTCCGCCTTTACCTGTTTGGATTCCCAGCTGATCGGACAACGACGATGCTCTCAATCCTCCGGCCCAGATGACGACATGGCTGTCAATCCTGCTCCCGTCGGAGAGGATCACATGTCCAGCCCCCACTTCTTTCACCGTCGTGCCCAGGCGCGTTTGCACACCACGCTCTTCCAGCATCTTGGCCGCATAGGACTGAGATTCGGAGGAGAAGCCGTGCAAGACTGCGTGCCCTCCGTCCACCAACAAAACCTGCCGCCGCGCAAGGTTAATTTCGGAAAGCGCTCTCTTTAGCGAGTGATGAAAAGCGTCGCCAAAGGCCCCTGCCATTTCTGTCCCGGTGGCCCCAGCGCCCACAATCACAAAATTCAGCGCACCTTTTTCAAGCAGCGAGGGATCACGATCTGCCGCCTCCAGGACAGCGATGATGCGCGAACGCAGCGCCTCGGCATCGCGTAACGAGTACAGCGGATAACTGTGTTTGTCTGCTCCCGGCGTGCCAAAGAAGTTCGCCTGCGAACCCGCGGAGAGCACCAGAAAGTCGCCATGATAAGTTTGCCCTTCGGCGTTCGTTGCCGACTGCGTGCTGAGGTCGACGGACACAATCTCTGTGAGCTTCACATCTACGTTGGGGTGCTCACGCAGGACACGGCGGAGATTGAAGGCCGTGTTGCTGGGCGACAGGCCCGCTGAAGCAACCTGATAAAGCAACGGCTGGAACTGGTGATAGTTGTTTCTGTCAATCAACGTGACGCGAACGTTGGGATGCTTGGCCAGTTTTTTGGCGCAGTTCAGCCCGGCGAAACCGCCGCCAACGATGACGACGTGCTTCAGTCCCTGGTTTTCTTTTTCCGATCCTCGCGGTTGCATATCGGCTACCCCTCCGCAGCAAATCATAAAGCGTATTTGCTACATCGTCACCGCCGCAATGGTTCTTCTTGTCTTCTCACGCAGCGGATTCAGACTGACAGTCACATTGACGGCTGTTTCTGGTCATCTTTGATTGTGAAATGTCAGTACTTTTGGGGTTGCGGTTCGAAGTCCACCAGCTCCAAAAACGATGGTGTTGCTCAAGGTGTGCTACTACGAGGAGGCAAAAGTCGGCGAATGCTATTCGCTGATATCGCCTTCGCAGTGATTTCCCGGACCGCTGGAGTGTGACAGTTCTGCGAAAGCACTTGACAATGCGAACGAGGGAAGCAATCATCCCAACAACGGCAATCCAGCATAATTGCGACAATGGGGCTGGTCGAAAACGATCAGCTTCAAGACTCGCACCACTTAGGTCTGGATAATCGATCGCGGGCTAACCTGGTTCGGTGCAGGTTGGCTAAGCGGAGCGCGGGTTTGAAATCGACTTCAGCGAGGCTTGTCCTGAGTGTCGCTGCATCGGCGACGCTGATCTCGTTTGCGGGCACATCTGCGGTAGCGCTGTCCGATCCCAATCCGGCCAATATTTTCAGCCCCGTATCGACCCCAGCGAACGCGATCCATCACTTGTCCTTGTTCGTCATGGCGGTCTGTGCGGCAATTTTTGTCGTGGTGTTCTCGCTCCTGGTGTATGCCATCGTCAAGTTCCGCCGCCGTGCCGACGACGACGGCAGGGAGCCCGCTCAGATTTACGGCAGCAATCAAGTTGAACTGGCATGGACCGTCATTCCGGTGCTGATTGTCGTCGTGCTGTTTCTGGCTGCGGCCCGGGTCATTCACGCTGTCGAGGACGCGAAGATGCCGCCGGGTGCGACGGAAGTGGTCGCAGTCGGGCACCAGTTCTGGTGGGAGTTCCGATATCCCGCGCACGGGTTCGTCACCGCCAACGAATTGCATGTGCCGGCGAGCGATCGGGAGCATCCGACCCCAACGCATATCACCCTGATGTCGGCCGATGTGTCCCACAGCTTCTGGGTGCCGAGGCTGGCGGGCAAAACCGATCTGATTCCGAACCGGATCAACAGCATGTGGATCGATCCGCATGAAACGGGAACCTTCGTGGGGCAATGCGCACAATACTGCGGAACGCAACACGCGAAGATGTTACTGCGCGTGGTGGTGGACTCGCGTGAGGACTTCGAGAAGTGGGCGGCCAACCAAAAGAACCCGGGAGCGCGAGTAGAGGCGGTCTCGAATGGGCGCCGGATCTTTGAATCGACAGCGTGCGTGAACTGCCACACCGTCGAAGGTACCAATGCCCGAGGAAAGTTCGGGCCGGACCTTACACACCTGATGAGCCGCACAACAATCGCCGCCGGCGCCGCCGCCAACACACCACAAAACCTGCACCTGTGGGTCAAAGAGCCTGACGCGATCAAGCCCGGGTGCCTTATGCCCGCGATGCAAATGAGTGACCAGGATATTGACGACGTGACCGCATATCTGATGACACTGCACTGAGAGCCGGAACATGCTGGACGCTGCTTCCCTTTCGAAGCCGATGTTTGCGCCTCCCGCCGAAGCGCAGGTGCGGCCGCCGTTTGACCGCGTACACGAATGGATCGTCACGGTCGACCACAAGAAGCTAGGCCTGATGTACGTGTGCTACGGATTACTATTTCTGATCGTCGGCGGCGTGGAAGCGACGGCGATGCGCATCCAGTTGGCACTTCCGAACAATCATTTCGTCTCGCCGCAGACGTTCAACCAACTCTTCACCATGCACGGCACGACGATGATCTTTTTCTCGGCGATGCCGATCGTTTTTGGATTTGCGGTCTATTTGGTGCCGCTGATGATTGGCGCCCGCGACATGGCGTTTCCGCGGCTGAACGCCTGGGGCTTCTGGATGAGCGCCTTGGGGGGGATCATCCTGTATTTCAGCTGGGTCGGAGGCAGCGGACTGTATGGAGCGGGCGGCGCTCCCGACGTGGGGTGGTTTGCCTACGCGCCGCTCACCTCACCGGCATTTTCCGTCGGGCATAGCACGGACTACTGGATCATCGGTATTTTCGTGAGCGGATTCGGAAGCATCGCAACCGCAGTGAACATTATCACTACGATTTTGTGCCTGCGCTGCCCCGGCATGACGCTGAACCGGATGCCATTGATGGCATGGTTGAACGCGGTAATGGCGGTCCTGGTCCTTCTGGCG
>Ga0306922_10004706_pt1 | contig 12948 bp, 11 predicted proteins | sample sta12Cox44000082_FD_203758 | JGI IMG/M metagenome (GOLD analysis project Ga0306922, IMG submission 203758) | Lab enrichment of tropical soil microbial communities from Luquillo Experimental Forest, Puerto Rico - statoxic.12C.oxic.44.000.082 (v2)... | ecosystem: Environmental > Terrestrial >... | reverse complement strand
CGCGGATACGACCGGCTCCTGGCGCGTGTCAGGAGCTTGAACCGTTCCCACCAGCTCAAGGTCGCGCTGAGCCACGCGCAGAGCATGGGCAGCCATTTGCGATTCGGCTTCGAGGCGACGTATGCACGGGACACGGTCGCGATGCGCGACGACAATGTCGCGGACTATCCGTGGCTATGCTTCGCGTTGTTGACCGTTATGACGGAATACTCGCGCTTGCGCGATCGAGGCGCCGGAGAGGCAGAACGCTCGCCCGTCGTGGAGGCGCTCCTGAACGGGCTGTCGGGGGACGCGCGCGCGTTTGTCGGCGCGCCAGCGGCGTTCATGTCCCGCTGGGAGGCCGATCGTGCAGGGTTCAAGGATCGCTTCCTCGCGTACCGGCACGATTTGCTGGGAGAATTCGAGTGTCACCGTCCGTCGGACCAGCGGTACTCGCCGCTGGCTTTCTTCTTCAACTTTGCGCACAACGTCCTCAAGGGCACCGTCGTCGATGCCCTGCTTCGGGGGGAGCCGTGGCGGATGACCTTCAACGACCTGTTGACGAGTCTGCCTCAGGACGGACCCGACAGCGCGGGCAAGACACAGTTGGCCACGACGCTCATGAACTATGCGCGCCTGAATCCGGACCGCATTCGCGGTCGGCTCATGCCGGTGATTGTGTATGACCCCGACGCCGGCCGACAGGCGTTCGGCACGACAATGAGGCGCCTTCGGGACACGGGCGGCGAGTCTTGACTCAGTCGTCGGTTCTTGGGCCTCGGCAACGGGAATCTTTCAGGTTTGGGCCACCACGGGTTCGACTGTGGCAGGCACAGGCTCATAGACACACAAGGGATCGGATGGGGCGAGGGACCAAGATCGAAGGACCAACTTAAGAGCGCGGCGTCTGCTGTCCTCCCGGGAAGGGCCGCGCGGACAGCGGCGACGGCTCGGCCCGCTTGAGGAACCGATCGAGTAAGCTCGGTAACGTTGCCCCCGGATTCCACCCGAGGCGCAGCACGGTCACGTGAATAGCCTGGCGGCCGAACTCCAGCGCCTCGATGCAGCTCCACATGTACACGTCAACCTGCCGGCCCTGGACGGACGGTCCCGTGTCCAGAATCGTGTAAATACCGTTGTATTTCCGCGGGAGGCCATCGACGTCGACGACAGAGCCGACCGGCAGGAGCTCCGGATCAGCGGCGGCAACCCCGCTTTGAGCGGCAACGCCCGAGGTCGTCGTGTTGCCCTTGCAGTAGGCCGTCGCGCTGAACGCGAGCCGCGAGCCGGGGGCCGGAAGGGCCGTGGCCTCCCGCATCGTTGCGTGCCGCGCCGCGTACTTCGAGTCGAGGGCGGTGACCTCGTACAGCGAGACGAACGCCCCTGCGGCGATCATGGTCACCAGCGCTTTTCGCCAGAAGGAGGCGGAAATCATGGTCTTGGATAGATTTTAGAGGGAGGACCTGGAATTTCAGCCAGATTTTTCAATGACAGAACTGATAATCCAAATCTGAAATTTGATTGTTGAAATTCTGTGCAAAAGAGAGGTATTCAGTGCGGTTTGTGCATGATGTCGTGAATGCGCTTCCGGCTGGTGACGAACGCCAGCGCCAGCGGGTAAGACAGCACCGCCAGCGTCAGAGCGCCAATGAGGGAGCCCACGGTATACGGCCAGAGAAGCGGCCTGAGGATTCCGGCCAGCTCGTGCCAGAACCGGCCTCCCAACAGCGACAGCTCGAAGAGCGAACTGAGACGCGTTGCCAGCCCGGGTGGCGGCCGGCGACCCGTGACGCGTACCGCCGTCATGGTTACGAACGCGTAATAAGGCGCGATGATCCAGGGCAGGTTCGAGTAGATACCCAGCAGCACCGCGACGCGATTCAGGTTCAGCAAAAAGGCAAAGACAACGCCCAAGATCGTGTGCAAACCGAGAAAAGGCGAAAAGCCAAAGAACACGCCGAGGGCAAAGGCGGCTGCCGTCCGTTCCGGTGTGTCCTGGATGTGCAGCAACGTGCCCAGCCAGCGGCGGATGAGGGCCCGGGTCAGATGAATCATCGAAAGTGCCTGTAGCCCGCCGGAATCGGCGACATTTCGGGGGCTCCAGCGACGGCCCGCGCCACAGTCGCGCCAGGTTCCGCTGTGCAGGTGCCGATGCGGGTGAGCGGGACCCCAGCGATGGGAATGAGCGCCTGGAGCCGGCGTCGCAGCCGCGGGCGGACGGCAAACAGCAACTCGTAGTCGTCGCCGCCGGCCATCGCCTCGAAAACCGGGTCTTTTCCCGCACGCGTGAACCAGTCCCGTGCCCCGGGATCGATGGGCACCGCGTCCGCGTCGATACGGACGCCAACGCCGCTTGCATCCGCGATCTGGCGCAACCCATCCGCGAGCCCGTCGCTCAGGTCGATGCACGCGCTTGCCGCGCGATTTCTGGCGAGCAGCGTTCCGAGGCGGACGCGAGGCTCGGGGCGCAGGTAACGGTCGATCAGGTTGGATTGCGAATTCCACCCCACGGCGGGTGCCGCCGTGGGGACCCCGGGATTCCACCCCACGGCGGGTGCCGCCGGGGGGCCCCCCGGATTGTGGGCTTGCGCGGGCGAACGAAGAATCTTCAGCCCTACAGCCGCGCTCCCGATCGAACCGCTCACGTAGAGGTCGTCACCCGGGCGGGCCCCCCCGCGCGTCAGAGATCGTCGCCGCTTGATCGCGCCGGAGACCGTGATGTCGATCGTCAGCGGCCCGGGCGTTCGCGTGATGTTGCCGCCAACGATGTGGGTCCGATGCCGAGCGGCGAGCGCGCAGAGCCCGCCGGCCATGCCGTCGAAGTCGGCGATGGCGAGGGTTGACGGCAGCGCCAGCGAGACAAGCGCCAGCCGCGGTGTCGCTCCCATCGCGGCGAGATCGCTCAGGTTGACCGCCAGCGCCCGGTGGCCGATGGCATCCGGCGGCACGAACGCGCGATCGAAGTGAACGCCTTCCACCAGACAATCGACGCTCAGCACCTCCACGCGGTTGCGCTCGGGCTCGACAACCGCCGCGTCGTCTCCAATACCGACGAGCAGCCAGTCGGGGGGCGCCGGCAGCCGCTGCTGGATGCGACCGATGAGCTCTTGTTCGGTGAAGCCGCCGACAGTGGTGGCTTGTGTGGCCTGGCTTGGGGGGCGTCCGCTCACGAGCTACTTCGCATAGTCCACGGCGCGTGTCTCGCGAATGACCGTGACCTTGATCTGACCGGGGTACTCCAGCTCGTTCTCGATCCGGCGCGCGATGTCCTTCGACAGCCAGACCGCCTCTTCATCGGAGATCTTTTCGCTCTCGACCATGATGCGGATTTCACGACCGGCCTGCAGCGCGAACGACTTCGAGACGCCGCGGAACGAATCGGCGATCCCCTCGAGTTTTTCCAACCGCTTCACGTACGATTCGAGAATGTCGCGACGGGCGCCAGGTCTGGCGGCCGAGATCGCGTCGGCCGCCTGCACGATCATGGCCTCGAGCGATGGCCAGTCGATGTCCATATGGTGCGCCGCCATGGCCATGACGACCGCCTCGCCTTCGCCGTGCTTCCGGAGGAAATCAATGCCGATTTGCAGGTGGGTTCCCTCCATCTCGCGATCGATCGCCTTGCCGATGTCGTGCAGGAACGCCGCGCGGACGGCGACGTGCGCGTCGAGACCGACTTCCTTGGCCATGATGCCCGCGAGCCTCGCGACTTCGGCCGAGTGCGCGAGGATGTTCTGGCCGTAGCTCGTGCGGTACTTGAGACGGCCCATCAATCGTTGGATTTCCGGGTGGAGGTCGTGCAGACCCAGCTCGAACGCGACGGCCGCGCCTTCCTTGCGCACTTCTTCTTCGGTCTCATCCTTCACTTTTTGCACGATCTCTTCGATGCGAGCGGGATGAATTCGTCCGTCGGCAATCAGCCGCTCGATCGCTTTCTTGGCGATTTCGCGGCGGTAGGGATCGAATCCCGACAGGATGATCGCGCCCGGCGTATCGTCGACGATGAGGTCGACGCCGGTCGCGAGCTCGAGCGCTCGAATATTACGCCCCTCGCGGCCGATGATGCGGCCTTTGAGATCGTCGCTCGGCAAATCGACGACCGACACCGTCGTCTCGATCGCGTGCTCCGCGCCACAGCGTTGAATCGCCTCGGTGATGTACTGCTTGGCCTTGTCGGCGGCCATCTCGCGCGCTTCCGCGTCCAGGCGCTTGAACAAGTTCGCGGCGTCATGCCGCGCCTCGCCCTCCATTTGCTTGATGAGGAGATCCTTGGCTTCTTCTGCCGTGAGCCCGGCGACACGCTCGAGCTCGCGCTGCTGAGAGGCGACGAGCTGATCGTACCGGGCTGCGGCGGCCGCGGCAGCCTTTTCGCGGTCAGCCAGCGCCCGCTCCCGCGCTGAGTGCTCTCGTTCGACCCGCTCGAGGGCGCCTTGCCGGTCGGTCAGCGCGGCGTCACGGCGGGAGAGGGTCTGATCGAGTGCCGCCGACTGCTCGCGATGCTGCTGCGACTGGCGCTCGGTCTCCATGAGCAGGTCGTGCGCCTTTTCCTTGGCCTCGAGCAGGGCGGCCTTCTTCGACGTTTCTGCGTCGAGTTCGGCGCTCTTGATGATCCGCGCGGCCTGTTCCTCGGCGCGGGCGATCGTGTCTGCTGCAATGCGCCGGCGGCTCGCGCTCCAGGCGGCGAAGACCGCTGCAGCCACCACGAGGGCAACCACGGCGGGCAGAATCACGTTGACGTATATCGGTGACACGCGCGACGTCCTTTCTATGGACCCGCGTGAACCAGCGCACGAAACTGAGAGCTTGGAACGAGAGAAAGGCCCCGCTTTGCCGTGTGGGGAGGTCGATGAACCTGCGTAAGCAGGTGGAACCGCTCAAAAAGCCGCGCTTCAGGCTTCCTCGCTACAGAGGCATGCACACCACGCGGCGTCGCGACTCACTTGGGTAAAACGTTGGCTCAAACGAGCCTACCACCATCACGCGCAAAGCAGGGAACTCAAACGCTCCACGGATCCTAGTCCAAGGTTCGCAACGTTCGCAAGGTTCGCGGGGGACGCAGAGTTCCCAAGGCTGCTCACGCCAGCAGAATGCGATCGAGCAGGCGCTCCAGCTCTCCGGCCCGCTCGGCCAGCTCGCCGTCGCGGGCGTTGTTCGTTTCACGACAGCGGAAGTACTCGTCGGCGATATTCAAGGCGGCGATGATCGCGAGGCGCAGCGTATCCCCCGTCGGCGTCGAGTCGGCGGCGACGCGCATCTTCTCGTCGACGTAGGTCGCCAGCCGCGCGACGTATTCAGGATCCAGGCTGCTGCGGATCGGATACCGCTGCCCGTGAATCTCGACGGGAATGGCTTTGCTCTCGCTCACAAATTGAGCGCTTCCAGCTGCTCCAGCATCTCGCTGACGCGGCCGCGGATCACATCACGCTCGTCTTTGAGCGCCGAGAGCTCCGACGCCAGGCTGTCGCTCGACGCCAATCGCGCGCGCAGGGCTTCGAGCTCGCGCGACAGCCGTTGGTTCTCCTCGGCCGCGCGCGCCTGATCGCTGCGCATCCGCTCGACCATCGTGACGAGCGTTTTAAGCTTCTCTTCGAGTCGATCAATCGGTTCCAGGTCGACGCTGCGGGTTGCCGTTTTTGCCATGGGGTTCTCGTTGCTCGTAGCTCGCGGCTCGGAATGCCGAGCGTTTATCGTTGAATGGCGCCGTGCTCGCGGGCAAGCGCGGCGAGAATCGTTTCAAAGCGTTCCTGGACCTCGGCGTCGGTCAATGTTCGATCATCGGACTGGAACGTGAGCCGGATGGAGAGACTCACAGACCCTTCCGGCACGCCCTTGCCGTGGTAGCGATCGAAAACGCTGATCCCGATCAGCCGGACGACATCGCCGCCATCACCGCCGGCGGCCGATTGAATGGTGCCATGAATGATCTCCGCAGGCAAGGTGTTGGCCACGACGATCGAGAGATCGCGGACGACGAACGGATAGCGTGGCAGCGGGCGCGCCGCGTGGAGGGTGTCACCTCGCGCGCGCTCGAGCTTGTCCAGGTCGAGCTCGGCCACAAACACGCGATCCTGCCGCGGGAGTCCGCGCCGGTCCGCGATGGCCGGCGACAGTTGACCCATGATCCCGACAACCGTGCCCTTGGAAGGGCCGTCGTTCACGATCATCGAGGCCGTCTGTCCAGGCACCAAAAACGGTTCCTCAGCCGGCGCGGTCCGAATTGACACGTCGAGGCAGCGACACAGGCCCTCGACCAGCCCCTTGACGTCGAAGAAGTCGACTTCCCGCGGCGGCGCGGACCAGTGCTCCGCGGTCGCGGCGCCAGTCCACGCCACGGCGACGCTGCGAGCTTCGCCCAGTGTTCCGAAACGGGTGCCGATCTCGAACAGGCGCACATCCCGGCGGCCGTGATGGCGGTTGTGCGCGGCAACGTCGACCAGCCCGGGGATGAGGGATGGGCGCAAGGTATCGAACTTTGCGGACAGCGGGTTGGCGAGAGCGATCGGCGTGCCGGCACCCGTGGCGTGAAAGGCCTCGGCGGCCCTTGATTCGATGAAACCGAACGTCACGGCCTCCGACAGGCCGGCGGCAGTCGCGACGCGCCGAACGAGCTCGTCGCGCCGGATTCGGGGATTGGGCGCCGCAGGCGGTACCGTGAGCGCTGGAAAAGTCGGCGCCAGTCGATCGAATCCATAGTGGCGGCCGACCTCTTCGATGAGATCGACTTCGCGAAGGAGGTCAACGCGGAACGAGGGCACCAGCACGTCCCAGCCGACACCATCCCGCCTGGCCTGGCTTTCGGGCAGCACCTGTAGACCGAGGGCCGTCAAGATCCGCACGACGTCGGGATCAGGCACGCTCGCACCGAGCAGCCGGGCGAGGCGGTCTTTCCGCAGGTGCAGCGTCGTTGGCGTTCGCCGGCGGGGGTAACAGTCGACGACAGGCGCGTCGACGCGACCGGCTCCAAGTTGCTCGATCAGCTGAGCAGCCCGCTCGATGGCGACGACCTGCGCGCCGATGTCGGCCCCGCGCTCGAATCGGGACGACGCCTCCGTCTTGAGGTTGAGCCGCTTGCTCGTCCGTCGAACGGAGGTCGACTTGAAATAGGCGCTCTCGAGCACGATCTGCGAGGTCCCGCTCGACACTTCGGCGTCGGCGCCGCCCATCACCCCCGCGATGGCCTGGGCGCGGTCCCGGTCGGCGATGACGAGCATGTCCGACTCGAGCTGTCGATCCACGCTGTCGAGCGTCCGAATGGTCTCCCCCGGCCACGCTCGCCGCACGTGGATTTCAGATCCGGCGAGCCTGGCCAGATCGAAGGCGTGCATCGGCTGGCCGATCTCGAGGTTCACGTAGTTGGTGATGTCGACGATATTGCTGATGGGCCGGACGCCCGCTCGGTCGAGCCGCGTGGTCAACCATGCCGGCGAAGGGCCAATCGTCACATCGGCCACCGCCCCTGCATATCGCGGGCACAGCTCGTCGTCGTCGATTGTGACCGTCAATCGATCGGATCGGCCCGCCGGCAGCGAGACCAGGCGCACTGTGGCGCCGGAGTCGGCTGACGGCATGCGCAACGGGAGCCCGAACGCCGTCGAGACTTCACGCGCCAGTCCCAGCACGCTGAGGCAATCGGGGCGATTCGCGGTGATCTCGAAATCGATCACCGCATCGCCGTCATCGAGCGTTTCGACCGACGCCACCTCGAAACCGCGCAGGCCAAGCGTACCGGCAATCTCGCCGGCCGACGGGCTGACGTCGACGAACTCGCGTAACCAGGAGACAACGAGGCGCATCGCGATTTACTTGGGAAACTGTTCCAGGAATCGCAGATCGTTCTCGTAGAACAATCGGATGTCCTCCACCTGGTACCGAAGGATGGCGATCCGCTCGATACCGATGCCCCACGCGAAGCCTGTGTAGCGTTCGGAATCGTACCCGACGGCCTCGAAGACTGCGGGGTGCACCATGCCGCAGCCGCCCAGCTCGATCCATCCGGTCTTCTTGCACATGGCGCACCCGGCGCCGTCACACTGCCAGCAGCTCAAGTCGATTTCGGCGCTCGGTTCCGTGTACGGAAAGAAGCTTGGCCGGAACCGGATGCGCGAGCTGGGCGAGAACATCTCGTGCGCGAAGGCCAGGAGCGTCCCCTTGAGGTCGGCCAGCGACAGGCCCTCATCGACGGCGAGCAGCTCGATCTGACTGAACGCGGGCGAATGCGTGACGTCGAGATCGTCCCGCCGATACACGCGGCCCGGCGCGACGATCCTGATTGGCGGCTCATGGGCTTGCATATACCGAATCTGCATGGACGACGTGTGCGTGCGGAGGAGGGTGCGCAGGTCGTCTCCGTCGGGCCCTTCAGAGCCCTCGCCCCTGATGGGAGTCACCAGATAGAGCGTGTCCTGCATGTCGCGTGCGGGATGGTCCGCCGGCATGTTCAGCGCGTCGAAGCAGTGCCATTCGTCCTCGGCCTCCGGCCCCTCGACGACGGCGAATCCCATCCGCGAGAAGATCTCGTCCAGGCGCTCTCTGACGATCGTCAACGGATGGCGGTGGCCGAGGAGCGGGGTGCGGCCTGGCAGGGTCACGTCGATCGCGCCCGGCACGGCGCGCTCCGTGGCCGTTTCAGCATACCGCGCCCAGCGCGCCTCGATCGCCTGCTTCAGCTCGTTGGCGTAGCGGCCGATGGATTTCTTTTCGCCGGGTGCAGCCGTTGCCACGAGCTGCATCCAGGAGGCGACGATGCTGTGTTTGCGACCCAGGTAGCGGTCGCGCACGGCCTGCGCGTCACGCGTGGACGTGGCGGCTGCGAGCTCACGTTCGAACGCGACGACATGCGCTGCGACGGATTCCGGGTTTGGAGGAAGGTCGGGCATGCGGGGGCGCCTACCCCCGCGAGATTGCCGCGCCTTTGGCCTGCCGGGCAAGCACCGCGAACGCCGACGGGTTCGACGTCGCGAGCTCGGAGAGGCTCTTGCGGTCGAGCGCCACACCGGCATTCTTCAGCCCGCTGATCAACTGGCCGTAGGTGATCCCGTGCTCGCGGGCGGCCGCGTTGATGCGGACGACCCAGAGGCGACGGTAGTCGCGCTTCTTGCGGCGGCGGCCGACAAACGCGTATTTCAGCGCGGTGTCAACCGACTCTTTCGCGGCGCGATAGAGCTTGCTCTTGTTGGCGTAATAGCCCTTCGCGAGCCCCAAGAGCTTCTTGCGCTTGGCGCGGCGAACGGTTCCTCTTTTGACGCGCGGCATTTCCTGATCTCCTCAGTTGCCATGATTCACGAATCACTTATACGGCAGCATCCGCTCGAGCTTCCGCACGTCCACGTCGGCAACGGTCGTCGTTCCCCGGAGCTTGCGCTTGCGGGACGTCGTCTTGCTGCTCAGGATGTGCTGTTTGAACGCCTTGCTCCGCAGAAACTTTCCACGTTTCGTGCGCTTGAAACGCTTGGCCGCTCCGCGATGCGTCTTCAGTTTGAGCTTCTTCGTCATGTCGTCGTTACCTGCCTGGCCGCCGTCTTCACGCGGCCGCTGCTTTGGGGCTTGCGGCTCAGGATCGTGTGCATCTGGTTGCCTTCCATGCGCGGCATCGTCTCAGCGATGGCGACGTCGGAAAGCTCGCCTACCAGGCGCTCGAGGATGCGCCGTCCGATCTCGGGGTGCGCCATCTCGCGCCCCTTGAAGAAAATCGTCGCCTTCACCTTGTCGCCGTCCTCCAGAAAGCGCTCGATGTGCTTCTTCTTGAACTGGTAGTCGTGCTCGTCGACCTTGGGGCGAAACTTGATCTCCTTGACCTCGATCACCTTCTGGTGGCGGCGAGCTTCGCGTGCGCGCTTCTGCTCCTGGTACTGATACTTCCCGAAGTCCATGATGCGGCAGACCGGCGGCACGGCCGTCGGCGAGATCTCGACCAGGTCGAGCCCTTTCTGCTTGGCGATCGCGAGCGCCTGCGGCGGGGGCATGATGCCGAGCTGCTGGCCGGTGTCGTCAATGACGCGAATTTCCCGGACGCGGATCCGTTCGTTGACCCGCACGCGATCGTCGCGGCGGGGGCCACTAGAAAATGCGATAAGGCCTCCTATGCGTTGTGGACCCCGGTGACCGACCCCAACGCGGGTACTGCGTTGGGGACCCCGAACAATGGGACGTCACAGACCCGAGGCCGCTTTCAAGTCGCCCTGTGTGTCGTGCAGGGCGTTGCCCTTTGTTGCGATTTCTTCTCGCGTCGAAGCGATGAATGCGTCGATCGCGGTCGACCCCTTGTCGCCCCCCGACCGGACGCGCACCGAGACGGTGCGCGCGTCCGCCTCACGATCGCCGACGACGAGCATGTAAGGAATCTTCTGCAGCTGAGCCTCCCGGATCTTAAATCCGATCTTCTCCTGGCGATCATCGAGCTCCGCGCGCAGCCCGGCCCCCCGAAGCTCATCGAGTACCGATTGCCCGTACGCCAGGTGCCGGTCGGAGATCGGCAGCACCACGGCCTGCACCGGGGCCAGCCAGAGCGGGAAAGCGCCGGCGAAGTGCTCGATCAGAATCGCGATGAACCGCTCGAAGCTGCCGAGAATCGCGCGATGGATCACGACTGGCCGATGCTCGCGGTTGTCCGCGCCGATGTACTTCAGATCGAAGTTCTCCGGCTGCAGATAATCGAGCTGAATCGTCGCGCACTGCCATTTGCGGCCAATCGCATCGGTGATGTCGAAGTCGATTTTCGGCCCGTAGAACGCGCCGTCCTTCTCGTTGATGTCGTAGCTCAAGCCGGTGCGCTCGAGCGCCGCCTTGAGCTGGGCTTCTGCGTGATGCCACGTGGCGGCTTCGCCCATGTGCTCGTCGGGCATGGTTGACAGCTTCGCCGTGTACGGCAGGCCGAAGTCGCCGTAGACGCGCTGCACCAGCCGAATCAACCGCTCGACCTCGTCGCCGATTTGCTCGGGCGTCACGAAGCAGTGCGCGTCGTCTTGCGAGAACTGACGGACCCGCGTCAGTCCGGAGAGCACGCCGGACGCTTCGTTCCGGTGCAGCGGCGTCTGCTCGTGATAGCGGACCGGCAGATCCCGATAGCTGTGAACCTGACTCGCGAAGGTCAGGAAGTGGCCGGGACAGTTCATCGGCTTCAAGCTCATCACCTCGCCGGCCGCATCCCTCTCGCCCCGGCCTTCGGAGCCGGCGTGGCCGTCCGCTTCCGGCTCGATGAGCAGCATATTCCGCCGATAGTGTTGCCAGTGCCCGGACCGCTCCCACAGCGCTCTGTTGTAGACGAGCGGCGTCTTGACCTCGACGTATCCAGCGGGGAAGAGCACCCCCCGCATGTAGTCGGCGAGCGTGTTGTACAGGGTCGTCCCCTTGGCCAGCCAGAATGCCGCCCCCGGCGACCACGGATGAAACATGAACAGCCCGAGCTCCCGACCGAGCTTCCGGTGGTCGCGCTTCTTGGCTTCCTCGATCTGCGTCAGGTGCGCTTTCAGATCCTGCTCGGACAGAAACGCCGTCCCGTAGATGCGCTGCATCGGCGCGTTGTGGGCGTCGCCCTTCCAATACGCGTTCGAGGTATTCAGCAGCTTGAAGGCCTTGAGCTTGCCCGTCGATGGAACGTGAGGACCGACGCAGAAGTCGATGAACGTGTCCTTGTCTTTGATGGTGTAGCAGGACACGTCTTTCTGGCCCGCAGTCTTCTCTTCAATCAGCTGCACCTTGAGCGGTTCGCCGCGCGTCGCGAAGAACGCCTTCGCCTCGTCCCTCGGCCACATCTGACGCTCATAGGCGAGATCCTGCCCGGCGAGCTCGCGCATTTTTGTCTCGATGGCGTCAAGGTCTTCGGGGACGAACGGACGCGGGACGATGAAATCGTAGAAGAAGCCCTCGTCGGTGGCGGGACCGATGCCGCATTGCACGCCGGGGAACAGGTTGGTGACGGCAGCGGCCAGAAGATGGGCGGTGCTGTGGCGGTACAGCGGCAGCGCCTCCGGACTCCGATCCGTCACCATACGAACGGATGCGTCGTGATCCAGCGAGCACGCCAGGTCCACCAGCCTGCCGTCGACGATGCCAGCGAGCGCGGCTTTCGCGAGGCCCGGAGAGATCTGCACCGCCACGTCGCCGACCGATGTTCCGGCAGGCACACGCCGATGCGATCCGTCTGGCAGCGTGACAGTAATCTGACTCATGGAGTCGCGCGGAAGATCCCGGTTCTCAGCTGAAAGCGGTCCATGGTAGGCACGGGTGGACTCGAACCACCGACCTCCTGCGTGTCAAGCAGGCGCTCTAACCTCTGAGCTACGCGCCTACATCTTGAAAAGAATGGCCTTAGACGAAACTTCAGTATACCAGGAACCGGAGGCTGCGCCGCTACGCGGCCTTTTTGACGGTCAGGCGTTCAATCGCCCGATCGAGGATTGGGTCGGCGGTCGGTGGTTGGGCCCCGAACTCCGTGACTTCGGGCTCGTCGACCGCGACGGTGGGCTCGAGACCCTTTTCGTGCAGTTGCGCTCCGGACGCCGTCAGGAAACGGGTGGTGGAAAGCCACAGGCCCGCGCCGTCGGGCAGCTTGATCAGCTTTTGCTGCGCAGCGCGTCCGACCGTGTGCTCGCCAATCAGCTCGGCCCTGCCATTTTCAGCGAGGGCCGCAGCAAAGAGTTCCGCCGCGCCCGCCGTGCCGGCGTCGACGAGCACTACGGTCGGAAGCGTGATCCCGCCGTCCCCTGCTTGCGTGGAAATCGTCTCGCGCGGGGCATTCTTGGACTCGCGAACCGCGAGCGTTCCTTTAGCCACAAAGAGTCGTGCGATCGCCAGGCCCTCTTCGAACGCGCCGCTCGAGGTTCGGCGCACGTCGATCACGAGCCTGGCGGCGCCGCTCCTGGCGAGATCGGCGACCTGGGACTTCACCTGCCCCGGCGTCATCTGCGCGATGGCTGCAATGCGGACGTACCCAACACCGCTTGCGGCGACCCGGCCGGTCACCGCCGAGGG
>Ga0306922_10004698_pt1 | contig 12956 bp, 18 predicted proteins | sample sta12Cox44000082_FD_203758 | JGI IMG/M metagenome (GOLD analysis project Ga0306922, IMG submission 203758) | Lab enrichment of tropical soil microbial communities from Luquillo Experimental Forest, Puerto Rico - statoxic.12C.oxic.44.000.082 (v2)... | ecosystem: Environmental > Terrestrial >... | reverse complement strand
CCTTGGCAAGGGCAGCCGCAATGGTAGCGATTGTATCACTGGAGCGGTGCATGGCTGCCGCCCTCCGCGCTCAGGACATCAAAGCTAACGGCGCCTGATCTTGAGCGCTTGGCCCTAATCCCATGCCCGATCGCCTCCTTGGCGTCCTCTGGCATGAGGCCTTTGAGCTCCGCCTTGGCGTTCTCATGCTCGAGATGGGCCTCGCGTGTGCGCCGAAATACGCTGGAGAATTCGGCCCAGGCATTGGACGAATTCATGTCGACGATCCGCACCGCCTCAATGCGAGCTCGCGGTGGCTCGACGCCGAAGAGGCGAGGGCGCTCGCCGCTCTCGACGCAGCGCCAGAATTTCTTTTCCGCCGTCAAAAGGAGGTGCTGATAGAGCGAATCGGCTGGTATCTTGATCTCGACCCACTTGCCGCCGCCGGTGATGATCGAGAGGACTGCGGCGGTGGCATTGGTGACCCACATGTTGTGCTGGAGCTGGGCCATGTGCTTCTCCGCCGCCACCTCCTCCGAGAACGACCACGGCAACATGAATTTAGCTTCGAATACCGCGCCGGTGCCTTCGACGATGCCGTCCAGCGTGGCTGCCATCCAGCGGATCACCGGGTGGCGCACCCAGCTTTGGACATCTTTGACCACCTGCCCGGTCGCCCGCTCGTACCACTGTCGGTTCAGGTGTTCAGTCGCGAACCCCAGCTGGACGATGAGATTGCCGGACAGGTCCTCCGCCTCGGCCTCGCCCCGTTTTTCGCGCCAGAGGCGGAGCAGAGCGGCCTCATCGCCGCCCATGATGATTCGGACGTCCGAGCCTCCAATAAAGTGGCGGAGGTTAATGGCATGCCAAGCTTTCGTGGAACTATCAAACATTGCGTGCTCCGTGGCTTCGCGTACCGTTCACGTGGTTGGTGGCCAAGCGGATCGGGCCTCGCCGTACGGATGGAGCTGGCCGCGGAATTTCGATTCCGAGTGCCGATGGCCGGACGTACCGATGGGGGATGATCCGCAGCCGCGTGAAGGCAGATATTGTAGATGCGTCACAACGCGTTGATACATAGTACACGTACATTAGGACGCTGTCGGTACCATGTCAACTTTAATTGGGACGCTGTACTAATGAAGGCCATTCAGCTTAGGATGGCCCGCGCCGCCATCGGGTGGGGCGTGAGGGAGCTCGCTGAAAAAGCCGGCGTCACCGCCAATACTGTCACGCGTATCGAAAATGGGGCTGATGCGAAACAATCGACGATTGACGCGCTGCAGCGTGCACTGGAGGCGGCCGGCATCGAGTTCACCAATGGTGATCAGCCTGGCGTCCGCCTCACCAAAGCCGCTGCGGCGCGCTCCGCAGAGCCCGACAGCGCGCAAAGCCGACGGGTTGCCGCGAAAGTAGTCCGCGGCAAAACCGCCAAGGCGAACGAGAAGAAACGATAAGTTGTGGCGTCGAGTGTCCTGGAAAGACGTTCAAAATGCGCGATGGCATTCAAGCAAACGTTAAGCCGGCAGTTTGGCGTGTGACTCGGAAGCCGAACCGGTCAACGTCAACCGAACCATCCTTTCGGAGTGCGGCGGCTATACCAATGTCGATTGGTCGACTGAGGCCCGCGGTCGCTTCCGGCCACTTGTGAGCCCGCGAGCAACGATGGACACAATGGCGCATGCAATCGACCCTCCGCCCCCGGGGTACCTGGAACGCGAGGGCGATCACTCGATGTCTTGAATGGCTTCGCGCGTATAGAGCCGTGCTTCAGCGCGTTTCTTGTTGCCGCGCGGAGCCCCTGATCCCGGCGCACCACCACGCATTCGGTAACGCTTTCTTCGGCTTACCGCCGGAGACCCGCAGGGCTTGCCCGACTGCGTTTTGGCCCCACAGCGCAGGCTCGACAGCATCGGGTCGGTATTACGCGGATGATCGCCCGTCATCTTTTCGACTGCGCCGGAACGGAATCAGCGCAGCCTCCGGTTCGCCAATAATCGTGGTCCTCGCCGGTGCGCAGCCTCCGCTTTCGCGCATGTTGCGCGGTGGGTACAATAAAGATGCGATGCGGGTCGCCCTTGATGACACTCATTGATTCGACGACTTGCGGCGCCTTCGGCGGAGGGCGATATCGGTAACGCGTTTCCGGGCGATATCATCCAGCTCCGCCGACCCGAGGTTCGCCAATGCATCGCGATCCAGCGACACTCCGAGGTTCGCAGACGCATCGCGCAGCCATGCGTCCCACAGTTCGTCCTCTAGCCTTTTAAACATCCGCCGCTGCATGTTTTTCGGACGTATCGGCGGCTCCCCCCACGCGGTCGCGCCAAGCCGATCCGTAAGCTTCTTGGCACGTTCCCAATGACGTTTTTTCGGCTTGAGATAGCTCGAACGGTAGGACAGGCCTAAGGCATGGCGCGAACGAAAATGCGTGTGGTCGCGGCCAAGGAGAAGGTAGAGATCGCGCACCATTTTGCCGCTGTCGGGGCATTTGACGGTCCGTCTCACGCCGTCCACGCGCATAACGCTACCGGCGAGCTCAAATGTTTGAGCGATTGGTTTTCCGTTGACTTGAAAGCACAGGTCTAGAAAGCCACGATCACCATCGGTTGTAACGTGCACGCCAACCATCCTTTTGTGGGGCTGCCACTCACAGGAGCATGAAAAATTTAGGCGCCCCATTGGGGGCGAAGATCTCATCACTTGCTCGACTTCCAGCCGCAGTACGTCCTCCTCACGGAATGGGATGTGCCGGGTACGCAGCAACTTCGGACGAGGAGGTCCGACAAATTCGATCGCCTCCTTCCTGCGTAATTCTCGTTGGAGCTTTGCCAGCGCCTGCAGCGCCCGATTGCGTCTCGAGACGGCCCGTTCATAGCGCTCGCAGCCCATGAGGATCTCTGTCTTACCGGCGAACGCCAGTGCGGCGCGCTCACCGGCGGACAACAAACGACCCCCCTCGGCGCGCAGATGCGCGTAGGCACGCTTGACCATGCTAACCTTGGCTTGCCGCACGCGTTCGATCTCACTCTGCGCTTCTGCGGTCAGCGTCGCGAGCTCAAGTTCGAGTTTACTCGGGAAATCCCTGGTCAAGGCAAAGATTAGGTCGTTGATTCGATCCATGGCCACATGATCGAGGCTCGCCGGGGTAGCAAGTCCATGCCGAAACGCATTGCGGCGAGCGCGCGCCTTGCCGGCGGCACTGCGCGGGCCGGTGCTGCGCCGAGCGTTGCGCCGGTTGGCGGCAATCTTGGCCGGCGAGGTCATGCCTAGAAGCCGCCGCCGCCATCAATCGGCGCCGTCGGATGTTCTTCGTGCTCTATTTCCAAGATCGGATCCCGCGGAGCCTCGGGTTTTCCCGATAGTATCCGCAGGCGGTCGAGTTCGGCATAGGCGGCAACGCGTCTCTCCCATGCCGTAGTGGTCATTCGATCGATGTGAAGTTGCGACACGATGCGGTCGTCGAAGGCGGCAGCGATGATGAGGTCGACCGTCAGCTTGTAATTTTCGAGCAGCGTTTCGAGCTGTTGCCCTGCCTGTGGATCGCCGGCCACAAATGCCGCCACATGCTTGCAAATCTTCTGCACCAACCGCCGATCGAGGGAGCGCGTGCCGCCGGCCTCCAAGATCCGCGATTTGATTACGCGCGGCAATCGGCGTGGAGGGTGGCAACCTTCATCCACCGCAGCCGACAAACCTCCCACTCGGCCTCCACGATGTCGCGCGCCAGCAACGTCTCCTGCAGGCCGCGCGGCTTGATGTCGGACAAGACAAGCCGCTTTAGATCCTCGTACTGCGCCCGATCTTCGCTGGCCAGGATCGGCGGATTGCGAAAGGTCGTGCGGATAGCGTGATCGATCTCTTTTTGCGACATGCTGGGGACTCACAGAATTGCAAGATCGGCACCGCCCTCGAGGGATGATGGGAAGTACCTCGAGCGCTTCGGCCAAAGATGGTGAACGAAACTGAAACATGCAACGGCACGTGGCGCTGGCGTCAGTATCGGTAAGCGCCCGAGCACGAAGCGCCGCTCGATCACCGCTCCGGCTGCAGGGATCTCCCGCGCATGCTCAACGCCGCCATCCGGACCGCGCGCTCGTTCACCGGCCGGTTAGCTGATGGTGATGTTGAAGTCGTCGGTGACGGTCTTGCCCCACTGGTCGCGCGCGGTTACGCGCACGGCAGTCGTGCCGGTTACCGCCGTCGCCGGAGAACGTGCGGTTCAGCGGGTTGAAGTGCAGCCACGACGGCAGGTTCGTGCCGTCGGTCTTCTTCGCGCTATAGGACAAGAATCCCTTGATCTCACCCACGCGACTCACGCCACTATTTTTTCCACTACTTTAGGTGTGGCTGATTTGGCCACCATCATGGTAGCACAAGGTCCTCGCCATTGCCGCCCCCGCGGCGCTACCGCGACCGGGAGCACCTTCGTTATGTCGCCCAACAAGCGTGTCTCATTTGCGGCCGCAAAGAATCCGATCCACATCATCTTCGCTGCCTGCAACCGCGGGCGCTCGGCCGCAAACCGAGCGACGAATTCGCGGTCCCGCTCTGCCGTTCGCATCACCGCGCGGTCCATCGCGCCGGCGACGAGCAGGCCTGGTGGAAGGCGGCCGGCATTGACCCCGTTAAGGTCGCCCGTCAGCTCTGGCGACAAACCCGGCTCGATGATCGGCAAGAGCATCACCAGGCGGGTCTCTGGGCGCGCCCGCAGACGCGATCGATTGCCTCGGCATCTGAGGGTACGAGGGAGTCGCGGTCCGATCAGGTTGCCATCGGCCAAGCGGACGACGGTCGAACGCCGTGAGCGCGACGGACGTCCTCCTCAGTGTCGCAACGGCCGCCCGGCTCTTTCATGAAAGCGACGGCACCGGCTTTGCCGATCTCATCATCGACGGTCACCGGCAAACCTGGCCGCTTCGCAGCAAGCGCTTTCAGGGCTGGTTGCGCCAGCAATACTACGAGCGGACCTGGGATGCGCCGAGCCCTGCGGCGCTGAACTCAGCCCTCAATGTGCTTGAGGCACAAGCCCAGTTCGATGGTCCGCAGCGCAAGGTCTCGCTCCGCCTCGCCGAGCAGGAAGGCCTGATCTACCTCGATCTGCTGCCGCGCATGGGTTACAGATGCTGCCGCGGGTACGCATTAAACGTTTGCCGCGCATGGCCGATTTCGCCGTCTGGGCCACAGCCTGCGAGAGCACATTTCGACTCGCGGGCACCCTGGAAACCGCTTATTCCAACAACCGGCGCGACGCGATCGAGAACATGGTCGACGCCGACCCGGTGGCGGCGCTTGTGCGCGAGATCATGGCCGACCGAGCACAATGGACGGGAAGCGCATCGGACCTTTTGCAGGTCGGCACTAGCCGGGCTGGCTGGCCAAAGAGCCCACGCGCGCTCGTGCCGTCTTAGGATTCATCCACCGTGCTCGGCGAAATGCCGCTCGGGCGCAAACGAATATACCAGCCACGCCAGCGCGCCGGGCAGCGAGCCGAGCGCAAAGATAAGGCCGAAGCATACTGAAAAGAGCAATGCCCTTTCGGGCGCAATGCCGTAATGACCCAGAAGCGAGATCACGGCGAGCTCGCGCAGACCCCAGCCACTGATTGAGATCGGTACCATCGCCACTCCGATCATGACGGTGAACAAGACCGCGGCATCTGTTACCGGCAGCAGCAGGCCCTGCGCCCGTCCGAGCGACCAAACGACAGCGATTGTGAGGGTGGGGAGGAGGCATGCGATGCCCAGAATCATCGGGCCTTTCGGCCCCAAAAGCACGCGACGTGTGTCCACGGTCAAGCGTGCAAACCACTGGGTGAATCGCCACCGAGAGAGCGGCAGAACCATCCTCGGCGCCCACAAGAGACCGGACGCGCCGGCGAGGAGCAGCGCACCGTAGACGACCAGCACCACATGATGATATGCCCCCAGGGCAATGAGGCCCGACGGCAACAGCAATATGACAAATCCCGCCGCGATCAGCAGGCCAACTCCTACCCCGCGATCGATTACAACGCTGGTAACAGCGTTGCGCCAATCAGAGCCAAGCCGAACCAGCAACCACGCGCGCACCCCCTCCGCCGCCACACTTGGCACCACCTGTGCGACAAAAACTCCGATAGCCGTCACGGCAATTATGGCGCGAGTGGTCATGCGCCCGTTGCACGCCCCAAGTGCATCAACGATGTTGCACCAACGCATGCCTACCAGCGGGATCTGGAGCATCACCACCAAGGTGGCGAATGCCGCCCAACGAAAATCCATCCACCGAATGGCGGACAGGACTTGGTTCAAATCAATTTGGCGCGAGACATACCAAAAACACGTCCCAGTCACGAGCAGCTTTGCGGTAAACATTGCGGCTCCGCTGGCGCGCGGCCGCCGGCTTGTCGTTTCAAGATTACCGGCCACGTGATGCCCACTCAAACTTTGCTCTACCTCGACGCCAGTCAATGGCCTGTTTAGCGTCACCGGGCAAGTGCCTTGGGAATATAATGGCCGAGGAAGCACTGCCCGGAGGCCCGCGGAAATTTGAACAGGCGATCAGATAGTTGCGAGTTTTCGCCCGGCCGCGGCGGTCTGCCTGCCCCGGCTGTCGGGTACCCCTCGGCGGCCCCGATTACAAACCGAAATTGAGTTTGGCAGAATGAGCCCCAGCACTGCATCGTCTGCCCTGAGCCATTTTGGACGAAGGCTGGGGAGCTTGAGGCATAAGGGCGCCAATCGGCTGTCCGACAACGGCTCCACAATTTACATCTCGGACGACCTAGCAAATGGCTGGACCACCACGACCTTGGCCCCGTCCGCGGGGGCCATACGATCTGACGACGCAGAGCAAAATTGAGTATTGGCAACCAGACGCGGAACAACCGCATTCTGCTGGAGAACTACTAGATGCCGGGCGATCTGGAAGTCAGATGGAGACCTTCCTAGCCGACTATAACCACCGCCGCTACGGCCGACGTCTACTTTGGACGCGGAAAGATAATCCTGTTGCAACGAGAAAGGATCAAACGCCAGACTACGAACGTCATCACCAAACGAGCCAGAACCTTCCGTAATTTGCACTGGTCGCTGGTCCCAAAAACTCTGACGATTGACATTGGATCTCTCCATGATGAGCGAATCGGACAATTGGCCGCTGGTCATTGACCTGGATGGCACCTTGATCAAGACCAACTCTCTCGATGAGACATTTCTCGACGCGCTGAGGGCAGACCCGCTTGCTCTTTGGAGGTTGCCAATCCAGTGCATAATCGGTCGCCCGGCAGCGAAGGCATTTCTGGCTGGAAAATCGCCGTTGGATGTCGAGACGTGGCCGGTGCGCCAGGATTTCCTCGACTATGTCGAGGCGCAATTCAAGGCCGGCCGCAAGGTCGTACTCGCAAGCGGAGCCGATAGCAGGGTTGCGCAAGCGATCGCAGCCCGTTTTCCGTTCATCAGCGAAGTCATTGCGTCGGACGGCGCGTGCAATATGAAAGGCGAAACCAAAGCCCTGAGATTGCGTGAACTTTTTCCCAACGGCTTTATCTATGCAGGCGACGGGGCAGCGGATCTCGCGGTATGGCAGGTCGGCTCCGCGAACGTCCTCGTCAATGCAACCAGCGGCGTCGTGCGACGAGCCAAGCGCCTTGGCGAGCCGCGGGCCGTTTTTCTCCGGGACCCCGTCACGCTGAACATTCTGCGACGCAGCTTGCGCTTGCATCAATGGGCCAAAAACTTGTTGGTCTTTGCCCCCCTCGTGCTAGCGGGCAAGGCTGCCGACCTCTCCGCTTGGTCAAGTGCGCTACTCGGGTTTTTCGCTTTGAGTTTTGTGGCCTCCGCGACCTACATCATCAATGATCTGTGGGATCTGCCGAGCGACCGACGCCACTGGTCGAAGCGCATGCGGCCGTTAGCGAGCGGCGAGCTCTCGATTCGGGCTGGCATAGTCCTGGTCATCGCCGGGTTGGTTGCCGGATTTGGCTTGGTGACTAGCGCAGGGCCTGCGGCCTTAGCAATGCTGGCCCTCTACGTCGCCTTGGCACTCAGTTACTCCTTTGCTTGGAAGCGTGTGGCTATTCTCGACGTTTTCGTGCTTGCGTGCCTGTTCACCCTCCGCCTGGGCTTCGGCATTGTGCTGACGGACGTCCGTTTGTCGCCGTGGACGCTCATGTTCTCAATGTTTGTATTCATGTCGTTGTCAATGGCTAAACGGCATGCTGAAGTGCTGCGTCTTGCAGACCACGGGTTGGAGGGCACACACGGACGCGGTTACATCGCGGATGACGCCCCCCTCACGCTTGGCATTGGGCTCGCCTCCATGTTCTGTGCCCTGCTTATCATGATTCTTTACCTCATCGAAGACGCCATCCCGCGTGGTGTCTATGCTAATCCTACCTACTTATGGGCGATCCCCTTTATCCTATTCCTTTTCATCGGGCGCATCTGGCTTTTATCTCAACGCGGTCAGCTCCGGGACGACCCTGTCGCATTCGCCCTCAAGGATCGTGTCAGTCTGCTGCTCGGCCTGCTGATGGGCATCGTCTTCGCAGCAGCCTTGATCAAGGTCGGCTGAGTATGGCCTTCGTGCGTCGCCACGACGCTCTTTCCTGGGGACGCATTGTTCGGACACCGCAGCTGGTTGCCTCGCCGCGGTTCAGGGAGGATTTGTTTGCAGTTATTGCTGCGCGCCCGGGTGACGCCGTGTTGCCGGTAGGCATGCGGCGATCCTACGGCGACTGCGTAATGAATTCTCGGGGCGGAATTATCGAGATGACGGGGATCGACCGCTTCATGACGCTTGACCTTGCGGCCGGTACGCTGCAGGCAGAGGCCGGCATGACATTGAGCGAGATAATGAGACGTGTTGTCCCGTTCGGATTTTTTGTTCCAGTAACTCCGGGAACGCGCTTTATCACCCTCGGCGGTGCAATCGCCAACGATGTCCATGGCAAGAACCATCATCGCGCTGGCACGTTCGGTTGCCACGTGAACCGCCTGAGCCTGCTGCGCACTGACGGTACGCGCGGCGAAATCGGGCCCGAGTGCAACAGCGACCTCTTCGCGGCAACGGTTGGCGGGCTCGGGCTTACTGGCATCATCGAGTGGGTAGAGATCAAATTGCAGCCTATCAAAAGCAGTCAGCTTGAAGTTGAAATCGTACCGTTCGACAATCTTACGCAGTTCTGGGAGCTCGCGGCAGCCTCAAACGCCACGCACGAGCACACGGTCGCCTGGATCGACTGCGCGGCGGAGGGACGGCGATTGGGTCGGGGTATCTTCTCGCGGGGCAATTGGAGCAGTCAGGGTGGGCTCGCTGTCCACGATGATCATCAGCGGGTCAGGGTGGCTATCGATGCGCCAGCCCATCTACTTAATCGTTTCAGTATAAGACTTTTCAATCGCCTCTACTACTCGAGACAGGCGCGCAAATCCTGCAAACAGCGCCAGCATTATGCCTCCTTCTTCCATCCGCTGGACAGCATTGCCGATTGGAACCGACTCTATGGCCGCCATGGTTTCTGGCAATACCAGTGTGTCATGCCACCATCGACCATGAAGGACGCGATCGCAGCGCTTTTGGCAGAGATTGCCAGCAGCGGTCAGGGCTCGTTCCTGGCTGTGCTCAAGTCCTTTGGCGATGTTGCTTCGCCAGGATTGTTGTCATTTCCGATGGAAGGAGCCACGTTGGCGCTCGACTTTCCAAACCGGGGCGACCGGACCCTGCGGCTATTATCGCGATTAGATGTGATCGTACAGGAGGCAGGGGGCCGCCTTTACGCAGCCAAGGATGGAAGAATACCCAAGAACATGTGGGTGGCAGGCTATCCTAACTTGCATCGATTCATGGCGCATATCGACCCAGCCATTGCGTCAGACTTCTGGAGGCGGGTTTCGCCGTGACAAGAAAACCGGCAGGAAGTAATCTGCCCCACATAATCATACTCGGCGCATCATCCGCGATAGCCGAAGCCGCTGCGCGCACATGGGCCAACCAAGGGGCACATCTCTTACTTGCTGGCCGCGGCGCAGCGCGATTGGATGCCGTCGCCGCCGATCTGCGCACGCGCGGCGCCGTCGTTGATACGGTCGCAGTCGATCTAGCAGCTGTAGACGTCGAGCAGGCGTTCGCCGAAATGGTACGACGACTGGGCGGCGTCGATGTTGTGCTAGTCACTTATGGCATCCTTGGTGACCAAAAGCTTGCCGAATCGAACCCCGCTGAGGCGCAGCGACTACTTGCCACGAACTTCACGAGTGCGACGGGGTGGTGTCTTGCTGCTGCGAACGTCCTCGAAAAACAGCGTTACGGGACTTTGGTCGTCATCGGGTCTGTTGCCGGGGACCGTGGGCGCGCATCGAACTATGTCTACGGAGCCGCCAAGGCCGGTCTTGGTATTCTCGTGCAGGGCCTCGCGCATCGTCTTGCACGTACGGGAGCACGCGCTGTTCTAATCAAGCCGGGGTTCGTCGACACACCAATGACGGCTCATATCGCGGGGAAGGGGTTCCTGTGGGCTCGACCTGAGACAATTGGAAACGCCATCGTCAAGGCAGCGGGCTCCCGCTGCGGGCCCATTATCTACGCCCCCGGCTTCTGGCGTTGGATCATGTTCCTCATTGGCATGACCCCGAGCGCAATATTCCACAAAACAAGGCTGTAGCTTTGATGCTTGATCATTCCAGTCTAAAATCAATGGCTCAGCCAAACTGGTAGCTTCAGCTTGAAGAGAGGAGGTGATCGGGGCGGTTTACCTTCGGATGTTAATCGTGGCCGCCTGTTCATGATTTATATATTAGCAGAGCTATAACTTGCTGATCTCGTTAACCCATTAGTGGACAGGCACATGGCGTATGCAATTTGATTGCTTTCTGACGTACAGCATTGTTGGCATGCCGCTTGCCGGCACATCGACAGGCTCGAACGCTTCTTTCAATCTCGCCAGCTGCTCAGCGGTGACGCCCCAATACCAAGTAATCCGCCCGAGGAATGCGAAATCAGGTTGGTCTTTAAGCAGTTGCTCGACAGCATTGCGACGCCTCACAAGATCAAGGTAATTCAAACCGGAGTAGTCGAGCCAAGGGCGCTCCCAGTCGAGAGCGCCGACAGCTCCGACCTCGGTATCGGCAATGCTACAATTCCTCGGAATCTGCTCCACGTAGGGTAACAAGGCATCCCACTTGCCCTGAGACTTGATGTTTCTGACTAACGCCTCCGCTCTTGCAGCTGGACTCCAACAATCAAATTTGCATTGGATGGCAGGAAAGACTAATCCCCTTGCAAGGGCACCGATCATCGGTGGCAGCTGGACGACGGCGTTACAGACAAGAGCGGCGGCTAAAACAGTCCGAGCTAGCAACAGTCCATCTAGGCGATCAGCGGACGTCCAAAGCCGCCATGATGCGAGACCGCTTAAAAGAGCAAGTACGGAAAGGACAGGGACGAAGAACCGAGCCGCTCCGCTGGTAATCGGAAGTCGATTGCCAAAGACGCCGTAAAGAACGAACATCAGTGCTCCCAGAGTGAGCCCGATCTGCCACGCGTTGTTGTGCCAGGAGACCGACACAAGGATCGCAACCGCAACAAGCGACAGCATTAAAGGGATGGCACACGATCGCGCAAGTTGATACAACTCATTCACGTTGCCGAATGCGTATTCCCGCACTGCCTCACTGGAATAGACCGAGTTGAATGACTTTACATAAAAGGCAGTTGGCACGGGGGTACGATAGACAAACCAAAATAAGATCCATTGACTGAGGAGAAGACCGGCGGCGATCGCCATCCAACGGATAGTCTGGTTTTCAAGCCAGCGACGGCGACCCATAGCGGCAAGCATGGTAAGGGTCGTGAAACCTGGAATAAGAGCGGCTTCGGGTCGAGTAAGATAGATAAGCGGAACAAAGAGGCAGCAGATCGAGAAGCGATGTCGGTCGGATGAAACGAGCAGAACCAGGACAAATATGCTGACCATGAGGACCGAGAATGTAGTCTCCATGCCAGTAAAGTAATGATCCGAAAGCTTAGCTTGGATGCCACCAAGAGCAAGGGCGACAGCCAATCGCCCAGCGAGCTGCACCTCTTTAGGTGCAGTCATTAATATGATGATAACCAGGGCCCCACTTGCGAGAAATCCAAATGCCATCGATGCAAAAGGCAGGACTAGTTCGTTGGCTGATGGGCTGATTGCATGCAGTAGCGTGATGACGATTTGAAACAATTGCGATGTACCGCCGTACTCGGCAGGGCCGCTCGGAAGCCAACTAAAGCCGTTTCCGTTTGTGAAATTAAGCGCGTAACGATAAAAAAAGAACGCGTCGTCCGCTATATTTGTGAGCAGCGCGTAGCCGGATGCTGCATAAAGCGCAAGCAGCAAGCTCCCAACGATGAGAAAGACGATGGAGATCAGGCCGAGCTCACGCGCCCGAAACGCCGTTGTGAGCTGGGCATGTGAGATGGTCATTGTTGAGTGAGGCCCGAAGGAGTCAATCATGAAGGGTCGGTCGATTTGCAACGACAGTTGCTGCTATTCAATCCGACTGCGGCGCAGAGGTCAAGAATGCGTGGTGGCAGCACATGGTTTTCCCTCAGCAGCAGCCTTACGATCGCATTCTTGTTTCCATGTGTCTAAGAGCCGATCCAGGAAGTTGTTGAGTCCGATGAATCGGTTGTGATTCTGTATTGGCGCTTGATTCGCGGGGGAGCGCCCGATGTGGAAGCCTGAACATCGCATTGCTGCTGACCGCAGCGGTCTTCGTTATCCGAGTGATCTGACTGGCGCCGAATGGGCGGTTGTCGAGCCTATGGTCCCTCCGGCCAAGCCCGGCGGCCGCAAGCGCACGATTGACGTGCGCGAGATTTTGAACGGAATTTTCTACGTGCTGTGGACCGGCTGCCAATGGCAAGCGCTGCCCAAAGACCTTCCGCCGAAGAGCACAGTATGGGCCTATTTCGACCTATGGACCTGGGATGGCACGCTGGAGCGCATCCATCAC
>Ga0306922_10004692_pt1 | contig 12962 bp, 8 predicted proteins | sample sta12Cox44000082_FD_203758 | JGI IMG/M metagenome (GOLD analysis project Ga0306922, IMG submission 203758) | Lab enrichment of tropical soil microbial communities from Luquillo Experimental Forest, Puerto Rico - statoxic.12C.oxic.44.000.082 (v2)... | ecosystem: Environmental > Terrestrial > Soil... | reverse complement strand
GGCAAGGAAGCGGGCCGCGGGCGAGCGCAGGATCACCTCCCGTGCCGACTCGGTCGTGACGAACAGCAGGTGGCTGAGCGGCAAGAGCGCGTGAAATTGAGCGCGCATCATGGCGGCGCCGACCGCCAGATCCGGTCGCACGCACCAGGGCGTCGCGAGCTCGTGCATGATCACGACCACGCGAAGGCCGCGCCTGCGGAGCAGGGCCGCCAGGAGCGGCAGGGCGGGAGAGCCGAAGCGTCGCGCCCCCCACATCTGCGGCGTGTACTCCAGGATGGCGTGCGAGAACGATCGCCCGTCGATCTCCCGGGCGGCCCGGAGCGCGATCGAGAGTGGCGTGCGCCCCGGGACGCCGCGCACGCGCACGTTGCTGGCCTCCGGATTGGTGGTCGCGGGCTCTCGCGAGAAGACCATCGCCTCGTGCCCGCGGCGCGCAAGCTCGGCGGCCAAGCGCATCGAATGATCTCCCACGCCGCAGGTGACCGGATAGTAGTTGGGGGCAACGAGAGCGAACCTGTGAGCCTTGTCAGCCACGCGATTACCCCGGCCGAAGCGCATCGAGGTAGCGAAGCAACGTCGCCGCGCCGGCGTCGGTGCCGAAGTCGTTGCGAACCCTCAGGGCGGCCGCGGCGCCGATCCGCGATCGCAGTCCGGGATCGTCGGCGAGCCTCACCATCTCCCGGGCCAGCGCGCCCGTGTCGTCAGGCGGGACCAGGATCCCGTTCTCGTCGGAGGTGATCACCTCGCTCGGCCCTCCGCCCGCCGTGGCGATGACCGGGCGGCCGAGGTCCATGGCCTCGATGACCACCATCCCGAACGGCTCGGCGACGCGTGTCGTGTGACAGACCACGTCGCAGGCGGCCATCAGGCGGGGCACGTCGTTCCGAAAGCCAGCGAAGACGAGCCTCCCGCCGAGGCCGAGCTCCGGGGCACGCCGTCTCAGGCGCTCGGCGAACTCCGGCTCCAGTCCGAACACCGAGCCGCCGACGACGACGAAACGCGCCGCCGGTCGGAGCCGCGCTGCCTCCGCTGCTGCCTCCACGAATACGTCCTGACCCTTCCAATGCTGGAGTCTACCGAAGACACCGAACAAGATCTCGTCACCCCGGACGCCCAGCTCCGTTCGAGCCGCAGACGCTTCGACGGCCGAGACATCGCGGTGAGGCGTTCCGGCGTAAAAATACCGGCTCTCGACGCTCGGGCGTAGCGCCCCCAGCGTCGATTGGGCGGATTTGGACACGGCGACCATGAGATCGCAGGGGCCCTTGAGAGCAGCGATGTCGCGCGGATCGTTTTTCCAGAGCGCCGCCGCATGGATCATGTGAACGATGAAAACGGACCGGGTGCCCGCAAGTCGAGAGACCAGGCCGCCCACGATCTGGGGATGGGAACCATTTCCAATGACCGCCCGAACTCGGCGCGCCCGGGCCAGACGCCGCAACGAGTTGATGGTCCCGACGAGCCGCAAAGGCTGACGGAGGCGGGCGCGCGGGATCTCCACCACCTCTGCCCCGAGCAGGCGCAGCCGTTCCGGGAGGTCGCCGCTGCCAAACCCCAAGGTCGCAATCAGACTTCGACGACGAAGCTCTGGGCTCGCCTCGAACAGATTGAGGAGGACCCTCTCGGCGCCACCGACCTCGGTGGTCGACTGGACGAACAGGAAGTCGCGCTCTGGCGCGTCGTCGACGCGGCGGGGCCTCGGCGGCTGGAGCGCCTTGTGCATGAGGGGTCGTCATTATAGACTGCCGCGGTGAGTACTCCCGGAGATCTTACTGCCAGCGAAGCCTCGGGCGAGGGGCCCGGCGCGCGAATCGATTTTCGCGTTCACTGGCGGACGATTCGGAAGCGGTGGCCGATCGTCACGCTTTCGATGATCGTCGCGACCGTGGTGGCGTTCGTCTATACGTACCGGCAACCGAAGGTCTACGAGGCGACGTGCCAGGTGATCATCGAGACGATGGCGCCGCAGGTCCTCCCTGGATCGAAGGACGTCGTGGAGCTCGGAACCGGGACCTACTGGGCGAACAAAGAATTTTACGAGACGCAGTACCGGATCATTCAGTCGACCACGGTGGGCCAGCGAACGGCTGAAAAGCTCGGCCTCCAGTATGACGCGGACTACGCGGGGATCGTGGGCGCCAACCGGGACCTGGCCGCTCTCGGGCGTGCGGTGGCGGGACAGCTCACTGTCAGGGCCCTCAAGGACTCCCGGCTCGCGCTCATCACGGTCTCCGATCGCAAACCCCAGCGTGCGGCGCTGATCGCGAACACCGTGGCCGACACGTACATCGACTACAACCTCGACTACAAGCTCGAGGGCGCTCGTTCCGCGATGGCCTGGCTGGCGGAGCAGGGGGCCGAGCTGAAGAGAGAGCTGGAGGACTCGGAGGTCAAGCTCTACAGGTTCAAGAAGGATCGAAATCTTCTCGCCGTCAGCCTCGACGACAAGCAGAGCATGCTGAGCGCGAACCTGGCCAGCATCAACAACAAGCTCACCGAGCTCCACATCAAGATCCTCGAGCAGGACGCCAAGCGGAAGATGATCCAGCGGGCGCGCAACAACATTGCTGACGAGGAGACCCTGCCGGAGATCCGTGAGAACCGCACGATCGCGACGTTGCGCGAGTCGTTCGTCCAGCTGTCGAAGGACTTTGGCGACCTGTCGTCGAAGTACGGTCCCGAGCATCCCAAGATCAAGGCGCTCGCCGCCCAGATCGCCAGCGTCAAGGCCTCCTATCAGCAGGAGATTGACGGTGTGCTCACCTCGTTCGAGAAGTCCTACGAGGAGATGGTGGACAACGAACATTCGCTCAAGGCGTTGATGGAGCAGGCCAAGAACGAGGCGATCGATCTTTCCAAGCTCGAGGTCGATTACAAGCCGCTCCAGCGCGCCTCTGAGCAGAACATGAAGATGTACGGGATCATTGCGAACCGGCAGAAGGAGATCGACATCACCGGTCCAATGAAGACCAACAACGTCAGGATCCTCGAGCGAGCGATCGTGCCCGGCTCTCCGGTCAGGCCGAGGCCGGTGCAGAATCTTCTCATCGGCCTGGCGTTCGGTCTTGGCGTCGGGATCGGGTTGGCGTTCGTGATCGAGGCGCTCGACAACACGTTGAAGACCCAGGCCGACGTGGAGCAGGTGCTCGGCACCCCCGTTCTCGGGCTCGTGCCGGTCATCGGCCGGTCTGGACAAGACCAGCCCGTTCAGGAGGGCGACAATCTGCGCGAGCGGGACCTGGGCGTGTTCCTGGATCCGAAATCGATCGCCGCCGAGTGTTGCCGCTCGATTCGAACGAACATCCTGTTCATGTCTCCCGACCGGCCGCTCAAGACGATGGTCGTCACCAGCCCCAGCCCGCAGGAGGGCAAGACCACCACGGCGATCAATCTCGGCGTCACGATGGCGGAGGCCGGCAGCCACGTTCTGATCGTCGACACGGACATGAGGCGCCCTCGTCTCCATCGTTCGTTCGGAGTTCCCAACCAGACCGGTATCTCGACCGTCATCGTCGGAAAGGCGCCGCTCGAAGAGGCGATCAAACGGACGGACGTGCCGAACCTCGACGTGCTCCCTTGTGGGCCGGTGCCACCCAATCCATCCGAGCTGCTCCACACCGACAGGTTCCGCGCGGTGCTGGCGAACTGCGCGAAGCTCTACGATCGCATCATCCTGGACTCGCCGCCGACCTCCGCGGTGACGGATCCCGCCGTGCTCGGGAACCTCGCCGACGGGGTGGTGCTCGTGATCAAGGCCGGTGAGACCACGCGCGACTCGGGCATGCACGCCTGCCGGCAGCTCTCGTCGGCGAAGGCCCGGCTGGTCGGCGTCATCGTGAACGCCATCGACTTCTCGAATCCGGCCTACGGCTACGACTACTACTACCGTAACTACTACCGCTACGGGTACACGTACGGGAAGGGCCCGGATCAGCGGGCCACCAGCTGAGCCGATGCTAGCGTGAGCCGATGGCCACCGCCCTCGTGACAGGCGTGACGGGCCAGCTCGGGTACTACGTCGCCGAGCAGCTCGCGCGCAGCGGCACCACGGTATGGGGTCTGGTTCGGCAGTCGACGCTCGGGCGCGACAGCGGAAAGGTCGAGCTCCCTTATCGTCCGATCACGGGTGACCTCCTGGACGAGTACTCGCTGCTGTCGATCCTCGAGGAGGTCCGGCCCGACAAGATCTTCAACTTCGGCGCGCAGAGCTTCATCCCCTCTTCTTGGACACAGCCGATCCTGACCGCGCAGTACACGGGGCTGGGCGTGGTTCGCCTCCTGGAGGCGGTACGGCGATCGGTTCCGGACTGTCGGGTGCTGCAGGCGGGATCCAGCGAGCTCTACGCGAGGACCCTTCGGTCGCCTCAGAACGAGGAGCATCCGATCGCGCCTCTCAACCCCTATGGCATCGCGAAGGCGTTCGCGTACCACACCGCCTCCGCCTACAGAGAGCACTACGGTCAGTTCGCGACCAACGCGGTGTTCTTCACCAACGAGTCGCTGCGGCGGTCGCCCGCGTTCGTGTTTCGGAAGGTCACCCGAGCCGTCGCGGAGATCGTGGCCGGTGCCGCCGACCACGTGTCGCTGGGCAACCTCGAGACGATCCGCGACTGGGGCTACGCGCCCGAGTACGCCGCGCTGGCGATCGCGCTGCTCGACCTCGACGCGCCGGGTGATTTCGTGATCGCGACCGGCGAGGGGCACACGGTCGAGGACCTGGTCACGCAGGCCTTCGATCTCGTCGGGCTTCCGTGGAAGCAATTCGTGCGCGTGGACACGACCCTCATCCGGCGCAGCGAACAGGTACCGATCGTGGGTGACAACACCAAGATCAAGCGCCTCCTCGGTCGGGCGCCGGAGATCAGGTTCGAGCAGATCCTGAAGATCTTGCTGGCCCACGATCTGCGGCAGCTGGGTTGCCGCGTTCCGTTTGCGGCCCCCGATCCCCGCGACCTCGAGTCAAGCGGGCGGCGCGGCGCGGGGGCCGGCGAGCGCTGAAGCGGCGGGCTCTCGGACCAGGTCCAGTCCCTCTCCCAGATACTCGCAGAAGATGTCGACGGCGATCTCGGTATCGCGGTCGAGCTCGCCGAACCCGTCGGTCCAGCCGAGCTCGAGCGTCCGCTCCACCGTCCGGCTCCCGGGTACGACGAACGTGAAACGGACGGGCTCCGACGAGCCCGTGTCCTCGGCATCGTAGCTGAGGGAGGTCGGGGCCCGGTCGGTCGAGCCCGCGATCGCGCGGACGTTCAGGGTCGCGCTCGACGCATTCAGGACCTTCGCCGCATCGACGACGACGACCCACACCTCCTCGAGGGTGCGGAGCTTCCGGACCTTTCGTCCCAGGGGCCGCAGCTTGGCGCGGAGCGCCCGGTTCCGTTTGCGTTCAATCGCCGATTCGGGCATCCGGTCGAAGCGGACGTAGCCCAGCGACCGGAGAAAGACGAAGGCCACCAGGGCGAGCGCCACCAGCAGCAGCGCCGACTGGCCGCTGTTGGCAAAGGTGAGCACCAGGGCAGCCGCCCCGAGGAGAACGCAAAAGCCGTACAGCACCAGCACGGCCTGACGATGGCTGAGCCCCAAGTCCATCAATCGGTGGTGGATGTGCTCCCTGTCAGCCTGAAAGAGCGGTCGGCCTCGGAGCGCCCGACGGCCGATCGCCAGCAGCGTGTCCATGATCGGCAGCCCGAGCGCGATGCCCGGAATCAGCACCGCGACCGCGGTCGAGGCCTTCTGGTTGGTCTGAATGGCGGTCGTGGCCAGGACGAACCCGAGGAACATGCTCCCGGTGTCCCCCATGAAGATCGAGGCCGGATTGAAGTTGTAGAACAGGAATCCGAGAATCGAGCCGGCGAGAGCGGACGAGAACAACACCATCAGCGGGTGTCCGCGCTGCAGCGACACGAGGAACGTCGTGATGACGGCCACGAGAGCAACGCCGCCGGCGAGGCCATCGAGGCCGTCGATCAGGTTCATGGCGTTGATGACGCCGACGATCCAGAGCATCGTGAACGGAAGCCCCACCCACCCGAGGGTGACGGGTTCGCCGAGCGGGTTGGCGAGCACCTCGATCCGGAATCCCAGCTTGTAGAGCAGACCGGCCACCGCGAACTGCACGATGAACTTCTTGACGGCATTCGCGCCGCGCAGGTCGTCGTAGAGCCCGAGCAGGGCGATGATCAGGCCGCCGGCGAACAGTCCGACCACGTGCTGACGCTCGGCCAGGAACAGCTGTCCGGCGCCCGTGTGAAACAGGAGCAACCCGATCAGGGGGACGTAGAAAGCGGTGACAATGGCGATCCCGCCGAGGCGGGGGATCGGCTGTCCGTGAATCTTTCGGGACGAGCGGGCGTGATCGAGAGCCCCGAACTTGCGCGCGAGCCGCCGGACCATCGGCGTCAGCAACGTGCCGACCAGCGTGGAGAGGACGAAGGCGACGACCGCGGTTCTCATGTCAGCCCAGGGCCGTCAGGGGACGGCTCGCGGGGATCGCGTCAGAACCCAGTTGCCGAGGGCGAGGACGTCCATGCTGGTCTTGAGGTAACAGGCGATGGCGTCGGCCGGCGTGGTGACGATGGGCTCGTGTTCGTTGAAGCTGGTGTTCAGCATCAGCGGCACCCCGGTCTGGCGCTCGAACTCCGAGATGAGGCGGTGGTACCTGGGGTTCGTCGCGGCGCTCACAGTCTGGAGCCGCCCGGTGTTGTCGACGTGCGTGACCGCCGGGATGCGCGCACGCTGACCTTCCTTGACCTTGTAAACGAGCAGCATGAACGGCGACGGTTCGCTTCGCTCGAAGATCTCCGACGCTTTTTCCTCGAGGACGCTGGGGGCGAAGGGCCGATAGGTCTCCCGGTGCTTGATGCGCTCGTTGAGAATGTCTTTCATGTCGGCGCGCCGGGGGTCGGCCACGATGGACCGGTTGCCGAGCGCGCGTGGACCGAACTCCATCCGACCCTGGAACCACCCCACGACCTTGCCGTCGGCCGCCGCCCGGGCGACCTCGGTGAACAGCTGGGCGTCGTCCAGCCTGCGGACGTCGATCTTCGAGTCCCAACCGTTACCACGGGCCCGCTCGATGGCGCTCTCGACCGCGGCGTCGTCGAACGCAGGGCCGGTGTAGGCGTCCCGCATCACGTACCGCCGGGGACGGTCGAGCACGGCGTTCTCGACGTAAAAGGCCGCGCCGATGGCGGTTCCGTCGTCGCCGGCCGCGGGCTGGACGAACAGCTCCCGGAACTTGGTGCGTTCGAAGATCTTGCCGTTGGCGACCGAGTTCAGCGCGCACCCGCCGGCGAGCGAGAGGCGCGTGGCCCCCGTGCGGCGCTGCAGGTCCTCGAGCACGTGGAAGAAGATCTCCTCGTAGACGATCTGCGCGCTGTGCGCGATGTCCGCCCATTTGCCGAAGAAATCGGGATCGTCGGTGTCCCGCGCCGGCCCCAGGAGCTCGGCCAGCTTGGGCGAATAGACCAGGCCGAGATGGGGGGAGCCGTCGTCCCACGTCATCTCCACCCCCTCGCTGTGGTGGCGGAAGTAGTCGAGGTCGAGCTCGAAGCCGCCGCCCTCGACGGGGTGAATCAGCTGCCGCAAGGCCGCGACGTAGGTCGGCTTCCCGTAAGGGGCCAGCCCCATCATCTTCCACTCCTCGCCGTAGCGGGTGAACCCGAGAAACTGGGTGACCGCGGTGTAAAACAGCCCCGCCGAATGGGGGAACTCGACGCGATCGATGACGTCGATCCGGTTCCCGCGTCCGGTCGCCCGCATCGTCGACACGAAGTCGCCGAAGCCGTCGATCGAGAGGCAGGCCCCCTCCTCGAACGGCGACACGAAGAAAGCGCTCGCGATGTGCGACTTGTGGTGCTCGACGGCGTGGAACTTGGCGCGCAACGCCCGCGGCGCGACCCCCAGGGCGGTCGCGAGCGTCTCGTCCACGCCGCGCACCTTGGCCACGTTCGCGAGTCGGTCCTTCACCAGCTTCGTGAACGAGGGGCGCTTCTGGATCGCGAACAGAATCTTCTTGTGAAGGTTGGCCTTCGGATCGCGGGAGACCGCGACGTGATCGAGCTCCTCGGGCGCGACGCCCGCCTCGGCGAGGACCGCCTTGGCGGCGAGGCCGGGGAAGCCGGCACAGTGCTTGCGGCGATTGAGCCGCTCCTCCTCGAGCGCCGCGACCAGTTGCCCGTCCCGAACCAGCGCCACGGACGCGTCGCCGTGGAACGCGTTGATGCCCAGAATGTTCATGCTAGCGGCCGCCAAGTATAAAAGAAGTTGTCGAGTTACGTGAGAGAATGCCGTGGCGCGGTATATGCTACCGCGACCTCTCGATGATACAACCGCTCGAGGCGGCGTCAGTCGCGTTACGCGTCGCGATCCTGCACAACTACCGCGACGATCAGCAGCCCAGCATGCGGCTCTACGCCGAGCGGCTCGGGGAGGCGTTGCTGCGGCGCGGGGCCAGGATCACGCGCGTCCGTCCACCACCTGTGGTCCCCGACGCGTGGCGGGCGAGGTCGACGACCTGGAGCAAGATCGACGGCTACGCGGGGCGGTTCGCGGTCTACCCGCGGTTGGTGCGCAACCTCGATGCCGACGTGGTGCACATCGTCGACCACGGTCAGGGGTACCTCGTCGCCGGCCTGGACGCCCGCCGCACGGTCGTCACCTGCCACGACGCGATCCTGCTCGCTCTGGCGTCCGGGCGGATCGGCGCTGCCAACGTCCCCCCGGTGGCGCTGCAGCTGTTCCGGATCTCCCTCGAGACGATGAAGCGCGCCGCCAGGGTGGTCGCCGACTCCACGCAGACGAAGCGGGATCTGGTGACCTTCGCGGGGGTCGACCCCGCGCAGGTGACGGTGATCCATCCCGGGTTGAACCAGCCGTTCGCCGTCGACGCCCAGCGCGGGCGGGCCTTTCGCGTGCGGTTCCGGCTGGGTGACGGGCTCCTGATGCTCCAGATCGGGCGGGGCTTCTACAAGAACGTCCCCGGCGTCCTCAGGGTGCTTCACCGGCTGCGCCGAGAGGGGATCGATGTGAAGGTTCTCCGCGTCGGGTCCGCGCTGGCCGGCGGTGACCGGGCCCTCGCCGAGAAGCTCGGCGTGCTCGGCGACGTCATCGAGCTCGGCGGACTCCCCGACGAGCAGCTGCCCGCCCTCTACAACGCCGTCGACCTCCTCGTGTTTCCTTCGCTCTACGAGGGCTTCGGCTGGCCTCCGCTCGAAGCGATGGCGTCGGGCACGCCGGTCGTCTGTTCTCGCGCCGGCTCGCTCGACGAGGTCGTGGCCAACGCGGCGCTCACAGCCGACGCCGAGGACGTGGAGGCGCTCGCCTGGCACGCGGGTGCCGTGCTGACCGACGGCGCGTTGCGGAGCGCGCTCGCGGCCCGGGGGCTGGCTCACGCCGCCAAGTTCAGCTGGGACCGGGCAGCCGCGGAGATGCTCGGCACCTACCAAGCCGTGATGGCGCAGGCGGCCTGAGATGTGCGGGATCGTTGGAATCATCCGCTTCGATGGGCGGGCCGTGGAGCCTGACGAGATCGCGGCCATGGTGGGGTCGATCCGCCACCGCGGCCCCGACGACGAAGGGGCGTTCGTCGAGAGGGGGGTCGGGATCGGGATGCGGCGGCTGTCGATCGTCGATCTGAGCCCCACCGGGCATCAGCCGCTCTTCAACGAGGACGGGTCGGTGGCCGTCGTGTTCAACGGCGAGCTCTACAACCACCGCGACATCCGATCTCGCCTCGAAGTACTCGGTCACGTGTTCCGCGGGAACAGCGACACCGAGGTCCTCGTTCACGGGTACGAGCAGTTCGGCATCCGCGAGCTGGCGTCGCGGCTGCACGGGATGTTCGCCTTCGCGCTCTACGATCGCAAGAAGGGTCGCCTCTACCTCGTGCGGGATGGCTTCGGCATCAAGCCCCTCTATGTCCGGGCCAGCGCGACCCAGCTGCTGTTCGCCTCGGAGATCCGCGCGCTCGCGGTCGGCGGTGCCGGCGCGCCCTCAATCGATCCGGCCTTCGCTCATACGTTCTTGCGCGTCGGATATGTCCCGTCCCCGATAACGGCGTTCGCGGGCATCACCAAGCTCGAGCCGGGCACGGTGCGGGAGATCGACGTCAAGACCGGCGCGATCCGGGTAGAGCCGTTCTACCGGCTCGCGCCCGCGGAGGTGGACGGCGTCGGCCTTGAAGCCCTGCTCGAGCAGGTGCGCGAACTGCTCAACGCCTCCGTGCGCGGCCACCTCATGGCTGACGTGCCGACAGGGCTCTTCCTTTCGGGCGGCATCGATTCGAGCGCCTTGACGGTGTTTTCGAACCACCACACGGATCCGCCCAAGACGTTCTCGATTGGCTTTTCGGCCTCGGACCGGGGCGACGAGACGCGCTTCGCCGCGGCGGTGGCCCGCCGAGCCGGGAACGACAACGTCCGGATCGACCTCGGTCCGGCTAACCTCGGGGATATCGATCCGATCGTCGCCGCCCTCGAAGAGCCACTGGCCGACAGCGCCGGCCTCCCGCTTTGGTACCTCTGTCGGGGGACTGCCAGCCACGTCAAGGTCGCGCTGTCGGGCGAAGGTGGCGACGAGGTGTTCGGAGGGTACGCGCGCTACTTCTGGGGCCCGCTGGTTGATGACCTGCAGCCAACCCTGCAGCGCTACTCCGCCGAGGTCCTCAGCATCACGTCGCTGCTCCCATCGCGATCACTCGGGATATTCAACGTCGCTCGTCGGGCCTCGAAGCTCGCCGAATCGGCGGCGCTCAGCGAGCCAGCCCGCTACCTATCCTGGTTCGACATCTTCAACGCGGAGGAGAGGCGCGCGCTGATTGGGGAGGGCCCCGACCGCGCGCAGGAGCGCTACGAGACCCTGTTTGCCGAGGCGGCGGAGATGAAGCTCGATGCCGTTCAGCGGATGCAGTACGTGGACTTCAAGACCATGCTGCTCGACAACCTCCTCATGAAGGCCGACAAGATCTCGATGGCCCACAGTCTCGAGGTCCGGGTTCCGTTCCTCTCGCGGCAGCTCGTCGAGTTCGGCCTCGGGCTCGCCACGCGGTTCAAGATCGGACCGATGCGAGACAAGTACCTCATGCGCACGCTGCTCGAGCCCGAGCTCGGCTTCCGGATCGCCCATCGCCCGAAGCGTGGCTTCGAGATCCCCGTCGATCGCTGGTTCCGCGAGCCCGCCGCGGAGGCGGTCCGGGATCGCCTCAAGACGGGTGCGCTCGTGTCCGCGCTGGGGTTCTCGTCGACCGCGATCGACGCGCTCGTCGCCCGCCACCTCGGCGGCGAGGACATCGGCCGCAAGCTCTTCGCGCTCACCGCGCTCGAGAGCTGGGCCCGGCGCTACGGCTAGGCAGAGCCGGAGCATCGGGGGGCGGCTTTGACGGACGCGCCCACTCGTGATTTTCTCCGCTCGCGCGTGAAAGTGTCTCTCGTCATGCCCGTCTACAACGAGGCGGCCAGTCTGCGCCGTGCGATTGAACGCGTCGCGGCTGTCGACATGGACACGGAGCTCGTCGTCGTCGACGACGGATCGACAGACGGCAGCCGCGAGATGATCGCAGAGCTGGGTGAAAAAGGGCTGGACGCCTGGCTGCCAGATCCCGGCATCCAGCGAGGCCGAAACACCGTCCGCGTCCACCTGCAGCCGCGAAACGGCGGCAAGGGCGCCGCCTTGCGCGCCGGGTTCTCTCTGGTGACGGGCGACGTCGTGCTCATTCAGGACGCGGACCTCGAGTACGATCCGCAGGACATCCCCCGCCTCGTCAAACCCATCGAGGACGGCATCGCCGACGTGGTCTTCGGCTCTCGCTTCACGGGGTCGCCGCGGCGTGTTCTCTACTTCTGGCACATGGTGATGAACCGCGGGCTCACGCTGGCCTCGAACATGTTCAACGACCTCAACATCACCGACATGGAGACCTGCTACAAGGCATTCCGCGCCGACGTCCTCAAGCAGATCGAGGTTGAAGAGGATCGATTCGGTATCGAGCCCGAGCTGACCGCCAAGGTGGCGAAGCTGCGCGTCCGCATCTATGAGGTGCCCATCAGCTACCAGGGTCGTACCTACGCCGAGGGCAAGAAGATCACCTGGAAGGATGGCGTGCGGGCGCTCTACTGCATCGTCAAGTACGGCATCCGGAGATAGAGCGGAAGAGGAGCGCGGAAGAGGCGTCACACCGTCGCCGGAGCCGCTGAATCTCGGATTTTATCGGGGTGACAGACCACGACGATCGGACGTATCGTCCCAGGTCTAGTGCCAACACTTTCTTCGAACATTCCCCTCGCGAACAGCTCCATCGAGGCACCCGAGGTATCCGTGGTGATGCCTTGCCTCAATGAGGCGGACACCCTGGGCGTCTGCCTGCGGAAGGCGCAGGCGGCCCTCACGAGCTCCGGTATCCGCGGGGAGGTGATCGTCGCCGACAACGGCAGCTCCGATGACTCCCGCGACATCGCGCGCGCCCACAACGCCCGCGTCGTCGACGTGTCCGCCAAGGGCTACGGGAGCGCGCTCATGGGGGGGATCGCAGCGGCGGCCGGGAAGTACGTCATCATGGGGGACGCCGACGACAGCTATGACTTCGGCGAGATCCCCAAGTTCGTCGAGTCCCTGCGCCAGGGGTACGATCTGGTTCAGGGCTGTCGTCTGCCGCGCGGCGGCGGCAGCGTCGAGCCCGGAGCGATGCCGTTCCTGCACCGCTGGATCGGTAACCCTGGCCTGACCTTCCTCGTTCGCACCTGGTTTCGGGCTCCGGTGCACGACGTGTATTGCGGGATGCGCGGCTTCACGAAGCAACTGTACGACCGCCTCGATCAGCGCTGCACCGGTATGGAATTCGCGACCGAGATGATCATCAAGTCCAGCCTGCGGGGCGAGCGCATCGCCGAGGTGCCCATCACCCTCCATCCGGACGGGCGCAAGTCGCATCCGCCGCATCTGAAGACGTTCCGTGACGGCTGGCGCACGCT
>Ga0306922_10004687_pt1 | contig 12967 bp, 7 predicted proteins | sample sta12Cox44000082_FD_203758 | JGI IMG/M metagenome (GOLD analysis project Ga0306922, IMG submission 203758) | Lab enrichment of tropical soil microbial communities from Luquillo Experimental Forest, Puerto Rico - statoxic.12C.oxic.44.000.082 (v2)... | ecosystem: Environmental > Terrestrial > Soil... | reverse complement strand
GTCGGGTGTGGTGGTGGTGGCGTCGCAGCTGACCTGGAACGCCTGGCTCGGCGTCGACCCCTGAAACGCGCCCTGGTTGAACAGGCCGAGCATGAAGTTGTCGATCGTCGTCTTGATCGAGACCCACAGCGGGACATCGTTTGGTTCGAAGATCACCCAGCCGAGCGACCCCACCAACGACTGCTCGAGGAACAGCGCCATCCGCCGCACCGGCACGTAGCGGTACTGCTGGAACGCCGGGTTGGCCGAGACGAGGGTGCGCGCCCCGAACACGACGGTGCCGATGCCGGGCAGAGTACGCAGGCAGTTGACGCCGATCGGGTTGAGCGTGCCCTGCCGGGGATCGGTCATGCGACCCGACGGGACGACGCCGGAGGTGTTCGACACCAGCGCCTCGTAGCCGGCCGGCGCCTTCCACACGCCGCGGTTGGTGTCCTCCCGGGCGATCACGCCGGCGACGAATCCCGACGGCGGGATCGTCAGCGGGTTGCCCGTCGTCGGGTCGTTCGACTTGAGGTACGGGAAGTACAGAGCGCCGTTCTGACTCTTCGGCACCGTGTTCGTCATGATGTCGGCGATCATGGGCAGCGGCGCGCCGGTCGGGTCGGCTACCGCCTCAGCCGGCGGGTCGAGGATCATGAACGCCCGCTTGCGCTCCGCCACCGCCAGCGCCTCACTCACCACGCCCGGATCGGAGATGCCCGGGGTGAGCAGCAGGTTGAAGATCGCGATCTTGTCCAGCGCCAAGTCGGGCAGGAACGCCGCCGTGAAGTCGCCCGGGAAGAACGTGGTGAACGGGCTGGTCGGCAAGCCGCCGTCCAGCGGTGTCGCTCCGATCGCCGACCCCCAAGCGGTGAACGATCCCGTGCGCGCCACGCTGACCAGTGCCGACACCGGGGTGGTCGCCGTGCCGATCCGGCTCTCCGGGCTGTTGGCGGGGTCGCTGCTGTTGAGCGAGACCTTGCGGAACACCTCGGAGGCGCCGTTGTAGCTGACCGTCACGTCGGCGAGGTCGAGCGGAGATACCCCCACCGACGCCCGGACATTCGTAATCGACACGGTTAGCTGCTGGTAGGTGTCGACGGGCTGAAGACCGGTGAAAGTGAGTTGGTTCGGGCTGGTGCCGATGGCCAGGGTGGGGGGGTTGATCGGCAACGTCGGCCCACCGCCAAGCTCGTGGAACTGCGGCTGCAGTGCGACGATCCAGGCGTCGGCTCCGCCGTTGACGAAGAACTGAAACACCGCCCTGCCGACGTCGTCGGCGAGCCAGTCGACGTCGAACAGACCGCCGAACTCGCGCTCGTAGTCGGTGAAGCTGAAGATCTCGACCGCGTCGCCGTAGTGCTGCGGCTTCGTCTTGAACGGGTGGGTGTAGCCGACGAAGACGGTCACGGAGGTGGGCGCGGCGGTGATCGTGTGCGAATTGCTCAGGATCTCTTCGATGTACAGACCCGGGTAGGTCGGGGTGACAGGCATTCTTCGATACCTCCGGTCAGGTGTAGAGCAGGCCGTTGGCGGCGATGCCGGTGGTACCGCCGGAGAGTTGGACGGATCCGTCGCCGGGCAATGCGGCACCCGAGGCCGGGGGGGTCACGCCGACGAGGTAGCCGACTTGCGTTGGCAGCTTGGTCAGCGTCTGCAGGGTGATCGTGCCCTGAGTGCCCGTCTCCTTCGTCGAGTCGTACGTGGCGGTGAGCGTGAACGTCTTACCGGAGGCGTCGATCGTGACGGTGTAGGACAGGCCGCCGGTGCCTGAGTAATCGGCGCGCGGCAGGATCGTGCATACCTTGGCGTTACTCGAATCCACCAGGTCGACGCCGACGCCAGCCTTGAGCACGGTCGAAATTGCGGCGACAGGTAGCTCCGAACTGCCACCCGTCGAGCCCTGCTTGACCACGATCAAACCAGTCCCGGCCGGCGCGTCGCCCTGTTTGCCCGTGGGGGCGTCTACCCCGATCGTCATCGCCGCCGCGGTACCCGAACCCAGATCGGACCAGGTGTCGACTTCCACCGCGGAGACGGTGATCGGCGTCGTCAGCGGCGACTGTCCCGTCGGCGCGGAGACGGTGACCGTGATCCCGTTCGTCAGCGGGCCGGTGTGTGTGGCCGTGACGGCAAGTGCGGCCTGAGGGGGCGGGCTCGGCGGCGGGGTCAGCTCGCCGATGGCGAACAGGTCGGCAGCGAGCGCAAGCAGGATCGCCGTCTCGCTCGAGTCGAACTCCGACGTCCAGCCCGAACTGACCTCAACACTCGACCCACTGAAGGAAAGCGCTGACAGTGGGACGACCCGCTGCGACCCGTTCGAGCCTGTGAAGCTGATCGGCGACGGGCCGCCGACCACATCGCCAGTTGTCATCGCGACGCTCCGTTCCCGGGATCTGGTCCGATGGAACCAATGTTCTCGATCCGGGCGTCACCATCGCGTCACCATTGCGTCACGGCGCCCGCGTTTCAGCACGGACCCGGGTAAATCCGACCCGATCGACGCGATCTCGATAGCCCGGCCGTACCGTGGGGAAGGCGACCTGCCGGTGGCCTGCCGCCGCGAAACATCATGGAAACTCACACAATTGGTCGACCGCCGCGAGGACCTGGTCGGCCCGAATCGCGTGATTGTCGGTGAGACCGAAACCCGGGAGCCCGGACGGCCCGCGAACACCAAACGGGCCAACTCGGGCTCGCAGGCATTTACTGGTCGGCGGTTCGAGTAAGACCGTTCTTGTGGAGCTAAGGGTGGAGCTAAGGGGATTCGAACCCCTGACCTACTCGATGCGAACGAGACCGTCTTGGCGTTTGTCGCGGCAAGTTGCGTTGGTTCCGCGAGGAAACCGCTGGTGAGAGCGTTGGGTGTGTTGGTTGGCGAAAGCTGCCGCTAATTCTGCTGCGTACTGACTGCGTACTGCAGTGTCCCCCTCGGCGAGGGAGGACAGCGGTGTGGCTACCGGTTGCGCTATGCGGCGGCAGGCAGCGTCAACCCCTACCCCGCATCCGTATTGGCGGAGTAGCCCGCAGGGGTGAATCCAGGCGGGAAATGCCCTGTGCTGTTGGCCCTCGCAGGGGGCCCAGCAGTGAACAGCACCGGGGTGGGTTGGGGGGTGATACCGACGCGGCGGTCTAAAACCGCCGTAAGCCCCGCGGAAGGGGTGTTTTCGCCGTAGGCAGAGAGCCCAGGAGCGGTCGAACGCATCTCTACCGAGTACGCAAAATCAAAAATGAAGTAGCCGCCTACGCTAGATGCCCGCCCCCGCTGCCCCGGATACTGCGGGCAAGGGAAACGCAGGAGGCTGTCATGGTAGGACTGCCGAAACCCGGCGACATCCAAAAGATGCTCGACGGATTCCACAAGGAATTGCACGCCATCCGCACACTGCTTGAGCAGCTTCTTGAACTGGAGCGCGAACGGATCGAGCGTGACCAGGCGGCGTGACATGGGCTTCGTGCTCACTGTTGAAGCGTGGCTCCGCCAGGAGTTGCGCAACTATGCTGTCGAGTTACGGCAGCTGGCCTAGACCCTGCCCAGCGGGGTGGGCGAGAACGATCTGCTTCGATTGTCGGAGCGGATGCGTGCTGCTGCCGACTAAAGTCCAACGGTTCACGCGCCACTACCAAAGGGTCGGACGGCACAATTGCCAGGATGACTGGGTGTTTGGTAGTGGTTGCGGGTGAGACAGTAGGACTGGATGAAGCGCCTGCCGTGCGTGATTCTTTGCGGCGTCAGCCTTCCCGTCGCCAACGTCCTCAAACAGCAGGGGCTGACTGATCAAATGCTCGACGCCGTGTCCTGGCCACCCAGAAGCCAAACACTCGGCGGGAATACTGCGATGGCGCAATCATTCCGGCCCATCTCGGGTTATAAGTGGCCGGATGATCCGAACGCGACGCCCCCCAAGAAAGTCCCCGTCAAGGTCGATTTCAAGCCAACAACCGCCACCGAATGAACCTGAGCGGAACCAACAGACCAGCTTCGGCGAGGCGGAGGACGACCCGATGGACTGGCCCGGCGGATGGGGCGTGGTCAAACACGCCGCTGTTCGGACGGCTATCACGCGATCTGGCGGTTTAAGTCCCCGCGACCTTTCCAACGCAGCCCTCTCAGGGCGCTAATCGCTCTATCGCTTTCCTGAAGCCGCTGTTGGGCCAGGCATCTGACACGACTTCCGTGATGTCCTGCAATGCCACCAAGCCACTAGTGCCTTGCCGACGCGCACCGTAGAGCGCCGCAACAGTCGGTGTTCGGCTCTGACAGGCCACGCAGTGCAGGAGTACCGTGCGTCCCTCGTTGCGCAGCTGCTCGATGAGCCGCACGGTGTCGGTCAACACAAAATCCAGATTGGGATTAGCGTCCTGGCCTTCGATGTCGATCAGGCGTACGTCGATTTGCTCGACGCCCACCGGCAGGTCATCGTCGTTCACTCGGCATAGGGACACCACGGTGTCCACACCGGGCGGCAGTCCCCGCAGCGTCCCAACGTCGCCCAGCCACACGCCGTCGTCATGTGGATGCCGCACCGCGGCCATGGGATCTATGTCGTAGCTGAACGGTTTGTCGGCCTTGACGATTCGAGTCGCCAGAGCCACCAGGTCACGGGTTCGCACGCCCGGCCAGCCGTGCAACAATCGACGCCACTCAGCTGGGACCGCTGACGCCCCGTAGGCTGCACCGAGCAATCCGCCCGCAATGGCGGCGACGGTGTCGGTGTCCCCGCCGCCTCTCACCGCTGCGTCCAGGGCGAGGCGCAAATGATCTGCGCGGAAGACTCCCTTGGCCGGATCATTCTGCGGGACGGGAGTTGTCGCGATAGCCGCCCACGCGCCCTGCAGTGCCTCAACAACCCAGCCGTTGTTCTTGAAGTCAGAAGGGTGCGACGCCTCAGCGACATCCAGTCGGGTGGCCCAGAGGTCCCGTCGCTCTATAGGGATGTGCTGCAGCCCGATCCGAGCATCCAAAACGCCGGTGAGGACGGCGTGGCGAATCGCCAGGCACCACAGCACGCAGGCGTCGCCCGCCTCAGGGTCGTAATGCGTGAGATCACTGACGGCACGGGCCGCTTCTACGAGAGCTGCTTCGTTGTCGAGGTAAGCCAGCGCCACTGGTGCGGTCCGCATCAGCGAGCCGTTGCCTGCCGTGCGGCCACTACGTTGGTGCAGTGCGGCAGACTCTTCACGTGCCGTCTGCGCCGAGATGCCCTGTCGGCCTGCGCGGTTCAGGACTGATCGGGTTTGTACACCAACGTCTTTGGCGTTAAGAGACCACTCATACCACCGCTTGACTATTGCATCGAGCGTTTCTTCCTGGCGCAGGTCCGCCCCGGTGGCCGCCACCTCGGCTATTGCAATCGCCATAGAGGTGTCGTCGGTCCACTCGCCGGGCTCCCAGTCGAAGCTGCCGCCCCCGACCATGGCCACGTCTAATTCCGGCCCGCGTGGCGGGCCGAACTCATAGGCAGCACCGAGGGCATCACCGGCTGCGGTACCCAGCAGAACGCCACAGCTCCGGTCAAGTTGTGCGGTAGTCCATTTCATAAGCAGCGTCTCCTTTCGCCCACCGGCAGGTGGGCATGAGCGGATGTGGTGGCCCCCGAAGGGGGCCAAGCGGGGCACTGGGGCCCCCGCTGGGGGCCCCGCAGCTTGGTGGTGGCCCCCGCCGGGGGCCTAAGCGGCTTCGTCGGCGAGATAGCGGTATAACGTCGCTCTGCTGACGCCGAGGTACTTGGCTATGTCCTTCGCGACATGGCCGTCGATCTTCATCCGCCTCGCCGTGGCGATGTGACTCGGGTGGGCAACTTTCTTCCGCCGTCCGAACTTGGTGCCGTTGGCCAAGGACATCGCCCTCTTGAGCGCGGTGCGTTCCTTCACGAGTTCGCGCTCGTACTCCGCTAAGGACCCCAACACCCCGATCATCATGCGCCCGGCAGCGGTAGACGAGTCGATGCCGTCGGTGGTGGAGATCAGTGTGACGCCGCGATCCGTCAAAGCCTTGGCGGTTTCCAGGATGTGCAGGGTATTGCGGCCCAGGCGGTCGAGCTTCCACACCACAACGGAGTCGCCCTCACGAACGTAATCGAGGAGGGCGGCCAGACCTGGACGGTCATCACATACGCCAGACATGGTGTCGGAGAACGTCTTCGTCACACCAGCAGCCTCCAGAGCGGCGTTCTGCTGATCCAACGTTTGGGCGACGGTACTGACTCGCACATAACCTACATACGCGCCACCACCAGGTGGCGCGGTTACGTCCAGATCAGCCTTGATGACGCATAACAACAACCAGGACTGCATAGTTATTCCCAAGACAGCTTTTTGAGACGTTCTGGATGAGACGGACATTTGAGACACGGCGACCTGGGGAATCGCTTGGCCGACAGCCCGATCCGGGCATGTCGCAGATGTGCTCTATTTCGCGACAGTGTTCAGTGCCGCTCGGGCCTGGTCGATTTGGTCGTAGGCGTACGTCACCATGGCGGCGGTGGTCATCGTTTCACCCTTGCGGGCGAGTGATTCGTAGGTCGCCTCGCCCAGGACTTCGCGGAGGTGGGCGATGGCGGTGTTGAAGTCAGGAACCGTCGCGGTCAAGGGATTGAATGCGAAACCGGCGATGGTGGCCGCCGGTTCGAGGCGTCCGAGGCGGTCGAGAAATACCGCGAGAGTTGCCAGGGCGGAAGGGATGTAGGCGACGTGGCCTGACTCGTAGAAGTCGCGGATGGCCAGAGTGATGTGATCGAGCGCCGCCAGCGGGTCGCCGTGTTTGGCCTCAAGCGGAGACAAAGCGTTCGCCAGCTGTGATTCGACGATGCGGTTGCCGCTGTCTTGGGCGATCACCAGGCCCCGGCGCAGGGCCTCCAGTGCGCGGACCGGATCAGCACCACCGAAGGCGTAGCCGTAGGCGGTGAGCGCGAACGAGAGCGCAAAGGGGTTGTGGGTGGCCTCGGCGGCCTCGATCAGCCCATTCGCGGCGCCCCGCGCCTCCTCACCGGCCCCGGCGACCAGCAATGCCATGACCAGCGATGCCCGGGTTTGTGTAAGGGGGTCGTGGCCGCGTGCGAGCCTGGCGCGACACCACTCGACGCATCGTTCGGGCTGGCCGATGACCACGTACACAGCGCCGAGCGCGCCCTCGACGCCGAGCGGCACCTCGCCGCCATTGGCGACAACCGTCTGACCTACGTCGGCGTAGCCGACAGCCTCCTCGATCCGTCCCACGACCCAGCACATCGACGCCCCCACATAGAGGGATGCGAGCCGGGGATGGTCGACGGCGCGGGCGGGCTCGATGAGCTGCTCGGCCCAGGCTATCGGCTCATAATTCTCGACCAGATAGCCGAGCACCCCGTAGGAGCTGGCGATGGCGGCGGCGGCGTCGAGGTCGCCCTGGTCAGCGGCCCACCGAAACGCGGCGCGGAGATTGGCGAACTCCGTGGAGAACCACGTGTACGCCTCGCGCTGGCGGGGGGTGTCCCACAGGGCCATGATGTCGGCCTCGCGTTCGGCGAAGTAACGGGCATGGGCGGTGCGAGCTTCGGTGGCTTCGCCGCTTGCGACGAGTTGCTCCTCGGCGAACTGGCGGATCGTCTCCAGCATCGAAAACCGGGTCCGTCCCGCAGACCTGTCAGCGACCAGCAGCGACTTGCGCACCAGCGCATCCAGCAGGTCCAGGATGGCGAAGTCATCGGCGTCGTCTGATCCGACTACGGCGCAGGCGCTGTGCAGGTCGAATCCGCCCGCGAAGACCGAACAGCGGTTCAGCACCATCTTTTCGGTGTCGTCGAGAAGGTCGTAGGACCAGGCCACCGCATGACGCAGCGTGTGGTGGCGTTCCAGGCCGCGCCGCGAGCCGACCAGCAGCCGGAACCGCTGATTGAGACGATCACGCACCTCGCGCGCGGTCATCGACGCCATCCGTGAGGCGGCCAACTCGATTGCCAACGGGATGCCGTCCAGGCGGCGGCAGATTTCCACTACAGCGTCCGCATCGCCGGGCTGGGCCAGCGAGAAGTCCGACACCACACTGTGCGCACGGTCGACGAACAGGTTCACGGCGGCCGAGTCGGTCCCAGAGTTGACGTCGAGCGAGGGCACACGCCAGAGCTGTTCGTCGCTGAGCCCCAAGCCCTCCCGGCTGGTCGCCAAAATTTTGACCGTCGCCGACGCGGACAAGATCGCCTCGACCAAACCCGCGGCAATGTCGACCACGTGCTCGCAATTGTCGAACACCAACAACCGGACTCTGCCCTCCAACGCAGAGGCCACCGACTCACTGACGGTCTTTCCCGGCTGCTGGGTGATGCCCAGCACCGCCGCGACCGCATCGGGTATCGCCGCGGAGTCGGTGACTGCGGCGAGTTCGAAAAACCAGACACCGTCGGGAAACTCATCGACGAGACGCGCCGCGACCTCCAGCGCCAGGCGGGTCTTGCCGACCCCGCCGACACCGGTCAACGTCACCAACCGATGCGCCTTGACCGCCGCTTGCACCTCGTCGAGTTCGGACTCGCGTCCGACGAAGCTCGTCAGCGCGGGGCGCAGATTCCCCGGACCCGCATCCAGTGCCCGCAGGGGTGGGAACTCCGTGCGCAGGCCCTCCGCTCGGACCTGAAACACTCCCACCGGGGTGGGTAGGTCCCGCAGCCGTCGCGGCCCAAGATCGACCATATCAACCCCGCTGAGCAGAACCGCCGTCGAGTCGGCCAAAAGAATCTGCCCGCCGTGCCCGGCGGCCATCACCCGTGCGGCGCGATTGAGCACCGCGCCGAAGTAATCCCCATCGCGCAGTTCGGCTTCCCCCGTCGCAATCCCCATCCGCACCGGCAACTCAAGTGTCCGCTGCGCAGTTATCGCCGCGTTGACCGCACAACCCGGCGAGGCGAAGGCGGCACATACACCGTCGCCGGTGTGCTTGAACAACCAGCCTCCGTGCGCCTCAATCACCTGGCGCAACACCACGTCATGGGCGGCCAGCGCCGCCCGCATCGCATCCGCGTCGTTCTCCCACCGACGGGTCGAACCCTCCACATCGGTGAACAAAAACGTCACCACCCCCGACGGGGCAGCCGCCGTCATAACATCGCCTCGGCCCACGCGATATGCCCCTCGAAGCCAAGCGTTTTCGCCATGTCGCGGTAGCGATCCCGTAAGTGCGCGTAGGCGGTGTCGTCGCCATGGGCGCGGGCCAGCAGTGCGCGCAGCCGCAGCAATGCCACCTCGAATAAGACGAAGCCCGGTTCAACCGGAACGGCCGCCAATCGCTGGACCGCGGCCTCCGCTGCGGGAATGTCTCCCTGAGCGCCCCGGTCCAGCAATAATTCCACCAGCGCGGCCACTACAGCGCCGCGCCAAATCATCTCTCCGCTGTTGAACTCGTCTTCGACGGCAAACTGCAGCAGCTTGATAGCACCGTCGAGGTCGCCGGTGCGCGCCTTCTGCTTGGCAACCTCGATGTCCATGAGAGACAGGACAACCATGTTGAACCGCCCCTGCACGGCGGGTTCGCGGGCCTTGGCGAGCAGATCGAGGCCTTCCGCTCGCTGCGGACCGTCCTGCTGCACCAGGGCGATGCCTCGCGCCAACTGCGCCGACGCCAGCGCCATGTCGTCGCCCTGGCGTTGGGCGAACTCGAGCGCCGCGGCGGTCTCCCGCAACACCGCCGCATCGGCCCGCAGCATCCCGTTCGATATACCGCCGCCGTATGCGACAGCCAACATCACGGGATGGCCCATCGGAGCGAACACCCGGGCCAGGTCGACTCCCCGCTCGACCTCGTCCTTCCATCCGGGCTCCGCGCGGCACGCCCATGCGAGGCCGCGCCACACGGTGGCGAGGGCCAACGGTGACTCGATGACGAGGTAGCCCTTGTGGGGATCGCCGTCGGCGAGGTCGATCACCCGCTGGGCCAAACGGATGATTCCTGTTATCTCGCCCACCTGCAGCTTGGGGGCTAGCGCCGCCCAGAGCAGCGCCGCCGTCAAACTCGGGTCGCCTATCGATTCCACCAGGCTGGTGAATTCCGATGCCAGCTGCGATGATTCGCGATAGCGAGCACGCACGAGAAGCCCGGGCACGAGCCCTGCCATGCCCATAGCCAGAGATGCCTTGTCACCGGCCGCGGAGGCCAAGTCACGCAGTTCGTCAAAACCGGCGGCCTCCGCCGCGCTACCTCCGGCCCGCCAACTGGTTGCGCAGATCAGGGCGCGCGGCGCGATCCGCATCGCCAGCCCGCCCGGATCATCGGCGGGCAGTGCGTCGGCGACCTGACGCGCCCGCCGCCAGCTAGTCAGCGCCGCGCTGATGTCCCGGACGGTCAACCACGTGCCTGCCCGCATATGCCAGCCGAACGCCTCACCAAGATCACCCGCAGCCTCCAAATGTTCGGCGATCAACGCCGCGTGCTCCTCCGCCGATTCCGGCTCACGGACTTCAATCGCGGCTGCGACGCGCCGGTGCAGCTCGGCGCGATCCGATTTGAGCTGTGATTCGTAGGCCACCGTGCGGACCAGAGGATGATGGAACACATACTCGGGTTGTCGGGCGAATCGGATCTGATCGATCAACTCGCCGCCCACTAGGCTGTCAAAAACAGGATCAATCCCCAGCGTTTCCAGCAGGTCCCGGCTGAACCGTGAGCCGATGACCGCCGCAGCACTCAAGGTGCGCTTGGCCGCCGGGGCAAGTCGGTCGATGCGGGCGGCGATGGTTGCCTGCAGGGTGGCGGGCACACTGACCACGCTCACATCGGCGGTCGATTCGTAGGCGCTGCGGTCGCCGTGTAGCACGCCGCGCTCGGCCAGGTCGCGCACGATCTCCTCGGCGAAAAACGGGTTTCCGGCGGCCTTCTCGGTGATCACGGTGATCACCCCGCCGACCGAGGGGTCCGACCCGAGCAGCTCGAAGACCAGTGCTGTTGTTTCTGAATTACTCAGCGGCGCAAGGGCGATGGTTTGAGCGCCGTGTATTCGAGCCAACGCCCCCTCATACTCGGGGCGGTAGGTGACCAGCACCAGCGAGGGCGTCTGCGGGATCACCGTGAAGAACTCGGCCAGCATCGACTCGCTGACCTCATCAATCCAGTGCGCGTCCTCGATGACATAGACCGCTGGGGCTTGACGCGCCAACGAGGCGGCATTGACTAGCGCGGTCAACCGCCGCCGCCGAGCATCCGGATCGATCTTCGGCAGCTGCAACGCGGGATCGGCGATGCCCAACAAGTCATCGAGCAACAACAAGTCCTCGGGGTCTGCATCGGGCACCCGGGAGCGCACTCGCTCACGAGCGGCCGGAGCATCCAGACCACGCACACCGATGGCGGCCCGCAGCAACCGCGACACGACATGAAAGGGAATGTCGATGGCGTGCGATTCGCAGTAGGCGCTGAACACCTCCACATCGCGAGCGGCGGCCAGCGCGGCGACCTCACGTACTAGGCGGCTCTTGCCAATACCCGGTGATCCCACCACCGTGACCACCGCCCCGTGGCCGTCGAGCACACGTTTAAGCAGACCTTCGACGGCGGCCATCTCCCATTGCCGACCTACGAGATTCGACTCGGCACGCCCGGCAGCGTGACGCCCTTCTGGCACGCCCAGCAGCCGATGGGCGGACACTGGCGCTTCGCCACCCTTGATCTGAACCAGCTCGGATTCGCCGAGCGTCGCAGCGCCATCAACCAGTCGCGCCGTGGATGCGCTGAGCATCACCCCACCCGGCGGGGCCACCGATTCCATCCGTTGTGCCATGCCGACTTGCTCACCGACGGCGGTGTAACCGAAAGGCCCCGAACCGATTTCACCGGCGATCACCTCACCGGAGTTCAGTCCGACCCGCAACTGAAGATCCACACCGTCGCGGTCTTTGACCTCAGCGGCCAGCCGGGTGGTCTCCTCCTGAACGCCCAAGGCCGCCATGCAAGCCCGGATGGCGTGGTCTTCCAACGCCGCCGGTGCACCGAACACGGCCATGATCCCGTCGCCGGTGAACTTGTCCACAGTCCCGCCATAGCGCTGCACAACGGCGGCACAGCGGTCGGCGAGGTCGGCCATGATCTCGCGCAGCCGCTCCGGACCGACCGCCGCCGCGATGTCCATCGAGTGGACCACGTCGGCGAACAGCACCGTGACTTGCTTGTACTCCGCCGATGTAGCGGCTGGCGCGATGGGCGCGCCGCACTTGTTGCAGAACCGTGAGTCCGGCGGCAGCTGCGCACCACACGAGCCGCACCGGAACCCTGTTGCGGTCATGCCGTCGCCGTCAATATGGCCCCAATGCCGTCATGAGCATCGCGCACGCCAACATCGTGTCACCTCTTTAATATCGTGTCACCGCTGGCCAAACGGCATGTGTCTTATCGCGGTTGCGATCCGGCCAACGAGTAGCGCGCCGCACCGCGCCTCGCGGCGGGGTCCGGCGGCGGATTCCGCCGATGCGCGTGGTGGGAGCGTGTCGGGTGTGAGATTCTGCTGGGGTGTCCGCTCCGGCGGCCGCTGCTCCTTCGGGGGTGGTGACGTTTTTGTTCACCGATGTCGAGGGTTCGACCCGTCGGTGGGAAGCCGACGCGCAATCCATGCGGGCGGCGCTAGTCGTGCACGACAAGGTGTTGCGCACCGCGATCGAGGCCTATGACGGGTTCTTGTTCAGCCACACCGGCGACGGTTTCGTAGCGGCCTTCGCGTCGCCGACCTCCGCCGTAAACGCCGCGATCGACGCGCAACGGGAGTTGGGGTTGCCGGTGCGGATGGGATTGGCAACCGGCGAGGCCGAGCTGCGCGACGGGGACTACTTCGGAACGGTGCTCAATCGAGCCGCACGAGTGATGGCCGCCGGGCACGGCGGGCAGATCCTGTTGGCCGAGTCGACGGCGGGTCTGCTCAGCGGAGTGGATCTGGTGGATCTGGGGCCGCGACGGTTGCGGGATCTGCCCACCGCGGTCGGGGTATTTCAGGTCCGAGCGGCGGGCCTGCGCACGGACTTTCCGCCGTTG
>Ga0306922_10004685_pt1 | contig 12969 bp, 14 predicted proteins | sample sta12Cox44000082_FD_203758 | JGI IMG/M metagenome (GOLD analysis project Ga0306922, IMG submission 203758) | Lab enrichment of tropical soil microbial communities from Luquillo Experimental Forest, Puerto Rico - statoxic.12C.oxic.44.000.082 (v2)... | ecosystem: Environmental > Terrestrial >... | reverse complement strand
CCACCTCCGGCGCGTTGATCCCCATCGGCTTCTCCATCAGGAAGGCATAGCCCTGATCGAGCAGGTCGTGTGCGATCCCGGCCATCTGCCGGTGCCGCCCGAGCGCCACGACGAAGTCGGGGCGAGTAATCGCTAGCATCTGTCGATAGTCCGTGAAGGTTGGCGGACTCCCAAGCTCTGCCGCTCGTCTCGCGACGAGACTGGCGTCCGAGTCTTGGATGGCGACCAGCTCCACGTCCGGCATGGCGATGAGGTGGCGGAGGTAGGCGGCGTCGTGGAGCGCGTGCCAGTGGCTTACCTCGATCGCGGCGATGCGAATCGTCATGGCGTCCTCTTCGTGGATACGCATAGCGCTTCATCAATTCCGAGATTGGGCGCTGGAGCTAGGTGCATCAAGCCGGCATCGCCGGCTCGGAGTAGACTCATCTGATGCGCAAGCGGATGTCGATCGAATATTGCGTGGCACTTCATCCAATGAGAGCCTGGACGTCTATGACACGCTCTGCCTTCAACGGTGCGACTCCAATCGCCATCGCTAACGCCACCATGCCGTCGATCCGAGGCTGATCGATTCCGACTGGAGCAATTGGGGCCGCACTGCCGAGAAGGTCAGCCTTTAGATTCGGATCGATCGCTGCCGCGCTCGAAGGCTTAGCTTTTCCGCTGACCATGATCATGGAGCCTCCGGTTGGTATTGGTTGAAGTCGAGACCTCGACTTCATCAGTCTCCACCGGATCTAGACGGATTGCAACCAATTTGTGAAAAATCGGGGTCTAAAAGTCGAGGTCGAGACTTGCTTTTCTAAATGCTTTCCGCCATACCTGCGAAATGAATCGAAAAGTTTCGTACAGATTTGAAGCGCCGCGTTACACCTATGGTCAGGTCGAGGACGCGTTAGCCGCAGTTCTCGGCCCCGATGCGCAACGCCGGCAGATCGCCTTGCGCGGCCGACTGAAACACTTTCAGCAATTGGGATTACCTGGATTAGAGGCCGGCAAGGGCGCGCGCGTTCGGTACAGTCAGGAGCAGGTGGCGCAGTGGCTACTAGCCTTGCTCATGACGGAGCTCGGCATCGACCCGACCGTTGTCGTCGAACTGCTCCAGGGTCAGTGGAAGAAGGAAATAGGCCGTTGGGTCCGACAAGCGACCGACAAAGAAAGCCGGGAGGGCAATCCCATCTTCTTGACGCTGCGCCCACGACTCATGACCGGACCATGGGGCGAACCAAAACACCCGCTTGAGACGATAGGCCGGTTCGGCAAGTTCCGCCGTTATGATTACAAGCTCAAAGTTCGCCGCGAGAACGTGGAAATGTTCCTCGATCATCCCGAAGATGGGTGGCTCTGCACCCGCAATCTGACCGACGATCTGGCCCGACTGCAAGTCGAGCTCGATCGCGCCGAGAAAGCGGCATGAGTGTCCGTCGTCGCAGCTGGGTCACGAAGGCAGGCCAGCGCCGCTCGGCCTGGCTCGTCGACTACGCCGACCGCGGCGCCCGGCACGTCGCCACCTTCGAACGTAAGCGTGACGCCGACGCCTACGACGCCGAGGTACGAACGCAAGTCCGTGCCGGCACCCACACCCCCGTCAGCGCCAGCCCGACGATGGCGCAGGCGGCGCAGGACTGGCTGACCGCCGTCTCGCTCCGCGGGCGGGAGCGCGCCACCCTCAAAGGGTACCGTGAACACGTTGAGTTACACATCGTTCCGGTGCTGGGCACCATAAGGCTGGCCGCGCTCACGGCGCCTAAACTTGTCGCCTTTTGCGAAGCGCTGCAGACACGAAAATCGCGCGCCTTAGCCCGTAAGGTGCTGACCTCCTTAAAATCGATCCTCCGCGACGCCCAGCGCCGTGGCACCGTGGCGCAGAACGTCGCGACTGCCGTATCGATTGAGCCCGATCGGCGTCGCAAACAGCTCAGAATTGGAACGGACATTCCGACGCCGGACGAGGTTCGGCGCATTCTTGCCGCGGCCGTGCCGCGCTGGCGGCCGCTGCTCGTAACCGCAGTGTTCTCCGGCCTGCGAGCATCGGAGCTGCGCGGCTTACGATGGGACGACGTCGACCTCAGGCGCGGTGAGCTTCATGTCCGACAGCGTGCTGATCGCTACAATGCCATCGGCAAACCGAAGTCTCGCGCCGGGACACGCATGCTTCCGATCGGCCCGATGGTGGTCAACACGCTTCGCCAATGGAAACTCGTCCGGCCCGCCAGTGAATTGGTGTTTGGAACGAGCAGCGGTCGGCCGATGGGACATACCAATGTGGTGCGTAGCGCCCTGTTACCGGCACAAGTTGCCGCTGGGGTGGTGCGCACAAACGGCCAGGCGAAGTATACGGGTTTGCACGCACTGCGGCACTTTTACGCGTCGTGGTGCATTAACCGGAAAACCGATGGCGGACTTGAACTTCCAGCCAAGGTGGTACAGAGCCGACTCGGTCACGCTTCGATCGTCATGACGCTCGACACTTACGGCCATTTATTCCCGAGCAACGACGACGGCGCCGAACTCGCTGCTGCCGAGCGCGGACTTTTTGGGCTCTGATTGCCCTGAGTGCAGCATAAACGCGACACGCGGGCGATTTCTTCAATCTAATCAAGGGCGAGACAGCAGAGCGATGATCCGCCCCGTCCTCACCGAGATCGCGCTGTTTCTAGCGCCGTTCCTCGTCTACGTCGTCTTTTTGTGGGCGACGCGGGCGGGTGTGCTCCATCCCGACTCCTGGAGCTTGCCGCGGGTCGCTTGGCTCGTGATCGTGGCGTTCGTGCTCATGATCGGCAGTTTCGTCGTGTTGGCGCAGTGGGGTGGCTCGCCGCCGGGCTCGACCTACGTTCCGGCCCACATGGAGGACGGCCACTTCGTGCCGGGGCAGACGAAGTGACGCGACGCATCGACGCCGAATGGCTGCGGGAGGCGCCGCTGCGCGATGTCCTCGCCGCGCTCGATGGCGCCGGCGAGGAGGCCCGTGTCGTCGGCGGCGCGGTGCGCAACGCGCTCCTCGGCGAGCCGCACGGCGACGTCGACATCGCCACCACCGCGCCGCCGGACGAAGTGATCCGCCGCGTCGAGGCGGCAGGGTTCAAAGCGGTGCCGACGGGCGTCGAGCACGGCACGGTGACCGTTGTCGCCAGCGGGCGGCCGTTCGAAGTCACCACCTTGCGCGAAGACGTGGAGACGTTCGGTCGCCATGCCACGGTGGCCTTCGGCCGCGACTGGCGGCGCGACGCCGAGCGGCGCGACTTCACTATGAACGCGCTGTCGCTGTCCCGCGACGGGACCGTGCACGACTATGTGGGCGGCCTCGACGATGTCGAGACGCGGCGCGTGCGCTTCATCGGCGATGCCGCCACGCGCATCGCCGAGGATTACCTGCGCATCCTTCGCTTCTTCCGTTTCCACGCCGCCTATGGCGAGGGCGCCCCGGATCCACAGGGGCTCGCCGCCTGCGTCGAAGCCCGCGCCGCCCTCGAGCAATTGTCGCGCGAGCGCGTGCGCATGGAGGTGCTCAAGCTCCTCGTCGCCAAGCATGCCGTGCCGACGCTCGCGCTGATGACGGAGACGGGACTGCTCGAGCAGGTGCTCGGCGGCGTACCCTCGCTCGCGAGCTACGCCAACATGGTCAAGCTCGAGGCCACGCTGTCGTTCCCGTCCGACGCCGTGCGCCGCCTCGGCGCGCTCGGCGTCTCCGTCGCCGAGGATGCGGAACGCCTGCGCGAGCGCTTGCGGCTCACCAATGCTGAGTACGAGCGACTGACGTCGATGGCCGACGGCTGGTGGCAGATTTCGGCGCGCTACGGCGAGCATGAAGCGCGCGTCCTACTTTATCGGCTGGGAGACGAACGCTTTATCGACCGCGTGCTGCTGGCCTGGACGCGTGCGCCCGAAGGCGCGGCAGATCCGGCTTGGCACGCGCTCGCCACGCTTCCGGCGCGCTGGAGTGCGCCGGCCTTCCCGCTCAAGGCTGCGGACTTCATGGCGCGCGGCGTGCCGAAGGGTCCTCGCCTCGGCGCCACGCTCGCGGCGGCGGAGGAGGCGTGGATCGCCGCGGGATTTCCCCAGGACGCGCCGGCCGTGGCGGCGATCGCGGATGCCGCAGCGGCCGAGACGAACGAGCGAAGGTGAGGGCGACTCCCCGCGCGGGCTCTTTCACCCTACATTGCAGGGTGAGACTGTCATGAGTACCAGCCGCCGTCCTGCCGACATCGCCCGCCGCTCGGCAAAAGCGCTGCAGGCCCGCCCGCGCGACGCCTTCCGTCGCGAGACTTTCGCGCTGCCGCGCGAGCAAGCGCGTGAAAAGGCGCGCGAGATGTTCCGCCGCTTTCCCAAGGCGGCCTACATGACCGAGATCGAATCCTGGCGCGAACTCCCCGGCGATCGCATCGAATTCACCATGCGCCGGCTTCCGAGCGCGGACTGATCGCAACTATAGAGTCGTCATGCCCGGCCCTGTGCCGGGCATCCACGTCTTAATTCTCGGATAGGCAAAAACGTGGATGGCAACGCAACTCGGGCTTGCCCGAGTTGCGCAGTATTGAGCGCCGCAAGTCGCGTAAACCCGACTTGCGGTGACAAGCCCGGCCGTGACGGCGGTGGATGGGTCTTCGTCTGTGACTGTCGGCTATAAGACAGGGCGTGATGCTCGAATCGCTTTCATCGGCTTTGGCCGAAATCTCCTTGCTGCAGCTCTGCTGATTGCGGCAATGGCGCTCGTCGCCTCCGTGCTGGGCGGGGTCGCCGGCTACGGCACCGGCGCGTTGATGCCGCTGGTCTTGGTGCCGATCGTCGGTGCCGAGCCGGTGGTGCCGATCCTTTCGATCTCGGCGCTGTTGACCAATACGAGTCGGACCGCGGCGTTTTGGACTTTCGTTGATGGAAAGCGGGCGCTGATCGTGCTCGTCGCCGCAGTGCCGACCTGCATGCTCGGCGCCTGGGGCTACACCATGCTCAGCGGCAAAGGCGCCGCGCTGGTGATCGGCGCCATGCTGGTCGCCAGCGTGCCGTTGCGCCGGCTGATGCGACGGCGCGGGCTTGCGCTCTCGAGCCGCGGATTGGCCGCAGCCTGCTTCGGCTGGGGGCCGCTCGCCGGCGGCACCGTCGGCGCCGGCATCATCCTGCTCTCGCTGTTGATGGCGGCAGGGCTCGAAGGCGCCGCCGTGGTGGCGACCGATGCGGTCATCTCGATCGGCATCGGGCTCGCGAAGCTGACGACCTTCGGACTCGCCGGCGCGGTGAACGCGACGGTCATCGCAATCGCGCTGCTCATCGGCGGCGTGGCGTTTCCCGGCGCCTTTCTGGCCAAGCGGTTGATCGAGCGGCTGCCCTTGCACGTCCACACCGCAATCCTCGACGCGGTCGTGATCGTCGGCGGCGCGGTGATGATTGCTAATGCCTTTGTGCGCTGACGCGGTTAGGGCCACTTCACCACCGGCGGCAGCGAGGACAGGATCGCCTCGACATTGCCGCCGGTGCGCAAGCCGAAGACGGTGCCGCGGTCGTAGAGCAGGTTGAACTCGACGTAGCGGCCGCGGCGCACGAGCTGCTCCTCGCGCTCGGCCGCGCTCCACGGCGTGGCGAAGTTCTTGCGCACTAACTCGGGATAGATGCCTGTGAAGGCGCCGCCCACCTCTTGGGTGAAGGCGAAATCCGCCTCCCAGTCTGCGCTGTCGAGATAGTCGAAAAAAATGCCGCCGATGCCGCGCATCTCCCCGCGGTGACGCAGGTAGAAGTACTCGTCACACCACTGCTTGTACTTGGCATAGGGTGCGACGCGCGCATGCGCGTCGCAGGCTCTTTTCATCGCGGCATGAAAGGCGATCGTGTCAGCATCGTCTTGGCGGCGGCGCGGCTCGAGCACCGGCGTTAAATCCGCGCCGCCGCCGAACCAGGCCTTGCTGGTCACCACGAAGCGCGTGTTCATATGCACCGCCGGCACGTGCGGATTCTGCGGGTGAGCGATGAGGGAAATGCCGGAAGCCCAAAACCGCGGGTCGGTTTCGGCCCCCGGAATGTCCGTGCGAAATTCCGGCGCGAACTCACCAAAGACGGTCGACACATGCACGCCGACCTTCTCGAACACGCGGCCACTCATGCTCGCCATCACCCCGCCGCCACCCGGGCCGCCACTGTGATCTGCACGATTCCAAGGCGTGCGCACGAAGCGGCCGGCGGCGCGCTCGGCGAGCGGCGCGTGCGCCGGCAGGTCGGCTTCCAGCGCCTCGAACGCGGCGCAGATGTCATCGCGCAGCGTTTCGAACCACGCTCGCGCGCGTGCCTTGCGAGCTTCGAGCACGTTTTCGCTCATTGCGGCTCCGTCCTTCGGTTTAAGACATGGCTGGCCAGCCGTCACTATCGGCCCGCCGCTCGCAACGTTTGTCAGCAGACTTAGCGGAGCTTTTTTTTGCCATTGTTTGGGCCGGGGAAAATTCCAGCCGAAGCTTTTTTTTGCCATTGTTTCGGGAAACGCTGCGGGTGTGGGGGATGTTGGGGGTGTGATGTCCGCTCCCGCTTGTGTGGGGACCTAGCAGGCGGTGAGGTAGCGACAGAGCGCCAGCGAGCGATGCGGGTGAGGGGCAGCGCCTTGGGGCGTGAGAATGTCCCTCACCCGCTTCGTCTTTTTTGAGTGCTTTTTGACCGCTTAAACTCTCCTCCGTGCTCCGCATCGCAACGCCCGATTTAGCCGTCGCCGCCCTCCTGCGAGCCGGTTTGCCGAATTGCTTCACCCACAGCCATGGCGGCGGCCATCGCCACGTTGAGCGAGCGCAAGCCTTCCTGCATGGGAATGACGAGCCGGGCGTCGGCCGCTGCGTGCACCTTCTCCGGCACGCCCGATGTCTCCCGGCCGAACAGCAAGACGTCGCCGCGCTGGAACGCATGCTCGAGGTAGGAGCGAGGCGCGCACGTGGTGAAGAGAATGAGCCGCGCGGCGGCGGCGGCGCGCCAGGTTTCGAAACCCTGCCAGCTGGAGTGCCGGACGATCTTGACTTGACCGAGATAGTCCAGGCCGGCGCGGCGGAAGGCACGATCGCTGGTCGGAAAGCCCGCGGGCTCGATGATGTGCGCCTCGACGCCGAGGCAGGCGGCGAGACGAAGAATCGTGCCTGTGTTCTGGGGGATATCGGGCTGATAAAGCGCAATGCGTAGGGGCAGGATTGCAGGCATGCAGCGAACCGCGATTGCGAGCGAAACTTATGATGCACAAATGACTTGTGCGACCTTTGGTCATTGCGGCACACACCCGCATTGCCCACTTGCGCTCCCGTGGCAAGGGTGCCAATAGAACGCCGCTGGATTAAGCCACTTGGCCCCTCGGTTACAGAGAGGCGAGCGGCGGGTCCGCCGCCGCCGCCAGGCGGCGTCTCCGTGTCGGGCGCCGGGGCGGCCCATAGGCGGAGGAAGTTCACGCAGCCGGCGCAAGCGGGCTGCGGGCGGACTGACGGATAAGAAAGGAATGGCGCACGTGACGACGATGTCTTCGGCCGAGCCGACACGTCGCGATTTTCTTTATATTGCGACCGCCTCCGTCGCCGGCATCGGGGCTGCCGCGACGCTCGTGCCGCTGATCGCGCAGATGAATCCCGACGCCTCGACAATCGCGGCGGGCGCGCCCATCGAAGTCGATCTTTCGCCGATTGCCGACGGCCAGGTGATCAAAGTGTTCTGGCGCGGCAAGCCGATCTACATCAATCACCGCACCCAGAAGCAGATCGAGGAGGCGCAGAACGTCGACGTGGCGAAGCTGCCGGACCCGCAGCCGGACTCAGCGCGCGTCAAAGCCGGTCACGATCAGTGGCAGGTGCTGATCGCAATCTGCACCCACCTCGGCTGCATTCCCATCGCCCATCAGGGGCCCTACGACGGCTATTTCTGTCCCTGCCACGGCTCGGTCTATGACACGTCCGGACGCATCCGGCAGGGACCGGCGCCGTTGAACCTCGCGTTGCCGCCGTACGAATTTGTCTCCGACACCAAGATCAAAATCGGCTGACGGCCTCGATCATGAGCGGGCATCCGACCTACCAGCCGCAAAACGGGTTCATGAAATGGATGGAGCGGCGGCTGCCGATCGGCGGGCTCGTCTACTCGTCATTCATCGTTTATCCCACGCCGCGCAACCTGAACTACTGGTGGACCTTCGGCGGCATCCTCGCCTTCATGCTCGGCGTGCAGATCGTCACCGGCGTGATTTTGGCGATGCACTACACGCCGCAGGTCGATTTCGCCTTCAATTCCGTCGAGAAGATCATGCGCGACGTCAATTACGGTTGGCTGCTGCGCTACCTGCACTCGAACGGCGCTTCGATGTTCTTCCTCGCCGCCTACATCCACTTGTTCCGCGGCATGTATTACGGCTCCTACAAGGAGCCGCGCGAGGTGCTGTGGATCCTCGGCGTCATTCTGTTGCTGCTCATGATCATGACCGGCTTCATGGGCTACGTCCTGCCCTGGGGCCAGATGAGCTTCTGGGCGGCGACCGTCATCACCAATCTGTTCTCGGCCATCCCGCTGGTGGGGGAATCGATCGTCACTTGGCTGTGGGGCGGCTACGCCGTCGGCAATCCCACACTCAACCGATTCTACTCGTTGCACTATCTGCTGCCGTTCGTCATCGCCGGCGTGGTCGTCCTCCACATCTGGGCGCTGCATGTGGCGGGGCAGAATAATCCGACCGGCGTCGAACCGAAGACGGATCACGACACCGTCGCCTTCACGCCTTATGCGACGATCAAGGACAGCTTCCTGATGGCCGTGTTCTGCGTCCTGTTCGCCTGGTTCGTGTTCTACATTCCGAATTTTCTCGGTCACCCGGACAATTACATCCCGGCCAATCCGGCGGTGACGCCGATGCACATCGTGCCGGAATGGTACTACCTGCCGTTCTACGCGATCCTGCGGGCGATCCCGAACAAGCTTCTCGGCGTGATGGCGCTCGGCGCGTCGATCCTCATCCTGGTGTTCCTTCCTTGGCTCGACACCTCGAAAGTGCGCTCGGCGCGCTATCGTCCGCTCTATCGCCAGTTCTTCTGGGTGTTCGTGATCGTCTGCATCGGCCTCGGCTGGCTAGGCGGCAAGCCTCCGGAAGGCAATTACGTCCTGTTGGCGCGCATCTTCACTGCCTATTACTTCGCTTTTTTCCTCGTAATCCTGCCGGTGCTCGGCAAGGTCGAAAAAACCAAGCCGTTGCCGAATTCGATCCTGGAATCGGTGCTGCGCAAGGGTACCCCGCTCGGGGCTTCCGCACCGCCGCCCAAAGGCGTCAAGGTTTAAGGGCAGGCCATGGCCAGCGCGCGCGCCATCATCGCCCTCGCCGTGTTGCTCGCTGCGCTCTCCGCGCCGGCGCGGGCGCAAATGGAGGAACCGCCGGCGCCGCCCACGAACAAATGGTCGTTTGCGGGGCCGTTCGGTAAATACGACCGGGGGCAGCTCCAGCGCGGGCTCAAAGTCTATCGTGAGGTCTGCCAAGTCTGTCATGGCCTGAAACTGGTCGCGTTCCGCACCCTGGCAGATCCGGGCGGACCCGGTTTAACGACCGCGCAGGCGGGCGCCATCGCCGCCGAATATCAGGTCAAGGGCGAGCCCGACGATCAGGGCGAGGTGAAGGACCGCCCGGGACGACTTGCCGATACCTTCCCGTCGCCGTTTCCCAACGACAACGCCGCGCGCGCGCGCTACGGCGCCGTGCCGCCCGATCTATCGGTGATCGCCAAGGCGCGCGGCTACGAGCGCGGCTTCCCTCGCTGGGTCGGCGATATCTTCACGCAATATCAGGAGCAGGGCGTCGATTACATCACCGCGCTGCTGCACGGCTACAAGGACACGCCGCCGGCGGGGGTCAAGATTCCGCCCGGCAGCTTCTACAATGAGTATTTTCCTGGCCATACCATCGTGATGCCGCCGCCGCTCACTGACAACCGCGTCGAGTATACCGACGGCGCGCCGATGACGGTCGAGCAGTACGCGAAGGATATCTCGGCTTTTCTGATGTGGACCGCCGAGCCGCACCTGGAGGCGAGGAAGCGGATCGGCATGCAGGTCTTCATTTTCCTGATCGTGCTATCCGCGCTCCTCTATTTCACCAAGAAGAAGGTGTGGCACGCCGTCGAATTGCACCCGAAAGAGCTCAAGCCGCGCCCGCCAAGCGAGTATCCGCGCGCGTGAACCGACGCTCATGACCAAGGCCGTGCTCGGCGTCATCGGCGGCTCCGGCATCTATGATCTGCCGGGGCTCGAGAAGGTGCGGCAAAAAACAATCAGGAGTCCATGGGGCGATCCGTCGGCGCCGCTGCGCATCGGCGAAATCGGCGGTACGCGGGTTGTCTTCCTCTCGCGCCACGACAAGGGACACCGGCTCTCGCCGACCGACATCAACTATCGCGCCAATATCGACGTGCTCAAGCGCGCGGGCGTGACCGACCTCGTGTCGCTCTCCGCTTGCGGCTCCTACAAGGAGGAATTGCCGCCCGGCACCTTCGTGCTGGTCGATCAATTCGTCGATCGTACCTTCAACCGGCAGAGCTCGTTCTTCGGCACGGGTTGCGTCGCGCACGTGTCGATGGCGCATCCGGTGTCGCCGCTGTTGCAGGACCGCATCGCCGCTGCCGCCCGCCGCGAAGGCATCAAGGTCGTGCGCGGCGGCACCTACGTGTGCATGGAAGGGCCTCAGTTCTCGACTTACGCCGAGAGCCTGACCTACAAAGGGCTCGGCTATTCCGTGGTCGGCATGACCAATCTGCCGGAGGCCAAGCTCGCGCGCGAGGCCGAGCTCTGCTACGCGACCGTCGCCATGGTCACCGACTTTGACTGCTGGCATCCCGACCACGACGCGGTGACGGTGCAGGACATCATCAGCGTGCTCACCGCCAACGCCGACAAGGCAAAGGCGCTGGTTTCACGGCTCGCCCGCGATTTCCCGCGCGAGCACGAGCCCTGTCCGATCGGTTCCGACCGCGCGCTCGACACCGCGCTGATCACCGCGCCGGAGGCGCGCGACAAGAAGTTGTTGAAGAAGCTCGACGCGGTGGCGGGCCGGGTGCTGAAGGGGAAGCGCTGATCACTAGCTGGCCGCCGGCGCGCGACAAAAATTCGTTCGTCCCCGCGAAAGCGGAGACCCAGATCACAAACCGCGAGTTCAATTCTGGATTCCCGCTTGCGCGGGAATGAGCGGATGGGGCGCGTCCGTTGAAACGGCCGTCAGGATGCCGCGGTGCGTTCTTCCGCCAGCCGCTTGGCAATGTGCCGCGCGGCAATCGTCCCGCTCGCGATCGCCGTGGCGATGCAAGGATCCGCCGGATTGGCCACGTCGCCCGCCGCAAAGAGGCCGCGGCGGGAGGTTTCCATGTTGCCGTCGACGACGAGATAGCCGCGCGCGTCGGTGGCGGGCGCAAGCTCGGCGAGCCAGGGTTGGTCGGTGTTCGGCCGATATCCGAACAGCAAAACCACATGATCGGCTTCGATCTCGCCGCCGCCGTGGAGGCGGATCCGCACTTTGGAAGCGGCGTCGAGCGCCTCGACCGTGCGCTGCGCCATCACCGTCACCAGTCCCGACGTTTGGTATCGGCGCAGGCGCTCAACCAGGAGCGGTTGCGCCTTCGGCGACTTCGACCGCATGATCACGGTCACGCGCACGCCCTTCTCGGCCAGGATGCGCGATACGTCGAAGGCGTTATCGCCCCCGCCGATCACCGCGACGTGCGAGCCCCAATCGACGTTCGCCTCGCCGACGACGGCTGCACCGAGATGGAGACGCCCCGCCGCCGCAACGCGCCGCGCATTCTTGACGCCATCGAGCCATTCCTCGCCCGCGAACCTCGTGCCGGTCGCGATCACGATCGCTGCTCCCGACCATGATCGCGCCCCCGGCTCTGCGGCGACCTCGACGCGCCAGTGCGCGTCCTCCCGCCGCAGGCGGTGCAGGGTGACGCCGAGCCGGATCTCGATCCCAAGCGCGCGGACGTGGGCGGCGAACTCGGCCGCGTTTTCGCGACCGGTTTTGCCGCGCTGCCCGAGCAGCCAGTCGTTAGGATAAGGAGTCATGCGCGCCATGCCGCCGAGCGCGCTTTCCTTCTCGATGATCAGCGGGTGGAGGCCGTAATTGTGCAGCCACAGCGCGCAGGACATGCCGGCGGGGCCGCCCCCGATGATCGGCACGACCGGCGCCTCGCTTGATCGCGACATATCCCGTCTCCGGTTGCGCGCGACGCCATGGTTCGCCAGAATGGGGCCGCCGCTAAAATTTACTCGCCTCGGTAAGAGCTTATAGAAATCGAGGAGCCGGCCGCCACAGGCTGCGCCCCACCTTGGTGGAACGAAGTCGGAATCCGTCGTCTATGCCGATGGATGCAAGGTGACCATTATTCACCCTGCGCGAATTTGCCGGCCCGGGAGTAGCTGATTTGTTCTGGCCGCTTGAAGCATGGATATAGGCCGCCGGATTCCTCGCGACAGGCTTTCGATGACCGCAAGGGCGACGGATTGCCCAGTTCGATCTATTCTTCCTTATACTTCCGCTGCCGAGTCGATAAGGGCAAGTTGCCGAATCGATAACGCGATCATACACTTGCGCAGCAGCAACAGGGGGTCAGCACACACATGCCCACCAACCTTTGGCAGCCAGGGGTGTCAGGCAACCCTGCCGGAAGACTGCGTGGCTCGCGTAACAAGCTGAGCGAGGAAGTCATTTGCGCGCTTCTACGCGATTTCCGCGAGCACGGGCAAAAGGCCATTGCGAAGGTGCGCCGCGAGCAACCCGGGGTGTACTTGCGATGTCTCACCCTGCTTGTCCCGCGCGAACACAAGGCCGAGCACAGCAATCCGATCAAGGACATGACGGACCAGCAGATCGAGCGCAGTATCGAGGTTATCGAACAAATACTAGCCGAACGGGAAGCCGGCGCGAATGCCAAGGTGATAGACGGCGTGCCCGAGCCGGTGCCAGCCCTCCCGCCGCCATCGCGTAAGGCAAGGCGCAAG
>Ga0306922_10004684_pt1 | contig 12969 bp, 7 predicted proteins | sample sta12Cox44000082_FD_203758 | JGI IMG/M metagenome (GOLD analysis project Ga0306922, IMG submission 203758) | Lab enrichment of tropical soil microbial communities from Luquillo Experimental Forest, Puerto Rico - statoxic.12C.oxic.44.000.082 (v2)... | ecosystem: Environmental > Terrestrial > Soil... | reverse complement strand
ACAGCCCGGCGGGATGAACGTAGTTTTGGACGCGACTTTTCAGATTGCGCGCTTTGCCGACATAGAGCCCGTCCCCTTTGCGGTCGAGCATGCGATAGACGCCAGGCTGCGCCGGCATCGTCCTCAGCGCCTCGCGGATCGCAGCGGCACCCGCCGCGATCCCCCTTGGTGGTCCCTGTACCATGACGGGATCGTCGATCCTCGGTACATCCATTCCCTCTGCCGTCTGAGGAGAGCCGGCGAAGGCCCCCGGAGCGCGGCGGGGATCCATCGGTGGCGCCTTGCTTCGCCCTGCAGGGCGCCGCGTCGAGGGCGCGTCCACCCTGGTTTCCGTCATAATTTCGTCAATCAATCCCGTCATTGGATCGTCAACTGGTTGAGGTGCCATGGCGATTCCATATATCCACGAAATCGGTGGATAACTTTGTTGAAAAGTTAGAGCGAGCGAACCGAGATTGCAGATGGTGTCGAACTTTGGACATTTTGCTTAAATTTTAGGCAATATCGTAACCATCTGATTCAATGAATCTTTCCGATCCAATGGTTAATTTTTCTCGCGCGATCCGCCAGCCAGGTCGGTTGGCGCGTTGTCGCACTACCGTCATGTTGCCTGTGAACAATTTGCCGGCCATTCGGATCGGCAGCAAAGAGTCGAGCCAAATCCTCGGGTTAGCACCGGGGTCCAGCAAGGGTCCCATTCCCGCATAACGCGAACTCCTACTCGATGACCGGCGGTCGTTGCGATTGCGCCCATCCGAGATGCTGCCCGCCGTCGAGAGCGATCATCTGACCGGTCATCGCTGGCGCCGACAGTATGAACCGCAGCGCCGCCGCAATCTCCTGTGGGCTGGTGCCGCGGCGCAGCGGCATCGTAGAGCATTGCCTGTTGAATTCCTCCGCGCTCTGCCGTGGGCTCGGCAATGCCGGACCGGGTCCGATGCCGTTCACTCGGATGCGCGGCGCCAAAGCTAGTGCCATCGTCTGGGTCAAGGTCCACAATCCGGCCTTCGACAGGGTATAGGACACGAAATAGGGGGTAAGGGACCACACCCGCTGATCCAACAGGTTCACGACGACACCGCCCGCGCTCTTCGGCAGTCGCGTCGCAAAATCCTGGATCAGCAGGAACGGCGCTCGTAGATTGACCGCGAGATGCAACTCCCAACTTTTCCGTGTGGCGGTCTCAACGGTGTCGCTGGCAAAGACGCCGGCGTTGTTGACCAAGCAGCCGATCGGCCCGAGCGCCTGTTGGGCTTGCGACAGCAATGTTCCGACCGCACCTTCGTCGCCGAGATCGGCGGCGAGCGCGACCGCCGTGCCGCCCCTGTTGCGGATCAATGCGACCAAATTCTCGGCCGCCGTATATGACCGGCGGTGATGGACAGCGACGGCAAAGCCGTCCTCGGCGAGGGCCAGAACGAGGGCTCTGCCGATCCGTCGGGCACCTCCGGTCACCAGCGCCGCTTTGGGAACCGGCAGAACTGGCATCTCCCCGCTGGGCGCATCGGCGGGCTCAGGCTCACCGACGGGCACGGCGCCCCCGTTGCTCCTTCCGCGCCCGCATCTTGGCCCGAGCCACGTCGCGTGCCGAAACTCCGGCGCGTCCAGCCGTCGATCGGCCGCGCGGGGCGTCGGCGGCTCTCACCCCAGCAGCTACCCTGCCCGTAGGCTCGACGGGGAGTCCGAGATCGACCTGCTCAAGGCGGCGGATCTCATCTCGCAGCCGCGCCGCCTCCTCGAATTCGAGATCCGCGGCCGCCGTGTGCATCCGCTTTTCGAGATCGGCTATGACGGACTTGAGATCCGCCCCTTGATAATGGGCTGCTTCGCCCTCCGACAGGCCGAAGGTCACGTGATCGCGCTCGTAGACGCTATCGAGGATGTCGGCGATGCCCCGACGCACGCTTTCCGGCGTGATCCCATGAGCAGCGTTATAGGCCTGCTGCTTTTCGCGCCGGCGGTTGGTCTCGTCGATCGCAGCCTTGAGACTGTCGGTCATCCGGTCGGCATAAAGGATGGCGCGGCCGTCAATATGCCTCGCCGCCCGACCAATCGTCTGAATCAACGAGGTCCGCGAGCGCAGATAGCCCTCCTTGTCGGCGTCGAGTACGGCCATCAGGGCACATTCCGGGATGTCAAGTCCTTCGCGCAGCAGGTTGATCCCGATCAGCACGTCGAACACGCCGAGGCGCAGGTCGCGGATAATCTCAATGCGCTCGAGCGTGTCGACATCGGAATGCAAGTAACGCACGCGCAGCCCGGCCTCGTGCAAGTATTCGGTCAGCGCTTCGGCCATCCTCTTCGTCAGGGTCGTGACCATGACCCGATGGCCGTCCAACGCCGCCTCGCGGCATTCCGCCATCAGATCATCGACCTGGTTCTCGACTGGTCGAATGATACAGGGCGGATCGACAAGGCCGGTGGGACGAACGATCTGCTCGACAAAGACACCCCCGGCGCGCTGCATCTCCCAGGGTCCCGGCGTGGCCGAGACGAAGATCGTCTGGCCGCGCATCGCCTCCCATTCCTCGAATTTGAGCGGCCGGTTGTCGGTGCACGACGGCAGCCGGAAGCCGTATTCGGCCAAGGTCGACTTGCGCATCCAGTCGCCGCGGAACATCCCGCCGAGCTGAGGCACGGTGACATGGCTTTCGTCTACGAACACCAGCGCGTCGCGCGGCATATACTCGAAGAAGGTCGGCGGCGGCTCGCCCGGCTTGCGGCCGGTTAGATAGCGCGAGTAGTTCTCGATCCCGGCGCAGCTGCCGGTCGCCTCGATCATTTCGAGGTCGTAATTGGTGCGTTGCTCGAGCCGCTGCGCCTCGAGCAATTTACCCTCCGTAAAGAGTTCGTCGAGGCGGATCTTCAGGTCGCGCTTGATCTGTTCGATGGCCTGCAACAGAGTCGGGCGCGGCGTGACGTAGTGGCTGTTGGCGTAGACCTTGACCGAATGCAAAGTGGCGGTCTTCTCGCCGGTCAACGGGTCGATTTCATGGATCGCCTCGATCTCATCGCCGAACAGCGAGATGCGCCAGGCGCGATCTTCATAATGCGCCGGAAACAGCTCGATCGTGTCGCCGCGTACCCGGAACGAGCCGCGAAAGAAATTGTGATCGTTGCGCCGATACTGCAATTCGACAAAACGGGCGAGCAACTGGGTACGGTTGATCCGGTCGCCCTTGGCCAGTGACAGGGTCATCTGCGAATAGGTCTCGACCGAGCCGATGCCGTAGATGCAGGAGACCGAGGCGACCACGACGACGTCGCGACGCTCGAGGATCGCCCGGGTCGCCGAGTGGCGCATCCGGTCGATTTGCTCGTTCAGGGACGATTCCTTCTCGACATAGGTGTCGGTGCGCGGGACGTAGGCCTCGGGTTGGTAATAATCGTAATAGGAGACGAAGTATTCGACCGCATTCTCCGGGAAGAAGCTCTTCATCTCGCCGTAGAGCTGCGCAGCCAAGGTCTTGTTCGGCGCGAGGATGATCGCCGGGCGCCTGGTGCGCTCGATGACATGCGCCATCGTAAAGGTCTTGCCCGAACCGGTGACCCCCAGCAGCACCTGGTCGCGCTCTCCAGCCCCCAGCCCTTGGCACAATTCGTCGATCGCCTGCGGCTGATCGCCTGCCGGCCTAAACTCGGACTGGAGCTGAAACGGCCTGCCGATATCGCTCTGTGGGCGCTCCGCCGCCATCAGCGGCAGCATCGTGATCAAATCTAATGTGTCGGCCGATTTCATCCCACACACCGGGTAAGCAGCGGGCTCCGTCGTATATAGGATAAACAAGGCGATGCACGATATCGACGACCGAAACTATGCCGGTCCGGCCCATTACTCACATGACGGGCCGGTCCGGCTGGTCAGGCCTGCAATAGATGGTTGAGTGGCCAATCGAGCGTCGCAGCACCTGCAGCGAATCTGCAGCAAAACTCTCCTTCAGGTTGTGATGACTGGTCGTAAGCTGGTTTTATGCCGCCTCGACCGTGAGTATGACTTACGAATTAGACAATTTTATGGTTGTCAGATGAGGCATGCCGGCCCGCGCGGGGCAACCGAAGCCCTTCACAAGAGGGGATGTCAGCACTATGGTGGGTGGTCTGCCTCCTTCCAGTTATAGTAGCGTCATGGCCCTCTTTGCCGACCGTCTCGCTCGCGTCAAACCATCGCCGACGATGGCGATGACCGCGCTCGCCACCGAATTGCAGGCGGCCGGTCGTGACATCATCGCCTTGAGCCAGGGCGAGCCCGATTTCGATACGCCCGACAACATCCGCGAAGCGGCGATCGCAGCGATTCGCCGCGGCGAAACCCGCTACACGGTGTTCGACGGGCGCATCGAGCTGAAGCAGGCGGTCTGCGGCAAGTTCAAACGCGAGAACGGGCTCTATTACGAGCCGTCGCAGATCACGATCAGCTCGGGCGGCAAACAGGTGCTGTACAATGCGCTCGTCGCCACGATCAGCCCCGGCGACGAGGTCGTGATCCCGGCACCGTTTTGGGTTTCGTACCCGGAAATGGTGCTGTTGTGCGACGGCGTCCCGGTTCCGGTTTCGTGCCCGCAGAACAACGGCTTCAGGCTGCGACCCGAGGATCTCGAGACGGCGATCACGCCGCGAACCAAATGGCTGATCCTGAACTCGCCATCAAACCCGACCGGGGCCGCGTATTCCGAGGCGGACCTGCGGAGTGTCGCCGAGGTGCTGCTGCGCCACCCGCAGGTCTGGGTCATGACCGACGACATGTACGAGCATCTCGTCTACGACGATTTCGAGTTCACGACGATCGCCCAGGTCGAGCCGCGCCTCTATCAAAGAACGCTGACCGTCAACGGCGTGTCGAAGGCCTATTGCATGACCGGCTGGCGCATCGGCTACGGCGGAGGACCTAAGCAGCTGATCAAGGCGATGGGCGCGATCCAGTCCAACTCGACCGCCAACCCGTGCTCGATCAGCCAGGCGGCAGCGATCGAGGCTCTCAACGGACCGCAGGATTTCATCGCGGTCCATAACCGCAGCTTCAAGGAGCGGCGGGATCTCGTCGTCGATATGCTGAACCGGGTGCCGGGCCTGTTCTGCCCGCGGCCCGAAGGGGCGTTTTACGTCTATCCGTCCTGCGCCGGCGTCATCGGCAAGCGAACCCCGGCCGGAGCGACGATCGCGAATGACGAGGATTTTGCCCGCTATCTGCTCGAGGAGAGCGGGGTCGCGGTGGTGCACGGCACCGCATTCGGCCTTTCGCCGCACTTCCGCATCTCTTATGCGACCTCGACGGAGGTTTTGCGCGACGCCTGCGAGCGCATCGATCGCGCCTGCCGCGCGCTGGTCGCATAGCTTTCGCGTGCAGAGCGCCGCCGCATCGCGCGGGCCAAGTTCCTGCCAGATTTCGATTGCCATCCTGCAGGCCGGCGCGCAACTTCGGGAATAGATAAGGGCGCCGCCGGACCTGCCGATCCGGCCTCGGCGGTCGCTTCTCAGGATGAAGGAGGCGCCAATGGCGAATGGAACTGCGGCACCGCGTTGTGCCGCGCTGATTGGTCCGTATCTGTCGGGCAAGACGACGTTGCTGGAAGCCTTGCTATATGCGAGCGGCGGGACGAGCCGGCGCGGCAGCGTGCGCGACGGCAATTCGGTCGGGGATCATGCCCCGGAGGCGCGGGCCCGCCAGATGTCGACCGAACTCAATGTCGCGAACGCCTCGTTTCTCGGTGATCCCTGGACGATCCTGGACTGCCCCGGCTCGGTCGAGCTGCTTTACGAGGCCCAGGGGGCATTGCTGGCGAGCGATGTCGCGGTGGTCGTCGTTGAGCCGGAAGCCGAGCGGGCGCTGACGATCAGCCCGCTGCTGCGGTTTCTCGACCGACACAAGATCCCGCACATGATTTTCATCAACAAGATGGATACCGCGAACGCGCGCGTGCGGGACGTGCTCGCGGCACTGCAATCGGTATCCGAGCGGGCGCTTGTGCTGCGCCAAGTACCGTTGCGCGGCCCAGATTCCGAGATCACCGGCTATGTCGACCTGGTCAGCGAGCGGGCCTACCGCTACCGGCCAGGCCAGCCTTCGGATCTGATCAAATTACCGGACAATTTTTGGGACGAGGAACGCTCCACGCGATCGAATCTGATCGAAAAGCTCGCCGATTTCGACGATGCGTTGCTCGAGCAGCTGCTCGAGGATGTCGAGCCGCCAAAGGAGGAGATCTACCGACACCTGACGCGCACTTTGAGCGAGGTTCAAGTTGTACCGGTGTTCCTCGGCTCGGCGCTCGCGGATTGGGGCGTTCGGCGCCTGTGGAAGGCGCTGCGGCACGAGACGCCGTCGCCGCAGGCCACCGCCCAGCGACTCGGGATCGCCGCCGAGGGCGAGCCGTTGGCGCAAGTGATCAAGACCTACCACCTGCCGCATACCGGCAAGCTGTCTTTGGTTCGCGTCTGGCGCGGCGCAATTTCCGAGGGGATGGTCCTCAACGGCACCCGCGTCGCCGGGCTCTTGCGCCTGACCGGCGCCCAGCAAGAGAAGGTCCCGTCCGCTCAAACAGGCGAGATAGTCGGGCTGACTCGCATGGAGGACGTCCAAACCGGCGCGATGCTGACCCCTTCGGGCAAGGCGGAGCCATTGCCGCGTCCCGAACGTCCGCAGCCGGTCTTCGGTCTCGCGATCACCTCGGAACGGCGCCAAGACGATGTCAAGCTGACCGGCGCCATCGGGCGGCTGATCGAAGAGGATCCGACGCTCGAGCTCGAGCAGAACGCCGATACGCAGGAAATGGTGTTGTGGGGACAAGGCGACATCCATTTGCAGATCGCCCTCGACCGCCTGCGCAACCGCCACAACCTCGCGGTCAGCGGCAAGCCCGCAGCGACCCCATACAAGGAATCGATCCGCCATGGGACCCAGCAGCATTCCCGCTTCAAACGGCAGAGCGGCGGGCACGGGCAGTTTGCGGATGTTACCGTCGAGGTGAAATCACTGCCGCGCGGCTCCGGATTTACGTTTACCGACAATGTCGTCGGCGGAGCGATCCCGCGCAATTACATCCCGGCGGTCGAAGAAGGGGTGGTCGAGGCGCTCCGCCGCGGACCCCTCGGCTTTCCCGTCATCGACGTCGCGGTCAATCTCCTAACCGGGCAGTTCCACAGCGTCGACAGTTCCGATCAGGCGTTCAAGACGGCCGGCCGGCAAGCGATCCAGGAGGCGCTGCCAAAATGCGAACCGCTCCTGCTCGAACCGATCGATCTGGTCGAGATCTCGGTCCCGAACGCGTTTACTGCGCGAGTGCAGCGGCTCATCTCCGGCCGACGCGGGCAGATCCTCGGTTATGACGCCAAACCGGACTGGCCCGGCTGGGACGTGGTCAGCGCCCATATGCCGCAAAGCGAGCTGCACGACCTTATCGTCGAGCTGCGCTCGCTGACACTGGGGGTCGGCAGCTTCGCTCACCGCTTCGACCATATGCAGGAAATGACGGGGAGGCCGGCGGAGAAGGTGCTCGCCATGCGGACGGCAGACGCCGCTCAGTAGCCGTCAGAAACTGGCGGGCCGGCTCGCGAAACCGTGACTTGGCGCCGGCTGGGGGAATTCCGACTTCTGGGTCGTGAAGATCGGGAGGTGTGGCGATGCTGATCCGGCGCAGAAGAAGATGGGAGCTTCGCGAGAGCGAGGCGACACCGGAAGCGGTGTTCCTCAGACGGCGAGAGCTGCTGAAAGGCGTAGCGGCGGGGTCGATCCTCGCTCCCGGACTTTTTGCGTCTTTCGCGATGGCCGACGAAGATCCCTCGGCTGGGCTTTATCCGGCCAAACGGAACCCGCGCTACACGCTCGATCGTCCGCTGACAGACGAGAAACTGGCGACGAGCTACAACAACTTCTACGAGTTCGGCTCGCAAAAATCGATCGCCGCCGAAGCCCAGGCGCTGAAAACCCGGCCCTGGACGGTCAAGATCGATGGGCTCGTCGACAAGGAAATGACGGTCGACGTTGATGACCTGCTGAAAAAGATGACGCTCGAAGAGCGGCTCTACCGCCATCGTTGCGTCGAGGCTTGGTCGATGGCGGTACCGTGGAGCGGTTTCCCGATGGCCGCTTTTGTCGATTTCGCGAAGCCCTTGGGCTCGGCGAAATATGTGCAAATGGAAACCTTCCTTGATGCCAAGACCGCTCCCGGCCAGAAGGAGTTCTGGTACCCCTGGCCATATATCGAGGGCGTCACCATCGCCGAGGCCGGCAACGAACTCGCCTTTTTGGTGACCGGAATGTACGGCAAGCCCGTCCCCAAGCAGGACGGGGCGCCGTTGCGCCTGGTGCTGCCGTGGAAATATGGGTTCAAATCAGTCAAGTCGATCGTGCGCTTCTCGTTTACCGAGAAGCGGCCGGTATCGTTCTGGGAAACCGTGCAGGGCGACGAGTACGGGTTCTGGGCGAATGTCAACCCGGGCGTGCCACATCCGCGCTGGAGCCAAGCGACTGAGCGAGTGCTCGGCACCAACGAGCGGCGGCCCACCCTCAAATGGAACGGGTACGGCGACTTCGTCGCTCATCTTTATGACGGCCTCGAAAAGGAGCGCCTTTTCGTCTGACGTTACGGACGATGGCCGGCGTGCCCGCCGATGTTCGGTCGATGTTTAAAAAATGAGCAGTTAACCGACGGTCACGATACGCGAACCGGCCGCCTCGCGGGGTGAGATTTGGCACGCTTTCTGCTTGGAGTTGTGCTCTCCATCGCCTCGGGAGCAGTGTATATGGCCTTGAGCCGCACCGAGTTGGCCGTCCCGTTGCGCCGCCTGCGTGGCGCGATCGGCGCAATCCTCTTCGCACTGATCATGTCCGCAGTCCCGACCGGGTCTGTCAATGCGGGTGGCACCTTGACCGTCGGCATGACCGCCGGCGACATCCCGGTGACTACGGGCAACCCCGACCAGGGTTTCGAGGGCTACCGTTTTGTCGGCTACAACCTCTACGATGCGCTGCTCTTGTGGGATCTCTCCAAGTCGGACAAGCCGTCTGAGCCGAAACCCGGTCTCGCCACCTCCTACGAGATCGATCCGAACAATCACATGCGGTGGATCGTGCATCTGCGCCAAGGCGTAACCTTTCACGACGGCTGCAAATTCACCGCCGACGATGTCGTCTGGAATTTCCAGATGCGCATGGACCAGAACGCGCCGAATTTTTCGCCCCAGCAATTCACCTATACGCGGGCGTTCCTCAGCAACGTCAAATCAGTCACCAAGCTCGACGACTACACGATCGCGATCGAGAACAATTTCCTGGAGTCGCTGTTTCCCTACACGCTCACCTACGTATTGATGATCAGCCCGTGCCGCGCCAGGGAGGTGAATTACGACTGGACGCAATACGCGCTCCACCCTTCCGGCACGGGCCCCTACAAATTCGATAAGATCGTGCAGCATCAGCGGCTGGAGCTGGTACCCAACACCGCCTACTGGGACAAGGCGCGCATTCCGAAGCAGGACCGGCTGGTGCTGATCCCGATGCCGGAGGCCTCGACGCGGACCGCGGCGTTACTGACGGGCCAAGTCAACTGGATCGAAGCGCCCTCGCCCGATGCGATCCCGCGGCTGAAATCCGAGGGCATGCGCATCGTTACCAATGTCTATCCGCAGGACTGGCCCTATCTGCTCAATTTCGCCCGCGGGCCGTTCAAGGATCTGCGCGTGCGCCAGGCAGCGAATTACGCGATCAACCGGCAGGACGTCGTGGACCTGCTGGGCGGAACCGCGATCCCCGAGCACGATGTGGTCCCGCCGTCGATGTCCTATTACGGGCACCCGGCCCAGTTCGACTATAATCCCGAGAAAGCGCGGGCATTGTTGAAGGAAGCCGGCTGCCTGCCGTGCAAGGTCAAGTTCGGGATCTCGACTTCCGGCTCGGGGCAGATGCAGCCGTTGCCGATGAACGAGTTGGTCAAGGCGCAGCTCGAGGAGGCCGGGTTCGAGGTCAGCCTGCAGACCATGGACTGGAATGCGCTGCTCGACGTCTACCGCGCCGGGGTCGACAAATTCCCCGAATATGACGGGCTCAACTTTTCGCGCGGTCTGCTCGATCCGGTCAGCGCCATCATCAAGCTCGTCGGCAAGACCTACTGGTCGCCGAAGGGCCCAAACTGGGGGCATTTCGAGAACCCGGAGACCGAGGCGCTGATCGCAGAAATCTTCGGCCAGTTCGACGACGAGAAGCGGCTCGGCCTCCTGACCGAACTGCACGAGATCGAAGGCCGCCTGGCGGTGATGATCTTTGTCGTTCATGACCTCAACCCGCGGGCGATGTCGCCGAACGTTGAAGGCTTTGTTCAGGCCCAGAATTGGTTCCAGGATTTGACGCCGGTCCGCATCGCGCCGTAAAGTTGTCGCGCACCAGCCCATCGCGCCGCATCGCCGCGAACGGCGCGGATGGCTCAGCGGCAAAGAGATCGCGTCGGGGGTGAAGGTGACAAAAACCGATCTGTTGCGCCCTGTTTTAGCCCTCGGCTTTGGCGCCGGCATTTCGTTTGTCGGCCCCGCCGCTCAGGCAGGCGGCACCCTGGTGGTCGGGATGACCGCGGGCGATCTGCCGATCACCACCGGTAATCCGGACCAAGGCTTCGAAGGCTACCGCTTCGTCGGCTACAGCCTCTACGATTCACTGATCCTCTGGGATCTCTCGAAGAATGCCGCCGACAAGGCGACAGACATCAAGCCGGGGCTCGCCACCGAATGGCACATCGACGAGGCCAATGACAAGCGCTGGATCTTCAAATTGCGCGACGGCGTCAAGTGGCACGACGGCTGCAACTTCACCGCTGAAGACGTGGTGTGGAACTTCAACCATTCGACCAACGACAAAGCGCCCGAATTCGACCCGGCGCAATTTGCTCAGGCGCGCGCTTACCTCCTCAACACCGGCGTCGCCAGCAAGATCGATGACCACACTGTGGCCTTCGACACCAAGGTCACCGACTCGCTGCTGCCCTACGAGCTGAGCTACTGGCTGTTGATCAGCCCGTGCCGTGCCAAGGAGGTCAAATACAACTGGACCGAATACGCGCAGCGGCCCTCGGGCACCGGTCCCTATCGCTTCGCGGACGCGGTGCCGCACCAGCGCCTGGAATTGGTGCCTAACAAGGATTATTGGGACAAGGCGCGGGTGCCCAGCCAAGATCGGCTCGTGCTGGTGCCGATGCCCGAGGCGTCGACCCGTACTTCGGCATTGCTGTCGGGCCAGGTCAACTGGATCGAGGCGCCGTCGCCCGACGCAATCGATCGGCTCAAAGCCGCCGGCATGCAGATCGTCACCAATCCCTATCCGCACAACTGGACTTATCAGCTGAATTTCGCCAACGGGCCGTTCGCCGACAAGCGCGTGCGCCAGGCGGCGAACTACGCGCTGAACCGCGAGGACATGAAGGAAATGCTCAATGGGCTGATGCTGGAGGGCTATTCGACCCTGCCGCCGTCAACGCCGTATTACGGGCATCCGAAGATCTACCAATATGATCCGACAAAGGCAAAGCAGCTGCTGACGGAGGCGGGCTGCCTGCCGTGCAAGGTCACGCTGGCAATCTCGACCTCGGGTTCCGGACAGATGCAGTCGCTGCCGATGAACGAGCTCGTCAAATCGCAGATGGATGCAGCCGGGTTCGACGTGAAACTCGAGCCGATGGACTGGAACGCGCTGCTCGCCGTGACCCGGGAGGGCGTCGACAAGCACCCGGAATACAACGCGATCAATGTCAGTCGGCAAACTCAGGACCCGTTCAATGCGCTGATCCGGCATGTGTGGACGCCGCAATGGGCGCCGAAGGGTGCCAATTGGGGTCACTACAGCAACCCCGAAATCGACAAGCTGGCGACCGCAATTTTCGCCGAGTTCGACACGCAAAAGCGCCTGCAAATGCTGACGCAGCTGAACGAGGCGATGAACGAAGAGGCGGCGATGATTTTCGTCGCCCATGACGTAAACCCGCGCGCGATGTCGCCGAAGGTGCACGGCTTCATCCAGGCGCAGAGCTGGTTCCAGGACCTGACGCCGGTGTTGGTCGAGCCGTGATTCGTTACGCCCTGCGCCGCATTCTCTACGCGATCCCGATTGCGTTCGGCGTCAGCGTCGTCTGTTTCGCGCTGGTCTACATCGCACCCGGCGATCCGTTGCAGACGGTGTTGCCGCCGGATGCGACGGCCGAAACGATCGCGATCGTCAAGCACGCCTACGGCTTTGACAAGCCCTTGCCGATGCAATTCCTGATCTGGCTCGGGCGGGTGGTGACCGGGGATTTTGGCGTGTCGATCGCGACCCGCCGGCCGGTGATCCTGGAGGTCGCCGACGCCCTCGCCAATACCGCGCTGCTGGCGATGTTCGCGGTGCCAATCGCCTTTGGCATCGGCTACGCGATGGGCGCGGTGGCCGGCAGCTTTGCCGGACGCTGGATCGACCGCGTCGTCACCGGCGCCGCGGTGGTCGGCGTCAGCCTGCCGAATTACTGGCTCGGCATCGTGCTGGTCATCGTCTTTGCCGTCGAATACATGCTGCTGCCGGCCACCGGCATGGGACCCAACGGTTCCACCGGTTTCAACCTGCTGCAATGGAGCAATGCCCGGTTTCTGGTGCTGCCGGTCATCACCTTGTCGATGATCCCGATCGGCATTCTCGCCCGCACCACCCGCGCCGCGGTGGCCGAGCTGCGCAACCAGGATTTTGTCCAGACACTGCGCGCCAAGGGCCTCTCCGAATGGGCGGTGACCCGGCACGTGTTGAAGAACGCGATGCCGCAGGTCATGGCGGTCATGGGGTTGCAGTTCGGCTATCTGCTCGGCGGCTCGATCCTGGTCGAAACGGTGTTCACCTGGCCCGGCAGCGGCTTTCTGCTGAGCAAGGCGATCATCAATCGCGACGTGCCGGTATTGCAGGGCACGATCCTGACCCTGTCGCTGGTCTTTGTCGCCGCCAATTTGATCGTCGATCTGCTGCAATCA
>Ga0306922_10004681_pt1 | contig 12972 bp, 10 predicted proteins | sample sta12Cox44000082_FD_203758 | JGI IMG/M metagenome (GOLD analysis project Ga0306922, IMG submission 203758) | Lab enrichment of tropical soil microbial communities from Luquillo Experimental Forest, Puerto Rico - statoxic.12C.oxic.44.000.082 (v2)... | ecosystem: Environmental > Terrestrial >... | reverse complement strand
TTGGTCATGTTCCTCGTGCTCATGGTGAACGTGAACTACCTGCAGGCGTTCGAGACCTCGAGCCTGGCGTCCAGACCCGAGAACAGCCGGGCCGCCTTCGAGGCGAACCAGTACGAGCGCGGCGACATCGTCACCGCCGACGGCGTCAAGATCGCGACCACCACGCCGACCAATGACACGTACCGGTTCTTGCGGGTCTACAAGAACGGGCCGATCTACGCGCCGGTCACCGGCTACGACACGATCTTCAGCACGAGCGGCGTCGAGGAGGCGGAAGGCCCCTTGCTGTCCGGCAACGGGTCGCAGCTCGCGTTCCGCAACTTCATCGACATGATCACGAACAAGCCGCAGAAGGGCGCGACCGTGCAGCTCACGGTCAACTCGAAGGCGCAACTGGCTGCCTACCAGGGGCTTCAGCAGACGATCGGGACAAAGAACCAGGTCGGCGGCGTGGTCGCGATCAACCCGAGCACCGGCGCGATCCTCGCGATGGCCTCGTACCCGAGCTACGACCCGAACAAGCTGGCCTCGCACGACGTCAATACGGTGACGAACTACGACAAGTCGCTGCTCAGGCAGAGCCCCAGTCCGCTGCTGAACAACGCCGCCCAGACCACCCTGCCCCCCGGCTCGACCTTCAAGATCGTCACCAGCTCGGCGTGGCTCACCCAGGACACCACGCGCAACACCAACAGCATGGTCTACTCGCCGCAGGTGCTGACGCTGCCGCAGACGACCAACAAGCTGCACAACGACGCCGGTGAGATCTGCGGTAACGCCGGCGTCAACGGCCAGACCACCCTCATCCAGGCGTTCTCGCTCTCTTGTGACACCACGTTTGGCAACCTCGGCATGCAGCTGGGCGGCGGCGCGCTGAAGAGCATGGCCGAGAAATTCGGCATGAACGACAGCAACCTGACCATCCCCGGGGTGACCGTCGCGCCGAGCCAGTACGTCCTGCCGCCGAGCCAGCCGCTCACCGCGTTCTCGGCGATCGGCCAGTTCAGCGACACCACGTCACCGCTGCAGGAGGCGATGTTCGCGGCCGCGATCGCCAACGGCGGCACCCTGATGAAGCCGTACCTCATTCAGCAGGTCACGGCCTCCGACCTGGCGGTCGTGCAGTCGACCGCACCGTCCGCATTGAGCCAGCCGGTCAGTTCGGCCGTTGCTAACAACGTGAAGCAGATGATGGTGGCCGTGGTACAGCAGGGAACCGCGTCCGCGTTCAACTCGGGCAACGAGAACGGCCTGCAGATCGCCGGGAAGACCGGTACCGCCCAGAACAACCTCAACGGAGTCAGCGCCAACCCCGACGCGGTTTTCACCGCTTTCGCCCCCGCCGACAACCCAAAGATAGCCGTCGGCGTCATAGTTCAGGGAGCGGGCTATGGCGCTACCGCGGCCGCGCCGATCGCCGTCGCGGTCATCAAGGCTTATCTGGGGATACCGTGACCGAGTACGTTCTCGACGGCCGCTACGTGCTGATCGAGCGGATCGCGACCGGCGGCATGGGCGAGGTCTGGCGCGGCGCCGACCAAGTGCTCGGCCGGCCAGTCGCGATCAAGCTGCTGTCCACCGCGCACGCCGGCGACGAGCAATTCCGCGCCCGGTTCCGCGCCGAGGCGCGGTACGCCGCGGCGCTGTCCCACCCAGGTATCGCACGGGTCTTCGACTACGGCGAATCGAGCCCGCTCGGCGGCCCCTACCTGGTCATGGAGCTGGTGAACGGGGAGCCCCTGTCCGCGATCCTGGAGCGGGTGGGCAGTCTTTCCCCCGACGTCACGCTGGACATCGTGAGCCAGGCGGCTCTCGCCCTAGACGCCGCGCACCAGACGGGTATCGTGCACCGGGACATCAAGCCCGGCAACCTCCTCATCATGGCCGACGGCACGACGAAGATCACCGACTTCGGCATCGCCAAGGCGCATGCGCTGGACGCGGTCAACCTGACCGCGACCGGCATCGTGATGGGAACCGCGCTGTACGTCTCGCCCGAACAAGCCACCGGCGCCACGGTGACCGGCTCCTCCGACATCTACTCGCTCGGAGTGGTCGCGTACGAGTGCCTGACCGGCCAGCCGCCGTTCGTCGCGGACCAGCCGCTGGCCATCGCGATCATGCACAAGCACGAGCCCGTTCCGCCGCTGCCCCCGGACGTGCCCAAGCCCGTCAGCGACCTCGTGCTGTCGATGCTGGCGAAGACCCCTGACGGCCGCCCGGAGTCGGCACGCCACGTGGCCGACCGCGCGGAGGTGATCAGGGATGCCCGCGGCCGGTCCGGGGGGAGCGGGCCGTTCACCGCGGACCTGCCCGTCGTGCCCGACTTTCCCGCGACGACGCACTTCTCCGGTGATCCCGAACGGGCCGGTGGTTCCCGTCGAATCACCGGCCGTCTCGCGGTGGCCGGCGTCGGGGTCGTCCTGTGCGGGATCGCCGCGATCGCCGCGGTGGTGCTGATGACGAGCGAGCACCCGGTGACCGGGGCGACGAATCCCACGAGCCAGTCGGCCAGCCAGGTGGCGCCCCCCGCCACAGCCTCGCTACACGCAACTGCGGCCGGCGGTACTACGCCAGGCACTAGGCTAGAGACGACATCGCAGGCGTTCGCGCCCCAGCCGGGTACGCCGGCACCGGGCCGCACGTCTCCGATGCCAACGCAAGACGCGTCGCCGACGAGCGCGACGCCATCAGTGTCCGCATCGAAGTCGACGTCGCCCTCGGCGTCGGCGACGACCCCGACGTCGTCCAGTTCGTCAACCCAATCCCCGACTCCGTCGACTTCCACATCGACGGCGGCGGCGGCGGGGCAGGCGGGCCAGGCGGCGGCAAACGAGGGATGACAGTTACGATGCAGGGTGGTTTGGAAAAGTGCGAGATATGACACAGCCCCGGCTGCTCGGTGACCGGTACGAGCTAGAAGGCGTCGTTGGGCGGGGCGGCATGGCGGAGGTCTACCGCGCCCGCGACATCCGGCTGGACCGGGTGGTCGCGATCAAGACCCTCCGCGCCGATCTCGCGCGAGACCAGACCTTCCAGGCGCGGTTCCGGCGGGAGGCGCAGTCCGCCGCGTCGTTGAACAACCCCTCGATCGTGGCTGTGTACGACACCGGCGAGGACATGTCGACCGGCGTGCCGGTCCCGTACATCGTGATGGAGTACGTGGACGGCCGTACGGTCAGGGACCTGCTGATCGAGGGCCACCGGCTGCTCCCCGAGCGGTCCCTGGAGATCATCAGCGGCGTCTTGCGCGCCCTTGAGTACAGCCACCAGGCAGGGATCGTGCACCGGGACATCAAGCCCGGGAACGTGATGGTCACCCGCAACGGCGACATCAAGGTGATGGACTTCGGCATCGCCCGGGCGATGAGCGACTCCCAGGCCACGATGACCCAGACCGCGCAGGTCATCGGGACCGCGCAGTACCTGTCGCCGGAGCAGGCCAGGGGCGAGCGGGTGGACTCGCGCAGCGACCTGTACTCCACCGGCTGCCTGATGTACGAGCTGCTCACCGGCCGACCGCCGTTCACCGGTGACTCGCCGGTGGCGATCGCCTACCAGCACGTCCGGGAGAACCCGATCCCGCCGTCCCGGCTGGACCCGGACATCCCGCCGTGGGCGGACGCCATCGTGCTCAAGGCGATGGCCAAGCCGCCGAACGAGCGGTACCAGACCGCCGCGGAGATGCAGGCCGACATCCAGCGTGCCGCTTCCGGCATGCAGGTGGCCGCGATGGCCCCGCCGCCCACCCGCGCCGACTACTACGGCTACCAGGACCGCACGCAGCGGATGGGACCGCAGGCCATGATGGCCGGCTCGCAGACGGCGGTCTCCCCCTACCAGCAGACCGGATACGGCGACTACGACGGCGGCGACCACGAGCCTCCGCGCAGCTGGGCACGGCGCTGGCTACCCTGGCTCATCCCGCTGCTGGCCGTGATCGCCGCGATCGCCGTGGCAGCCGTGATGCTGACCAGCAACAACAGCAAGGGTTCCTTCGTCCCGACGGTGACCGGGCAGACGGAGGCCCAGGCGGTCGCGCAGATCAAGGCCGCGGGGCTGAACCCGGTGGTGGTCCACCAGCCCAGCTCGACCGTCCAGAAGGGCACCGTGATCAGCACCAACCCGGCTGGCGGCGACTCCATCAGCAAGGGCGGCACAGTCACCGTCAATGTCTCCAGTGGTGCCGCGAAGGTTCAGGTGCCGAACGTCAACGGGATGCAGCAGGCGCAGGCGCAGCAAAAGCTGGCGAGCGTCGGCCTCAACAACGTGTCGCTGCAGCCGGACACGCAGTCGGTGCTGCCGCAAGGCCAGGTGGACCACTCGAACCCGACGGGCGGTACGCTCGTCGATCCGAACACCCAGATCACGCTTTACGTCTCCGGCGGCGGCGTGCAGGTGACGTCCGTCATCGGCGACACGGTGCAGCAGGCGCAGCAGATCCTGCAGGGTCAGGGCTTCACCGTGAAGACCTTCTTCGATCCGGCGCCGCAGAACCAGCCGGTCACCCCGGGGACCGTCTGGAGCCAGAACCCGGCCGGTCAGACCACCAAGCCAACCGGCTCGACCGTCGAGATCTTCGTGCAGCCGCAGGCGACGGCGAGCCCGTCGGCGAGCGCGACGCCGACCAACTCTCCGACGCCGACCAACTCGCCGACGCCCACCGGCACCGGAACCTCCACCGCCGGCCCCGGGCAAAACGGGGGCATAAGCGGCAGCCCTAACCACACTTAGAAATTACGGACCCCCGAGCAGGAGGTGCGCGGTGCCGAAGTCCCGCGTCCGGAAGAAGCAGGTCTACACGCCGCCGCCGGCGCGAACATCGAGGAAGCACGCGGTGAGCCCGGTGTGGCTCGTGCCGACCATGCTCGCCTGTTTCCTGATCGGCCTGGCCTGGATCGCGCTGTACTACGTCACGCAGGCGAACATGCCCGGGCTTTCCTCGCTCGGCGGCTGGAACCTCGTCTGCGGGTTCGCGCTGATCGTCGTCGGTGTGGTGCTCGCCACCAGGTGGCGCTGACACCTACGGGTGCAGCTGGCCGTTCCTGATCATCACGGCGACCGCCAGGAAGACGATTGCCGCCACGGTCGCGATTACCTGGACCGCCGCCTGGCTCTTGCGCGGCGCATACACGTAAGCGGCCGTGATCACCGCGCCGGTGATCAGCCCACCGACGTGGTCCTGCCAGGCGATCGTGCTGCGGTAGACCAAGCTGAGCGCGAGGTTTATCCCGATCAGCATGATGATCCCGCGGCTGTCGAGGTGCAGCCGCCGCGAGACCACGAACCAGGCGCCGAACAGGCCGAAGATCGCGCCGGAAGCACCCAGCGCAGGCTGGTTCGGCGGGACCAGGTAGTAGAAGAGCACGCTGCCGCCGACCGCGCTCAGCAGGTACACGGCCAGGAAACGGACCCGGCCGAGCACCTGCTCAAGGCCCGGTCCCACGATGTACAGCGCCCACATGTTGAAGGCGATGTCCAAGATCCCGAGGCTGCCGGTGCCCGGCAGGAACGCGGACGTGATCAGGCGGTACCACTGCCCGGCCGCGACGCCCTGCGCCGGGCCGCCCGGGTAGTTCTGCGCATACCCGAGCATCCACCAGTCCGAGGCCAGGCTCGTATGCGCCAGCTCGATCAGGTACAGCAGGACGTTGACGCCCATGAGCGTCCAGGTGACGACTGCCGTGCGGGAGGGCCTGCCGCCGAATACCGTCTTGGCAGCCCGGCTGGTCCGGCCCGCCCCGCGCACGCATTCCACGCACTGCTGACCGACCGCCGCCGAGCGCAGGCAGTCCGGGCAGGCGTGACGACCGCACCGGACACAGGAAACCCACGTTTCCCTGTCCGGGTGCCGGTAACAGGTGGGCGGGCTCTCCTGCCCTGGCTGGCTGGCCTGGTCGCCCGGTGCGGTCATGGGTCTGCCGCCGCCTAGCCGCGCTCGATGGTGACCGACTGGAGCACCACGTCGGTCGCCGGGCGGTCGCCCGGCACGGTCTGCACGCGGCTGATCTTGTCCACCACGTCGGCGCCGCCGATGACCTCGCCGAAGATCGTGTGCTTGCCGTTCAGCCACGGCGTCGGCCCGACGGTGATAAAGAACTGCGAGCCGTTGGTCCCCGGCCCCGCGTTCGCCATCGCCAGCAGGTACGGCTTGTCGAACCGCAGATCGGGGTGGATCTCATCGGCGAACTTGTAGCCGGGGCCGCCGGTGCCGGTCCCGAGCGGGTCGCCGCCCTGGATCATGAAGCCGGCGATGACCCGGTGGAAGATCGTGCCGTCGTAAAGCTTGTCCTTGGTCCTGGCCCGGGTCCGCGGGTCTGTCCACTCCCGGCCGCCCTCGGCGAGCTCGACGAAGTTCCGTACGGTCTTCGGCGCGTGGTCGGGGAAAAGCCGGATGGTGACCGTCCCCTGCGTCGTTGTCAGCGTCGCGGTCAGCGTTTCGGTCATTGCGATGACTCCGGTTCTTCACAGGCCGGCAGCTCCGGCCACTGTTCGCACACTTCCGTGTGCTCTAATCACGGTACCGGCTCCACCGTAGTGGCTTCCTGCGGAGCACCTCAGATGATTGAACGTCGCGTCCCAGGGAACTTTGAGGTATCGAGAGCACGGGGAGGTTGAATAGTGTTCGACGCTAAGGTAAACGACAAAACCATCACCGCAGAACTCGTAGCCGAACGCGCGAAGGAGGCCAGCGCGACCGCCGCAACTGCCGCCCAGAACGCGGCGGCTGCCGCGCAAGCCGCCGCGCAGACCGCCGCCGCGGCGGCGCAGACCGCGGCACAAGAGGTCAGCAACGCCGCCCAGGTGGCGGCGGCGGGTGCGAGCAAGGGCATCTACAATGCGCGGAGCTGGACGGCTCCACGGCTCGAGACCGCCGCTGACTACACCACCAGCACCCTGGCGCCCAAGGTCTCCGAGGCGCTGCGGACTGCTGCCCGGCAGATCAGGGTGGAAGAAGAGACGCCCCAGAAGCGCACTTCCTCGCCACTTACCTGGTCCTTCCTCGTCGCGGCCGTGCTCGCGGCGGGCGGCGCCGTGGCGGTGATCATCCGCCAGCGGTACCGGACGGCGATGGCGGCCGACACCGAGGAAGAGGCCGCCGCAGGAACCACCGCGACGAGCCCGGCGGGCGACGGCTCCGGAAGCTCCACAGATGCCGGAGTGAACGGCCGGGTTTCCGCGCCCGGCCGGTGATCCAGGTACCGCGGGTGGTCTCTTGACACCTTGCGGATGCACATTCATTTTGAATACTGAGTCCGAAGTCCCACTCCGGGGAGGAACGTCATGGCTGGGTGGGACGAACAGCTCGCGGAGCTTGAGGCCGAATTCCCCGGGTGGCACGTCTGGCGCAGCAATGCGGGGCGCTGGTGGGCCACCCGGACAGGCTCGGTGCTGCGACGCGAGGACCTCGGAACCGGGCGGGTCATGACGGTGGACGCGGATGACGCGAGTTCCCTCCGCAGTCAGCTCCTCACCCAGCTCCGGCTCGATCACGAGGTCACGGGTTAACCGGTATCCGTCGGCGCCTTAACTCATTCTGAAGGCGCCATCGGGTACGGTCTGTCCGTCAGCAGGGTCACAAGCCAAAACACCTGCCGGCACGTGGACTAACCCATCTGCGGAGTGAATACCGTGAGTGACCGGAACACACGGGCTGCCGGCAAAAACCGGGGGTTCGTCTGGACCGCGGCGGCCTGCATCACCGTTTCGCTTCTCGTGATGATTGTGATTTCCGTCGCGGGACCGTCTATTAGCGTGCCCGCTATGACGCACACCTCCGGCGGCCCGCCCTGGTGGGTGTCGCTCGGGCTGCCGAACGATGTCGTGCTGTTCGCCATGTGGGGCGCCGCTGTCGTCGGCACCGTCGGCGTCGGCGCGGGCCTGATCGCCGTCGCGCGCGGCGCCCGGCCGCGGGTGCGGCCGCTGCTCGCCGCCTCCTTCATCGCCGTCGCCGCCTTCGCGGTGCTGCCGCCGGGCGGCAGCACTGACACGCAGTCGTACGCGATCGACGGCAACATGGTGGTCCTCGGCCACAGCCCGTACGTGGACACGCCCAAGCAGATGGCGCTGCTAGGCGACAAGCTGGCGGTGAACAGCCCCGCCACCTGGCAGCACTCGCTCTCGGACTACGGCCCGCTGGCCACCGCGGAGGAATGGGTTTCGGCGGAGCTTGGCGGCTCCAGCCTGGCCACGATCACGTTCTGGCTCAAGCTATGGGTCGCCATCGCGTTCGGCTTTGTGGTGCTGCTTCTCGACCGGGTACTCCGCGACAAGCCCGCCATGCGACTGCGCGCCCATCTGCTCTGGTCAGTCAACCCCTTGGTGCTGTGGGAGATCGTGGCCAGCGGGCACATCGACGGGCTTGCCATCGCATTCGGCCTCGCCGGGCTCGTCGTGCTGCGCTTCGTTCCCGCTGATAAGAGGCCGACGCTGCTGCGCTGCGTCGCGGCCGGGGCGCTGACCGGCGCCGCCGCCGCCATCAAGTCGCCCTACGCGCTGTTTGCCGTGGGCGCGCTGTGGGCGCTGCGCCGGTCACCGGCCGGGATCGCGTCCATGCTCGGCGGCTGGGCAGCCGTGGTCATCCCGTCGTACCTGGTCGCCGGGACGCCGGCGGTCAGCGTGCTGTTCCAGCGGGGCAACCAGATCACGTGGGACAACCTCTACCAGGTGTTCTACCGCCCGTTCGGGATCGCGGGCGGCCTGGGCGCGGACCACACGCCGGCCCACCTGGCCACGGTGGCGCTGATCGTGTGCGTTGCGGTCGCGCTGCTAGTGTTCTTCCGGCTGCCGGACCTCGTTCCCGGGTACCCCGGAGTGACCCCGGCGCTCGCGCTGAGCCTTGCCTGGGTCTTCTTCTGGCCGTACCAGCGCCCGTGGTATGACGTCATGATCATCGGGCTGCTCGCGCTCTACCCGCGGTCACGGCTCGACGCCCTGGTCCTCATCAGGCTGTGCTTTGGCGCGATCACCTACATGGAGGCCGCCTCACTGCCGCAGTATGTATGGCTGCAGCACGTCCAGCTCTTCCAGGGCGACTGGATAACGTCGAGCGTCCGCCTGCTCACCGCGCTCGGGCTGGTCTGGCTGTGCATAACCGGCCGCTGGGGAGCACAGCCGAGCGAGGCGTCCGCCGACGTCAGCCCGCCCGTACTGCAGCCGCAGACCTGACGCTGCAACCAGGCCGACCGGGGATAACCCTGTGCGCACCACTGTGCGCAACTCTGTGGAAAACCTCAGGTTTCCCTAAACTACGACCGTCATCGTGATCAGATGGAGCCCTATGAGCCGTTCCAGCCGGATGAGGATCCCGGCTCGGACATGATCACGATGAACCCGCCGCGCCGGCCGCGCTGGCGGCCGGGACGGCCGGTCGCGATCGCGGGCGTGGCGGTGGTGGCACTAGCCGGCGGCGGAGGGATCGGGTACGCCGCCACGCACTCGCTGACCGCCAAGGCCGCCGATACCGCCGCACTCGCGGCGTCCTCGCCGTCCGCCACGCCCAGCCCATCCGCCAGCGGCCCGCCGGGATCCGGCCACGGCTGGCGCTCGTTCGCGGGTGGTCCCGGCCGCGTTTTCGGCCCGCTAGGGCTCGGCCCGCTCGGCGGCGGCGTGGTGCACGGCCAGCTCACCGTCCCCAAGTCCGGCGGCGGCTATCAGACCGTCGACGTACAGGACGGCACGGTCACCGCGGTGAGCACCGGATCGGTCACGGTGAAGAGCGCCGACGGGTTCACCGCCACCTACACGGTGACAAGCAAGACCGTGGTGACCGCGGAGGCGCCGGGAATCGCGTCGGTGAAGAAGGGCGACACGGTCTTCGTGACCGCGACCGTCAGCGGCTCGACGGCGACCGCGGCCAGCGTCGTCGACGTGACCGCGGTCAAGGCGGGCCGGGCATCGTTCGGCTTCCCTGGAGGGGCGACGAAGATGATGCCGGTGCCCGCACAGCCGCCGAGCTCCTAAGCCGCCGGCCGGTCCAGGTACTGGACAGGCCACCGGCAGTCGATGAACTCGCCGAGCAGCGTGGCCAGCGGCCCGGCCCGCTCGATCGCCGACGGGCGGGCCACGCCGAAGGCCATCGCCTCCGTCACCGGGCCGGGCAGCAGCCACCGCGGCTCGTCCTGCGGACATAGCCACTGGTTACGGTCGGCCCGGGCGCGGATCGCCGCGTGTGCGTGCGCGGCCAGCGCGCCCGGCTCCGGCACGCCCGGCCGCGCGGCGACCGCCGCGTCGGCCGCGTGCGAGGTGGCGCACTGGCTCACCCGGGCCGGCAGTTCCCTGAGCCTCGCGAGGACCGCCGGCTTGGGCACCGGCATCGGCCATCCCGTCAGGTGCGCGAGCACGGTGAGCTCCGCCCACAGGCGGACCCAGGGGAACTCATCAAGCGCGCGGCGTGCGGCGCGCATGTCCCGCAGCGTGCACGGACGGACCGCGCACTCCGCGCCGCAGGTGGCCGACCGCGGGCGCACCACGGCCCGGGCATCGCGTGTACGCGGGACAGACGCCACCTCCCGTTCGGTGCCATCTTCGACCTTCACCAAGATGGGGAAGTCCATGCCGTCGGAGAAGACGGCCGCCTCTCCGGGGGCGAGCGTGACCAGGTAGCGGGACTGGGACGGGGTAGCGTTCATCGTCGCGCCGACCGCGTCGCGGTCATCGGCGGCGGGCAGCCGGTGGGTGATCTTCACGGCCGTGTTCTTGATGACGTCGGGAACGAGGCGGGCGGGGATCTGCTCGGCGATGACCAGGCCCTCGCCATAGGCGCGTGTTTCCGCGAGCAGCCCGGCGAACATCTCGACGGCGTAGCTATCCGCCTCCGCCCGGCGGAGCAGCCGGTGGGCTTCTTCCACGACGGTCAGGTGCTTCAGACCCGCCGGATTCCCGCCAGTGGTCCGGTGCGCCAGCCGGAGGTGTTCGGCTAGGCGGATGAGCACAGTGCCCATGAGAAAGGCCTTGTCCGCGTCGTCTCCGACGTCCTCGATCTCCAGGACGACGTTCTGGCGCAGCAGCTTGCCGAAATCGAGAGGATGCCCGCCCTCGAGAAAGCGGCCCGTGGTGCCTTGCCGCAGGCTCGCCAGCCGGACCCTGATGAAGCCGAGCACGTCGTCGGTGATCCGCTGGCTGTAGCCGATCTCGGTGACCACGTGCTCCGCGGCGCGCTGCAGGTCAGTCAGGGTGGGGTAGGCGGCTTCGCCGTTCGCCGGCTCGCTCAGGGCGAGATCCCAGCCCGCCTCCTCGTACACGCGGGTGAGAGCGGCGCTAAGCACCTGGGGAAACGGCTCCTCGGACCGGAAGGACGCGATGAACAGCGCCTTGACCAGGTCCGCGTGCGTCTGCAGCGGAAAGTGGTCACCCCCTTCGCCAGTGGCGGGTTCCAGCGGGTTCAGCCCGGCGGCTATCGCGTCGGGTTCGCCTGGCCGGATCGTGATGACCTGCGCCCCGGGCATCCGGCTGGCCATGAGGCGGTATTCGGCCTTGGCGGGCTCGATGACGAGCCAGGGTATGTTCTGCCTGGTGGCGGCTTCGAGCAGGGACCGGACGGTCTGAGACTTGCCGGCCCCGGTCGCCCCGCACACGAAGACGTGCCTGTTCAGCGAGTCCCGGGCCAGGGCGAACCGGCCCGCCGGCATGAGGTGCCTGTCGAGGATCTCGCCAAGCTGGATGCCGGTCTGGTCGGTACTCGGCTCCGGGGTGACGTCGAAGTCGGGGCGGAGCGCCAGGCGGACCCCCGGCACCTCCGACTCCGGCGGCCGCGCGAGCGCGGCCAGCAGCTCGGTGGACCCCTGGCAAGGCGAGGGCCGCGCCGGGGACACGGGGCTCAGCGCGTATGGCAGCCCGTCCAGGGCCGCGGAGGCGCAGAACAGCCCGGCCACCCGCGCCGCACTCCGCGCGTCGCTGCCGCCGGCCGCGACGGTGATCCGCCAGAACCCGGCGGAAAGGCCCCGGTTCAGCTCCGCGTGCCGCTCCTTCAGGCGGCGCGCCGCCACGGCCCGTTCCGGGAACCGGTCCGCCGCTCCCTCCGCCACGTGCTGCTGGCGGCCCACCTCGTCGGCTAGCGTCCGAAGTTCGGCCGGCCGCAGGGGTTCAGCGATAACCATCCAGCCGAACGGGCCGGTCCAGCTCCCCAGCAGGCCCTCGTCGAGCGACAGCGTGGCATGCGCCCCCGCGTGGTCGCTGTGCCGGGATTCGCCGGCCGGCGCGAGCAGGCCGTCGCTGATGACGGCGATCTCCCGCCAGCAGCCGAGCTGGCCGAGCAGGCCGGCGAGCTCACCGGCTTTGAGCGTGCCGGCGCGCGCACCGCCGGGCAGGGCGAGCAGCACGTCGCCCTCGGCACGCCCGGCGCCGCCGGCCAGCGCGTCACCCGCGGCGATGACATGGACTGGCCCGCCCGCGGCCGTCCTGACCCACCCGAACGCGACCGTGCCCGCCTGCTGCCCGGCGATGCCGGCGTGATAGGCGGCCATGAGCGCCGCGACGCGTTGCTTTGGTTCTATGTCGTCGCGGCGGCGCGGGATCTCGGTGATCCGGTAAGCCTCCAGCGAGCCAAGGGACGTCCGTGACCAGGCCCCGCCATCGACCGTCATGCGAACCTCGTTCCGTGATCGGTTAACTACCCACAATCACGTCGAGCTGGCCCGGCTGGCTCAGATCATTCGCAAGTACGGGCCATGACCGGTCAGGGGCCGAATACCTGCTCCAGGTAGGGGTTGGCGAACCGGCGCTCCGGGTCCGTCTCGTCGCGGACCCGGTGGAAATCGGCGAAGCGGGGGTAGAGCGCGCCGAGACGGCTGGCGTCCAGGGTGTGCATCTTCCCCCAGTGCGGGCGCCCGCCCACCGTGGCCGCGATCGACTCGAAGAGCCCGAAATAGTCCCGATAGGGCAGCCCGACGTACTGATGGATCGCTATGTACGCGCTGTCCCGCCCGTAGGCCGTGGATAGCCATATGTCGTCGGCGGCGGCGACCCTGACCT
>Ga0306922_10004674_pt1 | contig 12978 bp, 16 predicted proteins | sample sta12Cox44000082_FD_203758 | JGI IMG/M metagenome (GOLD analysis project Ga0306922, IMG submission 203758) | Lab enrichment of tropical soil microbial communities from Luquillo Experimental Forest, Puerto Rico - statoxic.12C.oxic.44.000.082 (v2)... | ecosystem: Environmental > Terrestrial >... | reverse complement strand
TTCGGGAGGACGCGCAATGACTCGCTGGGAATATCACTTCATCCAGGTCACTAACGCTCCTTTTCTGCATAGTGGGACAGTTCCGGATTTCGTCAACGAGTTGGGCCGCGACGGCTGGGAGCTGGTCAGCTTCGACGTGCACAACCAAGCGTGGTTCAAACGACCACTGCAGGATATTAGTGAGGAGGGATCCGTACCCGGGCGCCAGGCTTGACGTCTTGTCCCTGCCGCCGCAGTCTCAAGCCAATTCGACGGCCGCCCTCCGATTGGCGTAAAGCCCGCATCTTTAATCTTAGCCGCTAAGCGGATCATGTTATGAAGGCTCGTGAATGCGTTCTCAACCGAACGTTGGAGCCGATGCAGATGGTTTCCTATGCAGTGGCACTGCCGACAACGCGGCAGATGCCCAGCGCATCCTCGACCTCGACACCAAACGGTCGCCTTGCCACCGAATCGGACTTTCCGGCGGCGGGAAGGATTCCCGGTTGGTCAGTCCGGAAGTCTCTGCCAGTCCTCTGGGCCACCAACTCGCCACCCTTCCGCCACCCCTCGAACCACTGCTGGTTAGGCTTTGGTCATCCCGAACGGCAGCCCACTACCGCAAGCGGGACCACGCCCGGCCAAGATCAGCCCTAGCATCACCGTCTCGCCCCTCCCCAAAACCGTAGTCGGCTTGGCGGTTGAAATCCGGTTGTGTTTGTCCCTCCTTATAATCGATTTCCGTGGGTGGCCTAGTTTGGTCGGGAGAATTTTGCCATCCACAGCGCCTATCCGGCACACTGTCCAAGCTGAACCCGAACGACGCAACGGCGTCCACGCCACCGATCTCGGCCCGATCGTCGCGGCCGAGGCTGGCGGAACCACTGAGCTTGAGGCATGCTGGGGCTGAGCCGGCCGGCTGCTAGCGGCTGGCGATTCAACTCAACCCACTCTCGTCATGGTTGTTCGAGGTGACCCAGTTTGGTCGGTATATGTATACCCCATTGGGAGGAGAGGAAAGGGTGAGGGTGGCCGGTCGAAGTGGAGACCTTCGATCCCGACGCCCCCACAAGGCTTTCGTCCGGGGCGGATCGGCTGCAGGCCGGCGGGAGACTCCCCCACGACGCCGGCGCGATCCGCTCCATCGGTCATGATAATCCCGAGAAACATCGCCGATGAAGCAACCGGATGATCCAGCTCCGAACGTCGATGCCACCGGGTCGCGGGTTCAGGCCGACGCAGGTGGCGGGCGGCGGTACTAAGCGGGTCAAGGTTGTGTAAACGGCGTCCCGGCGTGGTAACGCGCCTTGGCAGGTAGCTTGTAGAGCTGGGGCGATCCAGCGGGGTTAACCCACGGCCAAGTATACCCGCTTCCGGCCTCGAAGAAGGCCGGCCTCTGTCTCAGGTACAGCGAGTTCGGCAGCATGTGACTCGTATCACTCGATGCCCAGGTCACCGAGTTAGTAAGGTAATCGAAATTTCCATCTTGGATTGCCGTTGTAGCCACGTTCGGATCATATCCCCGTGGGCTAATATCCATCCACCCGAGATTCCAAATGCACTGGTTAGGTATGAAATTGATAGCGCCGACGCAATTATACGTCCATCCATTAGTACGTCCTGACGCTCCCAGCACGTTGCCAATGAATGAGAACCAGTAGGCATAAGCTTGCGCGCCGACGGCGCGCAAGGGACGACAACAGCCGGTAGTATCGTCTATATAGGTCCCGTCCAGCGTCGTGAACGGCTTCCGATAACCGCTGGCATAGTTGCGGAAAAACGTGTTGTAGATCGAACTTCCGTGCGTCTGGTCGCTGTCTATATTGAAGCTCTGATTACCCTCAAATAGAATGTGATGGTCTCCGACCATGTGGCTGCCGTTAAGTCCAATTTCCACCCAACCGTCCTGACCGTTTATATACCCGTCATCCATGTAATTGTAAGCGACGACCGATCCGGCACCAGAGGAGCGGACCACTATGACCTTGTTGGCGAGTACCGAAATGCTGTTTTCGATCAGGATCTCGGACGAGCCCCACGCTAGGCTGATATTATAGCCGGCGCCGCCATGGACTGGCCAGACGGCGTTGTGGATATACACACCTTCCAGCTGCACGCGGAAGGAGAAGTCGATGTCGAAGCCATCATTAAGGTACATTGTATTCTCGACATTCTGCGCCCAGCAATAGGCACACCACTCGAACTTGATATTGCCATCGTCGCCGTTCGATACCGTCAGGTTCTCGATACCGATATTCTGCGCGTGCGGCGTTTGCCAGTAGTAAAGCTGGGCTTGATGACCGACCCGGTATGAAATCGTGATCGGCGAGTCGAAGGTGACGGTGTTGGCCGAGATCGAGGCTATCTGCTTTATCTCGTTGGTTGGCCGGTCGCACTTGGAAAACCAGCATCCGGGACTGCCAGCTGTATATGGAAAAGTGCTCGCGTCGAAGTCGTCTCCATTGGCCCAAGGATTGTGTTTCATCCAGACAACCCGATAGTCAGGTGCCGCCCAAATTTGCATGTTCGACCGAATGACATCGGGCTGCCAGCCGGCTCCCGAAACTTCGTCTAACAGGACGATCTGCCCTACCGAGAACCTCGCCGTGCTTGCTACCTGCACCGATTTTGTGCCCTGAACGGCATCGGCCGTCAGGGCAGTCGAAGTATCGCTATTGTTGTACCGTTGCGGCCCAGCAAGAATCATCGGCGACGGGTGTGAGCCGGGGACATAGCTCCCAAGCTGCGCACCATCGGTGCGCTGCAATATCGTGACGCCGGCTCCTGCGCCGCGCAGGGTGATCCCCTTGTCAAGGCGAACATAGTGGCCTTCAGCGATAGTGAAGGTGCCGGCCGAGAGAGAGACTACTTGCCCAAGGAGGCACTTATTGACGGCGTTCTGGATATTGGCCGTGTCATCCTGACCAGACCCAAGAGGGCCAACCGTCGCACAGATCGTGGTCCGATTCGGGATGCCGCCTACCGAAACCATCCCAGCCATCCGCCAGTTCGCGCTCGCGTCCCGGTCGGGTGATAGGATTCCACTGCCACGGCCATGGCTCGTTGCTGAGATAGTCCGGTTTTCCGATATTATCGTTGCTCCCGTCAGGAGGACTACGACCACAGGGAGGAGGATAAGGCGGCGCATTTTTCGGCTCCTCACCCGCCGGAGGCGCCGACGTCCGGGCCAGAGGGGTTGATGATCAGGCTGTTGCCGCCGATCGCGAAAACGCCGCCGGCGTTTGAGGATGGCGGCCCAAAACCGATCGTTCCGGTGAACGGCTGGCCGTTCCTCCAGCTGGCTGTAATGGTCGCGACCGTCGCGACCGTGGCTCCCAACGGCATCGTGCTTGGGATCGACGGGTTTGGCGGATTGGACAACAAGCTCAAAACGGGCGCTTGTCCAACAGGCGAGAACCTCAACTCGCTGTAATAATTCGACGCCTCCCAAATATGTTGAGAGAAATTAAGGCCATAGTAATAGACTTCGTTGCCGCCAACGCTGGAGCTGGCCGGAACGTTTAGGGCACCGTTCACCATCCTAAGGCCATAACAGTCACCGGCATATCGGGCCATTCGGCTAATAATAGGCTGCACATAGGTCGTGTTTACCTTTATCGATATTGGGCTCGGAAAGAGTGTCGTCTGCCAGACCGGAACCGGACCCGACCTTCGACTTTGGCCAGACAAGTGACCCCAGGGACCCCGCTGAGACGGACTCGTTAGCGGAGGAGCGCAGATTTGAACTTGTATGGGGCTTTTCTGTCAAGCAGTCCCTTTGGGTTGTTTTCGGTTCTTTGGTTCGGGGCGGGAAAGCCGTTCTTCGTCCGTCGCCTGCGATCAGGTTCGCGCAGCCGCGGACCATCCAATTGTCAGTGGCGGCGAGGGCGGCGGCATTCGGGAGAGGGCTGATCGGCCGTAGTCGCGCTTGCAGGTTCTTTACGAGAACCTCGGCCATGCCGTTGCGTTCCGGACTTTCGACCGGGGTGAAACGCGGGGCGAGGTTGTGCGCTACGGCGATCTCGATGGTCTTGTGGGCGGCGAAGATCAATCCGTTGTCGGATAGCCACTCCACAGGGTGCGGGGCGCGGCTCGCCGCAAGGCGCTTCTCGACGCACTGAACCATCATGTCGCGGATCATCTCGCGGAGATCCCGGCCGGGGTGGCGAGGGCGAAGGCAACGCGCACGTCGGCAATTCGAGTGGATCGTCGCCACCTGGTCGTCATACTCGCGCGGCGTCCGGTATGACGTTCAAGCAGCAGACCGTGCTTTTTCATCAGCCGATAGATGCGCTTGGTGTTGACTGGGGCCTGACTTGAGGATTGCCGCTCGCTCTTGAGGAGCGCGGCGATCCGCCGGTACCCGTAGGTTGGTCGCTCGTCGACAAGGCGGTGGATGGCGCCGATCTCGAGAAGCTCGGACTGCCCTACCGACGAGCGGGAGGCGGAGGCTCTCGCGGAGAAGCCCACCGCTTGCTGTGTCGGGTCGTGGGCACAGACGCGCCTGTCTAGGAACCCATTGGAAGCGACGGGAAACCTGTGTCTTTGACGGGGGTAAATTGATCTACATTTCACGTTCTCGCGCCAGCTGGCGGAGCCGCTCGAGACCGAGGATCGTCACGGAATTTTTCTCTAAAAGAGCAATCCTATCACTGCGAAGAGATCGCAATACGCGATTTACATGAGCGACTGTGAGCCCCAAATACTGTCCGATATGCTGCTGAGTCAACGGCATCGCGTAGGTCCTTGCGGCAACGAGCTTGCGGGCATACAGGCGCTTGTAGAAATCTAGCAGCATCGTCGCAAGTCGGCCGCGGGCATCCAGCGAAGATATGGCTGTCAGCAGATGATCGGTCCGCTGTTGGAGTCGCACCAATAGCCACGTGATATAGAGCGCATTGCTCTGGCAGGCCAACAGCTCGGTCAGGATCTTGTCGCCGTCGATCGTGGCGACTTCCACCAAAGTCAGTGGCAGCACATTTTCCGGGGCCCTCGCTCTGAAAAGCCCGTTAAGCCCAATGAAGTCTCCCGGTAGATATACGTGGATAATCGCTCGTCGGCAATTGGGTAGTTCGTGATATTGGGAGCACCGCGTTTTTCACCTACCGTACGGATGTCTTCTCGATCACACCGGTGCGCAGCAATGGTGATATCGGACTCCAGTTGGTGACGGCGGGGACTCTTGATGTCTATTACAATTCCAGCCCCAAAGGCGACTGGAGCTATCTGGACACGTTCTCGAGCGGCCAACTGGTCGCCAGTTTCACACGCCGGAATTTCGTCTTGTCTTACAGATTTTGCAGAGCGACTCGACCAGCCCGCCCCCATTCGAGTCGATCACCCAGGGTACTGTAACGGAAACCTTGGTGAAAAGTCAGAGCTTCACGTTCAAAGGGCATAAATACGACTTCAGCGCCATCGTACCAGGCGGGGTCACAATCAACGAATTCGCCAGTAATACGGGCGTTGCCGGGATCGCAGGCTTTCCAGTCGGGATAGCTTATGCGGGACATTGTCTCACCGTCGCAAGCGAGGACCAGGATCAGGATCAGCGATAACGCCGGCGAGTGGAGGGAGCGCGACTGGGAGCGATGTCCCTCTAACACCTTGCGGTACAGAGCAGGAGAGGAATACCGACTAATGCCGTAACTAGTGCGGCGTTTGGTCAGCTCATCTCTCCGGCACACTCTCGGCGACTCTGCTATCCGCGCAATTGTGCATTAGAGGGTGATTTCCATAAGCGATGGTTCCGCGACACCAGCCCATTTTTTGACGTTGCGGAAATCAAGATCCTCGGATCGCGGTGCCAGCGTTGGCGGGACAATCGCTTAGCTCACGCGGAAATCCGATACGAATGACCGCTGACCACCCGGTGAAGCCATTCGCGGGTCGGTCGAGACCATCGAGCGCTCTCGACCCCGAGCGAACTGCTCAAGTCGACCCTTTCCGACATTCGGCCTGACATATGAATCCTGACATATGAATAGAGACCCCCGCGACACCGGGGCCTTCCAGAAAGGGGCTTGCGAATGGGATGTTATGGAAAGCTGGGTTTCCGGAATGAGAAGTATGGCGTCAGCCGGCGGTCGCGCACTCGGAAAGGGTCGATTTTCCAAACGAGAGGGTACTATTAGACTGCGAGGCGAGCGCCGGACTGGCCCCGCCGAAACAAATTAGGGAGGAACGCTCGATGCAGCCGCGCGCATGCCTGTTTTCGGCCTTCAGCATCTTGGTAATTGCCGGAACGGTTAGGGCCGCCGCCGCTGAGCGGGAATGCACAAGCGACAAACAATGGCAGGACGCTTTCAACAAGGGCGATACGAGCGCCGTGGCCGCTCTCTACACGTCTCAAGCCGTCGAGGTGACGCCAACCGGGATCCAGGGCGGCCAGGGCGCAGTTAAAGCTCGCCTCGACGAAAGTATCAAGCAAGGGTGGAAGCAGGACTTGGTAATTGTCGCGACGCAGTGCGACAGTGAGGGTGCGGTTAGGTGGTCGTCGGGGTCGTGGGAGCAGACGTCGCCGCAAGGTTCTCCTGTGGGTGGTTTCTGGACGCCAATTGAAGTCAAGGATGGTAACGGGTGGAAAATACAGAACCTCACCTTTAATCTGACGCCACCCGGTTTGCCGAATATCTACATCGTGGAAAGCCAGTGCATGCAACAGGCGCGAGACGCCGCAGGGTTCACACCAAAGTGACCGGCGGGTTTGCCGCCGGACGACAAGTGACAACCACAATGCCCGTCGGGGCCCGCGAACGACAGCAGAAGTTTTACGATGCTTGTATGAAAGCGCGTATGGTAGCGAGTGGCTTCCCGAACTATGACAGGGCGAATAGCCAATGCACGCAACAGGCCAAAGCCAGGTGCCGCTGCCGCCGAACGGCCCGCCAGACGGCGGGGCGTTCATCGCACGACAGCAAGTTTACCATGCATGCATGAAAGCGAGACTTTAACACGTGAACGGCCACGAACCCGTGTGCCGGCGGCGCCGAAACAATCCCTTAGGTTGCGCGCAAATCTGGTGCGAATCGGCTTTCCACCCCGTGCGGCCATTCGCGGGTCGGTCGAGACCATCGAGCGCCCTCGACCCCGAGCGAACGGCTCAAGTCGACCCTAAGCAGTCACTCGTTACAGGCAACGGGGACGGGGAGAAATGCCCCATTGCGGTCACTACCAAGAGCCAGTCGCCGGGTCTCAGTGGGTGGATAAGGGACGCTGCCCCAAGGCCTCCCTCCTTCGGGCATGAAATGGGCCATAACCTAGCATGGGAGGGCGCTGCTCGCTGCACGATTCAAAGATTTCGCACCGCTGGCCAGAGTTCAGCGGTTAGCGGGTGTAGAACTCCGGTCAGAAAAATGGCGGCAAAGTCGAATTTGCGGGTTCCCATGGGAATCCCGAAGGGCCGGAGTCGGCGCAACCCGCCACCCCGATGCGTCGAGGCGAAGGTCGGCTCACCTGACGTTGCGGACCTCGGAAGGACCCTCCTTTTTGGTGGGGAGTCATGGGCCGCGCGGAAATCAATTTTTGGCCGGAATTATCAAGCGGAGGTGCCCGACAGCGCCTTACGATCTCCGACATGCGGCGAGAAATCTCTCGTCGCTCCGACAAACCAAAGGAGGAAGCTGTGAACGCCCCGGTCGTCGCCGCCAGGTTCAACGTCATCGCCCTATCACCTATCGCTGCGAGGCCGAATAGGCGGGGGCCCCGGCATCTCGTCTTACGCGCTTTGTCGATAATCGTGCTGATCTGTGGTCTGCTACCATTGCCGGTACAGGCCCAGTTCGCCCAGCAGGGTCCTAAACTGGTCGGCACCGACAGTTTGGGATTCAACCTTCTCAGCCAAGGTTATTCCGTCTCGCTCTCCGGTGAGGGTAATACCGCTATCATTGGTGCGCCCTTCAGCATCGGGCCTAACCTTCGCCAAGAAGGTACCGCGTTATTGTTCACCCGCTCAGGCGGAGTATGGACGCAGCAGCAGGAAATACCCGGCGCCTTCGGTTCGGCGTTCGGTTTCTCAGTGTCACTCTCCGCAGATGGGAATTCCGCGATTATCGGAAACCCCCTTGACGTCTTTGATAATGCTGGCTACGCCGCAGTCCACGTTCGCGCGGGTGGAGTATGGATCCAGCAGACGCTACTCGCCAACCACAATTTCTACACGGAGAGTGGACTCCTTGAAGGCATTTCCGTTTCGCTTTCTGCTGACGGGAATACCGCCATCGTCGGTGCGCCTGGGGTAGTCACTTTCAATGGCCCATCCAGCAACCCCGGCCCCGCCACTGGTGCCGCGCTAGTGTGGACGCGCTCCTCCGACGGGAACTGGGCGGAACAGGCGATACTGATTGGTACAGATATCAATGGCATGTACGGCAACACGTTCCAAGGCGGTTCCGTTTCAATTTCCGGTGACGGAAATACTGCCATTGTGAGTGGGGGAAGTGGCGCAGGCCCCGCTGCGTGGGTGTACACCCGCGGGACCGACGGAGGGTGGACCCAACAGGCGATACTGGGCGGCGGAGGCTTTTCCGTTTCGCTTTCCAATGATGGTAGCACCGCCATCGTCGGCAATGCCAGCGGTGCAGTGGTTTACGCGCGCTCAAGCACCGCCGCCGGCGTGGTATGGAATCAGGTGGCGACACTGGCCGGCACCGGTGCCACCTTCACTCCTTTCGGGCAACCGGAAGCAGTCTTCTCCGTCTCGCTCTCCGCTGACGGGTATACCGCGATGGTGGGTACCTCGGTATTCACGCGCTCGGAAGTGGGGTGGACCCAGCAGGAACTCCCCTCTGGCACTGGCGCAGTTGGTGACGCGGCGCAAGGATTTTCCGTCGCGCTCTCCGCTGACGGTCATACCGCCCTCGTAGGTGGACCCGACGACAATAGCGGAACCGGCGCTGCGTGGGACTATTCCGCATTTGTGTTCCCAGGTACGCCAGGGAAAGCGAACTGTCACCGCCAGAGGACGGCGGGGCTCGCCCGGCAGTATGGTGGGCTCAATAACGCGGCAGCGACGCTCGGGTTCTCCAGTGTAAGCGCACTGCAGGATGCCGTCATGGCGTTCTGCCAGCTATAGCACCTCTTCGAGTCATCCGCCACCCTCGCGGTTCCAGAGTTGCCAGAACAATCACTTAAGCCCACGCAGAAATCCGGTGCGAATCTCCGCTTTCCACCCTTCTCGGCCACTGAGCCTTCGTGACGGGAACGGCTCTTCCCGACCCCGAGCCGACGCCCGGCGCCGGTACCAAGCGTCAGACTTTATCCACTAGGAGTCGCGCACGACCGGCGAAGAGTTCTGTTCCTCTTCCTCTTCGTCGGGCAGCTCGCAAAAGCGTGGACCACAATCTTGCCGCCTCGGGAGAGCGGAACATAGACCGCCCAACGACCCTCTGGATCGCCAGCGGGTCGACGGCCACGACCTCTAGGATGTCGACCGGCTGTCTTCGCACGTTTCTCACCTGAGCCACGTGAGCGAGGTGGATGAGCCCATCGGTCGCGGGCGCCGGCTCGATCGAGGGCTGTAGCACCCGCAGCAAGACCCGCGCGAACTGGCCTGGCGGACGCGCCGCATCCTGCAGGGCGGCGCACCGGTCCCTCCGGGCCTGTGCGCTGTCATCGGCCTTAGCGCAACGCGGACCGTGGCGACCAAGGCTCTGGCCGCGAGCGCGGCCCCGACGCACCGCACGACAAGAGAGCGGAATTGTATTCTCTGGAACATCTTAAGTCAGCGTCACCACCGCAGGCTTGGCCCGAAGCGTTTATTCCAGCATTACCTCCGCGAAAGGTCGCGTCTGAGGACGACAAAGCTTGTGTGCGCGGAAAAACTTGACACATTCACGTCACCTCTCGGCACCCAAGCGAAGCTAGCGACGTCGCCGTCGGAATAGGGCAACACGCAAATGACCGATTGGACAAGTGACGAACTGGAAAAGATTGGGCACGCGGCGGAACTGGAGATCACGACGGTGCGGCGCGACGGTACGCCGCGAAAGCCGGTGACGATCTGGGTCGTCCGAGACGGCCAGGACTTATACGTCCGATCGGGATACGGAAACAGCGCCGCCTGGTACCGCGGGACGCAGCTGCGCTGCGAAGGCCGCATCAAGGCCGGCGGCATCGAAAAGGATGTCGCTTTCGCGGACGCCGATCCCAGCCTGAATGACCGGATCGACGCCGCATACAGCGCCAAATACCGCCGTCACGGTGCGCGCTGGGTCGATCCGATGGTGGCCCCCGAGGCGCGCGCCACGACGATTAGACTGGTGCTGCGGTAAGCGTCTCCAGCCGGGACCCGATCGGGCATTATGCGCACGAATGGAAATGAGCAGGCGTTCAACGTTTGCGTGAGCGCGACAGGGAACTTAACTGGGGTAAGGACTGCGTGATTGAAGGATGTCTGCCCGATGATGGAGCCTCCTGTCGGTGCCGAGGTGGTATGCCTAAAGATCAGTTGGCAAACATCGTATCGGGCGGCAAAGTTGGTTGCGCCCTACCGATCAGCAGATAGGAAGGGCCGAGGCATTCGAGCGTCCGCTCCATAAAGAAGACCTAAGATGAAGTTCAAGCCACAAGTCATCGCCAACCGCTTCCGGCGAGTGGTCTCGAAACGTCTTGCACTTTGCCCACCCGCCAAGAGGCTGAAGCAAACGCCGTCCACGACGAGACCCGGGTCGTTGAGGGCGACGACCCCCAGGCTAACGGTATTTCGACGGACGGATTGAAAGCGTCGCGCCAGAGGACGCGACGTCAGCGACAATGAATGTTGGTGTAACTCAGATCGACCTGATCGGAGGAGGAACGTGTCCGACGACGGCGCAACCCGTGCAGCCGTTTGGCTGAGCGCATGGGATTCGCAAGGTATTCATCGCACCGCCACGACGGGCGATGAAGCCGGCGCCACCTGGCTGTTGCGAGAGGCCGCTGGCCTTGGTGCGGCTCCCGCCACCGAGGGTTTCGCGCTGGATCGCCTCGACCCGATCTCCGCCTATTTTGAGTGCGATGGCGAGCGCATGCCCGGCGTGCCGGTTTTCGACTCTCCCGGCACGAGCGCCGATGGCATAACCGGCATCCTTACGCCTATTGGCGGGCCCGTCGCTGGGCAGGGAACCATCGTCGTGGCTGAGCTGTCGCCTTTCAACGCCTATTCACCGGACTACGAACAGCTGCGTCGCGACGCAGCATGTTGCGGCCTCTTGATCCTTTGCAAGGGTACACAGCCGGGTCTCGGCCTGTTAAACGCCGAGAGGTTCCGCTCCCCGTATGGCGCACCGGCGATCCATGTCGCGAGCGATGCGCGCGATGCCGTATTCGCCGCGGCCGCACGCCGCACGCCAGCACGGCTCGTCGCCGCGAGCCGCCACACCCCGGCACGCGCGCGCAACACCGTCGTTATGATCGCGGGTCGCGATCGGGCTCGGACACCGGTGGTGGTCATGACGCCGCGCAGCTCGTGGTGGCAATCGACCTCGGAACGTGGCGGCGGGCTCGTCTGCTGGCTCGAATCATTGCGCGCCCTAATTGCCACCCCGCCACTCTGCGATGTGATATTCACTGCCAATAGCGGCCACGAGCTCGGTCATCTGGGTCTCGACGAGTTCATGACCCGCCGCCCCGGCTGGGAGCGTCCAGTCGCAGCGGGGGGCGCCATCTGGGTGCATTACGGCGCAAATATCGGCGCGGTCGGGGGTGAGCTCTCAATCCAATCGGCGAGCGATGATTTGCGCGCGCTGGCGGCGGCCGAACTAATCCGCGCCGGCCAGCAGCCGGACCAGATGGCGCCTAAGACGCTGGTGCCAAACGGCGAGACGCGAGACATCCATCGTGCCGGCGGGTGTTATGTGACGCTGGTCGGCAGCAATCCGCTGTTCCATCTGCCGCAGGACCGCTGGCCAAACGCTGTCGATGCCGGTGCTGTCGCGCGCATCGCCACCGGCGCTTCCCGTTTGGTCGTGGCGCTGACGCGCTGAGCCAGTGCCGGGCATCGAGGGTCGGTCGGCGTCGGCAAGCTGCTCGACGCAAGCGGTCTCAACCGGAGCTTCGACAGTTACTACTCGCCCGCCTCACCCCGGCGGGGAAGTGTTGGGACGTTCAAAGGGACCATCTTCTCAATCGCTCAACCTGTATAATCAGACGCGAGAGAGAGGCACTAAGGTGGCTTAGCGCAACGGTATTCAGGGCCGCGGATTTCCAGGGTGCTGACGGGGACGGTTTGGCAGATTTATAAAAAGGGCGGCCGAAGCCGCCCCCTAGAAACCTACGCGCCGATTACATCGGGCAAATCTTCCAGACCACCCCGGTGCCCGGGATCTGCACGAGGGGGCCATTGGCGGCGCCGACAAAATGTGTATCGGGGCTGTTGTCCCGCACCGCGCCGTAATCCACGACATAGGCGCACCCGTCTGGGCCGAACCTGATGTTCGTCGGACGGTTAAACCCGTTGATGTTGGTTATAAACACCTGGTCATTAGTGCTGTTGCGGGCAAAGTTCTGGATCCTCAGGGCGAGCGGCGAGCCCGGCAGCTGATTGAAGTTGATCAGCTTGACCTCATGGCCAATTTCCGCATCGGGATTGCTGGAATTCGGCGGCGAGAACCCGAAGTCCCCCTCGAGGCTGTACAGCGCTGCCCCTGGCTGAACCGGCCCACCCACAAAAACATCGGGAACGAAGTCGATGCCAGTAAAGGACGAGTCCGCCCCCTCGTTCGCCAAAGGTCCAGTGATTTGTTGCGGTGGACCTGCCAGTACGTCGCGGATCGGCGCGTGGGGTCGAGGCGCACGTGATCCATCCCTCGAGTGTGGCCGTGTCGCGGGAACATCGCCGGGCCAAGACCGATCGGCTCGACACCGAGTTGCTGAAGCGCGGGTTCCTGGGTTGGCTGCGGGGCGAACGGGGCCATTGCAGCATGGTGCGCATACCGACGATTGCCGAAGAGGACGCCAAGCGGCCCAATCGGGAGCGCGAGTGCCTGGTCAAGGACCGCACGCGGCTTGTCAACCGCATGA
>Ga0306922_10004671_pt1 | contig 12983 bp, 10 predicted proteins | sample sta12Cox44000082_FD_203758 | JGI IMG/M metagenome (GOLD analysis project Ga0306922, IMG submission 203758) | Lab enrichment of tropical soil microbial communities from Luquillo Experimental Forest, Puerto Rico - statoxic.12C.oxic.44.000.082 (v2)... | ecosystem: Environmental > Terrestrial >... | reverse complement strand
GCGCAGGTGATTTACCCAGAACTTTACATCGCCGACGACAAGGCGGCGATCCGGAAACTCTATGTCGAACAGGGTCGGTACCCAGTCTTTCAACTGGGCCGCGGCGACACCGAGCTGCTGGCCTTAGAAGACCGGCTTCTTTCGTTTCTTGAATCCCATTCCCGAGCGGCCGAGGCTAAGGCCGAATTGGCGGTGTCGGAGGCCGTCGCTCCTCCCCCGTCGAAAACCGCCCTGTCCCCGAAAGCTGCTTCCGTTCGGAAGGCGGCCCCGCCCAGGACCCGCCGGCGCCGTCGCGCTGCCTAAAAAAGTGAAACTCCCCGCCTGAGTGGTTCGTCCGGCGAGGAGTTTCTGTGATCCCGGTTGTCAATTCGAGGATCGACGTCATGTCAAATATCGCCTCCCATGAAGAAATCAACTCCGTTGTTGTCCTGGATGAGCTCGCCCGGCGGGTCCGAAAGTCCCGGCAGGCCGCCCAGCAGGCGGGTGCAGCACTGCTGCACCACTGTCTCGACGCCGGCGATGCGCTGAATGAAGCCCAAGCGCGAGTGTCCATACCCTGGAAGCGGTGGCTCAAAGATAATTGCTCGATCCCATTGGCGGGAGGCGGGCTCCAGCCCCTCAGTGTTCGCTCCGCTTTCGTCTATCAGCAGCTCGCCAATCACCGTGAAAAGATTGAGGCTGCAATCAGTCAGGTCGGCGAGTTGAGCCAGCGCGCTGCACTTCGGCTCATCTCGAAGCCTAAGCAGGCGGGCAAGAAGGAGCCGGAAGAAGAGGAAGAGACGAGCGCCCCCGAAAACCTGGTGCCGGCAGGGACGAACCTGGCCCTATCGGCACTGAAGATCACGAGCGACGAACAAGTAACCGCGGCGCTCCGCATTTTAACGCTTGATTGGTTCATCCGCGTGATGCCGCCTGAGTGGAATTCCGACATTCAAAAGCGGTTGCGCGGGCACATTCTGCGCCAAGAACAGAAGCGGCATCCCAACACCCGCTTAAAGAATCTACGGCTCGTGCATTCCGGTGACGGCCTCGCCAAGCACTGACCATCGAGATTTCCGGGCATCCCGCCCGGAAGCCGCCGCGGCATCGGCCTGGTTGCGGAACGGCGACGAGCTCGACGCTGAGAACGTCGAGCTCGCTGGTAGGCCAGTACGAAAGGAAGAACGCTATGCTTTACAGCATAGAAACTACCGGGACAACCGCGGCGGCGTCGCGCGTTGTCGATTGCCACAGCCTGCTTCACTTGCAGGCATCGAAACCGGTGAAAGCTTGCGACGCGGCCGACGCCGTCGACGGTCTGGTCCTCTTGAGTCATCCCACGATCAGGGTGGCTGCCGTAGCGTGGGGCTTAAACTTCGGTCTCGCCGCTCGCGCTCACTGCTTTGCGCCTGAACAGCGGCAGGAAGGGAGGTGTGGGATGCGTCCGCTGGTGCTCCCGCGCACCTCGGCAGCTCTGCTGGTGCCAGCCATCGTGCCGGCGGCAGTGCCGCCGGTGATGATGGGAGTCGAAAAGTTGCTCGCCGCCGTCGTCGAGAAGATTGGTGTCAGCGGCGTGCTTGAATTCCTCGCAGCAAACGAGAAGGTCGCCGCCTGCGCGAGCGCCTTTCTGACCGCAGACAATCCGAAACATTTGATTTTGATATGCTCGTCGGCACCGCCGTGCTGCGCTACACGGCAACAGTCAGCTACTACGCCGACGGCCGTATCGGCGAGCTGTTCCTGAACAATCACAAATCCAACAGCACGGCCGACACCAATGCCCGCGACGCCGCTATCGCGTTCTCGTTTGCCGTACAGCACGGCGCCGACATCGAAGACATCCGCAAAGCGCTCTGTCGCGAAACGGACGGACGAGCTTCAGGACCGCTCGGCGCCGCACTCGACCTGATCACAAATGCGATCGAGCCTGGCCCGGTGCCGTCACCCGAGATGACGGAGTAGTGGCAGCCATGACCGAGGCAATCACCATTACTGTAAACGGCGAAGTAGTCGCGAAGGGCCGACCGCGGATGACGCGGCGCGGCTTCATCTACACACCTGCTGCCACCCGCAAATACGAGGCCCATGCCCGGCTCGCTGCGCAGGTCGCGATGGGTAGCCGAGCGCCCTTGCAGGATCCGGTCAGGATCGAGGTATCGATCGAGCTGCCGGTGCCGACGAGCTGGAGCAACAAACGCCGGCTCGCCGCGCTTGCGGGGAAAATCGCGCCAACCGCTCGGCCGGATATCGACAACTACATCAAGACCGCGCTCGACGCGATCAACACTATCGTCGTCACCGACGATGCCCAAGTCGTAGAGATACGAGCCCGCAAGCAATTCAGCGATCAACCGAAGCTAGTTGCGACCATCATCCCGCTCGATGCAGTTGCCTCGAATTCACGGGCCACGCAGCGCGAAGTTATCACCACGGTGGAAGAGGCTGCACCATGAACGTCGAGCTCCCGCGCGAGCCGGCTCATTCGCCCTTCGGCGGCAGCGTCGCGGCGCGCGTTTTGCGCTGCCCAGCGTCCGTCGGCCTCGTCGAAAAAGTCCCTCCGCATCTGCGGAAAGTTTCGGCCTATGCCGACCGCGGCGCGGCGCTTCATGCGGCGATAACCTGCCTCCTCGCCGAAGACACGCATGCCCTCGTCGAGAGCCTCGCCGGCAAAACGTTCGGCAGCTACACCATCACGTCCGACGACATCGAGACCGCCCTGTGGCCGGCATACGCCCATGTAGAGGTACTCCTGGATGCGTCCGGAGCTGAATACTATCTTGAACGGCGCGTCATCTTTCCCACTATCGCCGACACCTTTGGCACCTGCGATCTGCTCATCCGCATCGGCCGCAAGATCTATGTGATCGATTTCAAATTTGGTGCCGGCGTGCGCGTTCTCGCGCTCTCCCCGGACGGCGACGAGGACGTTCTCAATTCGCAGCTTATGTTTTACGCCGCGGCCGCCCGCCATTCGTTGCCGGAATTTTTCGCCGGCGTCGACGAGATCGCACTGACAATCCTGCAGCCGATGTCAATCGAGCTCGATGCCGAAATGGTCTCATCGGTCGCGGTGACGCATGCCGAGCTGGACGCGTTCATCGCGGCCTATCACAGCGCCTGCGAAGAGGCGCTCTCCGATGCACCGCGCCTGGAATCAGGATCATGGTGCCGGTTTTGTCCGGCGAGACCGATCTGCCCGGCGCACACGAAGCCGCTGCTTGATCTCGCCGCGTTTACGGCGCCGGCGCCGTGGGGTGCAGCCCATGCGGCTCCCGCCACACCGCCGCCGGCGAAAGAGGCGTACCTGCGGCTTCTCGCTGAGGGGCTGAATCTCGTCGATGCGGTCAAAGACATCGGCGTAACGCTACGTGATCAAGCCAAGCGCGCGCTGCAAGACGGCGACGATGTGCCTGGCTACGCGCTCTCGGCCGGCCGCGCCGAGCGCCAGTGGCGCGATGAAATCGTCGCGCAGGTAGCCTTACTGAACCTCGGTTTCGACCACGATGATATTATCGAAGCCGAGATGATGCGTTCGCCCAAGCAGCTCGAGATTCGGGCGAAGGCGCGCGGCCTCAAAGTCCCACAGGAATTAATCGTTTCACGCCGCTCCGGTGTCTCACTGGTGCGGAGTGAGAACGCGCACGACCCGGTACTCGGACGGGTTGAGCGTATGCGCTTGTTCTCCGAGGCGCTCACGGCTTTCCAAAGGAGGCAATCATGAGCGACGACCACGATCATGATCGCAATCGCGATCACGATCCCGCCAATGATAACGGCGGCCACGAACAGCCCGGGAGCAAACAAGTCGCCCCCGGGCCAGCGGGAGGTGCACTTACCTCCCTAGCGGCGCTGCAATCGATGCTCAACAGCGTCGCTACATCGACATCGACCGGCCGCTCTGGGCGACCGCTGATGCAATTCAAGTCCCGTGAGAACGGAGCTTGGATGTTCGGTAGAAGCCGCACTGTCGTCGAAGACGGCAGCCTGTGGGCCTTCGACCCGCGAACCTTCATGTGGGGTTATGTCTGTTTCGGCCCGAACAAGAACGACTCTCCCATAGGAGAAGTTCTCGTGTCGGTCGGACAGCTGAAGCCCGACATCACCAAGCTTCCTGACAAGGGCTTCCCTTGGACGGAGCAACGTGCGGTTAATATGAAGTGCATCAGCGGTATCGACGCTGGCATCGAAGTCATCTTCAAGATCAATACTCAAGGTGGCATTCAAGCCATCGATGGATTGATCGACACGGTGCGCGACCGGCTCAACGGCAACCAGCACGAGGGCAAAGTCGCACCTATCGCGACTCTCGGCAAAGACTCCTATCCGCACAAAGAGCACGGGAGAATTTGGATTCCCGTGCTGACAATCACGGATTGGATGTCGCTGGATGGTCCGGCGCCGAAACCGGAGCCAGAGCCGGAACCGGAACCGACACCGCCGCAGAAACCAGGATCGGAGCCGACATCTGCGGCTGCCGAGCAACCGCGGCGCCGTCGCGTCGCGTAAGGCGGTGCGCGTACGCGCGCACCTGATCAAGGCGAGGCTGGCCGCGCGGCGGCCTCGCCTGACTTCTCTAAAACCTAGGAGATCGCGATGTTTAATGCCGACGATCTCATTTGGATTGATTTTGAAGTGTTTGGCGGCGCACTCGACCTAAAGGCCGCTGGCGCGTTCCGCTACGTTGCCGAAGCATCAACACACACCATCGTTCTATCCTATGCGATCGGTAATGCGCCGGCGCTGACCTGGCACGCCGATGGCGCGATCCTCGATTGGAACTGTGCGCCGAACGAGCTGCGTGCTGCCTACGAGCGCCGCAAAACCTTTGCCGCATGGAACGCAAGCTTCGACGCTGCCGTCTGGAATTACGCCACGCTTGGATTCCCCTTCCTCGCGCCGGAACGCGTCATCGATCCGATGGTCCAAGCCGGCGTTTCCAACCTGCCGACCGATCTCGAACACGCATCGCGCTATCTCGGCGGCCCCGGCAAACAGAAAGATGGCAAAGCGCTGATCCGAATGTTCAGCATCGAAGGCGCGAACCCACGCGAATGTCCGGCGGAGTGGAAGCGCTTTCTCGCTTATGCGCGTCAGGATGTCGAGGCGATGCGCGATGTGTATCGCAAAACGCGCCCGCTGCCGCATGAGGAGTGGCGCCAATATTGGGCGTTCGAGCATATCAACCGGAGGGGCGTAGCGATCGATATGCCCTTCGTGCGCAACGCCGCAACGCTTGCGACCGAAGATGCCATCGCCATCGGCCGCCGGCTGACCGAGCTCACCGGCGGGGCTGTCACCCGAGTTACGCAGGCGAAACGGATCGCGACCTGGATGCACGACATGCTCGCCGACGCGGCAATGCGCGAGGTCCTGACCGTCGGCGTTCCTGATGACGATGACGCCGATGATGCGGACGAGACAGAATTCAGCCTGACGCGCGACCGCGTCGCCCGCGTGCTCGCCATGCTCGACATCAAGCGCGCCAACGGCGGCCTTGGCTTCGATGAGGCGAAGGCACACGAGGCTGCCGAACTACGCTTGTACGGCGCAGGAGCCTCGCCGAAGAAGTTCGCGCGCCTTGAAGCGCAGCAAGTCGACGGCGTGCTGCGAGGTCAGTACCGCTTTGCCGGCGCCGGGCAGACGGGGCGCATGACCAGTCGAGGGGCGCGGATCCAGAATTTGACGCGGGACGTGCTCGGCGAGGATGGCGCCGCCGAAGCGCCGCTCGTCGAGGCGATCAGTAAGGGCTGCAATTACGCCGCGCTAGCCGCAGCAAGTCCTGCCGACGTGCCGGCGGCGCGCAAGCTGGCACTAATAGTGCGGCCCGCTCTTATTGCCAATACGGCGAGAACGTTTGTCTGGTCAGATTGGAGCGCGATCGAGGCGCGGATCACGCCTTGGCTCGCCGCATCGGAAGGCGCCGAAAAAGTTCTCGACATCTTTCGCGCTAACGATCGCGACCCGACGCGGCCTGACATCTACACGATCGCTGCCGCCGACATCCTGCACAAAGATTGGCGCGCGGTGACGAAGCCGGAGCGCCAGATCGGCAAGGTAGCTTGCTTGGCTTTGGCGTTCGGGGGGTCCGTCGGAGCGCTTATGGCGATGGCGCTCTCTTACAGAATTCATCTTGAGCCTGCCGAGGCCCGTTGCATCGTCGATGCTTGGAGGGAAGCAAATCCATGGGCGCGCGAATTCTGGAACGCGCTTTGGGATGCCGCGATGAGCGCCTGGGAGCTGCCCGGCCGGGTCACCACGGCAGGCCGGCTCGCTTTCGTATTCCGTGACGACTACCTCGGCGGCGCGCTGTTCATGGCGCTGCCGTCGGGCCGCCTGTTGACTTACCCCCGTCCAAAGTGGCGCGATGTTGACATCCTCGACAAAGATAAAAAGCCGACCGGCGAGAAGCGTACCGAACTGTCGTTCCGGCGCGCTCATGGGCGCGTAAAGTTATATCACGGAGTGCTGACGGAAAACGCAACTCAGGCTGTTGCTGCCGACATTCTGCGTGAGACGACAACACGGATCGAGACAAATCCGGCGCTCGGATGGATGTCGATCCGCATGACGACGCATGACGAGATCGTCTGCGAGATCGATGCGGTGCGCGCCGAAGAGGCCAAGGCCCTCCTGCGCCGCGAGATGCTGACCTTGCCGAAATGGGCCGATGGCTTGCCGCTGCAATCAGAGGAAGTCGCGCGCTCCCGCTACAGTAAATCGAAAGCCACGCTGTCGAAGGGTGGATCGTCATGAACGCGCCCTTCGCCACTCGCACCCTGTATCAGTACCAGCAAAGGGCTGCGACTTTTTTCTATGAGCGCGACGCCGGCTTCCTCATCGCGCCCCTTGGTGCTGGCAAGGGGGCCGCTGCGCTCACGGCGCTCGCCGAGCTCATCCGCGACGGGGAGCGCCGACACGCGCTCGTCATCGCCCCCAAGCTCGTCGCCACGACCGTATGGCCGCTAGAAGTCACGCTCTGGCCACATCTCGCGCATCTGCGTGTTGCCGTTCTCAATGGCACGCCGGTGCGCCGGCGCGAGCTCCTCGCCGGCGCACCGGCGCGCGAGGTGACGGCGATCGGCGTCGATCTCGTGCCCTGGCTGGTCGGCGAGCTCACCGCGCTGGCGGATGATCATCCGCTGCTCGATGTACTCATCATCGACGAGACGTCACGCCTCAAGGACCCAAGCGGCAAACGCGCACGTGCGCTCTTGAAGGTCGCCGGGCGCTTCCGCACGCGCTGGGGCCTGACCGGGACTCCGCGGCCAAATTCGAGCCAAGACCTGTTCATGCCGGCCGCCATCATCACCGACGGCGCGCTGTGGGGCCGCGCCTTCATCCCGTGGCAGAGGCAGCATTTCCGGCTGCGCAATCCAGTCACCGACGAGTGGGTGGCGCTGCCAGGAGCGGAAGCGAAGATCGCCGCCTCGTTCGGCACTGTGGCGATGACCGTCGGCGACGAGGACATGCCCGACTTGCCGCCGCTCAACATCATCGAGACGCCGATCACGCTGCCGGACGAAGTGATGGCGAGCTACCGAACGATGGCGCGGGAGCTGTTCACGACCGCCGAGGGGCGCACGATCGAGGCCGCCTCGCCGCTGATCGCAACCGGCAAGCTAGCACAAATCGCTAATGGCTTCGTTTACGGCGCGGGCAATGACGATGCGGTCTTCGTTCACGACCTGAAGATCGAATGGCTGCGCGAGTTAGTCGAAAGCCTCGACGGCGAGCCGCTGCTGATTGCCTACGAGTTCATCGAAGACCTGCGCACGATCCGGCGCGCCTTCGCAGACGTGCCAACACTTAGCGATGCGACGCCGAAAGAGGCGGCGCAGCTCATCGCGGCCTGGAACGCAGGAGCGCTGCCACTGCTCGCTTTCCATCCGGCTTGTCTCTCCTCCGATACCGAAGTTCTGACCGAGCACCGAAGATGGGTGCGCATCGTGGACGCACGTATCGAGGAACGTGTGTTTGACGGGGTCGAATACGTCTCTCACGGCGGCTGCGCGTACTCGGGGTTCAAGCCGGTAATCGAGGTGTTTGGGCTCACGATGACACCTGATCACAAGCTTTTAGTGAATGGGCAATGGGAGGTAGCTGCAAATGTACGAGATCGTAAGGACGCTAGAGAAGCAGCACGTTACGAAGGGCGGGCGGGTCATGTCTGTAGTCTTGGCTCGCTGCCTGCAATGCGGCGAAACGAAGGAAGCACTCGAACAGAACGTGATGCGATCCAACAGGTTGAAGCGTGCCCACTGCGCGGCCTGCATCCAGCATCACTACCATCATATGACCGGCACCCGGCCATTCAGGATTTGGAAAAGTATGCGCGAACGCTGCGAAAATCCGCAGTCGCCGAATTGGCAGAACTATGGCGGGCGTGGAATTCGCATGTGCCCAGCTTGGTCGAAAAGCTTTACGGCGTTCTGGCACGACATGGGGCCGTCCTATTCGGACGACCTGACCATAGAGCGTATCAACGTGAATGGCCACTATTCGCCAGACAATTGTCGTTGGGCGTCGAACATGGAGCAGCAAGCGAACAAGCGAAACAATCGCGTGGTCAGCTACCAGGGCGAAACGATGCACCTTGCCGAATTCGTTCGCAGAGCCGGGTTTTCAAAGATCATGCTTATGACGCGGCTGAACCGAGGGATGACCGGCGATGCGGCAGTAGAGAGCGCGCTCAGCTCCACTTACGGCAAGGGCCAGAACGCGAGACGCGGGCGCATGTTTACGACCTGGTTGCGTGTGGCCCGCGCCATCAATTCCTGATCCGCAACGCTGACGGCGAGGCGTTCATCTCGCACAATTCCGCCGGTCATGGGCTGAACCTGCAACACGGCGGATGGCGGATGGCGTGGTTATCACCATCATGGTCGGCCGAACTTACGGAACAGGCAATCGCGCGCATCTACCGACCGGGGCAGACGCGGCACGTGACCATTCATGTCTGCATCGCGATGCGTACCGTCGATGAAATGAAACGCAATCGCGTGCTCGGCAAGATGAGCGCGCAGGAGGCATTCAAACTTCATCTGAAACAAATCTGATGCAAGAGGAGAAAATCGATGACGAAGCTTGAAGAGCTTGAAGCTGATGTATCTCCCAGGATTGATGTATCTCCCGGAGTCGATGAGTATCTAAACAGAACTGCAACTGACGTCGGGGACTATCTCGATGCTGCCGTTGCCAAAATCGACGGCCGTTTCGGCCGCGGCTATGCAAGCGAGCATCCAGAACTCATCGCAGCCTTCATGCAGACCTGCGCCATCGAGTCCACCGCTGACACGCTTGAGCGCGAGATAAGCTACCTCACAAAAACTATAGCGCAGGCAATTCGTGAAATTGTTACCTAACGCAGGAGCGCACTATGCCCGGCGCAGAGATCACGCTGTTCGCCAAGAGCGGCGGGCCACTGACCAAGAAAATCTCGCTTGACAGCAACGGCGGCATCTCCAGCGATGCCAGCCATTGCTTCATGACATGCGGGGCTGCAAGCCGAACGACGATCGAGGACGTCAACGAGCTCGGTGCACTGATGCATGGCATGCTTAATAATAACGCCCTCGCGCTCGGATCGTTGCGAGCAGGATTGCCCCGCCAGGTGAACATCGTCACCAAACACTCGCTTAGCAGCACAACGCCGCTCGACACCGTCGCTCGCACCAAGGAGACCTTGGTCTATCGCAGCGGCGCCTGTGGCTTCGTGCTTCTGGATTTCGACACGAAAGGCATGCCGGCCGCGGTAGCAGACAGGTTGAACGCACTCGGCGGGTTCGTTCCCGCCATCGCCTCGATGATACCCGAAGTAAGCCGCGCCGCGCGCCTGCTGCGCGCCTCGACCAGCGCCGGATTGTACCGAGAGGATACGCACGAAGCCCTTGCCGGCTCGCGCGGGTTGCATGTCTACCTTGGCGTCGCAGACGTCAGCGACAGCGAGCGCTTCCTCAAGACGCTGCATGCTCGCTGCTGGCTGAACGGGCTAGGCTGGTTCATGGTCGGAGTCGCCGGGCAACTGTTAGAACGCTCCGTCGTCGATCGCATGGTCGGAACCCCTGAACGGCTGGTCTTCGAAGGGCCGCCGGTGCTAGTCCCGCCTCTGATGCAAGATCAAGGCGCGCGCGAGCCATGCATCAACGAGGGAGGCTGGCTCGACACGGCTGCGGTATGTCCGCCGTTGAGTAGTGTCGAAAAGTCGCGGCTCGGAGAATACCATGCCAAAGCTGCGCACGCCCTAGATCGCGAGATCGACAGCGCGCGAAATAGATTCCTCGACGAGCAGACCAGGACGATCGCACAGCGCTGCGGCATCACCGTGACTCGGGCTCGCCACATCGCCAGCAGGCAAAGCCACGGCATCTTATTGCCGGCCATCGTACTGCCATTCGACGACCCGGCCTTGGCAGGGAAAACCGTCGCCGACGTGCTCGCCGACCCGGAAGCGTACGAGGGCGAGACGCTGGCCGACCCGCTGGAGGGCGTGAGCTACGGCCGCTGCAAAGCGAAGATCATGCGCCGGGACGACGGCACGCCGTGGATACACTCGTTCGCCCACGGCCGCACCATCTACCAACTCAAACACGACGCTGCCGCGGTGCACGCGATCCTGAACGCCGCGTCACAGCACGACGCCATCAGCACGCTGATCAACCATCTCCTTACGGCCGATCTCGACGCCGTCGAGATTGAGGAGCTGATCGCAAGCGCGTCGCGTCAAACCGGCATCGGGATTCTCGCCATCAAGAGGATGCACAAGGCAGCGCGCAAGGTGCGAGACGAGCAAGAGGAAGAACAGAGACGCCAGCAGCGCCAAGCAGCGCGCAGTGACCCGCGGCCAATCGTCAATGCGCCAAAGCAAGACGCGCCGTGGCTACCTGAGATGCGTGTCTACGATGAAATCCTCTGCGCCGTGACGGACGCTGTCCCGCCGTCGAGGCACGCCGATGACGAGCTGAACTGCGTGCGCTGCACCGTATTCCCAGGAACACACGCGTTCTCATCTGACGACAAGGACGAGCCGCCGACCCCGCAGTGGCACATTCGCAAGCTGAACGAGCACGAAGCCGCTGACCTCTTAGAGAAGCACATCGATTTCGTCGATCCCCAAGACGGCCGAAGCGTTCAATGCCCGACAAGATTTGTGAACCACTACCGGGGATGGAACGGCGGCACGCTGCCCAAGCTGGTGGCGATCTCGACCTTACCGCTCGTGCTCGGAAACGGGGAAATCCTAGCACCGAGAGGGCTCGATCAGCTGCGCGGCATCGCCTTCATCATCGACGAGAAGCTGCGCGAACACCTGCCGCGAGTGCGCAACGATACGAAAGTTGCTGAGGCGCTCAGGTTCCTGGTCAATGACTGGATGACCGACGTTAAGTGTTCGTTCACGGACAAATGCAACGCGATAACTCTGGCGCTGTCGATCATCGAACGCTCGCTGCTGGCTGAACGCCCCATCGGGTTCATCACCTCGCCGACGCCGGAAAGCGGCAAAACCACGCTGGCAAAAATGCTCATCACCGCCGTTACTGGGACCGATGCTGTGGCATTCGCCTGGTCGCCACACGAGGAGGAGCGCCGCAAAGCCTTGCTGGCCTACCTCGACGCCGGCCTGGCCTACATCTTGTGGGACAACATTGCCGACGGCGCATTTGTCCAATGCCCGCACCTCGAGCGAAGCTGCACTGCGATTCACTACGCCGATCGCAAGCTTGGTGTCAGCGAGTTCATCAGTGCCGCCGCCGCGACCATCCATCTCTTCACGGGCAACAACATCGCACCGCGCGGCGCAATGTCCTCGCGCACCTTGCATGTGCGGGTCGATACCGGCCTCGTCGACCCGATGGCGCGCAAATTCGAGCACAACAATCCGGTGGCGTGGACGAAAGCCAAGCGCAATGAGATACTCGCGGCGTTCTACATGATCCTGCTCGGCAACCCGATGTTGGATTCAACCATCGACGCGGCAACCAAAACCAGGTTCCCGATGTGGTACAGGCTCGTGGGCTCGGCGATCGAGCACGCCGCCGAATGTTATAAGAAAGCCTATCCCCAAGATATCGAGGCGGTCGCGATCAAGTTCGATCAGCTGTTCGCCAGGCAGAAAACGAGCGACGAGGAAGGCACCAGCCTGGGCGAGATGCTCGACGAGCTCGATAAGACCATGCGCAGCTGGCGCACCCAGCATCCTCGATCGGAGCAGCAGGATAGCGGGAGCTACACGGCCAAGGAAATTGCAACTTGCCTTAATCAGGATTACTGGCCGCTAGGCAGCGCATCGAGCGGCGTGGCGACCATTCGTGGATTCCTGTTCCAGAAGGTGCCGCTGAAAAACAAGCTCTCTCCGCATGCGGTGAGCCGGGCGCTTGGAGCCTACGTGGATAGGTGGAGGGCGTTTGGCCGCGAAGAGCTAGCCTTGCGGATTGGAACAGACTTACATTCGAAAGTCAGCTTATATCACGTTGAACGCCGTCCTCTACCGTCATGATGCGGGGTTTGCGGGTCTCAGCCTACCCCCGTCAGCATATAGACTCCTGACTTTTTTTATTCACCCTGATAAATCATTTTTTCAGAGTCCTAGTCGAGTAACGGGGTATGTTGAAATCCGCGAGACCTGCAAATTTTTGGTATTAGCAACGCAGGGCGCCCTAACCGCGGCTGCGCCGCGCATTTTGGGCGGGAATCGCCGCTCTCGAGTGCACGCTAGATCCGGACGCACCGTTGCACTGAAGCAGGGGTGTTTCGTACTGTTGCGGTCGGCGCCGGCTGTGATGCTTGCCCAGTCAGGCGTTAGCGCCGGTCGGAGAATCCTTCTTTGAGCGGCAACCTCCTTGAGGACTCCGATCGGCTGCTCAAGAGGGGTGGTGAGGTAGGGGGCAGGTTCGATGTGTGCTCGTACGCGCGCATCTTCGAAAACATCAACGGCCTGGGCCGGGGGGCGGGTGAAAAAAGTTCTGAGATAGGCCTTCTTCCGACCGCAGGGACACTTGCGTGTTGAC
>Ga0306922_10004670_pt1 | contig 12986 bp, 10 predicted proteins | sample sta12Cox44000082_FD_203758 | JGI IMG/M metagenome (GOLD analysis project Ga0306922, IMG submission 203758) | Lab enrichment of tropical soil microbial communities from Luquillo Experimental Forest, Puerto Rico - statoxic.12C.oxic.44.000.082 (v2)... | ecosystem: Environmental > Terrestrial >... | reverse complement strand
GCGTCGAATATTTCGATCGCAAGGTCCGCCTCGTGCCCGACCTCCGCGACGTCTGGAGCTACATCAATCCCTATATGCTTTACGGCCGCCACATGGGCTATCGCGGCGATTTCGAAAAACATCTCGCTGCGCGCGAAACCAAAGCCGCCGAACTCTTCAACGCGATGGAAGAGGTAAAGAACGAAGCCGCCACTTTTATGAAAGTTCGCGCCGTCTGGCAATTCTTCGAAGCCGAAGGCGACGGCGACGAACTGCACCTTTTTACACCTGGCGCGCAAAACCCGCTGCACACTTGGCGCTTCAAACGCCAAAAGGCCGGCGCGCAACTCTGTCTGGCCGACTACATCCTGCCCCCGCAAAATGGGCAACGCGATCACCTCGCGCTCTTCGTCGTCACCGCCGGTGAAGGGATTCGCGAGCGCTCCGAAAAAGCCAAACAGGCGGGCTACTATTTCAAATCCCACGGCTTGCAAGCCCTCGCGATCGAATCCGCCGAAGCCTGCGCCGAATGGCTGCACCGCCGCATCCGTGAAGACTGGGGCTTTGCCGATCCCCCGGAGATGACCATGGGCCAGCGCTTCACTTCGCGCTATCGTGGCAAGCGTTATAGTTTTGGCTATCCCGCGTGCCCCGATCTCGAAGATCAGGCCGGTCTTTGGAAACTGCTGCGGCCGGAAGAAATCGGCGTGCAGCTCACCGAAGGCTTCATGATGGACCCGGAAGCCAGCGTCAGTGCGCTGGTCCTCCACCACCCCGATTGCACCTACTTCAGCGTGGGCGAATCTTCCGAAGCCACGTAACTTCAAGGCTCATTCGAAGGTATCCAGAAGGTTTATCCGCCTTGATTGCGCAGGGCGGTTCCCGGGAACCTTCCCGCCCACTTTCGGGAAGTCTACCTGAGGAAGCAGCGCTCGATTTCCGCTTGGCATCTGATACGGGGAAAGCTCCGCGCGCGTCTAACACATATCGCATGGCCGTGAGGTGCATTTTGAAGCCCAAGACTCGTTTACTCTTTTCTTTGACCTTTGTCGGCCTGCTCGCCGGGCTCGCTTGCGCGCAAGACGCTCCCGCTCCCGACCCCAACAGCAAACCGACGCAGCCAGGGCCGGCGGAAGGCGCAGGTCAGGACCGCAATCGAGACGGCCAGAACGGTCCCCGTCCGGTGTTCGGAAAAATTACCTCCATACAAAACGGCACCATCGAACTCAGCGGTCCCGACGGCCAAACAATCACCGTCAAAGTCAATCCACAAACCGAGTATCGCAAAGACCGCCAGCCCGCGAAGGCTTCGGATTTCAAAGTCGGCGACATGATTATGGTGCGCGGCGATGTGAATCCCGACCACACCGTCACCGCCAGGACCATTGGTGGGCGCACGGGCGGCGCGCTCGGCGGACCCGGACAGGGCGGCGGAATGTTCTTCGCGGGCGGCGGGACCCTCGGGAAGGATTATGTCGCTGGGCAAATCAAGGCTGTCGATCCGCCTCGTCTCACGGTGGTGCGTACCGACAATGTCACCCAGACGCTGGAACTTAATGAAGAGACGACCCTGCGCCGTGGCCGCGAAAGTATCACCATGGCCGACATCCAGGTCGGCGAGCACCTCGTGGCCCACGGCGCAGTACAGAACAATGTCTTCGTGCCCAAAGGCGTGATGATCCTGAGCGCCGAACAGTGGCAACGCATGCAAGAGTTCATGTCCCAGGGCAACGGCAGCAAGTCTGGCGCCTCGGAAGCCCTCGCGCCGAAACCGTAGGGAGAGCTGCTTGAAACGAGTGCTCCGCGGATTCCTGGTGCTGGTCTGCATCGCGCTGATCTGCGCCGTGGTCTTCGTCTGCTTCGCACTCGCGCAAGAACCGGAGCCCGCCGCACCGCCCGGTACACTGCCGCCGCCTCCGCCTCCCGCCAGCTACCAAATCAGCGGCACGGTAAAAAACGGCAAGACGCCCTTGCCCGGAGCCACCGTTACCGCCGCGAACACGCTCACCGGGAAAAAAACAAGTGTGGCCACCGCCGTCGACGGTTCCTTCACCATTAAGGGTCTCGCCCGGGGCCGCTACGTCGTCAAAGTCGAATTTATGGGCTTCGCCACCAATACGCAGGAGGTGGTTCTCAATCCCGACCATCCCACCGGCACAGTCGAACAGGACCTCATCCTGGCCTCGCGCCAGCAACAGGAACAGGCCAATCGCGCCAGCAACCTCACCTCCGCCATCCGCGGCTTCCAGAGCCTTGCCGTCGAAGGAGCCTTGTCAAATCTTGCCGAGACGGGTGGCGGCGCCAATTCCAGCGGCAATGTCAGCGCCAACGATCTTTCCAGTTTGCCTATGAATGGCGCCGGCGCCGATCTTTCCAGCGAATCGTTCTCCGTCGCCGGCACGCAGGGCCGCAGCCAGGAATTCGGCATGGGCAGTGAAGACGACCTGCAGCAGCGCATCCAGGAATTTCGCGATCGCGTGCAGCGTGACGGAGGCGCTTTCGGCAGCCTTCTGGGCGGCCAATCGGGCACCAGCGGCCCAGGTTCACAGGGCCGGCAAAACCCGAATGGCGGAGACGGGGGCGGACCCGCGATGGGTGGTGGCGGCCCGATAATGATGCAAAGGATTGGTGGCCGCGGCTTTAACCTCAATCAGCCTCACGGCTTCTTGTACGTTCAGGACGACAACGCCGGACTCGACGCGCGCCCCTACTCCCTTCCGGGGGTTCCCTCGGCGAAAGCCGACTACAATCAGCTAAAGTTCGGCGCGTTTGTCGGTGGCCCGTTCAAAGTCCCTGGGCTCTTCGATTGGAGCAAGTCCACATTTTTCGCCGCGGGCTGGAACGGCACGCGCGGCAGCACGCCCTACACCGCGTTCAGCACCGTTCCAACGGAGGCCGAACGCAACGGCAACTTTTCAGGCCTCACCAACCAGGACGGCACTCCCGTCACCATTTTCAATCCAGTCACCGGTCAGCCTTTCCCGAACAACACCATCGATCCGAGCCTCTTCAGTTCCGCCGCTGTTTCGCTACTCAATTTCATGCCCATCCCCAATCTTCCCGGCGCCACACAAAATTTCCAGTACATCACTTCCGCGGAGAGCGATACCGACGCCTTCAGCCTGCGCTTGATTCACAATTTCGTTCCGAACGCAGGCCCTGGCGGCCCTATGGTTTTCGGCGGAGGAGGAGGTGGCGGCCCGGTGATGGCGATGGGCGGCGGTCCCGGTGGACGCAACAGCCGTCGTCCCCGAAACAATCTCAACATCGGCTTCAACTGGACTCGGAGCAATACCGCCATCGTCAATCCATTTCCCTCGCTGGCCGGAAGCACCAGCCTCCAGGGCTGGAACGGCACAGCCGCGTGGATCTACGGAAGGGGAAAAGCCACCAACACGCTACGTTTCACCTATAACCACAACCGCATCTCCACCACCAACCTGTATTCCGGCGTCACCGACGTCGCCGGCAATGCGGGCATCACCGGAATCTCCAGCGATCCCTTCAACTGGGGCTTGCCCGGAATTTCCCTCACCAGTTTCACCGGGTTTAGCTCGCCGATTCCGAGCCGCGAACTCGACCAGACCTACACCATCTCCGACATGGTTTTCTGGAACCATGGCAAACACAACTGGCGCTTCGGCGGAGACTACCGCCGCATTCTGCAAGGCTTTCGCTCCGCCCGGAACGCAGAAGGCTCCTTCGTCTTCACGGGCTTCGCTACGTCCGAATATTTGCCCGGCAGCACCACGGCGGTCCCGGGCACCGGTAAAGATTTTGCCGATTACCTGCTCGGCCTCCCGCAGCAAACCACCCTGCAATCCGGTACCAGTTCCTACGAATTTCGCGCCAATTCCTACGACCTTTTCGCGCAGAACGACTGGCGCATCCTGCCGAATCTCTCCCTCAACCTCGGCCTACGTTACGAGTACATCGGGCCCTACACAGAAACACAAAACCAAATCGCCAACCTCGATGTCAGCTTCAGTCCGTCTCTAACCAACGCCTTTCAAGTCCTCCCCGGGCAAACCGGGCCTTATTCTGGCGTTTTTCCCGAGTCCCTCGTCCGTCCCGACCACACCGCCTTTGCGCCTCGGATCGGCATCGCCTGGCGTGTTGGAAATAAAACCGTTGTGCGTGCCGGCTACGGTATCAACTACAACCTCTCGCAATACGGCACTTTCGTCCACAACTTCGCATTCCAACCGCCCTTCGCCGAAGCGCAAACCAACGTCAGCGAACTCGGCAATATCCTGACGCTCGAGAACGGTTTTCCCGCTATCCCCGAATCCACGGTCACCAATAACTACGCCCTCGATCCCAAGTACAAGCTCGGCTACGTGCAAATCTGGAATCTCGACATTCAGCGCCAGCTTCCCTGGAACATGCAGCTCAATGTCGGTTACAACGGCGCCAAAGGCACGCATCTGGACACCGAGCGCGCGTTGATTCCCAGCTGTGCCTCCATTTCCTGCATCACGACTCCCACGCAAGCGATCGCGCCTTTTATCTTTGAATCGTCCGACAGCAATTCCATCCTCGAAGCCGCTTCCGTGCGCATTCGGAAACGCATGTCCCGCGGCCTGGGCATCAGCGCCAGTTACGTCTTTTCCAAATCCCTGGATGACGCCACTTCCATCGGCGCCGAAGGTCCGGTAATCGTCGCGCAGAATCCCTTCGATATTCCTGCCGAGCGCAGCCTTTCCAGTTTTGACCAAACGCATAAATTCACCGGAACCTGGATGTACGACCTGCCCTTCGGCGATGGCAAGCGTTTCCTCACTCGTGGCCCGCTCTCCCACGTCATGGATGGCTGGCAATGGAGCGGCGATTTCACCATTGCGTCGGGGTTGTATTTCACCCCAAACGTTCTCGGCGCGACCCTCGACATCCAGCGCGGCGTCACCGGCTCTCTGCGCGCCAATTTGGTACCGGGCCAATCCATTGGCATCTCGAACCGCACCACGAAACAATGGTTCAACACCGCGGCCTTCTGCCCTCCTGGACCGGGCTGCACCGGAACGGCCGGTGGTGCCTACGGCGACGCGGGCCGTTACATCATCGAGGGCCCGGCACAGTTCACCTTCGATATGGCCATGAGCAAAACCATCGCGCTCAAGGAATCGCGGGCCCTCGAATTGCGCTTGCAAGCCACCAACATCTTTAATACGCCGTATTTTTCGAGCATTAATACGACGGTGAACTCCATCGTCTTTGGCCAAGTTACCGGTGTGGCCAATATGCGACGCCTAACGATGGTCGCGCGGTTCCGGTTCTGAAGAGGCAAGCAGCGGATGCGCACAAACGCAAAACTCGCGCCCCGAATCGGTGTTCTGCTGTTGGCCGGTCTGCTCGGCGGCGACACCTTCGCTCAGCAACTTGGCCAGGAACCCGCACCTCCCCGTCCCCCCACACCCCAGAAACCCACCGAGCCGGGCTACCGCGTGCGAGTTACCACCGAAATCGTCCTCGTCAACGTCATCGCGCGCGACAAAAAGGGCAACCTCATCAAGGATCTCAAGGCAGACGATTTCACCGTCTACGAAGACGGCCAAAAACAGCAAATCTCCAGTTTCGATTTCGAAAATGTCGACGCCCTGCAAATGGCGGGAGCCGCAGGCGAAACGGTGACCGGCGCGGCCGGCTCTTCGGGCGGCGCGTTACTGGGTCCCGTGCAGCAAAAGCCTCTCGAAGGACGCGATCGCCGCTTGATGCTGCTCTTCTTCGATTTTTCCGCCATGGAGCAGGACGAAATCGATCGTGCCGTCGATGCCGGCAAAAAATACGTGCACTCCAACATGCAGCCCGCCGACATGGTCGCGCTCATGTCGCTCTCAACCAATCTAAGCCTCGACCTCGATTTCACCGACAATAAGGAAGCAATTCTCGCAAAGCTGGGCACCTACAACGATTCCGAAGGCCAAGGTTTTGAAAACGGCACCACCGGTAGCTCGGAAGGCACCGCCGAAACCAGCGGCGCCTATACTCCCGACGACACGGACTACAACACTTTCAGCGCCGACCGCAAATTGCTCGCTCTGCAATCCGTGATGCAAGCAATGGGCAAAATCCCCCAAAAGAAGAGCCTGATCTACTTCAGCAACGGCATCACGCAATCCGGCGTGGACAACCAGTCCGCGCTTCGCGCGGCCACCGCGTCCGCTGTGAAAGCGAACGTCTCGATCTATCCTGTGGACGTGCGCGGTTTAAGCGCCTTCCCTCCGGGTGGTCAGGCGCAAGCCGCGAGTTTGCATGGTCAAGCCGCCTACAACGGCGCTGCGGTTCTCAGCGATCTGAACGGTAATGCCGCGTCGCAGGAGACGCTCTACACTCTCGCGGCCGACACCGGCGGTAAAGCCTTCATGGATACCAACGACCTAAGCGGCGTCTTCAAGCAAGTCCAGAAAGATACCTCCGCCTACTACGTGCTCGGCTACACCAGCACCAATCACCTCAAAGACGGCCATTACCGCCGCCTCAAAGTCCAGGTCAACCGTCCGGACATCAAGCTCGAATACCGTCCCGGTTATTACGCCGGGCGCGATTTCGAACACATGAAGAAGGAAGACCGCGAAGAGCAACTCGAGAACGAATTGACCGCCGAATTACCGCAGACCGATGTCGCCGTGTACGCCGGTACGGCATTCTTCCGCCAGGACGATTCGCACTACTATCTTTCCGTGTCGCTGGTCGTGCCAGGCTCGCAGATTCCCTTCGTCCAGGAGAAAGACAAAGACAACGCCACGATCGACATCATCGGCATGGTCCTGGAAAGCGGCAAATTCCCCGTCGGACGCCAGCGCGACACCGTCAAACTCGCTGTCGACAGCGTCCAGCAGGTGCGTCGCAAAAATGTCCAGTACAACACCGCATTCGTCCTGCCCCCGGGCAGCTATCACCTGAAATTCATCGTCCGCGAGAACCGTTCCGGCCGCATGGGCTCATTCGAAACCGATGTGCGCATCCCCGATCTCCGCAAGACCCCGCTGCGCATGAGCAGCGTGGTGCTCAGCAGTCAGCGCGTACCGGTCACGCAAAAACGCAAAGGCTTCGATCCCCTCATCACCGAGCAGACACAACTCGTCCCGAGCGTCACGCACGTGTTTACCCAGGATCAGAAGCTTTATCTGCAGTACGAAGTCTATGATCCGGCGAAACCCAAACCCGATGCGGGCACCCCTTTCTCCACCGGCGGAAAGAAAAACGCACACCCGACCGTGCGCATCCTCACCAGCATTGAATTCCTGCAAGGCGACGCCAAAGTCTACGAAACCAAGCCGGTCGTCGCGGAGGAAATTACCGCTCCCGATCGCAAGGCCGTCACCTTCCAGATGGAGATTCCCCTGCAATCCCTCAAACCCGGTTTCTACACCTGTCAGATCAATGTCATCGACGACGCCAGCGGCAACTACGCCTTCCCTCGCTGGCCTATCCTCATCCGCGCCGCAAACACCCCCACTTCCGTCCAAACCATCCCTTCTGCTGCCAACTAGCCACAAAACGCGCCGCGCTGTGCAACTTGTCGAGCAAGCCGATTCCACGTTCATGATCGATGGCGAAATGGGGGCGGAGCAACGTCCTGATCTTCCCCCCATTCTGATGGGCATCTCCAAGCCCGTGCACCTGCGCGAGGAGTGGTGGCAACTTCGGAGGTACACGCCAAGTTAGAGCCAGTTGCCCGCCAGAGTTTCCGAGACGGGGTGCAGGCAAACCCACCGGACCGCCCAGGTGTGGCGTCTGTTTTGGGATGGTTTTTAGGGGAGCGGAACGCCAGGCATAGCAACGATTCCGGCCATGCGCAAGAGTTCCTGATATTCCGTTTCACTAATCGGCGAAATAATCAGCCGCACATTCTTTAGAAGCTTGATCTTTCGCAGCGCCGGATTGCCGCGCATCTCGACCAGCGAGATGGGTCTCGGCAGCTTGTCGAACGCCCGCAGGTCCGCAACCAGGTTGCGCCCGTCATAATCGTGCGGGTCGGGATATGGATCGCGCGTCACCTCGGCGATGGAATATAAGGCGCGCTCGGGAGCGGAGTGGTAGCAGAGCACACGGTCTCCCTTTTTGACCTGCCTCAAGGCGCGCACCGCGTCGGGTTTCGCTCCGGCACCATGCCACATTTCTTTACCTTTTACGAACAATGTATCCCAGTGATAGTGGTGGGGGTCTGCGCTGAAGATCCAATAATGACGCGTTTGAGGGATAGCTGTGGCCATCGGCACCGGATTCGGCTGCAGAATACACGGACGTGGGGCGAAAACCAAACAAAATGTGCGGGATAGGGGGAGGAGCAGAGGAAAAAAGTAAATAGAAGGTACTAAAACCAGAAATCTAGGTATAACCTGCAGAACAAAAACAGGTTAAAGACTGCGGCGGCAGTTCGTCATCGCTCGAGACGTTCGGAAGCGATGTCCACGAACACGTCCTGTCCGCGAACCTCGGTCGGATAGCAATCCACGCCAACAGCCGGATTTTGTAGCGTCCTGCCAGTTGTCACGTCATATTGCCACGCGTGCCAAGGGCAGGTGACGTTCCTTCCCCCCAGCGGCCCTTGTCCTAGCGGACCACCCCGGTGCAGACAAACATTGTTAATGGCGTAAAATTTACCCTCAACATTCGCGAGCGCAATTGTCGTCCCTTCTACCTGGAGTTCGCGGATCGTTCCTGGGGGCACCTCGTCGACCTTGACGGTTCGTACGAACGCCATTTCCGTCCTCCCTGCCGGAACCCGCGGGACCGCAACCCTCTCTTTACCGCCGTTCTTCTGAAAACCGAAAACGGATTTGTGAGAGTTGCCAACGTCCTCAACGGGGCTCCGGAACTTGCGCGACCATAACACTCTTCTTGAACTCCTCGACCATTTGCGCGTGCAAGCGCACTTCGGTGGGCCGTTTCGCGAGCGTCATGTCGTCAATTTTGTCCTGCAGTTTCAGCAGAGCATAAAAGAGCGCTTCGGGGCGTGGTGGGCAGCCGACTACATAGACATCCACGGGCACGATCCGATCGACACCCTGCAGGACGGAATAGGCATTGAAAGGGCCGCCGACACTCGAACACGCGCCCATCGAGATACACCACTTCGGATCGGGCATCTGCTGCCAAACGCGCTGAATCACTTGTCCCATCTTCAGCGTCACCGTTCCCGACACGATCATCAAATCCGCCTGGCGCGGCGATGGCCGAAATACTTCGGCGCCAAACCGGGCCATATCAAAACGTGCCGTGGTCGATGCAATCATCTCGATCGCGCAGCATGCCAGCCCAAATGTAAGCGGCCAGAGTGAGCTTTTTCTTGCCCAATTGAAAACGTAGTCGACCGAAGTGATGAGGAAGTTCGTTTCAAACCGCTGATCTATGACGCCCACACAGTCCTCTCGATTTTCGTCGCCCTTTCCGATTCACGATCCCAGGCTCAGTATATCGTAACTTCCCCGGATGCCTTGGCCTGGTCCGTCACAGGCTGGCGCGAGAGCTTATGTGAGCAAGGTGGCGTGGTAATGGCGACACTTCCATTCGTTTTCGCGGCGAGCCCAAACCTCACCGACGATAAATTGAAATCGCCCGGAGCAGTTTGGTTCCTTATCCGATGGGGGCCGCGGCCATTACCGCCGCGCTCGAGCGGCCGAGGTGCACACTGCCGTCCGGATGCACCGCTCGATCGTCTTCGGTGAGATATTGGCTGTGCGCTTCTGCATCGACCCCGACGCAGGCATCGCATAGTTTCGTCCATCTTTCGGCGATGGTGCGTGTCAACTCATTTTGCGAAAGTACGTGGACTTCTCCGAGCGCCGCGCTCTACTCTGTTTTAGTGGAGCCCGGATCTTCGAATTGCTTGGCGAGGAGATTCCAGTAACTCTCCGGCTTGAGGCGCTGCCAGATATCGACAAAATAGGCGTCCGCGCCGATGAGAATTCGCGCCTTGCCTTGTTCCACACCGCGTAGAATTTTCCTGGCGGCAACTTGCGGATCGGTGCGTGCGACGCGGTTGAACCGGGCGATACTGTCCTGCCGAATGCCGGCCCCGGCGCGGTCCCCCGGTTTGGCGTTTCTCGCGATCGCGGTGCGGACAAAGCCGGGATGCACGCAAGTCACGCCCACATTCGTCGCCGCCAGTTCGTGATGCAGAGATTCCGTGAATCCCCTCACGGCGAACTTGCTGGCACAATACGCGCTTTGCCCCGCGGCCCCAAAAAATCCCAGTAAGCTCGAGGTGTTCACGATATGAGCGCGCGTTTCTTTCTTGAGCAGCGGCATAAAATAGGTGACGCCATAAACCACACCCCAAAAGTTGATATCCATCAGCCAGCGGAAGTCCTGCAGCGAGATTTCATCGAAATGACCGAGTACCGCGACACCCGCGTTGTTGAACAGTATCGTTGTGCGGCCGTGCTGCGCGGCGACATCTTCCGCGAATCGCCTAACCTGGTCTTCGTCGGCGACATCCACAAGGTGGCGGGTGACCTTGCCTTTGCTTCCTTTCAGCAGCGATGCCGTCTCCTGCAGGTTCTTTTCGTTCACGTCCGCAAGCGCGACCGACGCGCCTGCGGCTGCCAACTCTTGCGCCAGGCACCGGCCCATGCCTGAGCCCGCGCCGGTGACAACGGCGACGCCTTCGCTAAAGAACGCCATGTCGCACCTTCATTTTCCTATTCTAGACAGGTAGGGCGCTTCGGCGCAGTCCTACCCTCGTTCCGCGCGCACCGCGAGCAGCGCAATCACATGGCCACGGGTTTACTCGGGAAGGCACACGCGCACGCAATTCCGGCCCGCGTGTTTCGCCTCGTATAACATCTGGTCGGCCTTGCGCAGCAATTCGGCGTATTCCTGGCCTTCGTGACACACCACCCCCGCCACGCCGAAACTCGCCGTCGCTTGGACACTCGGACCGTTCCAGGAGAACGATAGACTCGCGAATCTTTCCCGGAAGCGATTCACGGTCCTCTCGATCTTTTCCGTGTGGACATAGGTCAAAACAAGAATAAATTCGTCTCCGCCCAGACGGCCGCACATATCCGCGGCGCGGGTGTTTTTCTTAAGTACCTCGGCGAAGGCCTGCAGCACGAGGTCTCCCGCGGCGTGCCCGTACGTGTCGTTGATCAATTTAAAGTTATCGATGTCGCCCACGACAAGCCAGAACGGAAAGCCGTGGCGCCTCGAACCGCGCAGCTGATGGGTGGCCCATTCTTCGATCGCGCGGCGGTTTGCTAGCCCGGTAAGAGGATCGGTGCGCGCCACTTCTTCCATTTTTTGGGTTTTTGCGGCCAACTCGCGGTTTAAGTCGATAAGTCGCCGTCCGACGCCCATGCGCGCGAGCATTTCCCCGGTGTCGAAGGGCTTGACCAGGTAGTCGTCCGCGCCGGCTTCCAGGCCTTTCACCATGTTTGCCTTTTCCGTGTCGCCGGTCATCACGATAACGTAGGTGTAGGGTCGGGAGGCGTCCGAACGAATTCGCTGGCATAATTCGATGCCGGAGAAGTCGGGCAAGATCAGGTCGGTAATCACGATGCTCGGCGAGCGCTCCTCAAAAAGGCGCATCGCCTCGGCGCCATCGCGAGCGAACGTCAACGAATACGCTTCACAGGAAAGTACCTGTTCCACGAGCTTCCGGTAAACCGGTGAGTCGTCAACGACCAGCACTTCATAAGCGGACTTTGCTTCGTTCATGCACAATTCCGGAAGACCATGCGGTTTCGCTCTGATTCCCAGGGGACCTTGGGCGCTTTGATCCAATCTAGCAGAGAAGCGCAGACTGCCGGTCTAGGCCACGCCCAGTGGCGCGAAAGAGACAACCGGGAGCGCGTTGGTAGGGCGCCGTGGGGAGATTACTTCACGGCATGGACCAGGAGTGCACCTTCCGCTTTGAACGCGCGCAACTGGGCGGCATCGCGGAACCATCGGCCGGTGTAGGTGTCCGGCGACGGCGAGGGATCGACAATGCGTTCGTGGCCGGCAGTCGCGCATCCGGCCTGGCGGAATAGTTCGGACCACTGTTCGGCGGACAGCAAGTGGGTGGGCACGGCGAGCTGCGCTCCCCACTGATCAGCGTGCGGATTGTCGCGGTAATAGTTGATCAGGATCCAAGCGCTTCCGCCCGGCCGCAGCACCCGGAAGATTTCTTTGATTCCGGCAGCTGGATTCGGCCAGTAATACGCGGACTCCACCGAGATCACGTGGCTGAAGAAGTCTGGTTGCCAAGGGATTTCGGCGACTTCGCCGACGATGAACATGAGATTGTGCTGATCTGCGCTGTTGCGCCGGGCGATACGGATCATCTCGTCGGAAATATCCATGCCGACCAGGCGACCTTCGGAAACCGTTTTGCCGATGCGCCGGGAGAGCCAGCCCGACCCGCAACCGACATCCAGAACATTGTCACTCGCGGCAAGCCGCATCTTCGAAAGGACAGGCAGCGTGATCGGAAGATGATCCTGCTCCATACTGTCGCCCCGCCCGGCTTCCGCCCAGCGGTTGAATTCTTCCCGGAGGGTTTCAGATTGCGGTTCCGCCATCGCTACAGGCAACTCGCCTGGACGTTTAGAGTATCAAACGGCGTGGCCACAAGCGGTGCAGAAATGCGCGCCGGGGCCTGCGATAGCCCCGCACTGGCAGCAGTAGCGGTGTCCGGTCAAAAAGGCCGGGGTGGAATGGTCAGCACTGACGGCCCAAATCAGGGCGATGATCCAGCCGATAACCGTCCAACCCAAGAGAAGGTTCAGCAGGAAAATGCTGGCCGCGTCGCGTTTGTCCCGACCAATAATCGAGGGAAGGAAATACAGCAGAAGCCCAAAAGCCAGGTGCAGCATAAAGCACCTCATCGAGGCGCGGGCAGGATCGGCCTACCCGCTCTACTGTGTAGTACGCAATCGGGGGCCGATTTGTTGCACGAGGCAAGACCGCGGGAGGGCCAAGCTTTACCTTCCTACGCCTTGGACTTTGACGAGGAGGTCGGCGAATTTCTGCTGACGTTCGGCTTGGTCCTGGCCGGATTCGGCTTCCGCCAGCTGGGT
>Ga0306922_10004669_pt1 | contig 12987 bp, 11 predicted proteins | sample sta12Cox44000082_FD_203758 | JGI IMG/M metagenome (GOLD analysis project Ga0306922, IMG submission 203758) | Lab enrichment of tropical soil microbial communities from Luquillo Experimental Forest, Puerto Rico - statoxic.12C.oxic.44.000.082 (v2)... | ecosystem: Environmental > Terrestrial >... | reverse complement strand
GCGCGGCCGGCGGAGCGCGTCGTCGCCTTCTACAACCAACGCGGCACGGCGGAACAATGGATCAAGGAAGGCAAGGGCGCGATTAAATGGACGCGGCTGTCCTGCCGAACCTTCGCCGCCAATACCGCCTCCAGCTCCATGCCCTCGCCTACAACCTCGGCAACTTCATGCGGACACTGGCGATGCCCAAGGCGGCGGAGCCGTGGTCGCTGACCAGCCTACGTGAGAAGCTGATCAAGATCGGCGCCAAGGTCGTCAGCCACGGTTGCTACGTGGGCCTACCCCTCTGCCCCCACCATACACCCCCTAAATCAGGGGCTGGTACCATCGAAAGAATTCTTATTTCCCCGCGACTGCCTATGAAAATTGGCGTCGGGAATTAATCAGGACGGGGTGGCGCAGCTGGGGGCGGCGGTTTTAGTGACGCGCGGCTTGGCGCAGTGCGGTGCGCGAGGATCCGCCCCAGGCTTTGCCTTTGTGCTGGAGTCGGATGCCGGCGTTGCGGAGGGTTTGCACGACGGCATTTTCGGAGGCGCGGAGGGAGCAGGCGCGGGCGATGCCGCGCGGGGTCCAATGCGGGTGGGCTGTGGCCAGCGCGATGATTTCGGTCTCGGTCTCGGAGATTTCTGCGTTTTTCTCATTGGCGCTTGTGACGGTCTCCGTGATCGGCGCGGCGGAGGCCGGGTCGGGCTCGGCCAGGATTGTTTGCAATGCGGTGACGAAGCGTTGGGTATCTTCGGCTCCGAAGATTTCGACGAAGTTGTGCGCCGAGGCGGCGATGTGCTCGGGCGAGAAGTCGACGGGCGCGATGCTGTGCGTGATCTTGTCGGCGGTGTGGTCGCCCTCGAAGAGGTCGCGTATTGTGTTTTTGCGGTCTCTCGGCTTCTCGCTGGCGCTCCTCCAGTGTCGGAGCACGGCGTTAGGGTGGTTCAGTTCGAGCCGCCGCTTGAGGGGGAGGGTGGCGCGCCGGGCTTCGATTGCGGGCAGGTTGCCGATGCAGGTTTGCAGGCGCGAGCGCGCGGCTTTGTCGATCTGGTCGAACTCGTTCTCGAGCAGCCACCGGCCGAACACGGTCGACCAAGTGCGGCCTTTGGGCAGGTTGGTGCCGAGGTGGCGCATGATTGTGGTGCGGGCGATGTCGATGGCACGGCCGATTGCGACCCATTTTTCCCAGCTTTCGTCGCGGCGCAGATCGCGCCAGGCGGCGCGGCCGCGGTCGATGACGCGGGCGGCGTCGCGGTCGAAAGTGATGGGCATGGGGCTCTGGCTGGTGTCCTTCGAGGCGGGCCGCGCCACCACATGAGTTGCTCTTAGTCAATCAAAAATTGAGGGTGTCTTCCATATTTTCTGGCGATATCGTTGACGATGAGTTGTCCAACAAACGCCGGGAACTGGTATACTTTGAAGTCTTCTGGTCGGGCCTTACTCGATGTCCATTCGTCTCGCGCGGGTCGCCTTTACGACCTCGCGGCTGGCCGAGTTCTGCGGTGAGAAGGAGCTGACGGCGCAGACCGGTCACGCGCCCGAAGAATGGCCGCTGGTTATTGCCAAGGAGTTGGTCGACAACGCTCTCGACGCTTGCGAAGAGGGCGAGATCGCGCCCGAGATCAGCATTGCGGTATCCACCGAACGAGGCGAGATCGTCATTGCTGACAACGGCCCGGGATTGCCCATCGAGACGCTCGGCGATGTGCTCGACTATACGGTCCGCACCTCCAGCCGCGAGGCCTATGTGTCGCCCTCCCGAGGGCAGCAGGGCAATGCGCTGAAGTGCGTCATTGCGATGCCGTTTGCGCTCGACGGTGGGCGCGGTGTCACGGTCGTCGAAGCGAAGGGCCAAGCCCACCGCATCGTGTTCGAGATGGATCCGGTCCGGCGCGAGCCCAGGGTTCTGCGCGAGATTGCGCCGTCGAATGTACAAAACGGTACCCGCATCACGGTGCACTGGCCCGAGAAGGCAAGCCATTTGCTGGCGGCCGCGGAGGAGCGATTTGTACAAGCCCTCGGCAGCTTCACCACCCTTAATCCGCATCTGACGGTTCGCGCGCGCTGGGATGAGCGCGAATTTCTCGATCTTCCCGCCACCGATCGAGGGTGGCACAAGTGGCGAACGTGCGACCCGACAAGCGCTCATTGGTACGATGTCGAGCAGTTCGAGCGCTACATGGCGGCGCACATTGCCCGCGACCAGGATCACGGCAGAGGCGGGCGCACGGTCCGCGATTTCATCGGCGAGCTGCGCGGCTTGGCGCGCAGTGGCAAGCAGAAGCTCGTGCTGGCAGAGACCGGTGCGTCGGGTGTCCCGCTCGCGGCTTTCTTTGCGGACGGGCGCAGTGCCGCAGCCTCACTGCTGTCCGCCTGTCGACGCCACACAAAGCCGGTTCCGCCGGAGGCTCTCGGTCTGATCGGCGCTGAGCACCTGCTGGCGGATTGTGCTGCCGTCGGCGCTGCAGCGGAGAGCTTCAGATACCGCAGGCACCCCGACACGACGCAGGCCGGCCTGCCCTACGCGATAGAGGTGGCGTTCGCGTATTGTCCAGGCGAGCCCGATCAATGGCGGCTGGTCACCGGCGTTAATTTCTCGGTCGGGATCGGCAGTCCGTTTGAGCGGCTCGGTCCATTCAATAGCCTGGCATCGATCTTGGGGCGCCAGCACGTCAGCCGCCACGATCCCGTGGTGCTGATCGTGCACTACACCTGCCCGCGCGTCGACTTTGCCGATCGGGGAAAGGGGACACTCGCATTGCCGCGTGACGTCGCCGGCGAAATCGTCGCTCTCGTCGAGGCGGTCACTAAAGACTGGGCGAGGCAGCGCCGCGCCGAGCTGCGCTCCGACGCCGCTGAGGCAAAGCGCAGTGAGCGCCTGCTCCGTCAACGGCTTCGCCCCGAGAAGGAGGGGCGGCCGGAGCCGAGTGGCGCATTGGCGGAGACAATCTGTCGCGCAGCGGATGACCTCGGCATCTCGGTCGACGCTCTGCTCGTGCTGTCGCGCGACATTGATCCGTACACGGCATGGCGGCGCCGCCGCGAGGCCGAATGGTTTGCGCGGCTGTTCGATCTGTTTGTGCCGGCGGGAGCGACCAAGCACCTGCGCGGGGTCTTCTATCTGCTGGTAAGCTCTCCCGACCGCATCACCGGGCCGGACGGCAAACCATTCGTCAACGATTACAAGCATTGGCACGCGTTCCAAAAGGCGGCGAAGGCAGCGCGCTGGCTGGGGCTCGTTCCGTTCGAGCGCATCATCGACGAGCGCAACGAGCCGCCGGAGATTTATGTACCGGGCGTTACCCCGATCTCGGCCAGTATCGATGCCGGCGCCGGGTGTGAGATCCCGCCTACGGCTGCGGCCGCCCTGCCTCGACTGCATCTTGAGGGGTTCCAAGGCCGGCAAACGCATCGGATCATTTTCTACGGCGAGAAATCCTCGCTGTCCGTGGTGCTGCGCCCGATCGCCGAGCAGATCGGCGCCGAGATGATCCTGGTGACGGGCGAGAGTTCGGATTCGCACATCGCGGCGATGACCAAGCGGGCGAGTGAAGACGGCAGGCCAGCGGTCGTCCTCTACTTCGCCGACTTTGACCCGAGCGGCCACCAGATGCCGATCAGCGTCGCCCGCAAGCTGCAGGCATTGCGCGATCTGTACCATCCCGACCTTAACATCGAGCTGCATCCGGTCGCGCTCACGTTGGAGCAGATCCGCGCATTGGGGCTGCCCAGCTCGCCGCTGAAGGAGACCGAGAAGCGGGCGCGCCGGTGGCGCGAGCGGATGGGCCATGAACAGACCGAAATCGACGCGCTGGTCGAGCTGCATCCCGAGGCGCTGCGCGAGGCGGTCTTCGAGGCGATCGAGCCGTTCTACGACGGCGGTCTCGCGAGCCGCGTGCATGCCGCCGAGATGGCGTGGCAGGAACAGGCGGACGCGGTGTTGCAAGCGCATCCCGGCTACCGGGCGGCCAGTCGGCGGATCACAGCGGCATGGCAGCGCGCGCGCACCGCCGCTGCCAAGCTCCACGACGAGCAGCGCCGGCTCGCCGGCGTCCTGCAGGACAGTGTTCCTGAGCCTCCGGAGCTGCCGCAGGCGGAGCCCGAGGGGGTGGCGCAACCGGCATTGTTTGACAGCGAGACTGAGTTCGTAACCGCGACGCAGAAACTTATTCGCCACAAGAAGCTGATCGGAGAGGATAACGATCCCGACGGTTGATCACCGGCGCCACCACGGGCGGGCGCGGAGAATGGAGTTCGTGACTAGTGCAGCAACCGGATCGGCGCTGATCCGTTCCGTAGCGCAAGTTCGGCGAGATCCATCGGCAACCGATCGACCCGAGCCCGTCGGCCGCTAGCGCGTCGCTTAACGCGGCGATCGACGAGCACAACGCTTCGATGTTTCGCCGAACTCGCCGAATCTTGTCCGTTCGTCTTGCTGATCATCTGTGCGACGAGGCGTGCAACGATCAATCGTCGCACGAGGCGGAACAGCGACAGTGGGCCCGGCCGGCGCGTGCTGGGGCGCGAAGACCGAGAGGCGCGTCGTGAGGCCCTGGCCCATCAGCGTCGAGTTTGAGAGGGGGCCAGGCGGCAGACCTGACGGCGGGCTCCTCCCGCGGACTATGTCGCCGTCATTCTAAGATCCTGACCGACTGCTTTTGGAACCAACAACGGCCGCTCCGCCTTGGCGGCGGGAACGGCTCTTCATGCCCCAACCCGGTCATCGCCCTAGCCGGGACGCGCACGCTCATTTGGTGAGGAGCAGTCATTCGTTCCCCGCCAATGGTTGGCGGAGGTGCGTCATAATCGGCTATACTGGCGGTTGCATTTCCGGATCGACAACTTCAAACAGGATCACTTTCAGTGGTCTGATCAATGACCTCGTCGACACGGGCGAGGATCGCCGGAGGGATGGTAAGGTCGAGCGATCGCGCGGTATTGAGATTGATGATTAGCCCAAATTTACGGGGCGGCTCGACCGGCAGATCAGCGGGACGAGATCCCCTGAGGATCTTGTCGACGTAACCCGCTGCTCGGCGGAACAGGTCGTCGTAATCGGCGGCGAACGAGATCAACCCTCCTTCGATGGCAAAGATCCGGAAGGAGTAGATCACGGGCAGCCGAGAATCCGCAGCAAGTGCAATAATCCGGGCGCGCTTGACGGGGCCAAGCGGGCCGGACGCCACGTAGATGGCCTTGGCACGATCGCCGCGTAGCCGGGCAAAGGCAAGTTCCACGGCCTTCGCGGTCGTTGCTTGGAGCATCAGAGTCTCGATCCCCATGCGCTGAGCATTACTGCGAATGTCCTGCAATTTTTGATCGAGGCCGGGATCGTCCCTGACGATGACTGCTAGGCGGCGCAGGCCAGGGACAAGCTGCCGCAGCAGCTCCTCGCCCGTCGCCCCGCGTCCCCGCGAAGGTCCCCTGACTGAACCGAGAGCGGTCGCTCAGCCTTGGCGGCGGGAACGCGTCCTCATGCCCCAAAGCCGCCATCCATCCTTGGTTCGAGGATCGTCGGGGTGGGGTGGGAGAGGGAGTTCCGGCGATCCCACCTTCTGCAACCGGGCTATCAGCGGTACTACGGGCCTCTCCGCCACCGTACTTCGGCAGCAGATAGGGCTTTGCGAGAAGGCTTTGAGGTCGGGACCGTATGGAGGATCTCGTCAAGAGAGCATCCTTGTTGATCAGGGCCGTGGTCTGCGTGAACAGGTTCTCCGCTTCCTCGGCCCCGTCGTTCAGAATCTAGGCCGCCCGTCGCGCAACCGAGGCAGCCGCGGCGGGACCATCAAGTCGCCTCTCATTGATGGTTGATAACCGATCGGACGATCTCCACAACGTGAGCAGCTCGGCAACTTCCGCGATGAGTGGAAGGGCGGTTGTTTTTGCGGTCTTGAGGTCGATTACCAGTTCTTACTTTGTCTGCGCTTGCACAGGAAGATCGCTAGATTTGCTGCTACCTTGCGCTTCACCGGTACTCTGTTTCGTCTCCGGCTCCCTTTGGCCACCGTCGCGCGACTGCGCAATCGCCGGGTCAAGCAGGACGAGGTTTCGGCGCGCCTTGCGCGTGTCAAGCCCGACGATCGCACGACCCAGCGCGCTGAATGCGAGACCTTCCGGCTTGCCATCGAGATCGCCGAGCCGCCACGCCTCGAGGAGGCCAGCAGTCCCACCACCCGCCGAGAGCTCATCGAGCCGCGCAATCGTGGAAGACTTGTCACTGAGAAGATAGAGGCAGCCGTCGGGACCGATCTCGAGGTCACTGAAGTCGGCGCAGGTTTTGGCAAGTGTCTTGTCTGGAAGCCAGATTGCGAGGGCAACGAATCGGTGGCGGCCTTTTTTAATCGGCCACCGCTCGCCGTCCGCCAGTGCGCCGCCGCGGACCAGGCCCCGCGACTGCGAATATGGCGGGCCGAACTCAATCAGCGTCGCCGGCTTTTTCTCTTTGGCGACGAGCAAATGCCCGCCGGGCAGTAGCACCGCTCCTTCGCCTCGCGACCCCTTCGGGTCGGACCACGCTCGCGCAATATCGTCGCGTCCTTCCACCACAAGATCGATCGACGCAACCGCCTCTAACGCCTTGGGATCGATGAGTTCGACACTCGGAGGTGTTTCCTGGAGCAGCAAAATGCGCCCGCCGCCGTCGGCGCAGACCGCCTCGATTTGAGGGTTATGCTTGGGAAGCTTGGAACCTGACAGCTTCGCAATGCTGCGTGTATGCCAGTCGATTCGGACCTCTTCGCTGCCCGACAAGGAAAACCAGGCGATCTTCGCTGCCCGGTCGCCGACCGCGATCAGAAACATCCGACCGTTGTCGCTGCGACCCAAGCAAATACCTGAGACCTCGCGAAGCGGCACGTCGACCACTCGGCGCACTCGCAGCTGGTTTTTGATCGACTTACCGTTTCTGGCCATGGAAGAGGGTCTCTGCAGGCATGACGGGGACATTACAACCATTGCCTGATGATTTCTCGGATTTTTGCTCAACTCATCTCAAACTACGGCAATAACCGTTTTGGGTGTGCGCCGTGAAACGGCGGCACCTTTCCAGTGGGTGAAAGGCCCACCCCGGTGATCTCGCTCCCGCCGGAAGCAACCGGAGCAGTCATGGAGATAAGGAAGCCGCGCGGGGGTGCAGCCAGCAGTGGGTAAAGGCTTGAAGTCTTATCCCAGAACCCTACGCAGGAAATCTGCATGTCCGGTCCGAGCGGGATGTGGAGACGAAGCTATGGCTGAACCAGTTAGGCACCGCCAGACGAAAGGGGCGGCAACAGATGCAGCTCAGCCTACCGCCACCGCGCCGCATCTCGACTCTACCGAACCACGCGGTTCATTTCAGTCTGGCGAACGGCCGGAATCGTTAAGGGTTTTCGGATGCCTGCCAGGCACCAGGCGCGAGGGGTGCACGGAGGCGGGCGTCCGAAGCAGGGCGCTTCGCTGTTGTGGTGCTGTCAACCGCGGTCTTCGATCGCCATTTACCCGCGCCTACGCACGATTTGCCGTTGCCCAGGCCCGTCGAAGAGGTGATCCTGGCTTCGAAACCGCCTGCCAGCTGGCGAACGTTGGCTGGATCCCTTGCCCACCGAGTCACGGGCGTGAGCCAGGGGTACTCGGTGTGAACGAAATGCGGGCTCCTCAGCCCGAGCAGGTTGCGACGACGCCTCCGCCGTCCAGGCACCGCGATCCGTTGCGGCGCTGGACACTGGCCATTCTCATCCTCTGCGTCGTGCTGTTCGGCTGGACGCTGATTGCCGACCGGCTGACACCTTACACCAGCGACGCCAGCGTACGCACCTTCGTGGTGCGCATCAGACCGGAGGTTTCGGGCAAGGTCGTCGAGGTCGCGGTGGACGACAACCAGACCGGGCCGGGTGATCTGCTGTACCGCATCGACCCCACCCCCTTCCGCATTGCCGTGGAGCGTGCCGAGGCCAAGCTCGCCGAGGCCGGGCAGGCCGTCGGCGCCTCCACAGCGGCAGTGGATGCAGCCCAGGCGCAACTGGTGGAGCAGATTGCAGAGCGGGACAACGTACGCGAGCAGGCGGGGCGCGTCTTTGAGCTGGTGCGCACAGGCGTGTATCCGCGGGCGAGGGCTGATCAGGCGCGGTCGCAGTTGGATGCCGCCGAGGCGCAGGTGCAGCATGCGCAGGCCTCGCTGGAGCAGGCGCGCCAGGCGCTGGGCCCCAAGGGCGCGGACAATCCACAGATCCGGGACGCGCTGGCAGCACTCGAACAGGCACGCCTTGACCTCACCCGCACCACCCTGCGCGCACCTGGCGACGGCGTAGTCAGCAACCTGCAGCTCAACATCGGGCAGTACGCGGCCGCCGGCCAGCCGGCGCTGACCTTCCTCGACGCGCGGCTGGTGTGGCTCCAAGCCTTCCTGCGCGAGAACAGTTTAGAGTACATCGAGCCTGCCACGCGCGCTGAGGTGGTGCTCGATGTGCTGCCCGGACGCGTGCTGCCGGCGCGGGTGGAGAGCATCGGCTGGGGCGTCGGCGAGGGCGATGTGGATCCCACGACTGGCCTGCCGAAGACGCACCAGGGCACCGGCGGATGGCTCGCACCGGCGCAGCGCTTCCCGGTGCAACTGGCGTTCGAGAGCGCTGACGGCCCGCCACGCGGGGTGCGCTATAATGCCCGCGCCAGCGTCATACTCTACTCTGCGACCACCCGGTCTTTAATGCGCTCGCCTGGCTCTGGATCCGGCTGATCGCGGTGCTGACCTATGTCTCGTGAGATGGCACGGCACCGCGCGGCGCTGCGGCTCGCCTTCGCCGCGACGCTAGCGCTGGTCTGGGGCACGATGGCCGGGGAGCCGCTTCCGGGGCTCACGGCCGTGCTTACCGCGCAGATTCTCGTTGGGATGCCGCGCCCGCCACGGCTGGGCCAAGCGTCGGCGCTGGTCGTGGTGATCGCGGGTACGGGCGGCGCGGCCTACGCTGTCGCCGCGGCCTTCGCCGACCGATTGCTGCTTCTGACGGCTGCGCTCGGGCTGATGTTTTTCCTTGGTTTTGCGATGCGCGAACGGGCGGCGGGCCGGCCCTCGCTCCCCGCCACCATGCTGCTGAATGCCACCGCGGTAGTCCCGGTCCTCACCTTCCAAGCGGACATTCTGGGGGCTGGTGTGCTTGAGACCCTAGTCACCTCGGCGGCACGAGCCATACTCGTCGTCTGGCTCCTGTACGCACTGTTCCCGGCACCGCAGGAAGAGGCCGCCGCTGGCGCGCCTGCCGGTGCTGCGCGCCCGCAAGTGGCATGCCGGTAACGGAACAAGGGGGCACGGCGCGTATCCTTGCGAAGGTCGCCATCGTGCTGCCGGCGGAACTCTTCTACCTTGCCGAACCCACTGCGCTCGCCTTCCCGGCGCTACTCGGGCTCGTCACTTTCCTATCCGCACAGGATCCGGCGGCTGGACGCGTTCAACTCGTGATCTTTCTCCTGGGCAACCTCGTCGGGAGCGTCGCCGCCGCAGCCGCCTCGGCGGTCTTGGAGGTCGGGCCGCCACTGCCCGCACTGACGCTGATGGCGCTGCTTGGCTCGCTGGGCTTCGCAAGATGGATCATGACCGCAGGGCGGCGGCCGGGTGGCGCGGTAGCGCTGACCGGCCTCGTGACCTTTGGGATGCTCTTTGGCCTCACGGCTTCGCCCACTTCGTTCGAGGTCCCTGTCCTTGATCGGATCGTGGATATCTTCGTGCTCTCCCTCTATACGGTCGGAGCGACCACGCTGCTTCTGCCGTCTCCGGACCCGATGGCTGGCCATGGCGGGCCGCTCGGCGGACAGTTCGCGTGAAACCGAGTCGGCTGCGCGGTCCGGCACGTGTGGAGATCGATCGCCGCCCGACTGCCGTGGAACAGGCCTGATCAGGGCGGTCGTAAAGCCGCTCACACACAGCGGCGTCAATTTGGTGTCGCGCCCTACCTGCGTTTGCGGATGCATCAGGAGATGACCAATGGCAGATGAACTCCCATCACCAGAGGAGAGGGTGGGCGCCGTCGCCGCGACCGGCACCACGCAGCTCCTCGAGCGCGCCGTCCTGCTCCTGCTCTTCGCAGGTCTGGTTATCGGCGTTCTGGCGGTGTTGCGACCCTTCGCCACCGCAATCCTGTTCGGCACGATCCTGGCGATTGCCGCGTGGCCGCTGCGCGAGTTCCTGCTCCGACGCGGGCTGAAGCGCGGGTTGGACGCCACGCTGCTGCTGCTCCTCGCGCTCGCCGTCGTTGTCCTGCCCCTGATTGCGGTGGCGCCTGGTCTCGCCGAGCGTCTGACGCAGGGGGCGAATCGTCTGCAGGACTACTTCGCCAGCGCTCCGCAGGTCCCTTCCTGGCTGACCGGTCTGCCGATCGTCGGCGAGCGCCTCGCCCGCATCTGGGACCAGGCGATGCACGCCCAGGGCGGCATCCGGGCCTTTCCCGAACCCTACTCCGACACGCTGCGGCAGGTTTTCGTCGAGGCGGCCGGGGCGCTCGCTCAGAGTGTTCTGCAGATCATCCTGTCGTTGGTCGTGGCGACATTCTTCTGGGTCAGCGGCGAGGCCCTGGCGGCGACGCTTCGCGACATCCTCCGGCGGCTTGGCGGTGAGACTGCCGCTGCCGCGCTGGACGTCGCGGGGGATGCGGTGCGCAGTGTGGCTTACGGGGTGGTGGGAACGGCCGCCATCCAGGCCGTCATAATGGCGATCGGCCTGGCCGTGGCGGGGGTTCCGGGCGCCGTGCTGCTCGGCTTCGTCACCCTGCTGCTTGCGCTTAGCCAGATCGGCGCGCCGCTGATTATCGTGGTCTGGGGTGGCGCGGCGTATTGGCTGTTTGGTCAGGACCAGCAGGGCTGGGGCGTGTTCATGATCTTCTGGGGCCTCGTCGTCACCGTAATTGACAATTTCATCAAGCCCCTTCTGATCGGCGTTGGCGTGGCGATGCCGATGAGCCTGACGATCCTGGGCGTGTTTGGCGGCTTTGTCGCGTTCGGCTTCCTCGGCCTGTTCATTGGACCGACACTGATCGCCATCGCGTTCACGCTCGTCGAAGCCTGGCGCGGCGCGCCCGCTGCGACGCCGGAAGCGGTCGTCCCATGACGGACGCTCGGCATTGCCGGCAGTGGTGCGTCCGGGAGTTCCGTGCGCTGCCGGTATCCGGGAGAGCGAGCGTTGGGGGAATGCACGGTTCGGGAGGCTTCAATGGGCCGGTTCGCTGCAATCCTTCTTGCGGTGAGCGGCACGGTGGCGCTGCCGGTCGTGGCACAGGCCGTCCTGCAGGTTAGCGTCCGTTTCATCGGTCGCCGTACGCGGGGCGCGACGGAGCTCCGGCGGACGTTCTGGATCCGCTCGGCGCCGTGGTGCCGCTGTTGTTCGGCCATTTGGCACAGGTGGGACTGCGGGCTGGGTTCCTCGTCTGGCTCGGCGCACTCCAGACCTACGACGATGCTCTATTTCTCGCTCGTCACCTTCGCGACGCTGGGTTACGGTGATATCGTGCTGACACCGGGCTACCGCATCTTCGTGCGGTGTCGGCTGGTCGACCGCGCTGATCTTCGCCGCCATCAGCCGTGCCGTCGACAGCGGTCGGGCTTGAGAGACCCGCGGACCCGGAGGGTGCTGCCGACACCGCCAATGTGGTAGATCCCTCCCCGAACCGACCTACCCGATCACCGTCGAATTACGGGTTCACCAAAGGCTATCCTTGCCAGGCCGCGAACCAGCTAAAACCCGCCATCCACTTTCCCGCGCGCTTAACGAGTCGCGACGGCTCAAAGTGCCGTCGTGCTGGAGCCGCTCAAAGTCCGCAATTCGGGTAATCTGGGTATGGACAATACGGGTACGAGTATGCCGGGTACGGATAGGCCGTACTGGCAACGGCACCGCCGACGATGGCACCCGCCGCGACGCCAGCGGCGACGCCGCCCCAACCTCCCCCGTAATAACCTCCCCCGTAATAACCGCCTCCGCTGACGTTGACGTTGCGGTTGACGTTGACGTTGCCGTAGTTGCCACGGTTGACGTTGACGTTGCCGTAGTTGCCACGGTTCACGTTGGCGCCGCTGAAATTGCCGCGGTTCACGTTGGCGCCGCTGAAGTTGCCTCGGCCGGCACCGGCCCAGGAACCGCCGCCGCCGCCGCGATAACCGCCGCCACCGCCGCGATAACCGGCGCCGCCGCGATAACCGCCGCCACCGGCGCGAGCACCGCCGCCGCCTCGTCCCCCCCTCTGGCACACGAAGCCCAGCGGCACGCCTGTCCCCACCGGGGTGCTGGCGGTGATATTGCGACCCATGCTGCCGGCCCGGGCAGCCGAAGCGGCGGGTGCGTCGGTCGCCACCAATCCGATCAAGACGATCGGCGCCATGTAAAGCAGACACTTCGTCATCGCGGTGGCCTCACTCGCTGTGTTAGCTCCGAATTCCTGTCCAGCTCGCGGCTCCCTTGGGCCAGGGGTCGGGCTACGTCGAAATCTGGCCGGAGCCTTACCGAGAATATATAGCCGCAGACCGGAACAACGGGAGACTATCGAGCGTGACCTGCCTACGCATATATGTCAATTAGAGCGGCTGGGTTATGGTATTTCTGTATCCCAACGGTTGAAACGGCCTCCGATGCCGCAGCCACGGAAATGCCTGCGGAGGTAGTTTTTCCTTGCCACCGGAGCAACGCGATGAATGGGAAGAATGCCCTTGTACTGCTATCGGGTGTGCTGTCGGGCTCGCTTTGCGCCTGCGTGCAGCCGCCGGAGGCCGCCGCCCCCGCTGCACCGCCGCCGCCCCCGGTAGCGGCGCCGGCACCTGCCCCAGCCCCGGTAGCCGAGCCGACGCCCGGCGACCGTTGGGTCAATATCCGGGGGGCGACGTGCGAAAGGCTGGTGGAGTTATCACCAGACGATCGGGCGGCGGCATCGCTGTTCTATACCGGCTATCAGGCAGCGCGCTTCGGTAGCAGTGCCATCAATGTGGCCGCGATCCCCAACGCCGAGGAATGGGCGTACAACTACTGCGTAGAGCATCCTGGCCGACCGG
>Ga0306922_10004664_pt1 | contig 12993 bp, 17 predicted proteins | sample sta12Cox44000082_FD_203758 | JGI IMG/M metagenome (GOLD analysis project Ga0306922, IMG submission 203758) | Lab enrichment of tropical soil microbial communities from Luquillo Experimental Forest, Puerto Rico - statoxic.12C.oxic.44.000.082 (v2)... | ecosystem: Environmental > Terrestrial >... | reverse complement strand
GGGGCTCGGATTGCAGGCGACCGGCCACCAACACGACCAGGGATAACGCCATGACGCTTCAACTCAGTCGCAGACAGGGTGCCAAGTTGTTGGCTCGGGGCGCGGTCGCGCTTGCCGCCCCGTTCTCTTACTTCTCGATCCTAGGCACCGAGGAAGTTCTAGCTGAAGAATTTGCTGCGGATCGGAAGACGATTGAACAGTGGATGGACCAATGGATGATCGTGACAAAGCAGGTCTCGGGGTCTCTGCATGTACAGCGATTTGCCGATCCCATTTACATATTGACTAAGCCGATCACCTGGAAACCCAATCCGGGCCAAGAACGGCTCGCAGCAGTTACCGTCCCCGTCGGATTCGTAACTGATTTTGCAAGTATTCCAAGACTCTTTTGGTCTAAGACCGGACGGTAATTACACCTTCCCGGCAATTGTGCATGACTATTTGTATTGGACACAATCGACATCGCGAGAGGACGCTGACGATATTTTGAAATTCGGTATGCAGGATATGAATATTGGCACAGCAACAGTGACAGCTATCTATTCGGCTGTTCTTCTCTTCGGAGAGATTGCATGGAACAGCAACGCTAAATAAAAGGTTGCAGGGGAAAAACGAATTCTCCGGCGTTTTCCCGATTTGCCAACCACAACATGGGACGAGTGGAAGCAAGATAAGGAAAACTTCCGATAGCTAAATGGGTGGGCATTGGGGGTATGGGATGAAGCCGAATCTTCTTCGCGCTTTCGTCTTTTTCGTCTTACTCGGTTCCGTGCATGTCGCGATCGCCGAATCGCGTCACGCGCTGCTGATTGGCAATAAGAACTATGCACCGCAAGTAGGTGCCCTAAAGAACCCTCATAAGGATATCGAGCTAATCGGGGCGGCGTTGGCGCGGGATGGCTTCAGCGTGGTTACGAAGAAGGATTTGACGCAAGTAGAGACCAATCGAGCGATCAGTGAATATGTCGATCGTCTCAGTGATGCTGGCCCGGGTGCCGTTGGCTTTTTTATTATTCTGGCCATGGTGTCTCCCGGCCGCGGGACAAAATAAACTATCTCATCCCGATAGATGTCCGCAATTTGCAGGACGACGCTATATGGTGGAAAGCTATCTCACTGGAGACGATCTTGAACGAATTTGAACGAGGTGCCCCCGACGCCCTGCATTTGTTGTATTTGACGCGTGCCGGAATGAATTACGCCTGCCGACGAAATCTCCACTTAAAGGGGTTTGAGCCGGTCGCCGACACGAATGGAATGTTCATTGCCTACGACCAGCCCTAACACCTCCTCGTTGGATATTGGGGACGACAGTGGTCCGTACGCGCAGGCGTTGGCTTCAGAGTTCAATCGCACGGGACAAGACCACTTGACGCTGTTTCAGAACGTGAAGGAGCGCGTCTTCAGCGCCACCAGCGCCACCGGCAACCCACAGCGGCCGTGGGAGAACAATGGTCTTCTCAAGAGATTCTATTTCGCAGGTCCGCCTGCAGCGAGTGATCTTGCCCAGGAACCTCCGCCGGAGCAGGTTGTTGCGAAGGAGATGGTGTTGGTACCGGCCGGACCATTTGAGATGGGAAGCACAGAAGAAGAGGTAGAAGCGGCTTATCAGTTGGCGAAGCAATATTCTCCAGAGGTAAACAAGGTCTGGTATGAGCCTGAGCAGCCTCGACACTGGGTATGGGTGGATGCTTTTTATATGGATAAGCATAAAGTCACTCTGGAGGAGTATCAAATATTCATGCGGGAGCGGGAAAAACCCTATCAGGAGCTCCCTGATTGGACCTCAAAGTACGCGAATATACCTAAACATCCTGTCGTCGGGGTGAGTTGGGAAGATGCAGTTGGCTATTGTCGATGGGCAGGCAAACAATTGCCTACCGAGGCCCAGTGGGAGAAGGCAGCACGCGGCACTGATGGTCGATGGTATCCCTGGGGGAGTGAGCCCGCGGATGGTAAGCGAGCCAATTACTGTGACACGAAGTGTGAGTTTTCCTGGAAAGATAAAAATCAGGACGATGGCTATCGCTATCTTTCTCCGGTCGGTGCTTATGAGTTAGGAAAAAGCTTTTACGGGATTTATGACCTGGCCGGTAATGTGTGGGAATGGGTACAAGACTGGTACGATGTAGAATATTACAGTAAGAGTCCTGAGCGTAATCCGGTCAACGACAAGGAGGCACAATACCGCGTTGTGCGAGGGGGAAGTTGGGACTCTGACCCATCCTTTCTCCGCGCCTCTTATCGTAGCTGGCGGGAACCTAACGATCGTCTCGGCTTCGTGGGGTTTCGTTGCGTCTCACCGGCTGCCCCAGAGCATTGAGTAGTCGCCCGGGAACACGATGACCGAAACTGGGGAGCTAGAAATAACAATAGGCCGGACGGGCGGTTGACCATGGGTGCCTCTGAAGTAGCATCTTAGAGGGAGGTCCGGTATGAGGGCGCGCTATGTCGATGTTATCTTGTGTGTGGTGGTCGCCGTGTTTTCTACTACCCAGGCGTTCGCGACGAAGAACATCCTGTTTATATTCGATGCCTCAGGCTCTATGTCGGCCCAAATGCCGGAGGGAACGAAGATAGACATCGCACGGCGGGTCTTGAGCGAACGGGTGCAGAACCTCCCCGACAGCGGTATCGATGCGGGGCTGGTAGTCTACGGCCATAGACGGAAAGGGGATTGTGGAGATATCGAACAGCTGATGAAGCTCAAGCCTCTCAATAAGAAGGCGTTGATCGAAAGCGTCCAGTCCATCCACCCTAAGGGGAAGACTCCTATAGCCGCCTCTATACGTCTGGCTGTGGACCAGCTAAAAGAGCTGGAGGATGAGACGACGATTATCCTGATCAGTGATGGACAGGAGACCTGCGAAGCGGACCCCTGTGCGGTGGTTCAGCAGCTCAAAGAGGCAGGTATTAAGTTTGTTCTTCATGTGATCGGCTTTGGATGTCAACAAGGAAGAGCGGCGTCAGTTGGAGTGCTTGGCGAAGGCGGGGGGTGGAGAATACGTTCCGGCTCCCACGGCGGGAAAACTAGACGAAGCTTTGAGAGCATTAACAACGCCGATTGTCACAGCGATGGTGAAGGTGCAGGAAAACGTCGAAATCATCCTCGATACCTCAGTGGCTATGCAGAAGCCCTTCGAGGGAGGGACAAAACTTGAAGCGGCTGTCAAGGCGCTTAATAAAGTTCTGAGCTTTCAAGTGGCCGATCGCGACAATTTGGCCTTCGTCGGTTTGGCGGGCCTTGTAAAGGTGACAATACTGAACTTCTCGTCAATTTTGGGCAAAACAATGTCAAGCAAATCCGCGATCACTTGCCAAGTGTGAGCAAGGGAGACACGACTACGACGGCTAATGCAATCGTAAGAGCTGTGAGTGATTTTGATGACCTTCAGCGCTTTGCAGATGTCAATAGAAGGGTCCTGATCATCACTGGCGGCCGGGATATGTGCGACCCTCAGGCAGCCGATGTCATTCGTCAATCACTGCTGAAGAAGAAGATTCGGCCAACTTTCTGGTTTATAGACATGGATGTACCTCCTGATCAAGAAAGACAGCTCATCGAGATTGGAAGGGCAACTGACGGAAAGCTGTTCCATGTAAAAAATCAGAATGAATTGGAAAGTATACTGGAGAGATTGTTTGAAGTCGAACCTGTCATTGCTGATATTAATACGATGGTAGATATTCTTAATTCGATCACAAAACGTTTCAATTCATCAAATAGATTTCTTGAGCAGAAGAGATACACAGAAGCAGGAAAACGAAATACATGAAGCTCATGCCAAGTTCACAGAAACAGAACTTCCATTTCAAGATCTTGAGAAAAGGCTCTCCAGAGAAGATTTTAGAAGAGCTTATGATCTTGTCAAAACGAATAGAGAATTACAAAGCCAACTTTTAACGATGGCAGAAAACCGAATTCCATTGGCACTAAATAATGATACAAATGCTTACAATGATTCTATTAATTTATCTAATAAAACCGTAGACACATATAATAAAAATGTTAATAATTGACGAAATATTGTGACAATTATAAGCAGGGCAAGGCAACCGAATCAGCCGCCATGCGGCACCCACGTTTTCCCAATTAAAAAGTTTAAAAGTGGTTCAGAAACGAGCGGCCAATCACGGGATCGGAGCTCGTTGGCATCCATATGAGCCAAGCGCCCGGCCCGCTGAATCCTGAATCCTCACTACCGTAGGCTGGTCAAACAACTGGTCTATAGCGCAATCGAGGATTGATTCCGCCGGCGCGACATCGGCAAAAGCCATAATCGTCACGAGTGCTTCTTGGCGAATCGTCTGTGTCCCGCGAACGGCCGGTATCGGTTAGGGTTTCGGATGGCGGCCGGGCGCGAGCGGTCGACCCGGTAAAGGTGGCCGGCGTCCGAAAGCCTCCGAAGAACGAACGCGCGGGAAAGCAGTGAGCGCTTGGCCGTCTATGGAGATTTGGCGGGGCAGCGGCTTTGGCGGGGGATGGTTTTCCGAAGATCGCTGAGAGTTGAAAGCCGCTGATGATTGCGGATTGGGCGTTGCTTCGTTGCTTCCGTACTCGACGGTCTGATTGAGGGCTGGTCCGTGATCTGCTGCCAGCGCTTGCAGGCGCCGGGATGAGACGAACTGGATCCATCCACTTTATGAACTGCCTTTCACCGGTGGCTTTCCCGATAATTTCGGGCAACCTCCCGAGGCCTTTGCAGAGGGGGAAATCGGCAAGCTGCAATCGATCGTCCCCGGCTCTGGACCAAGAGGCGTCCAGAACCAGCCGCAAGCGGTGGGTGACAACCCCGACCTCCCGCGTGATCCCGACAAGTTTGACGCCGACGTTGATGCGCAGCGCGAATTCCGCCAGCGCGGCGTGCCCAGCGGCCTTGCGAACGAGATCTACCTCGATGTCTATGTAAGGCGGGCATCGTTTGAACCGCAGGTCCGCAATCTTCAGCGCCGGCTGTTCGATGCCTATGCCGCTGAAGTTGCACGCGTCGATCAGAATGGCGACGGTATCATCTCGGCCGCGGAAGGCGACATTGACACGCCGTCGGATGGCTTCCCGAACAATGAACGCTTATTCCTGCCGCCGACCGTGTTCAATCGTTTCGCCGTAACCCGGGAGATCAATGACGGGCTATTGGCGCCGCGCTTCGCGCCGAGCCAACGTGCGTGGGTTCTGACGGGCGTTCGCGTGCCGATCAGCCCTACAGTGGATGCCTCGACTGGGCGCGACGCTGACGATCGCTGACGGCTGGAGCGGTAGCGGCGGCCTGTTGGTCCGCCTCTACGCGCTCGTTCGCGGACATCGACCTACCGGCGGTTCGGGCGCTCTCGGCCTCGATAACTTCGCTGACGGAGCGCCGAACGGGGAAATTCGAGCCATGCTGCTTCCACCTCTCCCAAATAGGCATGGCAGATCAGCTCGGTTGCGATGGTGGGAAGCGACTGACAGCTTCCCACCCGACCCCACCGATCTTCGGGCCGAAGACGGACGGCAGGTATGGGGCACTTTAACCCGTTCCCGCCGCTGAGGCTGAACGGCCGGTGTCCGTTCAGTTAGCCGACCTCCGTCGGAGCGAGCGGGAACGGGAAGGATGCGCCGAATAGCCGACATTCACCGGGCCTACCCATACCGCCGCAGTCAAGCGCAGAACAAACGGCTTCGGCGACCGGCGCCGCGACGCCGACGGTGTGATACGTACGGGTAAATTCCGGGCCGCGCGCCCACTGCTCAAGAATAAGCGCTCGCGGCGATCCGCCCCTTGCGCCGCGGGTCGCGGCTGAAGTCGACTAGTGCTGTTCTCGTTGCAATGGCTCGACGTTCTCCGGCTCCGGGTGAAGCGCCGTCTGAACCGCTGCGACCAGCGTTTCCCGTTCGTCGGCGCTGAACCAGCATGTCGAGGACCTCGCCCTCGTGGTCGACGGCACGCCACGATACATCCGCTCGCCGGCGATCCGCACTACTATCTCGTCGAGATGCCAGCGATTGCTTGGCCGCGGACGGCACCGGCGTAGCCGTCGCGCGATCGCCGGTCCGAATTTCAGCACCCAACACCGGATGGTTTCATAGGAGATGTCGAGCCTTCGCTCGGCGAGGAGCTCCTCGACATCGCGATAACTCAGGGTGAAGCGCAGGTAGAGCCAGACGGCATGCTGGATGATCACCGGCGGAAAGCGGTGTTGGCGGTAGGAGATTTCGGCCATCGCGCCAGCCTTCCCTCGGCCTCGCTTCCGGACTATCCGGTTAAACTGACAAAGCCTCGACGTCAAAAATCCGTCCGGATATAGCAATGTTTTGGATCTCGGGTCTCTTTCGGTAGGATCATTTTGGATTATTGGAGGATACCAGCGCTGTGCGGATGGCGGTGGAGTTGGGGACCAAGGGAAACCAGTAAACGCGATGTTGCAGGAACAAGGGAAACCGCGGAGGTCGGAGCCGTTCGCGCGGCTCCACGGCGAGCGGGAGGTATCTAAGCGATCAACTCATTGAACTGGAAGTCGCCAAACGGCGGTGGCCGAGCCCTTGGGGTGCGTCGTGGGCGATCTTACCGGACCGTCCTTGGCCCACGGAGATTTGCCCTTCAGGTCATCGGCGCTGTTGTAGATGGCCACGACACATCAGCGCCGACCACGGGCTCGCACCCGGGCTAACCGAGCGGAATATGATACAGGGGAAATGGGCCGAAAAAACAGAATTTATGCGGGCTTCTCTAAGGTCGGGGTCTCATAATATTGGAGCTAGAGCTGGAGGTCGGAGATGAACCAGTCCGAACTGATCGATAAAGTCGCTCAGGCAACTGCGCTAAGCCAAGCGGCAGCAGGTCAGGCGGTCAAGGCCGTGGTAAACGCCATTCTCGATTCCCTCGTGGCTGGAGAGGCGGTCCGTGTCTCCGGCCTCGGCACTTTCGATGTGGCGGCACGGCCCGCTCGCGAGGGGCGAAATCCACAAAGCGGAGAGACCATCAAAATCGCAGCCAGCAAAGCGGTGCGGTTCCACGCAGGCAAGGCCGTCAAAGATGCGCTCAATCCGCCGAAAGCAGCCCCCCGCAAGAAGTCTGCACCACGAAAGAGACCCACGGCGCGAAAGTAAACCACCGTCTCGATGTGCGGGAGGAATGTTCGCCGCCGTTCTGCTGAGCAGAACACTCCTGGTGAATCGCGGTTCTGCATTGGGGGCAAGCGCAAGAGATCGCGCTCTTTGGCGAAATGGTCGCGCTCGACGATCGCGGCGCAGGTATCGACGAGGACGTCATTGCCGGAGCGAGCCTGGCTCGGCGCACGGTAAACCTGCCGAGCGGTCGTATTGGCGTCGACATTGGCAAGGAAGTGTTTCACGTCGTCGGGTTCGGCGCCGACGGAAAGATTGCCTTTCGGAAGAAAATCAAGCGATTTTAGGTCTCAAAGACGCGTTCGAGAAGCTCCCACCGTGCGTCGTTGGACTGCCTCGGCGCGTCAGCATCGTTGTAATTGTTCTTCTGCCCCTTCACGAAGGGTTTGGGGTAGATCGCCGGTATGGTGCATGGAAGCCTGCCTGAGCGCGCGTTTTGTCAGCAGGACGTTGCGGGCTCTTGGGCACGAGCCCCGGACAACGCGACAGTAGCAAGAAAACAACTAACTCTCGTCATCGCGTTGCTTCCGTGAGCCAGTAGCTTTTAGAAGAAGTTGCTAAGCCCCGCTGGATCGCGGCTGCGCTTGCGCCAGCGGCCGTTTGCCATTCCGGGTCGCTATGTCTAATGGCTCTGAATGTTTATTGGGAACGCAACTCTGGTTTCCAAACATATTGAAGAGATCACTCGCCGTAGATCCAAAAATATTTGCCTTACTTTTAAGCCCGTATGAGCCGGTGTAAAAATCTAAACGGTTTGCACCTTTAATCGCACTTCCCGTGTCTTCGCAGACCACGTATTTGGGATGTTTCATCTTATTTTTCCTTGATGGAGGCATGGCAATTTCAATTTTATCCAGCATTGCAACTTCAAAGATCGTACCAAAAGGATAGATATTGGTATCACATGCAACAGAGATGAACGGGATCAAGCATTTATGAGAAGTCCCCGAAATCGGACTGGCATCACCAAATACTAGGGGAATTTGAGGAGTGGACTTCGCCCGTGTGCTCGATCATCTTACCTGCTCTTGTAACCCCAGTCCCTTCAACGTTAACGGCCCCGTTGCTCGGAACGGGCCGGCAACAACCTTGAGGTTTGTTGGTATCACGTGGCGCACCGCAGATGAGTGCGGACAACCCATTCACCAATATGTGTTTAGTTGAAAACCCCTTATCCGCACAATGTAAGACATTTTGTACTTTGACCAACTTTCGTGGTTCGTTTCTGATGGAAGATAAAAAGTGGTTCCAGTGATCTGTCCCGTAGGACACAGACCCGCCGAAAACCCAGTGGCTTTGTCGCACCTGGGCTGACCCGATGTTTGGATTGTTTGCCCCGGCTCTAAAGCATTGGTCTGGCCAGCCGGACAATAGTATGTTTCCACTAATACCAACTGAGCTAGTTGTGCCATTTCTAGGAGATAATAATTGTCAATACCTTCATAGAGCACCTCGACATTTATTGTGAGAAAAATAAAGAATGGGTAGGCGTCCACTGTTCAATGTCGCCCGCCCACGCCGAGCAGCATTCCCGCGAAACAGGAAGAGGCAAATAGGTTTCATCGCTTTCGCATGGGGAAGGGGGTTATGATGCCAGCGGGTGGGAAAGCTTCGGGATGTGAGCTCTGTTGGCTATTGAAAGGCTGCGCCGGCGCGCCGATCGACAGATAACGGGCGGCCTAGGCAACATCGCCCGCGCGTTTGCGCATCGCAACTACCTCGTTTACGTCAGCGGCAACAGCATCTCGCTGATCGGCTGGTGGCTTGAGCGGGTCGCGGTTGGTTGGCTGACCTGGACCTTGACCCATTCCGGTGCCTGGCTTGGGTTGATTTCGCTCGCCGATTTTCTGCCGGCCTTGTTTCTCGCACCTTTTGCCGGCGTGCTGGCCGACCGCCGCGATCGGGTCTGGACAATCCGCCTCACTCAGTGGATGGGCTGCGCGCAGGCAAGCCTGTTGGCGATTTTGGTCGTCAATGACGCGATGACGATCGAGATCCTGTTCGCGCTGGTACTGATGCTCGGGATCGCTAGCGGGGTGGCGCAACCCTCGCGCCTGGCTTTGATCCCGACCCTGGTCGACCGCGAGTCGCTGGCCTCAGCGCTGGCTATCAATTCGGTCATCTTCAACCTCGCGCGGTTCATCGGTCCGGCGCTGGCGGGCATAGTGATCACGGAAATCGGGATTGCCGTTGCTTTCGCTGCGAACGCGGTCAGCTATATCGCCTTTCAGATCTCGCTGCTGAACCTGCGCGGGCTGCCGCCTCAGCCAGCAGTCGGCCGCCAGAACGTGTTGCGCGCGTCGGCCGAGGCGTTCTCCTATGCCTGCCGGCATTCCGGAATTGGGCCCATGCTGCTGCTCTTTGCCGTAACGACGATCGGCACACGCGGCTTTATCGAGCTGTTTCCTGGCTTTGCCGACCGGGTCTTCGGCCGCGGGCCGCAGGGCTTGGCGATGCTGACCTCGACGGTCGGGCTCGGCGCGATCTGTGGCGCCAGTTGGATGGTGCTGCGCTCGGCGATCACCGGGCTTGCCAATGTCGTGCTGGTCTGCACTCTGATCATGTCTTTGGCGATCCTCGCCTTCACGGCGACTGACGCGTTTTACCTCGCCCTGCCCTGCGTGTTTGTCGCCGGCGCGATGATGACGATCACGGGCACTGGCGCCCAGACGCTGATCCAAGCGGCGGTCGATGACCGCATGAGTGGCCGGGTCATGGCGCTTTACGGCATGATCTTCCGCGCCGGCCCGGCGGTCGGCGCGGTGCTGATGGGGACCCTGAGCGAATATCTCGGGTTACGCCTCGCGCTAGCGCTCGGCGCGGTCGTATCGGGTGGCTTCTGGCTAGCGACGCGGTTCCGGCACAAAAGCATGGCGGCCGGACTGGAACGCTCGCCCATGGGCGCGACCGAAGCCGTCCTTGCCGGCCCGCCTAAACATTAAGCTCTGAGGCGGACTTTTCCGGCGCTTTAATACGCTATTTCGCGTTGTCTAAGGCATTCAGAGCCGCGATCCTGGCCGCGAAACTGTTGAAGGCTTGCGAGTGCCAGCTGAACCTACGCCGGAGGCCGACGCGATCCCAGTGATCAGCTATCAAGCGTCGGAGCTATAACGTGTTCGACGAGCAGACCAAGGACGCGGAGGGATGACCGCGCCGCGCGGAAGTTGCCTGTGCGATGGGGTGCGCTTCGAGATTGACGGGCCCCTGATGCGATCCTCGCATTGCCATCACCGGCAGTGCCGGAAGGCACATGGCGCGGCATTCCGCACGCGGGCGCGGGTCGCCGCAGCCGATGTTCGATTTCTCGTCGGCGACGAGCTTGTCTCGTTTTACGAGTCGACACAGGGCACGCATCGCGGATTCTGTAAAGGAGCGCGGCGCACCGATGTTGGTGAAATTCGACGAACGCTCGCGCAGCGCTCAGACCGCCCCTGGCGCCATGGCGCTCTATGGCGTCGCGCCTGGCGACGCTTGACGATGATCCCGGCGTCCGCCCCGACGCGCATGCGCTTATCTTCGACAAGGCGCCGTGGTTCGTGGTCACCGACGATCTGCCCCAATACCCGGCGCGTATTCCCGGCCAGAACCTCCCCACAATTAATCTGAGGAGCGATGTCGGTTCCTTTCGACTGGCGGTTCGCGGCCATGTCGAGAAGAGCCTGTCGCTCTTCCTTGTACTCATTGAGTGAGCTCGCTTTCAGCCTGAAAGCGGCCGTCCTCCCGCTCTCGCGGCGAACCGACCGGCCGTGCGGGAGGCGGAGCCCAGTCCGCTCGGTTCGCCTCACGATCATGTTCGGTGTTAGTCCTTCGAAAACGCCACGACCCCGCACCATATACCGGGCGGAGGGAACCATGCGCTCGATCGCGACCCTCGCGGTGGTCTTGGCGTGCACAGCTTGCCAGCCCCAGCCCGATTCGATGCAGGTCGCGGCGGTGCCAGGCGAAGCGCAGTTGGCGCAAAACGAACCGCAGCTCAACTGCCGCGACCTCACCGCGCCGATAACGGTGGGAGGAAGGCCGGAGCAAGCAAATACCCGGGCGTGTCAACAGCCGGACGGTAGCTGGCATGTCGTGCAGAACACGCCCGGCTTGCCGACCCAGGCGTATGTCGTTCCGCCGCCCGCCGAGGCCGCGGCGGACGCGACCAACCTCGCGCAACCGTCGGCCGACCAGCCGCCCTGCACCAGCTACACCGTCCCAGTAACGGTAGGCGGACAGCAGCAGCAGGCCGTCGTCGAGTCCTGCAAGCAGCCCGATGGGAGCTGGCGGATCACCCAGACTACGCCGGGATTGCCGCCGCAGGTCTACGTGTTTCCCCCGCCGGCCGAATATCCCTATGGCTCTCCTTATCCTGACTATTACGCCTATCCTTTCTATTATCCTTATTGGGCCGCCGAGCCTTGGTTTTTCGGGCTCGGGCCCACTATCGTGGTGGCGCGAAGATTTCCGCGTTTCCACCATGGCTTCGCCCACAGCTTTCATGGTGGCTTCGGCCACGGTTTTGACGGCGCCTTCGGCCACGGTTTTCATGGTGGCTTCGGCCACGGTTTTGACGGCGGCTTCGACCACGGTTTTCATGGTGGCTTCGGCCATGGTTTTCATGGTGGCTTCGGCCGCGGTTTTCATGGTGGCTTCGGCCGCGGTTTTCACGGCGGCTTCGGCGGTGGGTTCGCCGGTGGACGCGGGGGCAGCACAGGCGGTGGGCATCGCTAGAAGAGCCTGCGGCGTTGCCTGTTCTCAGGGCCGGGCTCTAATGGTATCTCGCTGCGGACCACATCGTCGCGTTGGCGGAGCGAACACCTGCCAGGGCTCGGGGTGCAGCCGACGCGGCTCCCCGGGGACGATAAACGCCCGCCGGCGCTGGGCGATAATCCCCGGCCCCTTATTTGGGTCGCGGTCGGTGACGCCAGCATCCTAGTGTAGCGGATTTAACGCTTGATTCCCGGCAGCAAGCTGTTTGAGTGCGTTCCGCGCACGGGTGACTTTTGCGAGGATTTCTTCCGCGGATTTGGTCCAGACAAAGGGCTTGGGGTCGGCATTGTGATGGTCGAGGTATTCGTGGATGGCCGCTTCGAGCTCTGGAACGGAGGTGAAGACGCCGCGTCGGATGCGTTCCTGGGTGATCAAGCCGAAGAAGCGCTCGACCTGATTGAGCCACGAGGACGAGGTGGAGATCACGTTTCTTCGGCGTCTGCCGGTCGATGGTCCGCAAGAAACGCAGAAACTCCTGATGGCGGTGGCGCTTCATGCATTGCCCGATCACCGCACCGGTGGCGACATCGAGCGCGGCAAAGAGGGAAGTGGTGCCATGGCGCTTGTAGTCGTGCGTCATGGTGCCCGCTCGGCCCTTTTTCATCGGCAGCCCTGGTTGGGTACGGTCGAGCGCCTGGACCTGGCTCTTCTCGTCGACGCTCAGCACTAAGGCTCTGTCCGGCGGGCAGAGTAAAGGCCGCCGACATCCTGCACCTTCTCGACGAACCGCTTGTCATTCGACAACTTGAAGCCGCGCGTGAGATGGGGCTTCACCCCGTGCGCATGCCAAATCCGCTGTACACTGGTGTGGCTGAGGCCGACGGCCTGGGCCATCGTCCGAGTGCTCCAATGCGTGGCTGCCTGAGGCTTCTCGCGCAACGTCTTGTCCACTACCGGCAATCACCTCCGGCGTGCGGCCTTCCTTGCTCGGCCCGCTGCGGGCGGCCTGGTCGTGGCTTAAGCAGACGACCGTGTGCCACGAACGCACTGACGAAAGGAGGTGCGATGTTGTGCAGGAGATGAGGGTAGGTCCCTCGGAGCCGGCTGTCAGGAGCAGGCTCCAAACCACCGCAAGCTGCGACGGTCAAGAGCCGTGGTGGTGTTGTGTCAAGAAGGTGCGAGAGCGCCATGCTGTA
>Ga0306922_10004660_pt1 | contig 12998 bp, 9 predicted proteins | sample sta12Cox44000082_FD_203758 | JGI IMG/M metagenome (GOLD analysis project Ga0306922, IMG submission 203758) | Lab enrichment of tropical soil microbial communities from Luquillo Experimental Forest, Puerto Rico - statoxic.12C.oxic.44.000.082 (v2)... | ecosystem: Environmental > Terrestrial > Soil... | reverse complement strand
TACTTTGGCCGCACCGGGCGCGCCGCCGGTGAGCGTGCTCGGAGCACTGGGCGGCGCGGCACCTGGCGCAACGTCGGCCACTCCGCCGGTGAACGTCCTGGCTAACCCTGCCCTGGCACTGGCGGCGGCCCAGAGCGCTCAGACTCAGCCGAACGAGGCCGCCACGCAGAGCCAGGTGGCCGCGGCCACGGCGGCCGCCATGGCCGCGCCCTCAGCGCAGAGTGTGACCGCGGGAGGGTATGCGCCGCTGGAGAACTGCGCGGGCGTGCCAAACTGCGATACCTCGCAGCCGAGGCTACTGGAGCTGACGGTCGAGGAGAAACTAAGGCAGCGGGCACTGATCAACCTGATCCGCTCGAAGAATCCCTATCAGCTTTCGCGGGACGGCGTGCTGGCGCTGCCGGGATTTGCGCCCATTCCACTCGCCGGACTCACCGAGCAGCTTGCCACGTTGCGCCTCGGAGTCGAGCCCGCGCTGCGGGATCTTTACATACGGGTGACCAAACTCCCCTTGATGAAGAGCGGTACGACTGCGCTCAAGCCCTTCGGCTACGACCTGTTCGACCATCCGATCTCGACGTTCGCCCCGGCGACCAACGTGCCGGTCCCTGCCGGATACGTCGTCGGTCCCGGCGACGAGCTCAACATGCAGTGGTACGGGTCGAAGAACTTGAACTTCAAGCTCATCGTCGGGCGCGATGGTCACGTGAACGTTCCGGGACTCGGCCCGATCAGCGTCGGCGGCCAGACCTTCGCGAGCGCCAAGGCGCAACTCGAATCGACCATCGAAAAGCAGATGGTCGGTGTGCGTGCGAGTGTCACAATGGGCGACACGCGTTCTGTCCGCGTGTTCGTGCTCGGAGCGGCGAAAACACCCGGGTCCTACACCATCAGTGGGTTGGGGACCATCACCTCCGCGCTGTTTGCTGCCGGCGGCGTGCAACAGATCGGATCGCTGCGCAACATCCAGCTGAAGCGACGCGGCGAGCTCGTGCGGCGGCTGGATCTGTACGACATGCTGATCCGTGGCGATACCACCGATGACGCGCGGCTGTTGCCGGACGATGTGGTCTTCATCCCGCCGGTCGGACCGACCGTTACGGTCGATGGGGAAGTTCATCGACCCGCCATCTACGAGATTCGCCAGGAGAGATCGGTCGCGGATGTGATTCAGCTTGCCGGTGGACTGACACCGGAGGCGGATACGGAGAAAGTGGCACTGACGCGCATCGATGAGAGCCTGCATCGCGTGGTGCTGCAGGTCGATCTGGCCGCGGATGCCGGGCGCACCACGAGCGTGCGCAACGGCGACAGCCTGCGAGTCTCGCGCCTGCGTCCCACGCTGGACGCGGGAATAGTGGTGCAGGGTTACCTTTATACGCCGGGTGCGTTCGCCTATCGCCCTGGGATGCGCCTCACCGACATCATCCGCTCGGTCGATGACCTGAAGCCCAATGCCGACCTGCACTACATTCTGATCCGCCGCGAGCTGCCGCCGGATCGGCGCGTCAGCGTGCTTTCGGCGGACCTGGACGCGGCCTTGCGCGAGCCAGGGTCGGCCGCAGACGTGCCGCTCATGGCACGTGATCGCATCACCGTGTTCGACCTGCAGTCGAGCCGCGACCGGGTCATCCAGCCGCTGATAGAAGACCTCAAGGAGCAGTCCAACATCAGCCGGCCCGAAGAGATCGTGCGGATCGACGGGCGTGCCAACGTGCCCGGCGAGTATCCTTTGGAGACCGGCATGACGGTGCGCGACCTGATCAGAGCCGGGGGCGGCTTGAGCGATGCGGCGTATGGTGGCACCGCGGAGCTTACGCGCTACCGGGTGGTGGAGGGCGAGTCCCGGCAATACGATCTGATCAAGGTAGACCTGCGCGCGGTTCTGCGCGCCGATCCCGCCGCCAACCTCCGGCTCGAGCCCTTCGATACGCTCAGCATCAAGGAGGTTCAGTCCTGGACCGATCAGGAGACGATCGTCATACGCGGGCAGGTCAAGTTTCCGGGCGAATACTCCGTCAAGCCCGGGGAGACCCTGAAGTCCGTGTTGCTGCGAGCAGGCGGATTGACACAATATGCCTTCCCCGAAGGCAGTGTGTTCACCCGGCGCGAGCTGCGCGAGCGGGAGCAGAAAGAGCTGGACGAGCTGGCCACCCGCATGCAGAACGACATCGCCTTTGTCGCTCTCTCGGGCAGTGTTGCCAACCAGGCTGGGGCGGCTTCGGCCCTGACGGTCGGGCAGTCGCTGCTTTCGCAGCTGCGGCAGGCCAAGGCCGTCGGCCGCCTGGTGATCAACCTGCCGCGGCTGATGCAGTCGCCCATCGGCTCACAGTACGACGTCGTGCTGCGTCACGGGGATGACCTCATCGTGCCGAAGCTGCGGCAGGAGGTCACGGTGATCGGCGAGGTGCAGACGGTGTCCTCGCACCTGTGGCGCTCGGGACTGACACGTGACGACTACATCGCCATGAGTGGTGGCGAGACCCGCCGCGCCGACCACGGCCGCACGTATGTGGTGCGCGCGGATGGCAGCGTCGTGCCCAACGCCGGTTCCCGCTGGTTCCGTACCTCGGCAGAGCCGATCAAGCCCGGCGATACCGTGGTTGTACCGCTGAACCCCGAACACATTCCGGCGCTGCCTTTCTGGGCGGCGGTTACCCAGATCCTCTACAATGTCGCGGTCGCGTTCCTGGCGGTACATTCGGCGATCTGAGCTTGAACACGAGCCGATCGCTGCGACAACCCGACCAGCATCAGATGGCTGGATAAGCTCGTAAGCGCGAACGGGTTACCCCAACAGGACAGCGTGCTCGCGCCGCTGCCGCATTCGAAAATCGCCATGACCAAACGTGCACTGATAACGGGAATCACCGGCCAGGACGGTGCCTACCTTGCCGAGTTCCTGCTCGACAAGGGCTACGACGTGCACGGCATCAAGCGCCGCTCGTCATCGTTCAACACCGACCGCATCGACCACCTGTACCAGGATCCCCACGAGCCGGATGCGCGCCTGCATCTGCATTATGGGGATCTGACGGACGCTACCAATGTAGTGCGGGTGATTCACGCCGTGCAGCCGGACGAGATCTACAATCTCGCGGCCCAGAGTCACGTGGCGGTCTCCTTCGAGACGCCCGAATACACCGCGAACGCCGATGCACTCGGTGCTCTGCGGATTCTCGAAGCGATACGCATCCTGGGTCTCGAACAGCGGACGCGTTTCTATCAGGCCTCGAGCTCGGAAATGTTCGGCAAGGCGCAGGAGACGCCACAGCGCGAGACGACACCCTTCTATCCGCGTTCCCCCTACGGGGTCGCCAAGTTATACGGCCACTGGATCACGGTGAACTATCGCGAGGCCTACGGGCTTTATGCCTGTAGCGGCATCCTTTTCAATCACGAATCGCCGATCCGCGGCGAGACTTTCGTGACGCGCAAGATCACGCGCGGTCTCGCCCGCATTCACGAGGGTCTCGAGACGCGCCTGTATCTGGGAAATCTCGACTCGCGCCGCGACTGGGGACACGCACGCGATTACGTGCGCGCTCAGTGGCTCATGCTGCAGCAGCCGGAGCCGGAGGACTTCGTCATCGCCTCGGGCGAGCAGCATGCGGTGCGCGAGTTCGTGGTGTGCGCGGCCGCTGAGCTCGGCATGCGCATCGAGTGGCGCGGCAGCGGCACCGACGAGCAGGGTGTGGACAGCGCAAGCGGACGGACGATCGTGGAGGTCGATCCGCGCTACTACCGCCCGACCGAAGTGGACGCATTACTCGGCGACGCCAGCAAGGCGCGCCGCAAGCTCGGCTGGCGGCCGGGGATCACTTTCGATGAGCTCGTGAAAGAGATGGTAGCGGCGGATCTTGCTCTGGCCCGGCGCGATGCCGCGGTCGCGCGGGAGGGCTTCAGAACCCCCAGGTACCGTGAATGAGTCCGGACGCGTCGATCTTCGTTGCGGGCCACCGGGGACTGGTGGGCTCGGCGCTGGTGCGGCGGCTGCGTGGCGCCGGCTTTCACAACCTGCTGCTGCGCGAGCGCCGCGACCTGGACCTCACGGCGCAGAGTGCGGTGGCTGAGTTCTTCGCGCACCAGCGCCCGCAGTACGTGCTCCTGGCCGCCGCCCGAGTCGGTGGCATCCTGGCAAACAACACCTATCCCGCGGACTTTCTGCGGGAAAACCTCGCCATCCAGACCAACGTCATCGACAGCGCCTGGCGCAACGGCGTGCGCAAGCTGCTCTTCCTCGGCTCGAGCTGCATCTATCCACGACTCGCGCCGCAGCCGATGCGCGAGGAGTGCCTGCTCACCGGCCTCCTGGAGCCGACCAACGAACCGTATGCCATCGCCAAGATCGCCGGCCTGAAGATGTGCCAGGCCTACCGCAGGCAGTACGGCTTCGACGCCATCTGTGCCATGCCGACGAACCTCTATGGGCCGGGCGATAACTTCAGCGCCGCGGACTCGCACGTCCTGCCGGCGCTGCTGCGCAGGTTTCACGAAGCGAAGGAGGGCGGTGCAGCGGAGGTCATGATCTGGGGCAGTGGCCGTCCACGCCGTGAATTTCTCTACGTCGACGATCTGGCCGACGCCTGCCTGTTTCTCATGGAGCGCTACGAAGACGAGCGCCCCATCAACGTCGGCTGGGGTCGTGACCAGACGATTGCCGAGCTGGCCGACACCGTGGCGCGAGTCGTGGGTTTCTCCGGGAGCACGCGCTACGATGCCTCGAAGCCGGATGGCACGCCCCGCAAGCTCCTCGAAACGAGCCGCCTGACCGAGCTCGGCTGGACGCCGCGTACGGAGCTCGCCGCCGGGATCCGCGCCACCTATGAATGGTTCCTGAACAACCGTTCGCTGCTCAGGACGTGAATCCCGGACTGCGTCGGACCAGGTGCGGGGCGCGCACTTCGGTACAATCCCGCTCGATTAGTTAGCAGGCGAATCCCATGAAACTCCACCTCGGGTGCGGTCGCCGCCACATTCCCGGGTACGTGCACATCGATGTGGTCGACTACCCGCACGTCGATCACGTATCGAGCGTCGACAACCTGTCGTTCTTGCAGGACAGCTCCGTGGAGCTGATCTACAACTGCCACGTGCTCGAGCATTTCAAGCGGCGCGAGGTGACTCGCGTCCTGCGGGAATGGTACCGGGTGCTCGCACCGGGCGGACTGTTGCGCGTCTCGGTGCCCGACTTCGCAGCGCTCTGCGACGTGTACACCCGGAGCCGCGATCTCGGTCTCGTGATCGGACCGATCTTCGGGCGACAGGATTACCTCTACAACGTCCACTACAATCTGTTCGACTTCGACACGCTCAAGGCGCAACTCGAACAGGCGGGGTTCAGCCAGGTCCGCCGTTACGACTGGCGCGAGACCGAGCATGCACACATCGACGACTATTCGCAGGCCTACATCCCGCACATGGACAGGGAACGCGGCGTTCTGATAAGCCTCAACGTCGAGTGCCGGCGCCCGGTGACCTGAGTATCGCTCCCGACTTCGATGCTCCGCCACGCGCTCAGCGCCTCGGCCGCTTCACTGCTGCAGCGCGTAACACGCCATCCGGTGATGCGTGCCGCTGTAGGCTTTGCGGCCATCACGTCAGTGGTAAAGGCCGTGGCCTTCGTGAAGGAAGCGGTGGTTGCGGCGGCCTTCGGAGTGGGTACCTCCATGGACTCTTACCTGATGGCGCTCGTGGTCATCGGGTTTCCATCCGCGGTGATGGTGAATGCAGCGCAGACGGTCTTCATCCGCGAGTACATACGAATCATCGCAGTGCAGGGGGAAGCGGCCGCTGTTCGTTTCCTCCGCGGGGCGATCGTTGGGCTGCTGCTCGCACTCACGGTGTTGCTGATCGCGTGGATGGCGCTGCTGCCGGGTATTCTCTCGGTGGTCGGTCACGGGCTGACGCCGGCGCAGCGGGCGCTGGTGGCCGCCAACGTGTCGCGGTTGATACCGTACTACTACCTCAATGGGATCAACCTGCTGTGCTACGGAGTCCTGCAGTCGCGCAAAATCTTTGTGCGCTCTGCATTGATCCCGGTCGTGACACCGGTAGCGATCATGGCGCTCGTGGCAGGGGCGGACGCAGACCTAGATGTGCTCATCGGTGCGCTGACGCTCGGGACGGGCGCGGAGACCGTGCTCGTGCTCATTCTCATGGGCCGCGAGCGGCTGCGATTTGTGGCCGGCCAGCCAGCGCAAGCCTTGGGCAGCCTGCGCGATTTTGCCTGGGGAACGCTGACGCTGGTGCCCGGCACGCTGGTCTCCGCCCTGGCCCCGGTCATCGAGCAAACCATCGCCTCAGGCCTCGGACGCGGGGCGATCTCGGCGCTCGGTTACGCGGCGAAACTCCCGGCGACGCTGAACAGCCTGCTCACGACGGCCATCGGCGTCACCATCCTGCCGTACTTCGCGGAGCGTTTATCGCGGGGCGACGACCACGGCTGTCGACTTTTCTTCATGCGTTACGTGGCCATCCTCACGCTGGCGGGCGCGGCTATCTCCGCGGTGGCCGTTCTTGGCTCCGAGCCCTTCGTGCGCTTCGCTTTCCAGCGCGGTCAGTTCTCAGCGCAGAACACGCAGCTGGTGACGACGTTGCAGCAAGGTTATCTCTGGCAGCTGCCGGGTGCCATGGTCGGGATGGTCGCAACGCGGTACGTGGCGGCGCAGGGGCGCTATCGGGCACTGACGATCGGCACGATGGTGATGGTGCCGATCACCGGCTTGTTGCAATGGTCGCTGTCGGTGGTCTGGGGAGCTGCGGGCCTGGCGTTTGGCACATCGGCCGGAGCTGCTCTGACGGCGATCGCGTTCTTCCAGCTGGCGCTGCGCCGACCGCGGAAACCGGTTCGATCCTGGGAGACAGCGTGAAGCGCGTCTGCTACTTCCACAATCCGGCCGTGGCTGGTCCCTTCCGTGGCTACGAGCTGAGCACGCTCGATCCAACTCCGTATTTCCTCGAGAGCGCCTCGCGCTGGCGCCGGCGGCGTGCACAGACTCGGCTTGCGGCTTTGCTGAAGGCCGAAGGCGTGGATGAGCTCTATCGCGAGCGTGATCAGGACTACATGCGTTTCGTGGGTGACTTCGTGGACAGTTACCGCAACGCCCAGCTGGTGATCATGGCGACCTACAACCCGGTTCATCCGGAGATCCTGCACACAGGGCTGCCGCAGCCGACCAAGATACTCGGCTTCGTGGACGATCCGTATTCGACCTACGTCCGGGGCATCCCTTACCTTTGGGCCTTTGATGGGGCGTTCCATGTTTCACCCGGATACAACTCCAATCGCCGCTTTCCCGAGGCGCTCAGACAGTGGGGCTGCAAGGCCTCGCGCTGGTTCCCACTGGTGACCAGCCGCTATCCGCAGTTCGAGGCAACCGAGGGTTTCTTCCGCGAGCGCGATATCGATGTCGTCTACGTTGGCGCCAGCTACGGCAACAAGATCACACGCCTCGCGCGACTGAAGAAGCACTTCGGCGAGCGCTTGCGCGTTCACGGACGCTGGAGCTTCGGCGGTCACGTTGGGTGGCTGCGCGGCCTGGCGGGTAAGCCGGTCTACCCCCACTGGGTGTCAGCGCTGACCGACGCCGAGCGGCGTGCGCTGTACCTGCGGGCCAAGATCGGCATCAACATGCATCTGTCGAACGAGCCGAGCGAAACCGGAAATGTCAGGATGTACGAAGTGCCCGCCCATGGAGCGATGCTGCTCTCCGACAAGGGGGCACTCGATTCCCACGAGACGATATTCACTCCGGGCATCGAAGCGGTGTTCTACGACGGCATCGCGGACGCGATTGAGAAGATCGAGTACTTCGCAACACATCCCGCTGAGCGTATCGCCATAGCGCGTGCCGGATTCGAGCGTACGCGACGTGACTATGACTTTGAAGCTGTCCTACAGGGCTTGCTAGACTGGGCAAGCGCTCTCCGGCGGCAGGATGCGATGCATGAATAGAGGCCCGAACACACCAACAGCGGCGGTGGCAAGCACTGACGCCTCCGCTGCTGAGCGCGTCATTTGTGTCGTCGCCCGGGATGTCCTGTCTCTCGATCGTCACGAGGATGACTCCGGCGCCTTCACGGCGCTCGTCTGGAAGGGTCGCTGGCTGATGCTGGCGTTCGTGCTCGGCTTCGCGCTCCTGGCCGTGGCATATGGGTTTCTTGCGACCGAGTGGTATACGGCCGAGGTCGTGCTGACGCCTGCCGGCGCCAAGAGCACGCAGCAGGGGTTGGGCTCTCAGCTCGAGAGCCTTGGCCTGCTCACCGGGCTGGCCGCGGGCCTTGGAGTTGGGGGCACACGTACCGCAGAGCCGATCGGCGTGCTCAAGTCGCGGGATTTTGCGAGGCAATTTATCGATGAGCACGGGCTGCTGCACGTGCTGCTGGCAGACAAGTGGGATGCCGGCAAGGGTCGCTGGAAGGAGTCCGATCCGCGACGTCAGCCGGATATCCGTGACGCCATCGAATACTTCGATAAAGACGTTATGCAGGTGGAGGAGGACAAGAAGTCCGGACTCATCACCGTCAGTATCCGCTGGAAGGATCCCAAGGTGGCGGCATCGTGGGCCAGCATGGTGGTCGATCGCCTGAACGACCAGATGCGAGCGCGGGCGTTGGCCGAGAGTGAAGCCAACGTGTCGTATCTGCAGAAAGTATTGGCCGACACGGACGTCGTCGAAGTCAAGTTCGCCATCTCCAGGCTCCTCGAAACGGAGCTGCAGAAAACGATGGTAGCGCGCGGCGACAAGCAATTTGCCTTTCGCATCGTCGACCACGCGGATGTGCCGAAGCGGCGCTCCTGGCCAAAGCGACGCGTGATCCTCGCTGTCGGCATCCTGGCCGGTGGTGTGGCGGGACTAGCGGCGGTACTGGTCCGCGAGCGTTTCGCCCGCAGGTCCCACAACGACACCTGAGCGGACCTTTGTGCCCAATTCATGCGGCGCTCGCGGCGGGTGCTGACCCGGTACGCAAGGGGAACGATCGCCGATGACCGGGTATTACTTTCTCGTGTCCCTCGGATACGTATTGCTGACCGCCGCGGTCGGCGCGTACGAGGCGCGGCGCATCCGCGCGACCGGTCCCGACACCATCAGCGTGTTCATAGTGTTGTTCGTGGTGCAATGTTGCCTGCCCGGAATCGTCATCTATGCGTGCCTGCCGCTGATAGACGGTCCTGCGCCGACTGATGTCGATGCGTTCGACCGTATTTTCGCGGCGGCGGACCTGCCCGCCGCTCTCCTGGTCCTCGGGCTGACGGCCTGGTTCGTATCTTGCTTTTACCTCTTCGCAGCGCTCGGCGGACGCCTGGTGAGGACGCTACTCGGTCCCTCTCCGAGTGGCCTGCGTCTGGCGCCGACCGGCTCAGCGCCGCGTCTGCTGATCGTGCTCACCCTCGGGCTCACTCTCAGTGTTGCGTCCTTCTACGTCCTCGGAAGCTCCATGATCGAGCGTTTCACGAAACTCATCCTCTTTCGGGCCGGGGAAAAGGAGGTCCAGGGCAGTCTGTTGAACGCGTACGGCTTTGCGCTCACCCAGACCTGGGCATGGTTGTCCGTGCCAGCGCTGTTCGTGATCTACGAGCGCCACGGACGCCGGCTGTGGTGGTTCCTGTGTCTCTTCTTCCTGGTCGTCTTCGCAGTGCTGGGGGTGTCGCGCCGCGCGTTGTTTATCCCCCTGCTTCTGACGTACCTGACGCTGGTCCTGTTCGACCACCGCTGGCGCCCGCGATGGCTGCTGGCGGCGGCGATCCCGATGCTCCTGTGGATCGCGTTCGGCAAGGAGCTCATCGGGACCATCGCCTTCGAGGGGACCCTGGGCGAGGTAGTCGAGCGTTACGGGTCGTTTTCGGCGTCCTTCCTGCGGGCCGCTTCGGAGATCGGTATCACGATCGTGGAATCGCTGGGCTCGATAAACCTGCTGGATCTCCCGACGCGATTCGGCGTCGATCACCTGTTGTCGCCACTGCGTCAGATCCCCACCAGTCACTACTGGTTAGGGATCCTTCCGGACCGGATCGTGCGCCTCAGCACCGCCGCATTTTCGACTCCAGATGCGCAAGACATCCCGCCGGGGCTCTTCGGCCAGATGTGGATGGATTTTCGGGTCTTCGGTCCGGTCGTGTGGGGGCTGATCATGGCTGCGCAGATGAGCGTCGTTCAGTATGCATTCGCCCGAACCATTCGGACCCGACAAGCTGCGGCACTGTTTACGCTCAGTACCTTCGTGGTCGCGCTCCCTCTGAACACCGGCACCTACGACTTCACCTTCAGCATCGACATCTACGTCCTGGTGCTTTGTATCTTCCTGACGTTCCGATGGGTGCGTGTGCGGCTTCCCACCGCGGGGCTGGCCAGCGGTGCGGCGCGCGCGTGACCTGCCGCAGGCGCTAAGCGGGTCGCAATCATGCGGATTGTGCTGGCGATCTCGAGCCTCGGGGCAGGAGGAGCGGAGCGCGTCCTGGCGCTGCTTGCCGGGGCACTCGCCGCGCGTGACCATGAGGTGTGGCTCGTGACGCTGACGGACACCGGGCAGGATTTCTTCCCGCTCGATCCGCGCGTGCGGCGCGTTGGACTTGGTCTAACGGGCGATTCACCCACCCTGCTGCGGGGGCTGTCGGCCAATGCACGGCGTCTACGTGCCTTGCGGCGCGTTGTGGCGGCCGTTGCGCCGCACGCGGTCGTTTCGTTCATGACGAGCATGAACGTGTTGGCGATCCTGGCTTGCGCCCGCCTGCCGGTGCGCGTCATCGTCTCCGAACGCGTGGACCCGGCTGCCCATCGGGAAGCGCGCATCTGGGTCGCATTGCGCTCCACTTTGTACCAGCGTGCCGCTGCCGTCGTGGTCCAAACGGAGAGCATCGCCGAGTGGTTCCGTAAGCGCCTGCGGAAGAGGGCACGCCTGGTCGTCATCCCCAACCCGGTGGCTCCTGCACCTGACGTCGAACCCTCAGTGCGCGAGTCGGAACCGTTCATACTCGCCGCCGGGCGGCTGGCATATCAGAAAGGTTTCGACCTGCTGATTCGGGCATTCGCCGCAGTGCCAGCACAAACCCGGCAGCTGCGACTAGTGATCGTTGGTGACGGTCCAGAAGGTAAGCAATTGCGTCACCTTGCGGTGGAACTCGGTCTCGCGGAGCGGGTGTCGTTCCCGGGGCGGGTGCGCGAATTGTCGCCGCTGATGAAGGCCGCCATGGCATTCATCCTGCCCTCGCGCTACGAGGGATTTCCAAACGTGCTGCTCGAGGCTCTGGCAGCCGGGGTGCCATGTGTGGCGGCGGATGGCCCGGGAGCTGCGCGCGAGATTCTCGCCGATGGAGCATACGGTCTGCTGGTGCCGCCGCAGGACACCGGGGCGCTGGCGCAGGCCATCGAGCGGATCACCACGGACAGCGAGCTGCGCCGGCGATATGCACAAGCCGGAGCGGCGGCGATCGAGCGTTACCGGCTTGATCGGGTGGTGGCGGAGTGGGAGCGGCTGCTGGCGGGACCCTGAAGCGCTGCCGGGGAGCCTGGCAGTAAGCGTTTGCGCCGTCCCTAGGTATCATGGATGCGGGTCAAACACAGATCGCGTGAGGCTATGAGTGATGCGGTGAGCCTGCTGAACCGGGGGTCGCATTTCGACTTTGGCCGGAACTGGGCAAGCTACCTGCGGCTGGTTACCGAGGCGCACGTGCAGGAAGGGGTTCGCTCGCTGCAGCGGCTCGCTGGCGGCGATCTTCGCGGTAAGCGCGTTCTGGACATCGGTTGTGGCTCGGGGCTGCACGCTCTCGCCGCACTGCGGCTCGGCGCGCGCGAGGTCGTGGCCGTCGATATCGACGCGGAGTGCGTTGCGACCACCCGGCAACTGTTGCAGGCTCACGCTGCCGGACAGCCCTGGTCCACGCGCCAGACCAGCGTATTTGACCTGGGCACCGATTCGCGGGCTTCTTTCGATGTGGTTTACTCCTGGGGAGTCCTGCACCACACCGGCGATATGTACCGCGCGCTGCGTACCGCCGCCACCCTGGTGGCGCCCCAGGGGCAGTTCATATTTGCGCTATACCGGCGCACCTGGCTATGTTGGCTCTGGAAGATCGAGAAGAAGTGGTACGCAGCCGCAGGTCCCGCCGCCCAGACGCGCGCGCGGTCGGCGTATGTGGGGCTCCTGCGAATCGCGCTTTCCATGGCAAGGGGACGCAGCGGCTTCACGAATTACGTCTCGGCGTATGGGCAGCGACGGGGGATGGACTTTTATCATGACGTTCACGACTGGCTCGGCGGCTGGCCGTATGAGTCCATCTCACCTGCGCAAACGGAGCGATTCATGAGCCAGCTCGGCTTGTGTCGCGTGCGCGCCTTCACACGGCGCGGCATTCAGCTCGGACTCTTCGGCTCCGGGTGCGACGAGTACGTCTACACCAGGAGGCAGCACGCAACGTGTGCGGAATCGCCGGATTCATAGACCGAACCTCGCTCGACATGGAGGGCGTCTGCGCCGCCATGACCAGCGCGCTGGCTCACCGCGGGCCGGATGATTTCGGTTATTGGTTTGAGCGTGACGTCGGCCTCGCGATGGGGCATCGGCGGCTCTCGATCGTCGACCTGTCGCCGGCAGGCCATCAACCAATGGCTTCGGCGAGCGGGCGCTACCAGCTCACTCTCAACGGCGAGATCTACAATCATGTGGCCTTGCGCGCCGAGCTGGAGAGGAGTGGTGCGGCTTCCGCCTGGCGCGGACACTCTGATACCGAGACACTGCTCGCCGCTATCGAGGCGTGGGGACTGCGTCGGGCACTGGAACGCTCGGTGGGCATGTTCGCCCTCGCGCTGTGGGACCGCAAGCAGCGCCGGCTGAGTCTGGCGCGGGACCGCGCCGGCGAGAAACCGCTGTACTACGGCAAGGCTAGTCGCGCATTCCTGTACGGCTCGGAGCTCAAAGCGCTGCAGGCACATCCCGAGTTCGCACCCGAGATTGACCGCGGTTGTCTCGCGCTCTTTCTGCGCCACAACTATGTGCCC
>Ga0306922_10004656_pt1 | contig 13003 bp, 17 predicted proteins | sample sta12Cox44000082_FD_203758 | JGI IMG/M metagenome (GOLD analysis project Ga0306922, IMG submission 203758) | Lab enrichment of tropical soil microbial communities from Luquillo Experimental Forest, Puerto Rico - statoxic.12C.oxic.44.000.082 (v2)... | ecosystem: Environmental > Terrestrial >... | reverse complement strand
CTCGGGAGGCGTCCCGTGAAGGATGAGCTCAGTGTAGATTGTCAGGAGGCGCATGTATTCTGTCCGCGCAGCGGATTCCTCTTGGAGAGCCCGATACAAAGCGAATCTGCCGTCGGGGTCCGGCTCAAGACTTATTGGCCACACTGGACTTTCGGCCACAATCTGTCTGCGAATGGCGGCCTTGTCTTGGTAGCGGAAACGAGCACGGCTCAACCCTTCCCGCCATGCGGCTTCCAACTCGCGGCGTGATGAACCTGCGGCCACGGGAGACCTCCCCGGCGCGGCGAGATCATACCACGTTTGCACGCAAACAATAAGCCCATCCAACATTCAGTTTCGGCAAGTGATGACTGCAATCGACAGCATTACTTTGGAAACCGGCTGAGCGGGTCACCAGACTTTCGCCACGTTCGACAACCTGGCCGCAAAATCGGGTTTCAGTCGGGGGTAGTGGGCTACGTTGGTTTGTTGGTAGACAGAATCCGCTGGACGGCTGCTTCCACGGTCATTCCAGGCTCATCGAGCAGAGCGACGACATCGTCAATAGAGTAGCCTCGCTTCCTGGCCTCACGAATGAACAGCCTCACCCAAGCTGTTTTTTCAGCCAATTGGTTGGCGTCCAGCACCTGGAACGGCGTTTCTTGGTCTTCTTCGTCGTTCATGGCGGAGGGCCTCACAGATTAGTCCCCGCTGCCCTCTATTTCTTGCAACTCATTTTTTGGCAGCACGCGATAAACTGATATCAGGCCTCCTGGAGTCGCATTTGACGTCACGGGGCCTCCTGCCGACTTCAGGTTGGCGGGCCGCCGAGAAGCTGCACCACTAGGGCACCTCTTCTTGGCGGCCTAGTTTGCCTTTCGACGCTTGCATCCTTGACTGGGAGTAGGCATCAATCTTGTAACGTGCATCTAGGCGGGCCGCTGAGACATCCGTCCACACTTCTTGGCGGCCCGCTTTTGGCGGTGTCACGCCGACTCTCGCCCCGTTTAGCCCCAGGCCCAAAGCAAAGCCCCCACACCACCCGAGCCCTCCGACGCAACCTAGGGCCTCTACACGCCAAGAAACGGTACTTTACGGGCGGGCAGCCGAAACATTCTTGCCCTTCCATGATTTTGGGCGGGACGGGGGAAATCCCCTATGAGGCCGCCCAGAGGGTGGCATTGGCTAGAGCTTTGTCTACTCTCCGTGGGCCGAATGCACTCTCCCGCCCTAGAATGGTCCGCCAAGTTTGGGGAGTAGTGGTAAGAGGCGGAAAAGCTCAAACGGAAGCAAAAACGTGCCGGTAGATGCCGGCTTGAGCCGAGACCTAGAAATTTCTTGAGTCCTCGCGGTCGCAACGGCATCATATCCAACGCCCAAAGACAGACAGCTAGCACGATTGGCGCGGTGCTTTTCCGATTCTCCCTGAGCGGGCACCGCGCCTTTTTGGGGAATACTCTCTAGAATTTCCTGATTGTCGGCGCTCTGCGCGGCTGGCCCCCTGGGGAATGAGGTGCTCGCATGGAATCTGAAGAACTGAAGAGGCGGTTTACTCCAAAGGTGTTGAGCAAACGCATCTCCGGTCAAAGATTGCTTCCGACCCATGACTTCAAGTCTTTCAAGTATGGGGACTTCGAGGAAGTCTGGGTCACGCCGTTTCAGTTCGTGTACTATTTTGGCGGGTTCCCGGGGGCGCCATTTCAGCAGCCGGGTGAGGCATTTGCTTGGATTAAGTCAATCCGCGGTCCTCAGCCTTATTTTTGGGAAGTCCGAAAACAGGATTTGGACGGCAACTACTCGGAACTTGAAGAGAACCGATAGGTGCTCGTTACGAGTCAGCCCGCTCAGCAAGGCCCGGGGTTCGCGGCTCTTAGCCGCCAGCGGCCCGGACTCCTGTATGCGAGCTTACGGGACTAAACACCTTCCTTGAACGTCCGGTCATAATCATTACCAAAAAGACCCTTCGGGAGGAGTCGATTCGATGGTACGTTTGGGCTCGGGGGTTTTCTCATGTGGGATAGCTCCTGTCTTGACCGCTTCCTTGAGATGCGCTCTGCCTTCATCGAACTGCGCGCTATCCGTGACGACCTGAATGCCCGCCGCCGCCAAGGCGAACACCCCGAGAACAAATGCTATGAGTCGGCATTGTACCGCTGGCAAGATGCGATTGCCGCTTTAGCTGAAGGTCTATACTCTCGGCAATCCGCTCTGCTGGTCGCTGATTTGCCGTCGGTCGTTACAAGTCAGTTGGCCGAAAAAGGGGCGCGCGCTCGGATTTTTAGCCACGGCGGCTCGCAATCGAACAGCACCAGGTAGTAGGGCCCCTCGACTTGATGCGGCTCTGGAGTCAGCGATTTCCCTCTCTCCCAGATCTGCTGCAGCCATTCGGTTAGCGAGGCCCGCCGCAGCACCACGAATTCCCGGTCGGGATTGAAGGTGGTCGTCGCTCTGCATCTACACTTGTGAGCGCTTGCAAATAATGGGTTTGCCTGAGCACCGCCGTTTTGGCTCCCGTTCCAACTACGCCAAATCCATTTACGAGCTGCACCTGTACCAAACGTGTACCTTTCGGTACCGTTTCGACGAAAAACCACCCGTAATCGTGGCTGGGACGGCGAGCCGGTTTTCCCTGCGCGGCCTTGGCGCGGAGAGGGCGGGGCCCTGGAGGCCGGAGCCGGTAAAACCCAGCTCCAATTATCGCCAGGAATCTCTTCCGCCGAACCCCGCCTGTTTTGCCGCCGGGGCCGATGACGGGGAAGAAGCCTACCCGTCGCCCACCAACGCAGGGAACGGCCGTTCCCGCGCCAAGAAACGGCATCCTACGCGGAATCCGCTGAAACATTTCAGGGGCAGGGATGATTTGGCAGAAATTCGCGCTAATCTGAGACCCTGCTAACCATTGCAGCAGATCCCCAGCATCTGGGTGCGGCGATTGGCTTACTTGCCGTGCTTCATAGTTGGGGTCAAAACCTCCATCTCCATCCGCATATCCATTGCGTAGTGCCGGGTGGGGAAATCAGCCCCGACAACTCGCGGTGGATCCCTTGTCGAAGATATCGAAAATCGTTCTTTCTTCCCAGCAAGGTCCTCAGTCGCTTCTTCCGCAAGAGGTTCTTGATCCTCTTGCGAAGGGCGCTTCAGAAGGGCAAGCTCCAATTTCACGGCGAACTGAATTCGTTGGCCCAACCAGCGGCCTTCGAGGCCTTGTGTCATCAGGCCGGTCGCATGGAATGGGTGGTTTACGCCAAGCGCCCCTTCGGCGGGCCAGAACAGGTTCTCAAGTATTTGGCCCGATACACCCACCGCGTGCCATTTCCAACCGACGACTGTTATTGATGCAGGAGGGTCGAGTCACCTTCGAGTGGAAGGACTATGCCGCTGGCTGGCAACCAGACCAAGACGATGACCTTGGAAGCGCACGTTCTGCCCTCCGGCTTTGTCCACATCCGGCATTTCGGCTTCCTGGCCAACCGTAAACGGAAGGAAGGGCTGGCGCTGTGCCGGTCTTTGCTGTCTGTCCTGCAAGTTGTCAGCGAAGCCAGCCCGGATTCTCCGGGCAGCCGCGACTCCACCTCCGAGGAACGGTTCCGCCGATGTCCCGTCTGCAACAGCGGAAGCTTGATCCTCATAGAAGTTCTCACGGCAGCGGCTTGTGCTGGCTTACCCGCGCTCATGCTCGCAGATACTTCACGACCGCCATGAGTGCACGGTCCACCAATCTACCTCCACTCATCAGCCCTCGTCAGGGCGACCGGGAATCTCTATTTCCAACATGCATTTTCGCTGTCCACCAACGCGCTGGCTCACGCTGCCAAACACGGAAGGTCACCCTCCCAACTGGGAGGGTGACTCTTTCCGCCACTCGGTTGTCTCGTTGTCACGCCCTCGCACCAGCGCCCGTCAAACATGCCGCCATTCAATCCCCATAGCTCTTGGCGCGGCTCGTTCAACGGATTGTATCTGAAGGGCTCCGGCCGAACCCCATCCTACTCGTCGGCATTGCTGCGCCGGAGCCCCCCAGATACAATGCTCTTCGTTCTCACCAGCTATCGTTTCAGCCAGGAGCGCGTTAGAACTTGTACCCTGCCCAAAAAGACAGATAATTGAGGTTCTTTCCCGGCATGGTTTGTCGGAGAAACGGGCCGGCATAGAAGATTCCGTAATCTGACTGAAGATAGGCGTGCCGGTCGATTTGCCATCGCACTTCCACCCCGGGCTGGTACCCAACAAAACGTGCAAGGCTGTTGCCGGACGCTCGGAGCAGGAGACCAGGAAACGGGGGACCAGGAATGCCGTACACGCCGTCGTGTAAGCTCTCTCGCCAATAAAGGAGCAGAACCGTCATGACCGACACATTATGTGGAAACACTGTTTCAATACGCGGTTGCACATCAATGAAATTAATCGGACCGGGCCCGGTGTCTTGCAGAATGCCAAAATAGTTTCCGACGGGAAACAGTGCATTGAAAGTTCCTAACGTGTTAGTTCTTGGGTTATCCCCACTGGTTGTGTCTACCCTCAGACTGAACCTCGGCTTCAGCGGCAGAGTGGGCAAGCGGTAGGCTGTTTCCGTCGCGATGCCCCATGCACAGATATTGACAGATCCAAAACTCCCGAATTGCCAAATGGTTTCATAATCAAAGTCCCAACCGTCTGCCATCTGTGCGATGGGGCGCCACAGCCGTGCACCGAGGGTGTGCCGCAGCTCATTTGCCGTGCCCCGCTGGTAGGTAGTCTGGTTGGTATTGATACCGAGGTAGTAGAGATCCATCGAAACGTTGCGGCGGATGGGGCGTGTGCTGTATATCCCCCAAAAGCCGGTCTGGCTATCGGGATTATTGTTGAAGTACCCAAAGTTATCGAAATCTGGACGCACGGCAAACCCATCGATGTGCCACGCTCCCTCTTTGCTCATAATCTTAAATCCATCGAAACTCTGCCGCACGTTGGGCCCTTCCCGAACGGAGACCAGGCGGCCGGAGCCGTAGTTCAGCTCTTGCCGTCCGAGCCTAAAAGCGATCCAGTCCTTTTCTCCCCCGGTGCACATGTCTACGAACCCGGCCTCGAAGTCCAGCCGCTTTTCATCGATCGGTCGGGGGCCGCCTTGACGGAACGTCTCGATCCCGCTCTTCAACTGAACAAATGAGCGAACGTGTCTGCCGTAATGGACATCGACGTGCGCCATGTACCGCTGGAGGAAGAAAGCGTTCTGGATCGGTTGCTGGCCCCAGTTGTCATTCCCTATCCTCTCAAAGGCTTCCCGAACCTCGCCTCCGACGCTCAGGTACCAGTCGTCCCGATGATTCCGGAGGCGGATGTACTTGATGGGATCCCAGAAATCCTGACGGAGGGCGGGGTCCCGGAGAAAGCTCCAGTCCTCGTCAGACGGCAATAATTGGTAAGTTCGGTCCGGGACTACGGGGCCGACAGTCCAGCACGGGTCGGCGTGGGCGGGCAAGAGTACAAAGAAGAGGTACGGCAGGACGGCGCCGATTCGCACGCAAGTTGCGTTGGCCGGAACCAGGTCTAGATCAGGGCAATCCTGGAATCTGCCGTCCAAAAGCCCCTTCGAACACGATTTCGTGAAGCGGCCGCCTCGGACTCGGAAGCTCCATCTCACGATATTTGTCGGGCAGGTTATCCGCAGGCGCACGCCGGCCGATCGCGATCATGGCATTCACATCAAAGTCGTTCGGTATCGATAGTTCGATCTTTGCTCGCCCGTAATCGAATCCTTCCATGGCATGAGCAACCAACTCTCGATGCGTCGCCTCGAGGGCCAGATTCTGCCAAGCGGCTCCGGCATCGAAAGCGTGCGTGATCGACGGTTTGTCATTGTACTCAAAGCGTGTGCGTGAAGCCACGACTACAAGCGCGGCAGCATTCTTTGCCCACACTTGATTTCCTGGTGTGAGAAGACCGAAAAACTTGTCGAACTGCTCCCGGTTCTGGCGTCGTGCCACAATAAATCGCCATAGTTGACAATTGTATGACGATGGCGCCCAACGAGCGGCCTCAAAGAGTGGAAAGAATTCTTCATCCGGCAGAGGTTCGCCTGTCATCGAGCGCGGCGACCAACGGTTGATGAGCAGCGGCGCGATTCCGTAGTTGACCTTTCGCTCTGTTTGCGCCTCTGGTGTAACCGCATCGGCAAGCACGTTGTCTCCCTCCTTGGCCGTGCCCGGGTGTCGCCCCAAGACTGGTCGCGCGGCATCGGGCCGCCAACTGGCTTGTCGAAATCACCGATGCTACCGAGCAAATGACGACTTAGTTTTTCTCGTGTCGGCAGCCGCCGATTCGTGCAACTCACCCAGCGTCGCAGCATCTAAATTGAGCAATTTGGATTCGGATTTCAGGAGAAGCACGCTCAAGAGAAATCGATATCTGTAACGGGAAACACCCTGGAGAAAGTTGTATGCAAAACCTACTCGAGGTTTTGAAGCACGCACAGGAAAAGGAGTAGCGGCCGGCCATTTCAACATCGCCGACCTGGTTCTGTTAAAGGCGGTGTTCGCGCCCGCAGAAGAAGCCAATGTGCCAGTGCTAGTTGGTGCGTCCGAAGGCGAGCGCGACTTTCTGGGAGCCCGTCAAATTGCCGTCCTGGTTCGCAGTTTGCGGGAAGAGTTCGACCTCCCCATTTTTCTGACCGGCGAATATACCTTCGTCACACCGGAGCGCCAGAATGAGTTGACGCACCGAATTCAGGAAAAACTCGCCAGCAGTAAATCTCAAGGGGTCTCCGACCCCGAACCACCGACACCAGAAACTCCCTCCGCGCTCGCCAATAGGCCACCAGCGACGACGTTCGTTCAGTAAAGCTTAGTCGTCTAAGAAGGTGTATCCTTCTAAAGAGTCCCGTATTAGCCACGCCATCGGCGACAACACCGCCTGACCCCACAATTGCCATCCAGTATGGAATACTCGTACAAAAGGCCGAGGCCGCCTCACCAGCCGAGACCGTTTATAATCCTGGTGACGTAATCAATGTCGCGTACGGCTTGAAACGTATAACACGCTCAACGACGCGCGGTTTGACGCGCCTGATCCGAATCCCTCGGATGCGCGTTTGGCCAAGTGCAGAAGAACCAGCGGAACAGCGCCCGGGCGATCCAGATGGCACTGAAGACGTATTTTGATCTGAAACCGTTCTTTCTCCTTCTGAAAATGAAGAGAAGATCCGTATCAATAACGCTGTTACGCCTCGGGCTCCTCGCGGCCTCGGCTGTCTCGAACCCAGCTGCCCGGTCCCCTATCCGGTATTCCGCATACGATGCTCAAGTCGACGCGTTGCTCTCGCGGATGACGCTCGACGAGAAGGTCGGTCAGATGACACAGGCCGACCAGGAAGCGCTCCAAGAACCTCGCGACATTGAGAAGTACTACCTGGGGTCTGTCTTGAACGGTGGGAACTCGGACCCGAAGGCTGGAAACACGCTCGCGAATTGGACAGAGATGTATCTGGCATATCAGACGCACGCGCTCAAGACACGGCTCGGGATCCCATTGCTGTACGGCGTAGACGCCGTACACGGGCATAACAATGTTCTCGGAGCCGTGATCTTTCCGCACAATATCGGACTTGGCTGCACTCGCAATCCCAGGATTGTGGAACAGGCTGCGCAAATCACAGCCGAGGAAGTTCGGGCAACCGGCATCAACTGGGTATTCGCGCCCTGCGTTGCCGTACCGCAGGACGAGCGTTGGGGTCGCACCTATGAAGGCTTCAGCGAGTCTCCGGACGTGGTCAAGGCTCTGGCTGGATCAGCGGTCCGCGGCCTCCAAGGAGAAGATTTGCGCGGGCCCCACTCGGTTGTGGCTTGCGCAAAGCATTTCCTGGGGGATGGCGGTACAACGTTTGGTACCGGTGCGCCGAAGGGAAAGAGTGGAGAGCGGTGGCCCTTGGACCGCGGCGACACCAAGTTGGACGAAGAAACCTTGCGCCGCATACATATGCAGGGGTATATTGCCGCGATTCAGTCGGGGGTGGGCTCGATTATGCCGTCGTTTAGCAGTTGGAACGGTGTGAAGAACTCGGCCAATCGTGAGCTGCTGACGAATGTTTTGAAAGGGGAGCTCGGCTTTAAAGGCTTCTTGATCTCGGATTGGGCCGCAATCGAAGAGCTGCCTGGAGACTATCGGCAGCAGGTGGAATCATCGATCAATGCCGGGATGGACATGGTCATGGTCCCGCAGCGATACGCGGAATTCTTCAATACGCTGAAGGAACTCGTGATCGCAGGCAAGGTGCCGGTGCCGCGTATCAATGATGCCGTCCGGCGAATTCTTCGCGTGAAATTTGCGATGGGACTGATGGACCGGGGCTGGTCACCGCGAATTGATCCCAGTGCGCAACGGAGCTTTGGATCTGCCAAACACCGCGAGGTTGCGCGCGAATGCGTGCGCCAGTCTGTGGTGCTGCTGAAGAATGAAAACCACGCCCTTCCGATGTCGAGGCAGTTGGCGCGCATCCACGTTGCCGGGAAAAATGCCGACGACCTAGGGAATCAATCTGGAGGCTGGACGATCGACTGGCAAGGAAGAAGCGGCAATATTACATCGGGCACCACGATCCTTCAAGGAATTCGCTCGAAGGTCTCGAAGAACACGCGTGTGACGTTTTCCCGGGACGGCTCAGGTGCGGTGGGAGCCGATGTGGGCGTAGCCGTGGTGGGCGAAACCCCGTACGCTGAAATGTTCGGCGACCGCACCGACCTATCGCTCGGCTCGGAGGATGTGCAAGCGATCGACAACATGAAACAGGCGGGAATTCCGATTATTCTTATCGTAGTTTCGGGCCGCCCTCTGATCATCAGCAATGTGCTGCCGAAAGTAGATGCAGTCCTAGCGGTCTGGCTTCCTGGATCGGAAGGCGGCGGCATTGCCGATGTGGTATTCGGAGACTACAAACCGACCGGAAAGCTTTCTATGACATGGCCCCGCTCCATGGCCCAGATACCAACCCACCCGGGCGAGCGGACCTACGACCCATTGTTCCCGTTTGGCTACGGGTTGACTTACTAAAGATGCCCGAATCGATGCGAATCGCCAGTCTGGCCGTAGGCATAGGTCTCTATGGTTGTGGTGTGGCCGCGGTCCAGGATGCGGACCTGATTCAGAACGCTGCGTCACGCCAAACCATGACTCTTTCCGGCGAAGCGATCGTCGACCCCCCCGAGGCCGGCGATTACGATTGCCGCTACCGGCCGCGAGCCGACGGGCGGGATGAGCTCCTGCTCGGTTCCGGCTGCCCGCGCTTGCACTCGTCGGCGACGAAGCCGCGTAAGCCACCCGATCTGGATTCTTAATCCTGAGGTGTGCTGTTCCCCACGGAGTAGAGATCTTGGCCAGACCTGCGGGAGAACCGTTTGCTGTTGTTTCGCCAACGAGGTCCGTGATTCAACTCCTGACGCTTACCGGCTGTCAGATTGGCCCATCGGCTCAGCAGCAGCCAGCGCTTGCCTTTCACCACGCCAGCATCCGTCCACCCTTACGAAAGAACTCAGCCCGTCGTACTTCGTCGATCGCCTCGTTGGCGTGCTGCATGATGTGGAACTTGTCATACACGATCCGACACTGGGGAAGCCACTCCTCCAGGCTCAACCGGAATGGCTCCCACATGTCCACACACACAGCCTCGATCCCATACCGCAGGCGAGTGCTCAACTCTTCCTGGAAAAATGATCCACCCGTCAGCGAGCGAGCTGTGTCCGCGTGCGGTCGATCTTTTCGAGTACAGCTTTGGCAAGTTCGCGGCCTTTCATGCGCGTGGCGTCCCCGCGGAGTTATGGGAGTCTCCGGCCGCCCTGTCGGTCGATTGGCTTGGTGCCTTTCTGCGTCTCTTTCGCGATCGCACTCAGCGCCCGGACGTCGCAAATCGTCAGCGCTTTCCGGCGAGGCTTGACCAATCCGCGGGCCTCCCAAGCCGAGAGCAGCCGGCTGACGGTGAACAGCGTCGTGCCGGTCATTTGCGCTAGCTCTTTGTGTGAAAGGCTCACTTCGATGGCCCCACTGACCGGGCGGCCGATCTGGGGCAGGAGTCGCACCAGCTGACGAGCGACCCGCGGACCGACTCTTTCGGTGGCCAGTTCGCGGAAGCGCTCTTCCAGGTCCGCCAAATACCGCACCACCATGCGGAGCAGGTTTTGGTCCAGGATCGGATAGCGGCCCGCCAGAGCCTTGAACGAGGTCGCGTCCCAAACCAGCGCCCTAGTTAACCGAAGGGCTTGCGCCGCGGTCGAGTGCCGGCCCCCAACAAACAGGTCCGCCGGACCCAACACGTCGCCCGGTACGCAGAGCCGGAGAATGACTTCCACACCGCTCAGTCCCAGCCGGGTGGTTTTCACCGAACCGGAAGTGAGCAGTAAGACCTGCTCGACGGGGTCACCTTCGAGGTAGAGCACCTCACCGCGGGTGAACTCCTTCGCCCGGGCGGCGGCGGAAATCGCCGCATAGTCGTCTGCGGAAATGCCGGAAAACAACGGAGGACGCCCCGCCACTGCCTCCCGATGGAGGTCCGGCGGTTTGGAAGAAACCACCCCGGGTCGAGTGCCGCCATCCGACCGGCTGCTCGGATTGCTTCCTTTATCCGACATCACCATAGTCCTTAATCCTTGTCTGCAGTATTGGTTACACTGCCACTCAATTGAAAAACGTACCTGGCAACAATAAATCGGGTAGGCCAAGACGCGGCCTACCCGGTAGCCGACACGGGCAAATCGGCCGAAAGGGTCCGCTCAATCTGCGCATTTCAACCGCCAGTATGTGTCGGACGCCAAGCGGTAAAAAGACTGCTACAGGGGTAGCTCCCGAGTCCGTGCAATTGTGCTGGCGGCTCTGCCGAATCTGGCGTCCGTTCAGGTCAGACCGGGTGTCGTAATCAATATTCGCCTCTGCTGAAATGGAGATTCGCAGACCGTCTCCGTAGGCGAGTAAGTAGATCCGACGCTCCTTTTCGGTTGCATGAGTCCACCCGTAACCGTTGAGCGACCCGGCTGTGAAGTGTTCGCTCGGAATGGAATCCGCATTCCCCACGGGGCTCGCTGTGGTTTGAGAATGTACGGAGGTCCGCACAAAGGCAGCCGCCGCTAGCAAAAGCGCGGCCGCGAGCAAGAGGATGGTCTTCATCATTCCCCCCTGTTGGGAGTCTCCTGCGATGCGCTTTGAGCATCTTTGCCCTAGCGCAACCCCAGCTACCCGACCCAGGTCAACGCCCGAAGCAACTGCAGCTCGCCCCATCCGCCTCGCCAATGGCGATCCTCTGAAGCAGCTCACGGCGTTGGGGGTGACTTGAGCAATGCGCCACCGCGTACGGAGGCGCCTCTTCCCTTCGTTCCAGTAAATTTAACATTCGTTACCACATATCTATCTCTAGGTTTGCTCCAGAACAACGAAAATCCCGACAAATCAGGCAATGTTCAGAGGAGATAGCCTCGAGTTGCATGCGACACGCGAGCGTTGTGCTGTACGGGCCCTATATGTATGGTCGCGACCAGAACCTGCTTCCCGTGGACACGTCGAATATCAGATTCGTTCCGAGCAGGCAGTCGTGGTCCAGGCCGACCCTTCCCACGGCAGGCTGTCTGCCGTCAACCCGTTTCGCGTCAAGACCGCGCGATTCAGCCTAGGTTCGTTTACTAGACGTGGACATTGCGAAAGGAGCAAAATACTCCGTGGAGTCACTTTCTAAACCAATTAATCATTTGAAGCCGTGGTTACCATTAGCCGCTGCAGTTCTGGCCGCAGTCGTGGCGGTAAGCGCACAGCCTCCCGAGCCTGAAACGCCCTCCTCGGGAGCTGCACAGACCGGTAATATCACTGGCAAGGTTACAGCCGGAAAGGGCATTTCTGTGGTGTGGGTCGAAGCGGCGCCAGGCGTTACCTTTCCCAAACCGAACAAAACCGCCACTGTATCGCAAAAAGCGCTGCGTTTTGTGCCACACGTTATGGCCATTCCTGCCGGAGAGACCGTAGACTTCCTGAACGGTGACAACGTACAGCACAATATCTTCTGGCCGGCCATTAGCGGGAACAAAAAACTGGGCCACACCTTGGGGACCTGGCCCAAGGGGCAGACACGAATGTTCCAATTCACCACTCCTGGGATCGTGCCCTTGTTATGCAACGTGCACCCCGAGATGTCTGCCTACGTCGTCGTCACTCCCACCCCCTACCTGGCAGAGACCGATGATGGGGGCGGTTTCATAATCGCCGACGTTCCCGATGGCAGTTACAAAGTGACCGCATGGCATGAAGGCTACAAAACCCTCTCCAAACCTGTGACCGTGGCGAAGGACGCAAGGGTTGACTTCACCCTGACCAAATGAGACCAGACGCTATTCGGGGGACGCTCCTGCATGCCGTCGTGGCCGGGCGGACACAGATGTTCGCTCCCCTTTCCGCGACCCCCAAAATTGCACGCCTTCCAGGAGAGGAAAGGTCGGAATGAATTTGAAGCTCGTCCCGAAATGAGACTGAGGAAGAAAACGCCGGAGATGTGAAATCTCCGGCGGCGGAATTGGGATAGGCGTCGTGAAAATTCAGCCTTTGTGACAGTAACGGCGCTCCCTGTCCTCGCTGTTGGCGGACACGCGATCGAGACCCATACACTTGGCAACAGTTCCGCTCAGGAAACCACGGACAGAATGCGCCAACCAGCCCGTGGCTTTCTTTCCCGACCTTGGCTTGCCGGGCGCGACACGGCGCCTGTGTGGCCGAACGTGGGCGCGTTTGGTCGCTTTCGGCGGCCGCTGGCGAATTGGCTTGTTCTTCTGCGTTCGATGTCATCGTCAACGTCCTGGTACGGCAAAACGCCGGTTGCAGGACATCCATCCCTCCGATGTAGCTCGAAGGCAAGCGACCCCTGCCACAAGACCCTCAGAATCTCGTTGATCTCCTCCGAATCATTCCCTAAAATGTGACCCGATGGAAGCCATCGGTTACGTTCGCGTTTCAACGGACATCCATGATAAGGGCTTGTCAAGGAAAAAACACTTCTCCCTGCACTTGACGGAAGGTTCCTGAAGCG
>Ga0306922_10004653_pt1 | contig 13005 bp, 10 predicted proteins | sample sta12Cox44000082_FD_203758 | JGI IMG/M metagenome (GOLD analysis project Ga0306922, IMG submission 203758) | Lab enrichment of tropical soil microbial communities from Luquillo Experimental Forest, Puerto Rico - statoxic.12C.oxic.44.000.082 (v2)... | ecosystem: Environmental > Terrestrial >... | reverse complement strand
ATCGTCTGGCCCCTACTCGCGGCAATGGCTGTGATCGGCAGCGTCTACTTCGCTTTCGCCCTGCTCCGGTTCCGCCGCGTGATCTTTGGAATCTGAAAGCGACAAGCGAGCGGCTTATGGAACTCCCGCTCACATTTCCGTCCAACGATCGACGGTTTCTTTGGATCGAACTTGTTTAACTTGGAGATTGTCTCATGGACACATCAGTCCCGCGTACGCGCGGCTGATGGGCGTTCGTCTGGGACAAGCCGTTGAAACTGGAGTGATCCGATGGGGAGCAGTGTATCTGTTCCGCTCGCAAGAAATGAAGGCGAAAGCCAACGCAGCTTTTAGCCGTCGGGCAGCGCTTGCGCCACCGCGGTGGCGCCGATCACGGTGCCGGCGCCCGGCTTGTTCTCGACGATGACCGGCTTGCCGAGCCGCTGCTCAAGCTCGTGGCCGATGATGCGCGATAGGATTTCGGTGCTGCCGCCCGGCGTGTACGGCACGATCAGCGTCACTGGGTGCGACGGATAGTCGTCCGCGGGTGCGGGCGACGGCGCGGCGACCGCGAGCAGGAATGCCGCCGCCGCAAGGCAGGAGCATGAGCGGCTCCGGCGCGCGGGACTCAAAGCGCCATGGTGCCGCGCACGTCACTGCGCGCGCTGCGCCGCAGCCGCGACCGACTGCGCGCTCTGCCCGAACAGGATGGCGCGTTCCTCGGCGGTGCGGATGCCGCCCTGGCCGGGATTGATTTTCGGCGCCCACTCGTAGGCCTTGACCACCGCGGGCCGCGCCTTGATCGCTTCGAACCAGCGCTGCAGGTTCGGGAAGTCGGACAGCTTCTGGCCCTGCCGCTCCCACGGCACGATCCACGGATAGCTCGCCATATCGGCGATCGAATATTCGCCGGCGAGATATTGCCGGTCGGCGAGCCGCTTGTTCATCACGCCGTAGAGGCGGTTTACCTCGTTGCGGTAGCGGTCCATCGCATATTGCAATTTCTCTACCGCGTAGTTGTTGAAGTGATTGTTTTGGCCGGCCATGGGACCGAGATTGCCCATCTGCCAAAACAGCCACTGGATCGTCTCGGTGCGGCCGCGGATGTCCTTGGCGATGAATTTGCCAGTCTTGTCGGCGAGGTACAGCAGGATCGCGCCGGACTCGAAAATCGAGATCGGCTTGCCACCGCCCGCCGGCTCGTGATCGACGATGGCCGGGATGCGGTTGTTCGGCGAGACCGCGAGAAACTCGGCCTTGAACTGCTCGCCTTTGCCGATATTGACCGGGAAGAGCTTGTACTGAAGCCCGGCCTCTTCGAGGAAAATCGTGACTTTGTGGCCGTTCGGCGTGGTCCAGTAATGTACGTCGATCATGACAAACCTTTACGTCGGGGTGATGCTGAGGGTCTGCAGCTTAGCGGTTGCCTAGCGATTATTTAACCCCTTCGGCGGCATGTGTGGCGGCCGTGTCCAGCACCCCGACCTATGCCACGCCAGGTCCTGCGGCCGCCCCCGCCGCCGCGACGACAAATATTTTCATCACCGCGGTAATTCTCGTGATGTTCGTTCTTTCGGCCGCGGTGAGCGCGGAACGCAAAGACATCACCCAGGGCTTCGACGAGGTGGCGCATGCCTCCTATGTCGCGCACATCCAGGCGAGCGGCGACGCCTGGCCGGAGTTGAACGAGATGCGGATGCTCGATCCGCGAAGCTTCCGCTTTACCGCGACGGCCAATTATCTCAACCATCCGCCGCTCTACTACGCGCTGCTGGCGGCGATCGGGCCAAAGCTCGAAGGCCGGCCGCAGGCGCTCGTGGCTCATCGCCTGCTCGACGTCGTCATCGCCGCGCTCGGCTTTGCCGCATTGCTCGGCCTCGGCCTCGCGGCGCGGCTGCCGCGCTACGAGTTCTACGCCTTCGCCGTGCCGCTCGCCTGCATTCCGGTGCTGGTGCCGATCGCGGGCGCGATCAATAACGACAACCTCGCGTTCCTCGGCGGCGCCGTGTCGATGCTCGGTGCCTGGCAGCTCGTGGCGAGCCCCCTCCCTTTCCTCCCCTCCATGCCGGGGAGGATGGGGAGGTTTTGGCTCGCGGTTGCGCTCGCCGGCATGATCGTCGCGAGCTTCGCCAAGCTTACCGGCCTGCTCCTGACCGGCGCCATGGTCGGCGCCGTGATCACTTATCTGATCTGGCGGCGGCGCATTGCCTGGCCGCTGCTCATCGCCGCCGCGTTCGCTTTCGTCGTCGCCGCCGCGCCCTACATTATTTTCTACGCCCAATACGGCAGCCCGACGCCGCAGACACCGGCGCAGGTCGCGCTGCTCGCCGACGGCGCGCGCGCCGCCGGCTGGGCCGACCTGCCGCGCAAATCGTTCGCCGGCTATCTCGGCTATTTCGTCACCGCCTTCGTCGCCGATTGGATGCCGGCGCTCGACGATCGCAGCGTGTTCCAGTACGCCATGCTGGCGATCCCGCTGTCGGCGCTCGCCTGCGTGTTCGCCGGCGTCGCATTGTCGCTGCGGCGGCTATGGCGGCGGCAGGAGAGCACGCTCGACGTCGTCGTTATCGCCGGCACGATCGCCCTCGCGGCGACCTTCGCCGTCCACGTGATCTACAGCTACGGCCGTCACCTCTCGACCGGCTGGCTGATGGACGCCTATCCGCGCTACTACCTGCCGCTCGCCGCCATCGTGCCGCTCGCCGGCCTGTCGCTGCTCGCCGCCGTTGAAGCGCCACGCCAGCACGCCGTGCTGCTCATCGTCCTGATCGCCGGCCCCGCGATTTTCCGCGTCTTCGGCGGCCCGCTGGGCTGATCGTTCGCATTTACGCAATCGCGTCATTCGCCGGAAACCAAGCGCGCCAACCGCGACTGCTCGCGCTGAACGCGGTCGCGCCTATTTAATACTTCCGCGCGTAGACATCGGATCACACGGGAAAGAGCTCGGCGCCGGCTGCCTGCCGGATGAGGTGAAGCGAGATCCGGGGCCGGCTCCTCCGTCAAAACCGGGATTTCGCTGTCGCGCCATCCGGGCTACGCTCCCGTCGCTGCCGCCGCCGCGCGGCGCGCCACGAGGGGCGAGAATGGCCTCCACAAGACGCCAGATGCACCTTGGCGTGTTCTGGCTCGGCACCGGCAACCATTCGGCCGGCTGGCGCCACGAGGGCGCGTGGCAGAGCAATTCCAGCTGGCCGCTGGTGGTGGCCGGCGCGCAGATCGCCGAGCGCGGCAAGTTCGACCTGTTCTTCATCTCCGACTCGCTGGTCATGGATCCGGGCGATCATCCGTCCTTCGTGTCGCGCTTCGAGCCGACCACGCTGATCGCCGCGCTGGCCACCGTGACCCGCCACGTCGGGCTCGGCGCCACCGTGTCGACGAGTTTTAGCGAGCCGTTCGACGTGGCGCGCACCTTCATGACGCTGCACACCATCTCCGGCGGCCGCGCCGCCTGGAACATCGTCACCAGCTCGCACGACAAGGCGGCCGAGAACTTCAGCAAGGAGCGCCTGCCGGACCATGATCTGCGCTACGAGATCGCCGGCGAATTCGTCGGCGTGGTGAAGGGGCTGTGGGACTCTTGGGACGACGGCGCCGTGGTGGCCGACCGGGCGAGCGGCGCGTTTCTCGATAAATCCAAGGTGCACGCGCTCAATCACAAGGGACGCTTCTTCGCGGTGAAGGGGCCCCTCAATATCGCGCCCGGACCGCACGGTCATCCGCTGCTGATTCAGGCTGGCGGCTCGGCGCCCGGCCAGGAGCTGTCGGCGCGCACCGCCGATCTGGTGTTCTCCGTCGTCAACGGCGACAAAACGTCGGCGAAGACCGCTTACGACGATCTGAAGCGGCGGGCCGTCAAGCAAGGCCGCGCGCCGGAGAGCCTGCCGATATTGCCGGGCGTGATGCCGATCATCGGCGACACGGACGAAGAGGCCAAGGACCAGCTCGATCGCCTGCAAGGCTGGCTGTCGTCGACCAACGCGCTGAGCCTTGTCTCGCAGCGGCTCGGCCACGACATTTCCGGCTACCCGCTCGACGGCCCGATTCCCGATCTGCCGACCACCAATCGCGGCCAGGCGTTTTCGAAGACGTTGTTCGAAATGGCGCGCCGCGAGAACATGACGCTCCGCGACCTCTACAACATCACCGCCGCGGCGCGCGGCCACTGGGTGATCTACGGCACCGCGCGGCGCATCGCCGATATTTTCGAGGACTGGTTCACAGGCGGCCTCGCCGACGGCTTCATCATCATGCCGGCGTATTTTCCCGGCGCGTTCAACGACTTCGTCAACCGCGTCGTGCCGGAGCTGCAACGCCGAGGCCTCTACCGCAAAGACTACAGCGGGCCGACGCTGCGCGACCATCTCGGACTCGCAGCGCCAGCCGCCGCGGCGAAGGCCGAGCGCGAACACGCTGCATCGGCGTCTTAATCGCACACACAGTGAGGAGCGAGCCGACACCATGATCACCGAAATCGCCCAGATCGACGTGAAGCCCGGCATGGAAGCCGAATTCGAGGTCGGCGTGAAAAAGGCCGCGCCACTGTTTCAGCGCGCCAGGGGCTGCCATGGCATGAAGCTCGAGCGTTCGATCGAGAAGCCCGCGCGCTATCGGCTGTTCGTGCAATGGGGCACGGTCGAGAACCACACGGTCGATTTTCGCGGTTCGGCCGATTTTCAGGAATGGCGCAAGCTGGTCGGCCACTGCTTCGCTGCGCCGCCCGAGGTCGAGCACGTCAGCGAGGCGGTGAAGGGCTTCTAACGCCGGCCCGTTCCGAGGTCGTCAGAACGCCCGGCCTTTAGGCGCGACCACTGCGCCGGTGCAGGCAAACTTAACAATCCGCCTTTAAACGGTTTTGTCGGCTTGGCGGGGGCCACATCCCAAAGGGCTGGGCGGCCTGGATCGGAGTTCCGTACTGACGGTCTTGGCCGCTTCTTATTTTCCGATCGGCCGCATCGCTCGGCTAGCCGCGCCCGATGAACGAGCGCATGTGGTTCGGCAGGATCGTCGCCTCGTAGAGATTCACTTCCGGCGGCAGCGCCGCCATCAGCACTACGACCTTGGCGACGTCTTCGGCCGTCATGATGTAGTCCTCGGGCCGTTCGCCCGGACCCGCGGTGACGCGGCCGCGACGCGTTGCGAACGAGGACAGCGTCGCGCCGGGATGCACGATCGAGGCGACGATGTTGTGCTTGCGGCCATCCATCGTCAGCTGATGGGTCATGCCCTGTAGCCCGAACTTGGTCACCGTGTAGGGCATCGAATCCGGCCGCGGCGTCTTGGCCGAGACGCTGCCGACATTGATGATGCGGCCACCCTGCGGCGCCTGCGCCTTCATGATGCGGATCGCCTCGCGGCTGCACAGGAACGGTGCCGTGATGTTGATGTCGAGCGCGGCCTGCCAGTATTCGAGGCCGATGTCCTCAGTGTCGCGGTTGGTGGCGATGCCGGCATTGTTGACCAGCACGTCGAGCCGGCCGAAGGTCTTGTGCACGGTTGTGAACAGCGCCGCGATCTCGGCTTCGCGGGTCAGGTCGGCGGCGATCGCCAACGCCTCGCCGCCGTTCTTCTTGATGCCGGCCGCGACCTCGTCGAGCAGCGCCGCGCGCCGCGCCACGATCACGGTCTTGGCTTCCTCGGCGGCAAACGCCTCGGCAATGCCGCGGCCGATGCCGTTGCTGGCGCCGGTGACGATTGCGATCTTGCCCTCAAGCTGCTTGGCCATGTTTCCTCCCGGATCAGCGCAGGCGATAGTGCTCGACGGCGGCTGCGTCCCAGACGAGCCCGTTGCCCGGCCGCTCGGGCGGCACCGCGCAGCCGTCGACGATGCGCAGCGGCTCGCGCAAAATCTTGTCGGCCCAATCGACATATTCGAGGAAATGCCGGGTCGGCGTCGCCGCGAGCAGGTGCGCGCTCACCTCCGGATACAGATGCGACGACATTTCGATGCCGTGGGTCGCGGCCAGCGCCGCGGCGCGCTGCCAGCCCGACACGCCGCCGATGCGCTCCAGATCGGGCATGACGAAATCGCTGGCCTCGGTGGCGATCGCCGCCGCCATCGCGGTTGCTTCCGAGAAATTCTCGCCGATCTGGATCGGCGTCTGCAGCGCGCGGGTCAGCCGGGCATTGCCGGCATAATCGTCGTGGCGGATCGGCTCTTCCAGCCAGAACACATTCTCGGCGTCGAACATGCGGCCGCGCCGCAGCGCCTCGGCGACGCTGAGCGCTTGATTGTAGTCGACCATCACGGCGATGGCGTCGCCGACGCGCTTGCGCACGGCATGCAGCGCGGCGAGATCCTGCCGCGCCGTCGGATAGCCGAGCCGCAGCTTGATGGCACGGAAGCCGCCGGCGAGCAGCTTTTCCGCTTCGTCGGCCACCGCTTGCGGATCGTCCATCAGGCCAAGACCGCAACTGTTGTAGGCCGTGACCGGCTTCGGCTCGCCGCCCATGAGCCGCACCAGCGGCAGGCCTGCGGCGATCGCGAGCGTATCCCACGCCGCGACATCAAGGCCCGCCATGGCCATGCGGACGACCCCTTGCACGCCGATCAGCGCGAAGCGCGTTGCCAGCTTGCGCCACAGATCGAGCGGCACTACCGCATCGCCTTTGACGGCGCGGTCGACCTCCTTGACCATCGTGGCAATGGCCGCCGCCGCGCCGCGCAGGTAGCAAAACAGATAGGCGCTGCCGGTGACGCCTTCCTCGGTGAGAAGATCGAGCAGCAACAGCGGCGCCGCGGTGACGCGCTGGCGGCTGGTGCCGAGCGCATAGGTCATCGGCACCTCGACGGCGGTCGCCTGCAAGGCGCGGATGGTGAGGCGCGGCGGCGCGGCGCTCATTGCCCGGGCGCCGTCGCGTCGCCACCCTGCCCGTCCGCGTGCAGGATCAGCACGTCGTAGACGGCGCGATTGACCGGGGTCGGCACGCCGGCCGCAGCGCCCATTTCGGCGACGCCGCCGCTGAGCCAGCGCACTTCTAGCGGCCGGCCGCGCTGCAGATCGTGATGCATCGACGCGGTCATGTCGGCCGGAAGCCCGTCGATGAAGGGCATGCGCTGGTCGGCGAAGTTTTCGGGCAAATTCACGCCCTGGGCGCGGCCGACCGCGACGGTCTCGCGCATCAGGTCGAGCAGGAACTGGCGGGTGTGCGGATTGCTGCGGATCGGCCCGAGCGTCCGCCGCATGCTGGTGGTGGCGCCCGACATCCCGACGAGGAAGACATATTTTTCCCAGATCGCGCGGCGGATGTCGTCGCTGATCTCGGCGTTGATGCCGCCGGCGCGCGCCGCCGCCAGCAGCGCCTCGGCGCGCGGCGAGTGCCGACCGTCATATTCGCCGAACACCATGCGCTGCATGGTGCCGGTCTGCACGATCACGCCGGGCCGGCCGATGGTCGTCGCCATATAGGCCACGCCGCCCATCACCGCGTCGGCGCCGAACACGGTCCGTAGCACGTCGTCCTTCTGCACGCCGTTCTGCAGCGAGATGATGCCGGTGTGCGGCCCGACGATCGGCTTGAGCGTGCGCGCCGCGCTCTCGGTGTCCCACAGCTTGACGCTGAACAGCACGATGTCGACCGGACCGATGCTCGCCGGATCGTCGGTGGCCTTGACTTTGGGCAGGTGGATCGGCGTGTGCGCGCTCTCGATGCTGAGCCCGCTCTCGATGCTGAGCCCGCTCTCGCGCATGGCGGCGAGATGCGCGCCGCGGGCGATGAACGTCACGTCGGCGCCGCCTTGTTGCAGCCGGGCGCCGAAATAGCCGCCGACGCCGCCCGAACCCATCATCGCGATACGCAAGAGAGGATCCCTCCGCAGCCAGTCCGCGTCGCGCTCAAGCCCGCGCCTGCTGCTGCACGTTGGCGATGCGGTCCGGCACGCCGAATTCGCGGCGGCAGACTTCGGCCAAGGCGGCCACGCCGGCGCGGATCGCTTCGTGGGAGGGATTGGCGAAGCACAAGCGCGTGCGGCTCTTGCCGTAGCTCTTGTCGGTGGTCCAATCCGGCCCGGGATTGATGGCGACGCCGGCGGCGAGCGCCGACTGGTACAGCTTCATGGTATCGACCTGGTCCGGCAGCTTGACCCAGAGGAAGATGCCGCCCTTCGGATCGTCGAATTCGGCGGTGGTGCCGAACTGCTCGTTGAGCGCGTCCTTCAAAGTTTCGAGCTTTCTGCGCAGGCCCTTGGTGAGCGCCGGCACGTGGGCGTCGAAATGGGCCGGGCAATATTCGCCGAGCACCATCTGCTCCAGCGCGCCGGAGCCGGCGTCGGTCTTGATCGCCAGCATGCGCGAGATGAGGCTCCAGTCGGCGACAATGAAGCCGACGCGCAGCGCCGGCGCGATCGATTTCGAGAACGAGCCGATATGGATGACGCCGCCGTGCCGGCTCATGGCGTAGAGCGCTGGCGGCCGCTTGCCGTCCCAAATCAGATCCGCATAGCAGTCGTCCTCGAAGATCGGCACGCCGTACTGCTCGGCGAGCCGCAACATGTCGTGGCGCCGCGCTTCGTTCAAAATCGTGCCGGTCGGATTCTGCACCGTCGGCACGGTGTAGATGTATTTCGGCCGGATGTTGCGGCGCTTCAGATCATCGAGCGCGGCGGCCAGCGCATCCATGCGCATGCCGTTGCGGTCGAGCGGAATGCCGACGGCGTTGACGCCGCGCCGGGTCCAGCGGTTGAGCGAGCCCTGGTAGGTCTCGGCCTCGGTGACGATGGTGTCGCCGCGGGCGAGCAGGATGCCGTTGACCAGGTCGAGCGCCTGCAGCGAGCCCGAGGTGATCAGGATCTGATCGGCGTCGCAGACGATGCCCGCTGTGCGCATGAGTTTTTGCGCCAGAAATTCGCGCAACGGGCGGTAGCCGAGCGAGCCACTTTCCAGGCCATAGGTCGCGAGCGTCGCGCCCTCGCGGGTCAGCACGTCGTTCGCCGCCTTGACCAGATCGGCGACCGGCACGTGAGCGGCATCGTTATGGCCGCCGACGAAATTGTATTTGGGAAAGCCGCTCCATTTCGCCGCCGGCGGCGGCAGGCCGGGCGCCAGAAGCGGTCCGAAGTCCAACGCGGTCATGAACGCAACGCTCCCTCAAAGTGGGCGAGCCGGTGGGCGGCCTTCTTTCGTTCCACGCTTGGGCCAGCTTGTCGCAATTGCTATTGTGATTGCAATCGCTTTGTCGCCCTTTGCGCGGAATTCGCCCCATGCGCCGTCTGCATCTGCTCGTCATTCTCGTGATCTGCGGTTTCGCGACCGCCGCGCAGGCGCAATATCCGGAGCGGCCGATCCACCTGATCGTGCCGCAGGCCGCCGGCAGCGCCACCGACACGGTGGCGCGGGTCCTCGGCGCGGTGCTCGCCGACCAGATCGGCCAGCAAGTCATCATCGACGACCGGCCCGGCGGCGCGCTGACCGTCGGCCTCGACCTCACCGCCAAATCGCCGCCCGACGGCTACACGCTGTGCATGGGTCCGATCGGGGCGCTCGCGATCACGCGCCACCTGGTGGCGAACCTGCCTTACAATATCGAGCGCGACTTCCAGCCGATCGTCGTCATCGCCAAGGGGCACCTGCTGCTGGCGGCGTCGCCGAACGCGCCGTTCCGCAGCGTCAAGGAGTTGATCGCCTACGCCAAGGCCAATCCCGGCAAGCTGTCGAACGCATCGTCGAGCAACGGTTCGCCCGGCCATGTCGGCGGCGAATTGTTCAAGTTCATGACCGGCACCGACATCGTCCATGTGCCCTACAAGGGCGGCGCGCCGGCGATCAACGACCTGATCGCCGGCCGTGTGCAGCTGATGTTCGAGAGCCTCAACTCGATCGCGCCGTTCGCGCGCTCGGGCGCCGTACAAGCGCTCGGCGTCAGCGGCGAGCACCGCTCGCCGGCGTTTCCCGATCTGCCGACCATCGCCGAAACCGGCGTGCCTGGCTACGCGGCGCCGACCTGGGGCGGCGTCATCGCGCCGGCCGGCGTACCGCGGCCGATCGTCGACAAGCTCAACGCCGCGATCAATAAGGCGATCGCCTCGCTCGCGTTCAAGGACCACTTCGCGGCAATCGGCGACGAGCCGGCCGGCGGGACGCCGGAAGAGTTCGCGGCGCTGATCGCGTCCGACTCGGCGAAATGGGGCGAGGTGATCCGCCGCGCCGGCATCAAGTTCGAGTAGCGCGGTCACTTTTCACCGCCTCGGACTCGACCCATATTGGCGTCATGGCGAAAGGCCCCCGTTGGCCGGACCGCGATCCGGCCAAGCATTCGCAAAAAGACCCGGCCCGACCGACCCGCGCCAAGGCGGCGCGGCCGGACGTGCCGCCGCTCGACCCGGCGCTGGCGCAAATCCTCAATCCCGGCATCGGCCAGGGCACCGCGGGGCTCGGCTCGCAGACCGGGCTGAAGCCGCCGCCGGACAATTCGTTCGACCGCCGCGCCGACTTCGCCAATGCCCACAAGGCGCGCAAGTCGACGCAAGGTAAGACGGTCACCCAAGGCGTGGGCGAACGGCTGCAGTCCGGCAACGCCAAAGGCCCGGTCGAGATCGATCCGGAGTTCGCTGACGCGCTCGGTTACGGCGACAATGACCCGAGCAAGCCACTCGCCGGTGCGCCGCCGCCGGAAGACCGCGACGAGCTTGCCGACATTTTCCAGTCGCAGCGCGAGAAGCGCCGCCGGCCGTCGCTGCAGCCGGTCACGCTCGGCGTCACGGCGTCGATGCAGGCGCTGGAGTCACTGCTGCGCGAGGGCCGGCCGGAATTCCGCGATCGGCCGTGGACGCCGCACCGGCCGCCGCGGCCGGACAAGTCCGAAGGCGGCCGCCGGCTCGTCATCAAATCCGAGTTCGATCCCAAGGGCGACCAGCCGCAGGCCATCGCGGATTTGGTCGAAGGCGTCAAACGCAACGACCGCACCCAGGTGCTGCTCGGCGTCACCGGCTCGGGCAAGACATTCACCATGGCCAAGGTGATCGAGCAGACGCAGCGGCCGGCGCTCATTCTCGCGCCGAACAAGACCTTGGCGGCGCAGCTCTACGGCGAGTTCAAGAATTTCTTTCCCGACAACGCCGTCGAATATTTCGTGTCATATTACGACTACTACCAGCCGGAAGCCTATATCCCGCGCACCGACACCTATATCGAGAAGGATTCCTCGATCAACGAGCAGATCGACCGCATGCGCCACGCCGCGACGCGGGCGCTGCTCGAGCGCGACGACGTCGTCATCGTCGCCTCGGTGTCGTGCATCTACGGCATCGGCTCGGTCGAGACCTATTCGGCGATGACGTTCTCGATCAAGCGCGGCGAGCGCTTGAACCAGCGCCAGCTGCTCGCGGACCTGGTCGCGCTGCAATACAAGCGCACCGCCGGCGATTTTTATCGCGGCTCGTTCCGGGTGCGCGGCGACGCCATCGAGATTTTCCCGGCCCACTACGAGGACCGCGCCTGGCGGGTATCGCTGTTCGGCGACGAGGTGGAGTCGATCCACGAGTTCGATCCGCTCATCGGTCAAAAGACCGACGAGCTGGAATTCGTCAAAATCTACGCCAACTCGCACTACGTGACGCCGCGGCCGACGCTTATCCAGGCGCTCGATGGCATCAAGTTCGAATTGCGCCAGCGGCTTGAGCAGCTCAATGCCGCCGGCCGCCTGCTCGAAGCGCAGCGGCTCGAGCAGCGCACGCTCTACGATCTCGAAATGATGGAAGCGACCGGCGCCTGCGCCGGCATCGAGAACTACTCGCGCTATCTCACCGGTCGAAAGCCCGGCGAGCCGCCGCCGACATTGTTCGAGTACGTGCCCGATGATGCGCTGGTGTTCGTCGACGAGAGCCACGTCACCGTGCCGCAACTCGGCGGCATGTATCGCGGCGACTTCCGCCGCAAGGCGACGCTTGCCGAATACGGCTTCCGCCTGCCCTCCTGCATGGACAACCGGCCGCTGCGCTTCGAGGAGTGGGATGCGATGCGGCCGCAGACCACGTGCGTGTCGGCGACGCCGGGACCGTGGGAGCTCAACGAATCCGGCGGCGTGTTCACCGAGCAGGTGATCCGCCCGACCGGCCTGATCGATCCGCCGGTCGACGTGCGGCCGGCACGGCTGCAGGTCGACGATCTGGTCGGCGAGGTGCGCGCCGTGGCGCAAAAGGGCTACCGCGCGCTGGTCACCGTGCTGACCAAGCGCATGGCCGAGGATTTGACCGAATATCTGCACGAGCAGGGCATCCGGGTCCGCTACATGCATTCCGACATCGACACCATCGAGCGCATCGAGATCATCCGCGATCTGCGGCTCGGCGCCTTCGATGCGCTGGTCGGCATCAATCTGCTGCGCGAGGGCCTCGACATTCCCGAATGCGCGCTGGTCGCTATTCTCGACGCCGACAAGGAAGGCTTTCTGCGGAGCGAAACGTCGCTCGTGCAGACCATCGGCCGCGCCGCGCGCAACATCGACGGCCGCGTCATTCTCTATGCCGACACCATCACCGGCTCCATGGAGCGCGCCATAGCCGAGACCAACCGGCGGCGCGAGAAGCAGGAGAAATTCAACGCCGATAACGGCATCACGCCGGAAAGCGTGCGCAAGGGCATCGCTGATATTCTCGACAGCGTCTATGAGCGCGACCACGTGCTGGTCGGCACCGGCGCTGGTATCGGCGGCGCCGGCGAGTTCGACGACGCCGCCACCATCGGCCACAACTTCGAAGCCGTGATCGCCGACCTCGAAGCGCGCATGCGTGCCGCCGCCGCCGATCTCGATTTCGAAGAAGCCGCGCGGCTGCGCGACGAGATCAAGCGTTTGCGCGCGACCGAGCTGGCAGTCACCGACGACCCGACGGCCAAACTCCTACCCTCCCCTGCAGGGGTAGGGCCTACGCACAACGCGCGTCAGGGTGGGGCCGCCGCGCGCCCGCACAAGCCGGCCCTCAACGAAATGGGCATCGCGCTTCATCACGAAGTCGCGCCGCACCGCGCCGGCGGGCGCAACGCGCCGCGCAAGCCGAGCCTCGACGAGATGGGTCCGGGCTTGGAGTCGGTTCCC
>Ga0306922_10004652_pt1 | contig 13005 bp, 10 predicted proteins | sample sta12Cox44000082_FD_203758 | JGI IMG/M metagenome (GOLD analysis project Ga0306922, IMG submission 203758) | Lab enrichment of tropical soil microbial communities from Luquillo Experimental Forest, Puerto Rico - statoxic.12C.oxic.44.000.082 (v2)... | ecosystem: Environmental > Terrestrial >... | reverse complement strand
CCTCTGCGTAGTAATTGATCAATCGTAGTTTCAGTGCGCCAAACTTCTGCGACCAATGGCAGTTCTCACAGGTTTCGGTGGCCGGTACGAGTCGATTCGTCTCCAAAGCGGAAGGAATCGGCCGTGCGTAGCTGTTTCCTATTACTTCAAAGAGCTGCCGGACACCCGCTGTCTTGCTCGCGACCCATCCCGAAGCCCCTGGAGCAACATGACATTCCACACACTCCAGCTGGGAGTGCGGAGAATTCTGATGCGCCATGAATTCCGGAGTCATGACGTGGCAAGACTGACCGCAAAATTGCGGCGTTTCCATGTGCTTGACCGCCCGATAGGTCAGCTGCGTACCGATGACCACGTTGAGAGCGGTCGTGATGGCCAAGAACCACGCCAGGCGCCGCAGTGCCGCCTTCCGATCAAAGGCACCTTCACCGCCCACCGGCCGAGTACGATTTCCAAAATAAATGCCGAGCGGAACGAGTGCCAGTCCAGCAAAGAATACCACCGGCAGAATCAGAAAAACGACAATTCCGACGTACGGATTACTGGTGTGACCACGAAGCTGCAGCGGCAGGACAAATAACCAGGAAAGACCTGCGGTCGTAATCAATGCCGTGCCCACAAGGCCCAGCCAGTGAGCAGTCAGCAACTGCCAAACGGGTCTGCGGGTATCTCTGTTCATGAGCGCCAGTCTGCGCCGCATGAAGATAACAGATCCGGAGACTCGAGCCGCACCTGTCAGACCTGACAGCTACATCCCTGCTCCTACCGCACTAATTTGTAAAAGAGCACGGTCGAGATGAACGGAAGAGTCTGGCCAAACTAAGGTTGCATGCAGATGAAGTTATAGCAGGTCGCAGTTGCCTAACGGAGGCGCTATGGCAGCGGACACGGAAAAGGGCTTTCAGCATTCCCCGCCTGCGCAAAACGACGCTTCCCCGGTCGGCCTGCCCGCTATTGACCGAAGGCAATGGCTTAAGGCAACCGTCGGCGGAGGAGCAGGGCTCGCGCTCAGCGGCCTCCTCAATATCCCGAAGGTAAGAGCGGCTACGCAAAACCTGAAGCTTTCCCAGATTAGTGAGTTTACGACGTCTTGCAATTTTTGTTCGTGCGGCTGCGGGATGATCGCGTCAGTCCGCGAAGGCAAGCTGATCACGATGGAAGGCGACTACGACCACATCGTGAACCGAGGATCGTTGTGCGTGAAGGGCATCTCCATGTTCGCTACCCATGCCTCGCCAAATCGGCTTGGAAAGCCGCGTTACCGGGCACCGGGCAGCGATCATTGGGAGGAGATCTCTTGGGAAAACGCAATCGAACGAGTCGCGCAGAAGATCCGCAACACGCGCGACGCGACGTGGGTGGCTACCGAGAAACTGGGAAACTCAGAGGTTACCGTCAACCGGACCGATGCGATCGCGTTCATGGGCGGCGCACAGAATACCAATGAAGAATGCTACCTGTTCCAGAAAGCGGCACGTCTTCTTGGCACCGCATTCGTCGAACATCAGGCGCGACTTTGACACAGCCCTACGGTCCCCGGTCTGGGGGCCGCGTTCGGTAGGGGCGCGATGACCAATCACTGGGTGGACCTGCAGCATTGCAAGACAATTCTTGTGGAAGGCAGCAACGTGGCGGAAAACCACCCAATGGCTTTCAAGTGGATCCGCAAAGCCCAGGACAACGGAGCAAAAATCATTCACGTCGATCCTCGATTCACCCGGACGTCGGCGGCTGCCGATATGTATGCGCGCATCCGGCCCGGTACCGACGCGGCCTTCCTCAATACGATGACCAACTACATTCTGGTCCACAAGCTCTACGACGAAGACTACGTCAAAGTGCACACCAACGCTCTCTTTCTGGGCCATGGGGATTTCGACTTCAAGGATGGGCTTTTCAGCGGGTTCGACCAGCAGACGCAAAAGTACGACACGGAAACTTGGGGCTACCAGGTGGATGGCACTGGCCAGCCGCGCGTCGCGGCCAGCTTGGATGATCCACATTGCGTCTTTGCCCGCCTTAAGAAATTCGTTTCGCGCTACACGCTTGAAATTGGAGAACGCATCACCGGCATCCCCGCCGCCGAGATCCAGCAGATCGCAGACACCATGGCTAAGAACCGGCCGGGGGCCATTCTTTATGCCCTTGGAATGACCCAACACACGACGGCCGTGCAGGGAATCCGCGCGTTCACTATTTTTCAGCTGCTGCTCGGGAATGTCGGGAAGCCAGGTAGCGGTGTGAACGCCCTGCGTGGTGAGCCGAACGTGCAGGGTGCCTGCGACATGGGTGTGCTCAACAACTACATGCCGGGCTATCTCAACTATCCGGCCCACACGGAGCCTACACTTGCTGAGTACGCAAAGAGAAATGGGACCGGAGACCTAAAATTTCTTGTCAATACGCTCAAAGCGTTCTATGGAGACGCAGCAACCCCCGAAAACGATTTTGGCTACGCATGGCTGCCCAAGCGAAGCGCCGCGAAAGACTACGGCACCATGTCTATCTTCGAGAACGCTCTTGGCGGCACGATGAAGGTGTTATGGGTCGTCGGCCAGAACCCGGCGGTGACCACGCCAAACCTGACGCTGACGTTCGAGGCGATGGCAAAGCTGGAGATGATGGTCGTTCAGGAGATCTGGGAAACGGAAACGGCCGCCTTCTGGCGTCGTCCCGGTGTTGACCCGAAATCCATTTCCACCGAAGTGATTTTGTTACCGGCTGCGTTCTTCATGGAAAAAAACGGAACCATTACCAACTCGGGTGGTATGGTGCAATGGCGACACGCAGCGGTCAAGGCACCGGGTGAAGCCAAACCCGATGGGGAAATCGTCGATCTCGTCTTTCGTCGTGTGCGCGATTTGGCGAAGGACTCGGTCGATCCGAAAGACGAGATCATCAAGAAGGCACATTGGACTTACACGAGTGCAGAGGATGTACTCCGCGAGATCAACGGCCGAGCCTTCCGCGATGTCTCAGGTACTAGCCTGAAGTCCGGTGATCTTCTCAACAGGGTGGCCGACCTCCAGTCCGACGGCTCGACCTCTTCCGGAGCTTGGATCTACGCGGGCGTTTTTGGCGGCGGGGCAAACCTTAGCAAACGCCGTGACTCGAAAACCGATCCGGGAGGTCTCGGCCTTTATCCGAACTTCGGGTGGACTTGGCCAAACAACATGCGCATCCTCTATAACCGAGCGTCGTGCGACCGGCACGGCAAGCCATATCCGGGCTCGGAGCCCATCGTCTGGTGGGACGAAAAAGCAAAGCGCTGGGCCGGATACGACGTGCCGGATGTCCCTGTCGTGACCGACGGACCTACCACGCCAAACGGGCAACGAGCCTTCCATGCCAATCCGGAGGGTGTCGGGCGCCTGTTCGCCGCGGTGTACCATCACCCGGATCGAAAGAATCCAGAACTTCCGTTCGACGTGGCCTACGTTCCGAAAGACGGCCCACTTCCGGAAATGTACGAGCCTGTAGAAAGTCCGGTGGAAAATATCCTGCACCCGAAGGTGAAAAATAATCCTGTGCTTAAGTATCCGCGTGTCAAATCCCACCAGCCGATCGGTACGCCAGCCGAGTTTCCTTACGTCCTCATGACTTCAACTGTGGCAGAACACTGGTGCGGAGGATCCTCGACGCGCAATATTCCATGGCTGAACGAACTCGTTCCGGAGCCCATGGTCGAAATTCCTGCCAGCCTTGCGCAAAAACTGGATGTGAAAACCGGCACGTGGGTAAAGGTGTCTTCGGCGCGCGGCGAATTGATTGTAAAGGCCGTGGTCACGCCCAGGTTGAAGACACTGAAGGCAGACGGAGGCGAAATTACGATTGTGTGGATGCCCTACAACTGGGGCTATCGCGGTTTGTCCACTGGGCCAAGCGTGAACCATCTCACCATTGATGCGGTGGATCCTGGAGCTGGAACTCAGGAAAGCAAGGCTTGTTTGGTCAATGTGGTCAAGCATGAACCAGTCGTAGCAGCACAAAAGAGCACAGCGAGACGAGCATGACACAGCCTGGTACCGCCTTCCCAATTAAGGCCACCCTGGTCGACACGACCAAGTGTATCGGCTGCCGGGCTTGCCAAGTGGCTTGTAAGCAGTGGAATGACCGCGAAGGGGAAGAAACCGAGTTGCAGTTGGGAGAGCTGGGATTTCAGAACCCGGCGACCCTCAGCGCAAAAACCTACACTCTCATCTCGTTTCATGAACTGCCAAACGAAAAGGCGCCTGGGGGTCTCGATTACATTTTCACCATGCACCGTTGTCTCCACTGTTTGGAGCCCGCGTGCGCCTCGGCATGTCCGACCACCGCACTGGAGAGGCAAGCGGATGGCCCAGTTATATACAACGCGAGTAAATGTATCGGATGCCGATACTGCATTTGGGCCTGCCCCTGGGGCGTACCGACTGCGGAGTGGGATTCGCTCGCTCCAAAGATACAGAAGTGCACGCATTGCGCCGATCGCTCGGACCAACCGCTTCCGTCAGCGAGGAACGGACAGAATCTCAGCGCGGACGAAGGCAACTCCTTCCGTTCCAATATCGCCGTGCCGGCGTGCGTCAAGGCTTGTCCAGCCGAAGCCCTGGCATTCGGCGAACGCGAGGCCATGCTGCAAGAAGCGCACCGCCGGATTGCATTGCGTCCCGACAAATATGTCGACCAAGTCTACGGAGAAAAGGAAGCTGGCGGCACGACCGTTTTGTACCTGGCCTCTGTTCCATTTGAAAAAATTGGTCTCCCAGCTCTCGGCAATAGGCCCTATCCCGCTGTTTCGAAAACTGCTCTTCACTCTGTTCCTCCGGCGGTTCTGGCTGTGGGTGCAGTGCTCGGGGGTATCTATTCCTTCTTTAAGCGAAGGGCATTGGTACTGGCCGCATCACCCGAGGGTACCGCTTCAAATCACAGCGGACAGCATGTCGAATTTGCACCACTCAACCGGAGGTTGTTGACATCGTTCAACTGGTTTCTTTTGGCTCTGATTGCCTTCGGCGGAATTTCACTGATAGCCCGATTCGCGCTGGGCTTGGGCGGCAGCACACATCTCTCTGACACCTACGCTTGGGGACTCTGGATCATCTTCGACCTCGTCTGGATAGCTGTGGCCGCCGGAGCGTTCGCAACGGCAGGCATCATTTATGTCTTCCAGCGCAAAGATCTTTACTCCATGGGACGCGCAGCCGTATTGATGGGATGTCTGAGCTACTCATTCGTGACGGTCACTCTCGTTGCCGACCTTGGTCTGCCTTGGCACTTCTATCAACTTGGCTTGCAGTCTCCGGAGGCGTCAGCAATGTTTGAGGTGTCTTGGTGCGTAGGACTCTACGTCACCGTCCTGGTCTTGGAATTCCTGCCCGTTCCACTGGCGTGGCATGGTCTTAAAAAGGCTCTGGATACTTGGCAACGGTGGTCAGGTGCCTATGTAGCCTTCGCATTGACACTGTTCGTTTATCTGCTTTCACGGAGCCTGATTTATGCGGCACTCACGGCAATCCTATTTTCCCTCCTCGCCTGGATTTTCCGTGCCAAAGGGAAAAGGGCTGAGCCGATAATGTTAGCGATCGCGGCCGTAACGCTTTCCTTCATGCATCAAAGTTCGCTCGGTTCACTCTTCTTACTCATGCCGGATGAACTTGCTCCGCAGTGGTGGTCTCCGGTGATGCCCGTGTCGTTTCTCCTCTCCTCGATCGCTGCCGGCACAGCCTTGATTATCCTGATCGAGATGTGGATCGCTAAAGGTTGGAAGCGCCAGATGCGGATGTCTCAGCTTGGTTCGATGGGGCAAGTTACATTCTGGTCCCTGTTGGTTTACTTATTGTTTCGCCTCGGCGACATGGGCGTTCGCGGCCAACTGGGTAACGCTTTTTCCGGGAAGCTCGGTGCTCTCTTCGCCATCGAAGTCGTGCTGGGTGGCGTGTTACCGCTGGCGATTCTGTCCCGTTCGTCGTTGCGAGCGCGCCCCGGAATGCTTTTCAACGGAGCGCTCCTGACCACCCTTGGTGTGATCCTCAATCGTGTCAGCGTCGTTTATTTGGCAATGCGACTAAGAGGAGCCATGCCTCAGAATGCCCCCGAGACTTACTTCCCCTCAATTTTTGAATGGGGCGTTTCCATTGGATTAATCGCTGCGAGCATCTTTCTTTTTGGTCTCGGCGCGCGACTGTTTCCGCTACTTCCCAGAGAAGGAGCAGGCAGGGATCTGGTCACATGACGCAAGACTCCTGGCTAAGCACGCACCCGTATCTCCAGTCGGTTGCAGACCTACATGCACAAATCGAAAAGGCTGCATCCAATCTCCCTCGGGCTTGCATTCCAAGCTGGCATGACTACGAACATGATTACCGGTCTGGCGTGCCACTTCTTCGAAGCCCCAGCTCAACGGTCGATCTGAAACCCTTCGGCATAATTCTTTGGTCTTTGATCAACAAGCTGTCCTCAATGCCTTTGCCCGACAGCGTGACCCAAGAAATTCGAGACTTGCAAGCGCGGGATCCTCTCGATTTGCAGCACGCGGCCGCCACGTTGCTCAATGCGGATGGGGCCAGCTGCAAGTACGCAGGCCTTATGCGCTATCTAGGTTGGACCGCGATGGCCCGCTATCTCCTAAAAGTTGTGCACGCATTCGGACAATGGCGTGATGAGGAGCACTGGCTTCGCCAATACTGCCCAACGTGCGGATCAATGCCCGCCATGGCTCAGTTGGTCGGCATGGATCCTGGTCGGGTGCGGCTCCTCTCGTGTGGTTGTTGCGGCACACGGTGGCGGTATCAGAGAACGGCGTGCCCATTCTGTGAAAATAGAGACGATCATCGACTCGCGGCCCTGGTAATCGAGGGAGAAGAGGGTCTCCGAATCGACTACTGCGAGTCTTGCCGCGGCTACATCAAGACCTATAACGGAAGCGGAAGCGAGTCGGTGATGCTAGCAGACTGGACGTCCCTGCACTTGGATATCATCGCCTGCGATCGGGGACTGAAACGCTTTTCTGCATCTTTGTATGAAATGTAATTTGCCTGGCAATGCTCGTTCTGGTTTTCTCCTCGCTTGTTTCTACAATGCGAAGCGGCAGGCCTTTCACTCGCTGCTGAGTCGAAAAGCAAGTGTGGTCTCGCCAGGAAAAGCTCGCGAACTCAACGACACTCAAGTGTTGTCAAGCAGAGGTGGCGTATGCCAGCTTCACTTCCCACTGTTGGACCAGACTCGGTGCGCAGGTCTTCCGCTTACCCTAGGTCTGCACAAAAGGCAATTGGGATTGGCCTTGCGTCCGTTATTTTGACTCTGAATCCGGACGCGCTAAGTGGCTCTGCCGCCCTTTGTCGATCGGCCGTTGCGACGAACACTAGTTCTCAGACCGAGGCCATACGCGACATCATCGCTTCCGGGAATCTTTCCACTCTCCGATGGCCCGATTTCTCGGACTACCAAGCCCATCTCAAGCGTTTCTACGAAGCATCAGGATACAGTTTGGTCTGGAGTCGTAATGCGCAAGCAACGGACCAAGCGCACGTGATGATCGAAGTCTTGAAACAGGCCGACAGCAAGGGCCTGAACCCCGAGGACTATGATGCGAGCCGCTGGGCCCCTCGACTTCAGCAGCTCGACGATCCAACCGCCTTTGCACAGTTCGACGCCGCCCTAACCGTTTGCGTCATGCGCTACATTTCGGATCTACGCATCGGCCGGGTAAATCCCAGACACTTTAGTTTTGGAATCAACGTAGAAAGCAAGAAATACGATCTAGCCCAGTTCATTCGCAATCGTATCGTCGGTGGAGACAACATTCAAGCAGCGCTCGACGGAGTGGAGCCGCCCTTTCGTGGCTACAAGCGCACCCAGGCTGCTCTTCAGCGTTATTTGAAGCTGGCGCAAGAAGATGATGGCGAGCAGCTCTCCCCGGGAACAAAGGATATTACTCCCGGACAAGAGTACGCCGGAATTCCGCGTCTTGCCCGTTTGCTGCGCCTGCTTGGCGACTTGCCTTCGTCGGCCCAAACACCGCCAGGCAATGTTTACCAGGACCCGCTTGTGCAAGGCGTTAAGAATTTCCAGCAGCGCCACGGTCTCTCATCGAACGGGGTTCTCGGAGCGCAAACAGTGAAGGAGCTCAATACCTCGTTACGCGACAGGGTTGAACAATTGCGGCTAGCGTTGGAGCGTTGGAGATGGGTACCCAGCGAATTCCCGCAGCCGCCGATCGTCGTGAACATTCCAGAGTTCCGGCTACGTGCGTTTGACAAAGACGGCAAGGTCGTCTTGAGCTCGAACGTAGTGGTGGGAAAAGCATTTCGGCACGAAACCCCGGTTTTTCAGGACGAAATGCAATATGTGGTATTTCGTCCCTACTGGAACGTGCCTCCCGGCATTCAGCGCTCCGAGATCGTGCCGGCTCTTCAGCGCGATCCTGCCTACCTTTCCAAGAACAACTACGAGGTCACCAGGCCAGATGGGACCGTTTTTGCTGCAAGCACAATAAAAGACGAAATCCTTCAGCAGCTGCGTGCTGGAAAGCTGGCTGTTCGGCAAAAACCGGGAAACAGCAATGCCCTGGGATTAGTCAAACTGATATTCCCTAACGCGCATAACGTGTATCTGCATAGCACCCCGGCACAACAACTATTTTCGCGGTCGCGACGCGATTTCAGTCACGGTTGCATTCGTGTTGAGAAAGCCGCGGAATTAGCTGCCTGGGCGCTGGCTGAAAACAAGGAAGACTGGCCCTTGGAAAAAGTCCTTCAGGTAATGAAAGGGGCAGAGGACAACGTGCAGGTGAATCTGTCCAGACCAATTCCCGTTCTAATTCTGTACGCTACGGCCATCGTCGACGAGAACGAAGTCACCCATTTCTTTGACGACATATACGGATACGATGCCGACCTCGAGAAGGTGCTCGCCAAGGGATACCCTTATCCGGGGTAAGAGTTCCGAGAAACAGGCCGCCTAGGCAAACGTAAACGACTGTGGTGCCTGAACGGACAAACGCAAGACACTGCAAAAATGCTTGTCAATCTTTGGAGATGATGAAGTTTGTGAGTTTCCACGGATTCTGATAGGTCTCGACCTCAATCTGTTGCTTTTTCTTGTTTACCGTCAGTCTGCAGGCCGGCAGGACCGTCCCCTCGCCCTTGCCGTCAGGCGTCAGGACTAAATCGATCGCACCGACGCTGTAATCCCTTGAACGTGTCCCTTCATATAGCTCACCGAACGCAATATTGCGATCCGTGACCAGACGCAATCGCCGCCCGGACTTCGACGGCAGTTCAATGATGTACTTAACGTCGTTGCCCACACCACCGCTCGCAAATCTGACGCGTCCCTTGGGCTTCATATCTTCGAGCACGCCCACAAGACCATCTTGGCCCGAGCGCTTGAACCCTTCGATGAGCGCCTGTCTATCCTCAGGCGTTGAGAGCCTCTCAATGTGAATGTTGACGTTGTAAATTTTTCCCAGTTGCGTGCTCGTCCCCATCGCGGTCGCCTGAATGGTCATGGTCTCTTGAGCTTGAGCGATTGTGCCCGTCCACGCCAACCATAAGAAAAGGCACATAATACGAGCGCGAAGGGAAGATTTGTGGTTGTCAGTCATGTTTGTTCTCGCTCTAGTGTTTTGCACACGTTGCCGCACGCCCTTGCCTGTTTGCCATAATGGGGCTCGCGAGACCGCTGCGCTAGTAAACTAGGAGATCGTCAGAGCTGTGAGAACTGACAATCCTGACAGGGGTAGTTCTTCCTGAAGCTGAGCGGTCGCACCGCAGAGAGGAGCTCCAGGAGGCGGGACATTGACGGGGATATCACTCAAGCCCGACTTCTAACCCTAGCCTTGGCAACGAACAGCGTGGCGAACAGCAGAAAGCTGCCAAGGAGCAGGGCTACCGTCTCAGGCTCCGGCACGGTATCCACCGAAAGGTCTCCTGCTACCGGGATCAGCACATACGGCGCGAAGTGATCTGCGCAAGCAAACGTTAGGGAGGTCAAGGCAATATCGGTGACTGGGCCTGTTCAATGTTCAAGGTCCGGGTCGAAATACGCGAAAGTCGGGCCGTGGAAATTCGGCTTCGGCACCCAGTTAGTGTTCGGAGTCCCAGCAAATGTGTCTGTGACGTGCGTTGACATCGAGCCTGCGACGAGCTGGTTCGTGTCCAGATCGAAGAGAAACGTCGAGGAAAACACGAACTGTTGATTCGACCCGGCGTTTGGCTGCTGAAACACGGCGTAGGCCGTGACACGAATCTCATCAGCCTTGGCCTTTGCACCGAAGATAAGAAGGGACCGAGCGCCAGGAAAAATCTCGCAAATCGCATAGCTCGCCTTCCCGACCGCGCCGAGGGAGTTTACTCCCTCGCGGAGCACCAAGTCGGGGTGCCGCCTCTTTGCCCCCGATCACCGGAAACCGCCGGACAAACGAACCTTTTGTTTGCGCCGCTTCGCGATTCACGGCCCTACCGTTTGGGAGTTTCTTGTGGCCTGATGCTTCCCGCCGCTTCTCTCAGTTGCAGAATCGCGGCGGAAGGAAGTTGATAGAGTGTGGCTTCGTTTTCCCGTTGAGCAAGATACACGTCGCCCTTCTTGGCAACCGATACCCTCTCTACGCGCTTGCCTGCATCCGAAGTGACGGTAATTTGTAGCGTGGGCGCGGTAAACCCGCCTTCAGGGAAAAGGGTTGCCGAAAGATCGCGCAACTTGCTGACGAGAGCTTCTGAGTTCGTGTCGTCCAGCTTCTTGCCCTCAGGGCCCCACCAATCGGAACCGGAACGAGTGAGGAAATAAGACGTCGAACTATCGTGAATTTCAATTTTGTCGGGATCCTGATAGCCGAAATCGAACAGCCTCTTGTTGGCGAAATCATCCAGCTTCTTGTCCAGGCCAGTTCCGACGCCCGCAGGCACTTTATAGATCCCGGGAACCACGGACGATTTAGCGAAATAGGTATCTCTGATCTTGCGAACTTCGAGTTCCTGGACTCCGGATGCGCCGGTAACCGTTACGGACGTGAAGGGTCGCGCGGATTGGAACGCCGAGGCCGCTTTACCGGCATCGGGTGCCGGAGAAACATCCATCTTGGTATCACGGAGGGTGCGAATCAGTTCGTCGACCCTCTCTGCGTCGGCCCGCAACGGCTTTGGCTTGAGAATTTGCCATGTATCCTTGCTGCGCGCCAACGTGAAATCCAGTCTTTTGCCGCCGTTTTGATTGACGAACTCGATCTGGCTGACCTTGTCAAAATCTGCAGTAAGCAAGCGCTTATCGCGCAGGTCGTTGACGCTCTTGTCGAGAGCCGCTTTCGTGTAGCTCGAAAGCGTGAAGACCCGCGGATCGGCTTCCAACTTGGCGAAGACCGCATTGCCCGACGGCGTATCGTCGCCAACCACGAGCTTTTGCGATTTGTCCTTTTCGGTGACTGCGACTTCCGATCTCGGCTTTGTCAATCCGTATTGTTTGAGGTCCGCTGGCCTTTCATCCACCAAACGAACAGAGTCGAGAGAAGAAAGCGTGGAGAGCAGGCTCGAAACAGCTTCCTGATCGGCGGGCAGAGTCTTGGGCCCGGTGATTTGCCATTGTCCCGCGGCATCTTTCTCGAGCCGCACCTCGCCGCCTTCCTTCTTGATATCAAGCCCGGAAATGTCGTCCTGCTTCAACGTGAGAATCTTCGGTGCCGTATTCGGGGACGCCTTGGCGGTCTGCTCCGACGGCGGGTGGTGATTGGACCAGTACAACGTGGCGAGTAGTCCCGCCAGCACGAGGGTGGCGATAAGAAGTCCCTTAGTCTTCATGATTCCCGTCTTGATTGAGTTCTCTTACCAGTAGGAGCTGCCTGCCGGGCACAGACCGCTGTCGCGGCGCCGCAACCGAGCAACCACAGGTGCACGAAGGACTCTAGCGTCGACTCCACCATACGGAGACTCCTCCGGCAATGACCAATAAGGGGAGCAGAAACTGGCTGGTGATTTTGACCCAGCTCATCTGGGCGCTGGTGAGTGTGATGCGCCGGTCGTCACGGTCCTTCGGGCGAATGGAAATCAAGTCCTCATCCGAGGCCAGCCAGTTTACTGCATTCAAAGCCAGATCACGGTTGCCGTTGAAACCGATGAAGGAATTCGCCGCCCAGCTGGAGCTGCCGATGACCACAAAACGGCCCTGCGAATTTTCCTTCCCGGTGTTGTAGGTTCCGGCGGCAGCGATCGTAAAGGGACCCTTGGTGTTCTTGGGATCGCTCGGGTCAATCGCCGCACTGTTCAGTTTCGTGGTGGCCAGACTGGACTCCGATGAACTGAAGAGCTTTGTAACCGTACTCTTGTCGCTATTCTTGGTGTCCAGAGATCGCGCCAGCGGGAAACCGGTTGCCCGCCGGCTCATGTCATTGACGATGGCGTGCGATTCATAGCTGGTGACCAAGGCCACCTGTGGTCCGAGGCCGGCAAGCTGGCCAATCGGATTCAAGTCGAGGATCAAGTTCTTCTCCGGTGTAACTCCCCAGCTTTGCAGAACGGCGGTGAGGGCTTCGTTATCGGAGATCTCCGAACGTCCGATCTTTAGCGGTGGATCCAGCAGAATCAAAGCGCGTCCTCCCGCCTGGACGTAGTTCTTGATGGCGTCCACTTCCGGCTGTTGGTAGTCGGTATCTGGTCCGCCAACCAGCAAAACCGTGCAATCCGTCGGGATTTCCGCCTTGCTTACCAGGTTCGTCGCCTTGGCTTGGTAGCCATCCTTGCCGAGGAGTTCCTTAAGTCGAGAGTAGCCACTTCGCTCGGAGTCCTCGATTTGGTGTTCGCCGCTGCCTTCGATGAAGCAAACCGTGCGCGTCGTCGTCTTCAGATCGCGAATAAAAGCGCCGGTGATGGCTTCTTCGGTCAGCGTTTTGGCCTCCTCTTTCCGGTCGCCAATTTGCACGATGGTGGTGCCGTACTCTCTCACGCCCGCGGCTCTGGCCAATTCCGGCTTTTTGTCGGGATCGACGTATTGCACCTGCACTTTAGGAGAAAGACTGGCGTATTGTTCGAGTTGATC
>Ga0306922_10004650_pt1 | contig 13006 bp, 13 predicted proteins | sample sta12Cox44000082_FD_203758 | JGI IMG/M metagenome (GOLD analysis project Ga0306922, IMG submission 203758) | Lab enrichment of tropical soil microbial communities from Luquillo Experimental Forest, Puerto Rico - statoxic.12C.oxic.44.000.082 (v2)... | ecosystem: Environmental > Terrestrial >... | reverse complement strand
GCCGGAAGACGTAACCTTCGACAAGCCGGGCAATCCGCTCGACCGCCACCCGACCTGGAAGAACGCCAAGTGCCCACAGTGCGGCGGCGGCGCGCGGCGTGAGACCGACACCATGGACACCTTCGTCGACTCGTCCTGGTACTTCGCGCGCTTCACCGACCCGTGGAATACAAAGGTCCCAACCGACCGTAAGACGGTCGACGCTTGGCTACCCGTCGACCAATATATCGGCGGTATCGAACACGCGATTCTGCATCTCCTCTATTCGCGCTTTTTTACGCGCGCCATGCACAAGACCGGCCACGCTGGCATAGACGAGCCCTTCGCCGGCCTGTTTACGCAGGGCATGGTGGTGCACGAGACTTACCGCACCAAAGGCGGCGACTGGGTGATGCCGGCGGAGGTGAAGGTCGAAGGCTTGGGCGGCGCGCGCCGCGCCACGCTCGCTGCCACCGGGGAGCCTATCGAGATTGGCTCGGTCGAGAAGATGTCGAAGTCGAAGAAGAACACTGTCGACCCCGAAGATATCATCGCCGCCTATGGCGCCGACACCGCGCGCTGGTTCATGCTGTCCGACTCGCCGCCCGAACGCGACGTGATCTGGACCGAAGAAGGCGTGCAGGGTGCATGGCGCTTCGTGCAGCGGCTCTGGCGGCTCGTCGGCGAGATCGCCGAGGTTAATGCGCCGGCTGCGCATCCCGATGCTTTCGGCGAACGGGCACTGGTCGTACGCAAAGCCGCGCACCGCGCGCTCGCCAACGTTTCCGACGATATTGCCAAGCTGCGCTTCAACCGCTGCGTCGCACACATCTACGAATTCGCCAATACGCTATCGGACGCGATCGGTTCTGCGGAAACCGCACCTTCGCCTGATTTTGCCTGGGCCCTGCGAGAGGCTGGCGACATCCTGGTCTGCTTGTTTCACCCGATGATGCCGCATCTGGCCGAGGAATGCTGGGCCGCACTTGGTCATAAGACATTGATATCGGCCGAAGCTTGGCCACAGGTCGAACCCGCTCTGCTGGTGGAAAATACCATCACATTGCCGGTGCAAATCAACGGCAAGAAGCGCGCCGATGTCACTGTGGCGCGTGATGCGGAAAGGGAGGACATTGAGACTGCCGTTCTGGCCCTTAATGCGGTAAAAAGGGCGCTGGACGGCAAACACCCGAAAAAGGTCATCGTCGTCCCGCAGAGGATTGTCAATGTGGTCACCTGAAACTACACGCCTCACCGGGATTGTTGGCGCGCTCGCGCTGGCGGGCCTGACCGCGGGCTGCTTTCAACCGCTTTACGGCAATCAGGCTTCGATTGCTGGGGCGCCGGGCTTGACCGATCGATTGAGCAGCGTCGATGTGCCGCCGATCGATGCGCCGAACGGAACCCGCCTCTCCCGCGTTGGCCTCGAGGTGCGCAACGATCTAATTTATGGGCTCACGGGCGGCCAGGGCTCCGGGCCAACGAATTACAAGCTGGCGGTGCGGCTCACGTCACAACAGCAGCAGGTGATCGTCGACATCCAGACCGCACGACCAGACGTCTTGGATTACGGCATCGACGCGACTTATTCGCTGATCGACGTCACCTCCGGCAAGACAGTCGTAACCGGCCAGACTTTCTCGCGCGTCTCCTACAATATTCCCGGCCAGCAGCAACGCTTTGTCGGCGAACGCGGGCTACGAGATGCCGAAAACCGCGCCGCCCGGGTGATCGCCGACAGTATCCGCGCGCGGCTAGCATCTTATTTCGTGGCCGGGGCATGAGTCTTGCCGTGCGCGCCTGCTTGCCGCAATGACTACCATCAAGTCCTCCGAGATCGATCGTTTCATCGCCAAGCCGGATCCGGACCGCCCGATCGTGCTGGTCTTCGGGCCCGATACTGGACTGGTGCGCGAACGCGTTGAAGCGCTAGTGCGGATATCAGTCGACGATCCCAATGATCCATTCGTGCTGGCGCGTATCGAGGGCGAGGAGCTTTCCGCCGATCCGGCGCGATTGATGGAGGAGGTTCACACCATTCCGCTGTTCGGCGGCTGCCGTGCCGTGCTGGTGAAAGCCGGCAGCCGCAATATCGCCGCGGCGCTTGAGCCAGTGCTTGCTTCACCCCCGAGCGACTGCCGCGTGATCATCGAGGCCGGCGACCTCGGTAGATCGTCGCCGCTGCGCACACTTTGCGAGAAGGCGAAGGTGGCCGCAGCACTACCTTGCTACGCTGACAGCGAGCGCGAACTGGCGCGGCTGATTGATCAGGAAATGCGCGCGGCCAATTTAACGCTGGCGCCCGATGCCCGCTCCGCGCTGGTAGCACTGCTCGGCGGCGACCGCATGGCGTCGCGCAACGAAGTGCGTAAGCTCGCGCTCTATGCGCAGGGTAGGAAAACCGTAGCGCTCGCCGATGTCATGGCCGTGGTATCGGATGCCTCCGCTATGGCACTCGATGGTGTGATCGACGCCGCTTTCGCGGGCAAGACCGGCGAAGTGGATATCGAATTCGGCAAGGCGCGCGCGAGCAGCGCTTCACCGGCAGCAATCATCTCGGCTGCGATCCGCCAGGTCGCTAACCTGCACAAGATGAAACTCGCGGTTGAGGCCGGCGAGGGCATTGAGTTCGTCATGAAGCGCGGTGCACCGCCAGTGCATTTTAGCCGCGAGGCGGCGGTCGGCGCGGCACTGCGAGCATGGACACCGGCTCGCCTTTTGCGCGCCATGGCAGAGCTCGCCGCCGCATCACTCGACATGCGCCGCAATGCCGCGCTAGCGGAGGCGATCGCGCAGCGTACGCTGCTATCGCTGGCGGTGCGTGCCCGGCGTAAGGAATCTTGACTACAAGTTCAACTGGTAGCTATGCGGCACCCAGCGATAGGCGCCGCCTGTTTTCTCGATCCAGCCGAGCCCCGGGAACGGCATGTGGAAGCCGGCGACCATGAGCCGTTCGCTCGCCACCATGTCAAGGATGCGCTTGCGCGTGGCCACCGCTTTGTCTTTCTCATCGTCGACGTCGAGATGCAGGTCGGGCCGCTGGATCGCCACAACATAATGATTACAGGTATCCGCCCAGTTGAGTAGCCGTTTGCCCTCGCTTTCGATATGAAAGGCCAGCAGTCCGGGCGAATGACCATAGGCTTCGATCGCCCGAATGCCGGACACCACTTCGTCGCCCGGCTTGATGAAGGTCGCGCGATCAGCTACCGGCAGACAGATTTTGACGTAGAGCTCGCGGTTAAATTTGCGCGCCTCGCGCACATTCTCGCCTTTCTTCCAGAAATCGAAATCGACGGCGCCGAATACGTACCGGGCCCTCGGGAACACCGGCTGCCCACCTTTCGTCAAGCCGCCGATGTGGTCAGGGTGCCCGTGGGTGATGATGATCACATCAACATCCTCTGGCTTGTAACCGGCCTGCGTCAGATGCGCGACTAAATTGCCCGGCGGCAGCCGGCCCTTGAGCTGCTCGTATTCGGCGCTGAGCGAGCCGTTGCCGCTGTCGAACAGTACAAGCTCCTTCCCGGTGTTTACCAGCGTCGGGGTGAAAGGATGTTCGTAGCGGTCAGCGTCGATGCGGTTTACCGCTGCCAGCGCCTTAATCTCAGCTGCCGCCGCTTCGCCGCCGAAACTCGGGGTAAGCCCCGTGCGGATCACCTTGGAATCCCTGATGGTCGCGACTTCGAAGTCGCCGAGCTTGAAGCGAAAGATGCTCGGCTGCATTTCGCCTTGCATTGAAGCGGGCACCGGTATCCTCCGTTGTTTGTCTCGATGATTAGCAGCTTATTCGGCTGTACGGCAATTCACTCCACGGTCGCAGCATGAGCCGCGCTGCAGTCTCTGGCGTCCGGCCGACGAGCCGCTTAGGCTTGGTCGGTCAGCTTGAACCGGGAGTTGTCGATGGCCAGGAAGACGCGCAGGAAGAATTCGGCTTCGAGGAAAAAGAAGAAATCCGCGACGGAGCGAAAAAAACGAAGAGCCGCGACCAAGAGAAGATCCGCGGGGCGCAGGAAGGCGGCGCGGCGGGTTAAGCGCAAGGGAGTGATCGCTGCGATCGCCGGCGCTGCGCGGGCCGTCGTGTCCACCTTGACCGACGCCGAGCGTCTGCACCACAAGATGGAGCCGCACGTCTCGCCGGATCCGGAATAGTTTATATTCGGCGGCCATCTCAATGCGATCACGAACTCATGGCCCCGATCAGAAAAGCAAGCCGTTAATCTTAAGCCGGCAGCCCGATGATCGTCTTGAAGCGCGCGCGATAGGTCGGCCAGGCTTCGGGGTTGACCAGGCGCGGCGGCCGTCCGCCCTTGAGGATGCCGACGATCTGATCAGCCGCCTGCTCGGCGGTCGCCCGGCGCGCTTCAGTGGTGACACCGGCGGTGTGAAATGTCGCGATCACGTTGTGCAGCGTCAACAACGGGTGCTGTAGCGGCGGCGGCTCCTGATCCCAGACGTCCACGCCGGCGCCGCTGAGATGCCCCGATTGCAACGCCGCGAACAGCGCCGCCTCGTCGTGGATGCCGCCACGCGCGGTGGTGATGAAGGCGGCGCCGTTCTTCATGCGAGCGAAGGCGCGCGCGTCGATCATGCCCAGCGTCTCGCTGGTGCGTGGACAGTGGATAGACACGAAGTCGGACTGCACCAGTGCTTCGTCCATTGACACCGAGTGCGCGCCGCGCCGCGCAATCTCTTCCGCGCTGACGTAAGGATCGTAGGCAAGCACGGTCATGTCGAAGGCTCGCGCCAGTTGGGCGACACGCCTACCGACGTGACCGATGCCGATCAGGCCGACAACCTTGCCAGAAATCTCCCGCCCCATCAGCTCCTCCCGCGCATAGCCGCGTTCGCGCCGCAACCGCCGGTCGGATTCGGTGAGCCGCTTAGACAGTGAGAGCATCATGCCGAGCGTGTGCTCGGCGACCGATCGCGCATTCATGCCAGCCTGATTGACCACGATGATGCCTGCCCTGGTGCAGGCCTCGACGTCGATAGTGTCATAACCGGCGCCGGTGGCGGAGACGCAGACCAGTCTGGGACAGCGCTTGAGCAGGTCGGCGGTCGCAAACCATTGCCGCGGCAGCTCATCTTTCGCCGAGGAGACCAGATACACATGCGCCGCCGCAAGCGCGACCCAGGCATTGTCGTCTGCTCCCTCCCGCTTGCAGGTCCGCAGCTCGATGTCGGCTTCGCGCGCAAAGCGCGCACCCATCACCGGATCGTAGGGAAAATCAAGGCGAACGACGGTTTTGAGGTTGGCGGGCATTGGGCCCCGGTGACGACGGACGCACCGATCACTGTCATACACGGAGTCGCCGCACGAGCGCTGGATCCCATTGGCACCGATAGGCGATGTAGTCGCCATATTGGCGATGGACACTGGTGATTACTGCGTACTTGCGGTGACGTGCGCAATTGGCTTGTGCGAGTTCGAGCGCGTTGTGCTCCGCCTCTGGTGACCACGGAATAATGCCGCCGGTGTCGTTACCCCACGGCCCATACACGCCAACGCAGGACATCAAAGGCAATGCCATAGCGGCCAGCACGGCAATGCATCGGTTCATTGGGTCAGCATGCCCAAACGAGTGACTTAGGGCAACACATCTCGTCGTCTTGGTTGAGCGGTCGCGCTCAGGTCGGCGCATGCCCAGCACGTGATCCTTTTGCGTGCGTTCTGTTCGTTAGCAGACGACACCGCGAGTCGAGCCGCTGCCGTAGTAGCTACTTTCGTCGGTGGCGAGGCCGCGCCCGAGATTCCGGACTGCGACTCGTGCCCCTCTTCTGTCCCTGAACCCTAATTTGGATAACGCGTTCCCGGGAGGACGCCAGTTTCAAGCGTGCTCAGCGGCTATCATGTAGTGTTCGCTTGTCTGCCGTCGATAGGCGGCGATCTTCAGGCCGGCCTGCACACACCATGCCTCGACCTGCCCCGGCGAAAGACGATACTCGCGTGGCGGCCCGACTTGACACGGACCGTCCGGGTGGAATTCACCGATCACCACCGGCGCACCGGTAGGCAGGCATCTCGCGACGCTACGCAAAATTGCCGGAGGATCGTCGGTATGATGTAGGACCATTGTGACCAGCGCCGAGCCTGCTCGCACGGACGCGGGTTCCAACTTGGTGGCGTCCGCCACGATGCGCTTGATTTGCCACACACCACGCTCGGATTGCAGCCGCTCGAGATACGCAAGCGCCTCGGCCGAAGTATCCGCGGCGTAAACAGTGCCCGCAGGGCCGACGCGATCAGCAAGCACCAAGCTGACGTAGCCCGGGCCCGCGCCGATTTCCAGCACGCGGTCACCGGGCTTGAGGCGCAGAGCGTCCAGCCAGTCGGCCACCAGCTCCGCCCGCAGGGACTGCCGCGCATAGACTTGATCCAAGCTGAGGTGGCTGAGATCCTTCTGGAATGCCTTCTCCAAGGGAAAGCCTCACAGACCAAAATGCAGCACGGACCATCCCGCGAGGCCCAGAGTGAAGATAAGCGAGAACATTCCGGTGACACGCATGGCCGTGGGACGCTTCGGCAGCGAAATCTGATAGGCAATCGCCACGGCCAGCACGAGCGACATGATCAGCATCGCTTCGCGTAGCCATGGCATTTGCGTCATCACGCTCATACTAGCGTTTCCAAGCCCCACGGCGAAAAGTAGCATCATCAGGTTGTGGTGCTGGCTGCTCAGAAAGGCGAAGACCACTGCGCTAACCGAAAGTAGCCATTCTCGTCGCATGATCGTGCTCCATGCTTCGTGGCGGACACACGTAAGCGTAAATCGAGGGTCCTCGGTAGCATATGATCGCGATCATACGACATGTCGACCGCTGCACGCTCTCCCGACTGATACAGTTGAACCGGCGAGAAGCTGTGGAGAGGAAAGAGATGAATCCAATGGACGAGGAAGACCCGTGGAAGTGGATGCAGCCCTATGATGTCTGCCGTTTCGGCGAGGTCATCCTCGACCGCAAGGAACAAGAGCGCTGGTGTCGGGCGGTGCTGCTTGGCGGCCTGCCATTCATGTGGCGCAAGGCGGAAGTCGCACGCAACCTGATCTACGACAAGCTTGAGCTGCGTGAAGGCGACAAAGTACTTATCATCGGCGAGTGCATTGAAGCGTGCGGCTTCCTCGACGACATGCGCGCACGCATCGGGCCAAAGGGCGAAGTCCGCCTCATCGACATCACCGATGAGGCGCGCGACAATTATCTCGCCAAAAAGCGCGGTCGGGGCGGTCAGCTCGCGACCTGGCAGTGGACCTACACGCGCGAGATTCCCGATACCACTTTCGACTGCGCCGCTTGCCTGCAGGGTGTGCAGCATACTGACGACTGGCGCGAGACTGGCGTGGAAATGCTGCGGGTGATGAAAGGCGGACGCAACATCGTGCTGGCCGAGATCGCTTACAGCCCCGAGACCAGAATGAAGATCGAGCTCGACATGCACATTGAGTACGTCTTCGACAAGCTGCTCTCACGCGTCGGCTGGAAGCTCGACGAATTTCCTTATTACAGTCCGAGGGATTTGGAGAAAGCGTTCGCCGGCCTAGTCAAGAACACCGGCGCCTTCGATTGGAAAGGCATCGAGATCTTCTGGGGGCGGAAGCCGTAGCCGATCCGCCTCAGCCGCCCAGTTTCTTTAACACTGCGTCGAGTTGCTCGAGATTCCGATACTTGATGTGCAGGGTACCGCCTTCGCCGCGGTGATCGACCGTCACCTCGAGACCTAGTGCATCCGACAGCCGCCGCTCCAACGCGATGGTATTGGCGTCCTTGCCCAACGGCGCCGCAACTTTATGCGACGGCTCGCTTTGCCTGCGGACAGCCGCCTCGACCTGGCGCACGTTCAGACCGCGTTTGACGATGTCCCGTGCGAGCTCGAGCGCATTCGGCAGACCGACAAGGATGCGCGCGTGACCAGCCGACAATTCGGCGGATTGCACCATCGCCTTCACCGGCTCGCTGAGCTTTAGCAGCCGCAGCGTGTTCGCCACGTGCGGCCGGCTCTTGCCGACGATCTGCGCGACTTCGTCCTGGCTGTGGTTGAATTCTTCCATTAGCGCCTGGTAGCCGGCCGCCTCCTCGATCGGATTCAGGTCAGCGCGCTGCACGTTCTCAATGATGGCAAATTCAAGCGCCTGCGCGTCGGTCGCCTCGACAACCGTGATCGGCACTTCGTGCAGACCTGCCCGCTGCGCCGCACGCCAGCGCCGTTCGCCGGCGATAATCTCGTACATGTCGTCCGAGTCGCGTGCTGAACGCACCACAATCGGCTGGATGATGCCGCGTTCGCGGATCGAATCGGCGAGTCCGGTAAGCTCAGTCTCGGTGTAGGTGCGGCGCGGGTTGCGCGGATTCGGTTTGAGATTTTCGACCGGCGCGCGGCGCGGCCTACGCCCCTGCTCGGGTATCGAGGTTTCTTCGCCGACGTCGCCGATCAGCGACGCCAGCCCGCGCCCCAATCGCGAATGATCCGCCATCGCCGCTCCTGAACTTCGTGCCACCTGATGCCTCTGCTGTTTTTACAATTCCGTTTTTCTAGTGACGTCTCCTGAAGGTGCGGGTCAAGCCCGCTTTTGGCCGTCGCTGACATTTAACTCGCCTTCAATTCCTTCTCGCGCTGTATAATCTCGGTGGCGAGGCGCAAATACGCTTCGCTGCCGACGCATTTCAAATCGTAGACTAGCACTGGCTTGCCGTAGGACGGCGCTTCCGAGATGCGCACGTTGCGCGGAATAATCGTGTCGTAGACCTTGCGGCCCATGAACTGGCGCACGTCGGCGACCACTTGGTTGGAGAGATTGTTGCGCGAGTCGTACATCGTCAGTACGATGCCATGGATCGACAGATTCGGGTTGAGGCTGCTCTTCACCTGATCAACCGTCTTCAATAATTGCGACAAACCTTCGAGCGCGAAGAACTCGCATTGCAGCGGCACCAGGATCGAATCCGCGGCTGCCATGGCGTTGACCGTGAGCAGATTGAGCGACGGCGGACAGTCCACCAGCACGTAAGTGAAGTCATAGGTGCGCGCGCCCTTGTTGAGTTCGCCGAGCGCATTGCGCAAACGGAACGCGCGGTCGCGCATCCGGCCGATCTCGAGCTCAAGCCCGGCGAGGTCGAGCGTTGACGGAGCGACGTAGAGCTGCGGCACCGCGGTCGCCAGCACCGCATGGCGCATTGGCGCCTTGCCAGCGAGCACGTCATACGTCGAGGTCCGGCGCAATTTCCGATCGATGCCCAGGCCAGTGGATGCGTTGCCCTGCGGATCGAGATCGACGACTAGCACGTGCTCGCCAATGGCGGCGAGTGCGGTGCCAAGGTTGATCGCGGTTGTGGTCTTGCCGACTCCGCCCTTCTGGTTGGCGACCGCCAATACGCGCGGCCGGGCGGCCTCAGGCCGCGGTGCGGGCTTAAGGAAGGGCACGACTTCCGAGCTATCGATCGGTTGGTCGGACATTAGAACCAGTTTTACATGCGTAGAGTGGTTCGAGCCCGCGCACTACTACGATGGCACCGCTCGGACGCGTTAAGCTGGGTACAAGTGAAGCTTGGATACTCCAATATTTAGTGGCTTCGGTCAATTCTGCATCTACATCTTGACCCTTGAGGAATAAGCCGACCGCCCCCTTAGCGATCAAAGGAAAGGCTTGATCGCAAAGCATTTTCAGCGGGCCGAGCGCCCGCGCTGTCACAACGTGAGCGGCTTCCGCAAAGCTTTCCCCAAATTTCTCTGCTCGCAGGTGGTGAATCTGGCCCGGGATCCCCAGAGTGCGCACTATTTCGCGCAAAAAGGCGGCCTTTTTCCCATTACTTTCAACCAAGTGAACCTTGGCGCCCGGCGTTTCTGCCAGCGCACACGCAACCGGGACTCCTGGAAAGCCCCCGCCCGATCCGAAATCCACCCAGATCCGCGCATCAGGTGCAAGCGGCAAAAGCTGCAACGAGTCGGCGATGTGGCGCGTCCACAAGTTCCAAAGCGTCGAGGTTGCGATGAGATTGGTTTTCTTTTGCCAAAACAAGATCGCTTCCACAAATACGTCGAGCCGCTGCTGTGTTTCACGTGAAACAGAAACCAGCTCCAGCGCGCGTTTCTTGTCGCTCTCGAGATCGAAACGGCCCTGCCCCCGTCTGTTCACGCGCGTTTCTTGGCGCGTTTCACGTGCGCCACCAAGAGCGTTAGCGCCGCCGGCGTGATCCCGTCGATCTTGCTCGCATGCCCGATGGTCCGCGGCCTTTGCGTCGCGAGTTTCTGCCGCGCCTCGTTGGAAAGACCCGCCAGCGCCGTATAATCGAGATCGTCAGGCAACGTGAAGCTCTCGTCGCGGCGATAGGCGGCGATATCTGCGGCCTGCCGCGACAGATAGACATCGTATTTGGCATCGATCTCGATCTGCTCCGCGATTTTCGCGTCGAGAGCCGCGAAGTACGGCCAAACTTTCGCGAGGTCCCCAACGCCGATTTGCGGATACGACAACAGCTCGAATGCCGTACGTCGCTGGCCGTCTTTGTTGAGCGAAAGGCCATGGGACTCGGCCTCCTTCGGTGTCAGCGAAACCGATTTGGCAAAGTCGCGCGCTTCCTTCAGGACCGCCATTTTTTTACCGTGCAATCTTACGCGTTCGCCGTGAACGCAACCGATGGAAATACCGCGATCGGTAAGGCGCTGGTCAGCATTGTCGGCGCGTAGTTGCAGACGATATTCGGCGCGCGATGTGAACATACGATATGGTTCTGTCACGCCGCGTGTCACCAAGTCGTCGATCATTACCCCGAGGTAGGCTTCGGCGCGGTCAAAGGTGATTTCGTCATCCTCACCGGACAGCGCCGCCGCGTTGAGACCGGCCAGAAGTCCCTGCGCCGCAGCCTCTTCGTACCCGGTGGTTCCGTTGATCTGGCCAGCCAGGAAAAGTCCGCACAGTCGCTTCGTTTGCAGCGTCGGATGTAGTTCGCGCGGGTCGACATAGTCATATTCGATCGCGTAGCCGGGCCGGATGATGCGCGCGTTCTGCAGTCCGGGTATCGTTGCGACAAGGGCGTGCTGGACCTCTTCCGGCAGCGAGGTCGAAATGCCGTTCGGATAGACCGTGTGGTCGTCGAGGCCCTCCGGCTCCAGGAAGATCTGGTGACCGTCACGTTCGCCGAATTTCACGATCTTGTCCTCGATCGATGGGCAATAGCGCGGCCCGCGGCTGGTGATCTGTCCGGAATACATCGGCGAGCGATGCACATTGGCGCGGATGATCTTGTGCGTGGCCTCAACCGTCCGCGTAATCGCGCATTCGATTTGACGATTCCCAATGCGGGTGGTCAGGACCGAAAACGGCTCAGGTGGATCGTCGCCCGGCTGCCTTTCCAGCGCTGACCACTCGATAGTGCGGCCATCGAGCCGCGGCGGAGTACCGGTTTTCATGCGCCCGAGCGCAAAACCGATCCCTTTTAGTGTTCGGGAAAGGCCCATCGCGGGCGCTTCGTCAACGCGGCCCGCAGAGATCTGTTTTTCGCCGATATGGATAAGACCGCGTAGGAAGGTGCCAGTGGTCAGGACTACGGCACCGCAGGCAATTTCACGGCCATCGGCGAGTTTGATCCCGGAAACTCGTCCTTTTGCCTCGACCAAGTCGTCGGCCTCCGCCTCGATCACCTCGAGATTGGGCGTGGCGCGGATGGCGGCCTTCATCGCCGCCGCATAGAGTTTACGATCGGCCTGCGCACGCGGGCCGCGCACGGCCGGACCTTTGCGACGGTTGAGCACGCGAAACTGGATACCGCCCTGGTCGGCGACCCGGCTCATAAGGCCGTCCAAGGCGTCGATCTCGCGCACAAGATGGCCCTTGCCGAGACCGCCAATGGCCGGATTACAGGACATGGCGCCGACAGTCGCGAAACGGTGTGTCACCAGGACCGTCCGCGCACCCATGCGCGCGGCCGCAGCCGCCGCCTCACAGCCGGCGTGGCCGCCGCCAATTATGACAACGTCGAATCGCATATTTCGGCCTTGTAGCGAAGGCTTGGGGAGGGGTCAAAAATATTGGATTTTTCCGACTTATGTTTCACGTGAAACAATGCCGCTTCCATACCATAATACCTAATACCTATAATTCCGATTCATTCTAAGGCAATTTCACCGGAGCGCCGCGCTCTTTTTCCACGTCGGGCTGGATTCCTGCGCTATTTCCCGATGCAGAAGTCGCGAAATATCACATCCAGGATGTCCTCGACGTCGACGCGACCGATCAGGCGGCCCAGCGCATTGGCGGCGATCCGCAGTTCTATGGCCAATAGATCCTCGTGTTTCATAACTTCACCGGACTGGGCGCGCCTCAGGGCGGCCAAGCATTCCTCGAGTGCGTACCGGTGCCGCTGCCGGGTGATTACGGTCGGCTCGCCGCCGCCAAGGAAGGCCTCAGCGTGGGCAGCTAGGCAACCCAACAGAACGTCAAAGCCCTCTCCTGTTACCGCCGATATTTTGAATCCGTGATCATCTTTATTGACCTGAGATTCATTTGTTTCCCTTAACTGGTTTTTAACTGAGATGGACCCATTTTCATTCTTTGCTTTGCTCGTGATTTCAGATTCATTTATTTCTGTTTTACCCTCCACCAGGTCCGTTTTATTGTGAATCAACCATTTTGGCGGCCCATTTCCGGCCTTGCCCGCCGATTTAGCTCTGTTTTGCCACCTTTCGCGCGCGTCAACGACCCAGAGGACCAAATCCGCCGTCTCTGCACGCGCCTGCGCACGGCGCACTCCCTCCATCTCGACTGGGTCGTCGGTCTCGCGGATGCCAGCCGTGTCGAGGAGGGTCACCGGCCAGCCATCGAGGTCAAGGTGCACCTCGATCACGTCGCGCGTTGTACCCGCATAAGGCGAAACGATCGCCACTTCGCGCCGTGCGATACGGTTGAGCAACGTGGATTTGCCAGCATTCGGCGGTCCGGCAATCGCTACGATCAACCCCTCACGCAGCCGCTCACCGCGCCCGCCGTCGGCTAACGCCGCTGCGATTTCAGCTTCGACCTCGCGCGCGATA
>Ga0306922_10004648_pt1 | contig 13008 bp, 13 predicted proteins | sample sta12Cox44000082_FD_203758 | JGI IMG/M metagenome (GOLD analysis project Ga0306922, IMG submission 203758) | Lab enrichment of tropical soil microbial communities from Luquillo Experimental Forest, Puerto Rico - statoxic.12C.oxic.44.000.082 (v2)... | ecosystem: Environmental > Terrestrial >... | reverse complement strand
GCCTTCGCCGACACCGACCGAAAACGCGACGCCGACGCCAGACAACGCCATTCTGCTCACGGTATTCTTGAAGCACGACCAGTCGCGCCCGTTGGGCGAGCTCAACGCACAGCTCGAAAGGCAGGGCTTTTACAAGGCTTTTCCGCCGGCAGGCGTCGAAGTCGTCAGCTGGTATGTGATGATGGGCATCGGCCAGGTGGTGACACTGCGGCTTCCTGCGAGCCGGCTTCGCGAAATCAACCGCATCTTCGAAACCACCGCCTGGGGCAGCTACCGCACCGAGTTCTATCCGACCTACGACTACAAGCAGATCGGTATTGCGAATCACGACAAGGCGCAGGCCAAGTGACACAAAACGCACAGCTGAAGGTAATATGGTAACCGTAAATTTGCCAAAACAAATCTGACTGGTCATATTTTGGGCGATTAGCGTTGAATTAAGTCAATCGGTCGCGTATTTATGACGCTTTGAAGAAGAATTTCGCCGGAGACGTCGATGGCCAGGCCAAGCTTACGCGAAAAATTGGCGAGCAGTGCGGTTGGAACCCTCCATACCTTCGGCTTTCATGGATGCTCCATCCAGGACATCACGGAAGCCGCCGGCGTTCCAAAGGGATCCTTTTTCAATCATTTCGAAAACAAGGAAGACCTCGCGATCGATGCCCTGCGGCGTTACATCCAGGGCGCCAGAATCGATTTACTGTTCCAGGAAGGCGTTCCGCCGCTCGAGCGTCTGAAGAATCATTTCACCTTCCTTTCCGGACGACTGGGCGAACTCGGCTTCGAGAGAGGCTGTATGTTAGGGCTTTTCGCAAGCGAAATGTCCCAGGAATATCCGCGCATGCGGGAAGAAGTCCGATCGGTGTTCGAAGCCTGGTGCGGTGCTGTCGAAGAAGTGCTGCGTGATGCGCAGGCTGCCGGCGACATCGATCCGCGTCACGATCCCGCTCAGCTCGCCCGTTTCCTGGTGAACGCCTGGGAAGGCGCCACCATCAGGCTCAAGATCAGCCGCAATCGCAGTCCGATTGACGATTTCTTCAACACCTCTTTCAAGGTGCTGTTGAAATAAATGTGATCTTTACCCTCATTGACCAAAATAAGTTGACCGGTCATATTGCGGCCACTGCGTTGCTAGGGAAAAACGAGTTGGTGTGGGCTTCGGTTAAGCTGACTGGTCACCTTAAGACAGCTTGGCCATACCATCATACCAATGCCTTTCTGGGCCTTGAGCGGCGCGTCAACAGAGAGAGACATCGCCATGACCTTCCTCAAGAACACCCACGTAAAGTCTGCCACCCTTCTTTTCGGCTCAGCGGCACTGGTCGCGCTGGTTTCGGCGACCTCGGTCGCCCCGGCCCACGCTCAAGGCGTCCCCGCCGGCTTGCTGCGGTTGGATTATTCTGTCCAGCAGCAGTCCCATGACACAGTGCAGCTCACCGAGCAGCAGCGTGCCAAGGTGAACAGCGCCTACGCCCGCGTTCGGAAGAACCAGGCCAACTAACGAACATACGGGCTCGCCCGACGTCGACGGCATCCTGAAGGATACGGGCGAGCAAGTTATCGGTCCCAGGCCACCCCATGCCATCATGCGTGGGGTGGTTTTTCTTTGCGTATCCTTGCCGGGGAAATCGGCCCGGCCACTTTTCATGCTGCTTCCAGTGCCGCTGCCTTTTGATGAACCGGGCATCGGCGCGGCTGACATGCCGTGCCATCGCAGAGCCGGCAAATGTGATCCGCATCTTGCGCCGCCTCGACCATGGATTTGAGCAGCGTTTCGGCAATCTCGTCGAGTTGCCGGCGTTGCCGCGGCGTCAGGACCTCGATGAGGTCGCCAAGCCGCAAACAACGCTCGCGGATCACGCTGCGCGCGCGCTCGCGGCCGAGACCGGTGAGCCGTAGCGCCACCGAACGCTTGTCCGCTCCCGTTTCGCTGCGCACGAGGCCGGCATGCTCGAGTTTGTCGACAAGACGGACCGTCGCAGTATGCGACAATCCGAGTGCGCGGCTGAGCGCACCATTGGAGCAGCCCTCGTAGAAGCCGATCACGTTCAAGGCCGCGATGGCCGAACTCGTCTCGTTCGGATGCAGCTTGCCTTGCCGCTCGATTCGATCGGTAATTTCGCCGGCGAGCGCGCCCAACAAATTTGCAGTCCGCAGTTTCGACATGCCGTCCGTCCTCTCGCGATCTTGATTGGGAGGGTTTTATAATACGGAATATAAGTGCGTGCAACACGCACTTATTAGGAGGCGGCCATGGATGACGATCTGAACGAGATGAGCCGCGAGGCTTTGATCGAAACCGTCAAGCGGCTGAGGGCGGGCATTCGCAAGCACCGCGACAGTTCGGGTCACGACCTGTGCTGGTTTCATCCGCAACTCTGGGGCCTGCTGCCCGAACCCGTTGCCCCCGATGTCGCGGTGCCGCCGTGGCCGAAGTTCTTGCGCGGCTGCGTGGCGTTTCGCAGCAGTCTCGATGAGGAACTGCCCGACGCTGCGATCGCGGACGTGGAGTTTGGAGCCTGAGTGAGCCGTGTCGCTTCCGCGACACGAAATGGATCTGATCGAACAAGCGGTTTCCCGGATGTGGCCTATGAGTCGGCTCGCAACTCCTTTCATGTACGGCATGCTGGCCTGCCTGAGCTGGGCCTCGGGAAGCGTCCTGACCAAGGCCGTGCTCTCGCACGCGGAGCCTCTGGATGTCCTGACGGGGCAACTCACGGCAAGCGTTGTTGGTCTGTGGACCATGTCGCTGGCAAGCAAGTCTGAAATCCGGCTCGACGACTGGCGCGTCGGGCTTCCCGGCGTTCTTCAGCCAGGATTGGCTTACGGGCTGTCCACCGTCGGTCTGGCCCAGGTCCCTGCGAGCCTCGAGGCGATGATCTTTACCATCGAGACGCCGCTGATCCTGCTCCTAGCCTGGGCCATGCTGGGCGAACGGCCGACCAGGTTGCTGATGGCGTTGGGGCTGGTTGCGTCCGCAGGAGTGATCATTTTGACCTGGCGACCTGAAATCGATGTCGTCGCCAGGCACGGATTTGCCGTTATCCTGATCGTCTCGGGAGCTGGCTTTGCCGCGCTCTACAGCGTTGTGATTCGCCGGATGTCGTCGGACGTCGACGCTCTTCGCCTGACACGCGCCAGCCAAACCGTCGGCTGGTTGGCTGTCATCGTCTTCTGGTGGACGACGCGAGAACCGCAAACATCAAATCTGGACGTGATGGACGGCGCCATGATCGCCGGATCGGGATTGTTGCTGAATGCGATCCCATTTTTTCTTTACGGACTTGTCCTGGAGAAAGCGAGCGCGGCTTTCGCGGCGCTGTTGCTCCCGCTGGTGCCGCTGATCACGGCGGCGATCGCGTTCGGACTTCTCGGAGAAACCTTCAGTTCGCTGCAGTGGATCGGGGCCTTGCTGGTCCTCTGCTCGGCCCTAGCCATGTCGCTGACGACAACCCTGGCACAGGATTGATTGAGGCCGGCTGAGCGTGGCGCGAGGGCGGGACGGCACCGTGTTGCGAAAAATTCCGGCCAATTGCAACGGTTGGCATTCCCCGGTGCCACACCTATAGTCGCTCCGCGATCTAGTGCCCACTTTCCGAAGTTCGTGCTCCATCCCGGCGCCCACCTTCACGAACTTCGGAAAGTCATGGGCACCAGCAAACTTATTGAATCTAGTACCGCTTTAGCGATCTGAAGTCCCTGAAAAGAACTCGCGGCTCGTGGTGCAGGGACTTCAGATCGGCGGTACCAGCGCCTTCGGGAACACCCATCCATGCGCGTTTCAATCATCACGGGCGGCGGATCCGGAATCGGCGCCGCGGTGGCGCGCCGGCTTGCAGGTCCGGATGAGTGCCTGATGCTGCATGGACAAGGCGCAGACGCCGCCGGGCTGGCGCGATTGAACGCGGTTGCCGCCGAGTGCGAGCGTGCCGGCGCGCGGGTTACATGGCGCAGTGGCGATCTGGCGGTTGCGGGAACGGCAATCGAGCTTGTCCGCGCCACGCGCGAGGCGTTCGGCGCGATCGATGCCATCGTGCATGCCGCAGGCTTTGCCGATCGACGCAGTTTTGCGAAGCTGCCGCGGCAAGACCTCGAAAGATCATTCGCCGTGATGGCGAGCGCGTTTCACGAACTCGCAAGCTCGGCTTTGCCGGATCTGACACGCGGATCGCAAGGACGCGTGGTCGCCGTATCGAGCTTCGCGGCGCATCGTTTCACGCAAGAGGCGACATATCCCGGGTCCGGCGCCGCCAAGGCCGCGCTTGAGGTGCTGGTCAAGTGCCTTGCGATCGAGCTCGCAAGCTCGGGCGCAACGGCCAACATCGTCATACCCGGCTATACGCGCAAGGATGCCGGCCTGATGGGTGCATTGGACGCGCAGGGCTGGCAAGCGGTCGCGACCGCCAATCCGCTGGCGCGATTGGCCGAACCCGACGAGGTGGCCGCCTTGATCATCTTCCTGATGTCGCCGGGAGCCGCACATCTGACGGGCGCATCGCTGCCGGTCGACGGCGGTTTGGCATTGATCTAGACCAGCTGGAACAGGAATGATGCCAGACAATTTCACGGGCGGGATAAGGGATGTCGTTGTGCTGGGCGGCGGCATCGTCGGCGTTTCGGCAGCCATCGCGGCGCGGCAGCAGGGCCGCTCCGTCGTCCTCGTCGACCGGCGCGAGCCCGGCAGCGAAACGTCCTACGGCAATGCCGGCGTGCTCAGTAGCGGCTCGATCCTGCCCCTCAACAAACCGTCGCTGTGGAACGCGCTCCCCCATTACCTCACCAACCGCCACGCCGCGCTGCGTTGGGACCCGACCTGGACCTTCCGCAACATCGGCTGGGTAGCTCGTTTTCTTGCCAATGCGCGAACGTCGCGAACCCAACCGCGAGCGGCGGCCCTGCACGGGCTGATCGGCGCGTCGTTGAGGCTGCATCGGGATTGGATCGTGAAAGCCGGGGCGGCGCACCGCATCCGCGAAACCGGTTGGCTGAAAGTGTGGCGCAGCGACGCGGTCGAAGCGGCGAAGCAAGAGCAGGCTTTTCTGGCCGAGTATGGCATCAAGAGCGAGCTGCTCGATCGCCAGGCGATTTCCGCGCTCGAGCCGGACATTGTCCCGGTCTACAAGGTCGGGCTGCTGCACACGCAGACCGCCTCGGTCGATTCGCCGGGCGCCGTGGTCAAGGCCTATGCGCAGATGTTTGCGAACGCCGGCGGAGAAATTTACCGATCGGAAATCAGGTCGATCACGCCCGATGGCGATCGTTGGCGTGTGACGCTTTCGGACGGTACAATTGCGGCGCGCCATGTCGTGGTCGCGTTGGGGCCATGGTCGGCGGAGGTGCTGCGCCCGCTCGGCTACCGCGTGCCGCTGGCGTTCGAACGCGGCTATCATCAGGAGTTCAAGCCGAATCCGGCACGCTCATTGCAACGTCCGGTCCATGATGCCGAAGGCAGTTTCCTGATGGCGCCGATGGAGCAAGGTATCCGCGTCACGACAGGGGTCGAGTTGACCGACCGCGATGCGCCCTCTTCCTTCGCCCAGCTCGAGGCGGTGGTGCCGCTCGCGCACGGCGTCGTCGAATTCGGCGAGGCGGTCGGCGAACCCTGGCGCGGATCGCGGCCGACATTGCCCGACAGTCTGCCGATGATCGGGCCTGCGCCCCGGCACCCCGGCCTGTGGTTTGCTTTCGGCAATCAGCACATCGGCTTCACGACCGGGCCCGCGACCGGAGCCGCGATTGCATCGATGATCGCTGATGCGAAGCCAGCTTTCGACGTCAATCCCTTTTCGCCGAGCCGCTACCTGAGATGAAGGCCAAATCGCAGATGCGGACCGCGCGAGTGAAACGGGGGCCGGCATGAACTACGTCTGGGATTTTGCGATCCTTGGAAAATACAGCCACCTGTTCTGGCTTGGACTCGGCTGGACCATCGCCTACACGATCGGCACCATTCTGTTGGGAACCCTGCTTGGCCTTTTGGTCGGCATCCTGCGGCTCGGGCGTCTGCCCGTGATCGACTGGTTCCTGATCGCCTATATCGAGCTGTTCCGCTGCACGCCGCTATTGGTCCAGATCATCTGGTTCTATTACGCGTTTCCGGTCGTCATCGGCGTGAACATCCCGGCGCATGTCGCCGCGGTCACCGTGCTGTCGCTCTATGGCGGGGCATTTTACGCCGAGATCGTTCGTGGCAGCATCGAGAGCGTACACCGCGGTCAATGGGATGCGGCGCGGGCGCTCGGATTGTCGTCGTGGCGCGTGCTCAGGCTCGTGATCCTGCCGCAAGCACTCAAGCCGATGATGGCGCCCTACGTCAACCAGTCCGTGACGCAGCTGAAGAACACCTCGCTGGTGTCCGTCATCGCCGTTCCCGATCTCGTCTACAATGCAACCCTGATCAATGCCGAAACTTATCGGCCATTGGAGGTCTATACGATCGTGGCCTTGATCTATTTCGCGATCCTGTTTCCGGCCACGCTGGTGGCGCGCAGGCTCGAGCGCGGCATGACCTACGACAAGGCGTGAAGTGCTCAGATATTGAGTTCGACTGGCACGTCCTCCGGCTTTACTCCGCTCAGCGCCAGTCCCTTGACGAACCATTCGCGCATCTGTCCGATGCCGCGGTTGTAATCGACCCACACCGACAGGAAATCGCGCCAGCGCTTGTCGCTCTCACGCCGCACCGCCATGCTGGAAGGAATGGCAACCGAAGGCGATTGCAGGATCTTGTAGGTGCCCAGATTCGGATTCTTGGCGATCGCGGTCAAGCCCAGCACCAGCGCGTTGACGACGCAATCGACCCGCGCCGACGACATTTCCAGCATGACCTCGTCGCGCGATTTGAGCGACTTGATGGTTGCGTTCGGCGCGAAGCGCCGCGCCACCGCCTCGTTGGCGGAGCCGACGTCGACCGCGATCCTCACTTCGGGCTTGTTGATGTCAGACCAGGTTTTCGCCTCCAGTCCTTTCCTGAGCATTGCGCCGAACGGATGCGGAAACACGAGGTTGGTGAAATCGACGACCAGCGCCCGCTGCGGGGTCGGATTAAGCGCGAAACCGAGATCGATCTTGTTGGATTGCAGATCGAGGATCGAGTTTCCGTAGGTCGATTCGGTGTATTCGAGCTTGACGTCGAGAAGCTTGGCGATGTCGTTGGCCATCTCGATCGAAAAGCCGGACCAGGTGCCGGTGGCGAGGTCCTTGTTGAAATAGGGCAGCTCTCCCGGCAGCACCGCGATGCGCAGCACCCTGTTGGCACGGATGCGGTCGAGCGTGTTGTCCGCCGCCCCTTGCGCGGAAGCCGGGCTCGCAAGCGCCGAGGCGACGGCCGCGCCGCTACCGATCGCAAGCGCGTAACACAGCGCTTCGCGGCGATCCTGGGAAATCTTGCTGCCGTCCGATGTGGTCAAGCGTCCCTCCTGCGTCCATTCGGGCTCAGCCTAACGCGCGGTTTGCGGCTCAGCAATAGCATCGCTCTCGGCTGGCCTTCCGCTGTCACTTCGACGGAGTCTGCGTTTCAAGCTGCCGGCTGTAGCGTGACATCGCAAAGCAGAAAGCGAAATAGATCAGCGCCACGAAGATATAAACCTCGACGCTGAACGCCTGCCACGCCGGATCGATGATCGCGGTCTTGGCTGTGGTCAAGAGATCGAAGATGCCGATGATCAACACCAGGCTCGTGTCCTTGAAAAAGGCGATGAACGTGTTCACCAGCGGCGGGATCACGTGTCGAATTGCCTGCGGCAGGACGATCAGGCGGTTCTTCTGCCAGTACGAGAGGCCGAGCGCGTCGGCTGCCTCCTGCTGCCCGACGGGGATCGCCTGCAGGCCACCGCGGATTACTTCGGCGAGATAGGCGCCGGCATAGAGTATGAACGCGATCTGGGCGCGCAGCAGCTTGTCGATATTGAAGCCTTCGGGCATGAACAGCGGGAACATCACGCTCGCCATGAACAGAAGGCTGATCAGCGGGACGCCGCGGATCAGTTCGACATAGAGCACGCAGAGCGAGCGAATCGCCGGCAATTTCGATCGGCGGCCGAGCGCCACGAAAATTCCAAGCGGAAAGCCGAAGGCGAGCCCGAAGGTCGCAAGGATCAGGGTCACCGGCAATCCGCCCCAGCGATCCTGCGGCACAAAGCTCAGGCCGAAAATGCCACCCCACATCAACACGCTGATCAGCGCGAGCGCCGCGATCCAGACCAACACCAGCTCCCGCCGCCACCAGGTTCGACGGCTCGACAAATAGAACAAGGCGATAAAGATCAGCGTCGCGGCCGCAGGCCGCCACTGCTGGTCGTAGGTGTAGCTGCCGAACAGGATGAAGCGGATTTTCTCTGGGATCACAGCCCAGCACGCGCCGATTCCGCGAATCGCGCGGCACGCGCTGGTGTTGTTGCCGGGCACGCTCCAGATCGCGTCCCATATCCCCCATTGCACAAGGCTGAATAGCATCTTCGCCAGCAGGACGATCAGGACCAGCGTAATGATCGATGAGAAAATCGAGGAGAACAGGTTGGCGCGCAGCCAGCGCAGCGCGCGGCCGACGACGCCGCGGTCGGGGCTCAAGAGGAGGGCGCGCAGGCTTTGTGGCGTATCTGTCGCTGACGTCATCGCTCCACCAGCGCAATGTGTGCGTTGTACCAGTTCATGAACAGGCTGATGCTCAGGCTGATGGTCAGGAACACCAGCATGATCAGTGCAATTGCGTCGATCGCCTGACCGGTCTGGTTCAGCGTCGTGTTGGCGATCGAGACGATATCCTGGTAACCGATCGCAACCGCGAGTGAAGAGTTCTTCGTCAGATTGAGATATTGGCTCGTCATCGGCGGAATGATGACCCGAAGTGCCTGAGGCAGAACGATCTGCCGCAGCACGAAACTCCGGCTCAAGCCAAGCGCCAGCGCGGCGTCCCACTGGCCTCTCGAAACAGCCTGGATACCGCTGCGCACGATCTCGGCGATGAACGCCGAGGTGTAGGTCACGAGCGCGATCAGCAGCGAAAAATATTCCGGCGACAGCGTCCATCCGCCGACGAAATTGAAGCCGCGGAGTTCGGGCATCGTCACGGTCCAGGAAACGCCGAGCGACCACGAGGTGGCCACGGGAATTGCCGCCAGTGCCAACGCGTAAGGCCAGGCGTGCCGCACCCGGCCGTCCTGTATCTGCCGTGCGATCAGGCGCCGCCGCACCACGTAAAATGCGATCAGCGCAAGCACCAGCGTCAAGAGCACCCACAACTGCCCCGTTCCGATCGGGACCGAGGGCAGAACCAGGCCGCGGTTTGAAAGGAACACGCCTTCGACCGGTTTCCACGCGGCGCGGGCGCTGGGAAGTCCCTGCATCAGCACGTACCAGAACAGAAGCTGCAGCAGCAGCGGAATGTCGCGCAGAACTTCGACATAGACCGCGGCAAGGCGGGACAGCAGCCAGTTGGAAGACAGTCGCGCGATGCCGACGACGGTGCCGAGCACAGTTGCGAGCACGATGCCGATGACGGCGACGCGGAGCGTATTGACGATTCCGACGATGAAAGCCCAGAAATAAGTGTCCCTCGGACTGTAGGGCAGCCAGGTGTCGACGATCGGCATTCCGGCCTCGCGGCCGAGGAAGGCAAATCCGGTTGAGATCCGCCGCACCGCGAGATTGTGACTGGTGTTCGACCACAGCCAGGCGACGACCGCAACCGCAATGCCGACGACAACAACTTGCCAGATCAAGCCCTTGATCTTGTCATCGCGCAGCGAAAAACGGAGCTGCTTGCGGGGACGGGGCTTCGATGTGGATGTCGTCACGGCACATCAATCCTTGTACGCCAGTCCTGGCGATCCTGGCCGCGCGTCTGCGGAGCGCGTTTCATATGTTGCACCAAAACCAAAAACATGCAACATTTGTTTCATGGCCGAACCGTCCAGAGCCTCCCCGTTGAGCGAACTGCGCAGCGCCCTGCCGTCGCTGCCGATGCGACTGCGGGAAGTCGGGCGTTTTGTGGCCGCCAACGACTATGACGCGACGACGCGCTCGATGCGGGAACTGGCCTCCGTCGCCGGCGCCGATCCCGCTTCCTTCACCCGGCTGGCAAAAGCGCTCGGCTATTCCGGCTGGGAAGAATTGCGCGCCGCGCTCACCGAGGCGCGCCGGCCGCCGCAATCCTCGCCGTTTTCGGACCGCGCCAAGGAACGACGCCGAGGTCCCCATTCCGACATTTCGCTTGTCTCGGAAAAGCTCGAGGCCGAAGCGCTCGGGCTTAGGCGCATCTCGTCGAATTCGATAGCCGCCGCCGCCAAAGCACTGCACGCGGCGCAACGTATCTGGGTCGCGGGCTTTCGAAGCTGTCGCGGGGTCGCCGAGCTGCTCAACTACGAGCTTCGCCTGTTCCGTCCGAACGAGGTGCAACTCGTCGGCGGCTCGGGCCCCGAAGACCTCGACCTTGGCGCTTTCCGATCAGGCGAAGCCGTCGTGGTGATCGGCTTTGCGCCCTATTCGCGCGCAAGCGTGCTGTCGGCGCGCGAGGCACGGCGTGCCGGCGCGCGACTGATCGCGATTGCGGATATGGCCGCAGCACCGGTTGCCGAAGGCGCCGATCATTCGCTGCTGTTTGAGTCTGCTGCCTCGCCGGGTTTTTTCCCGAGCCTGACCGGCGCGGTCGCCATCGCGCAGTCACTGGCGGCTGCGACTTTCATCCTCGGCGGCGCGGGCGCGAAGAAACGTCTGGAAGAGGCCGAGGCTCGCCTCGCTTTTGTGCATGTTAACTAATCGACTTCCCAATATGTGACAGTGAAAGGTTTATGATCATGGCCGTCCGCAACAGCCGCGTGCTGCATCGAAGCCTGCGCGAAACCCCGCCCAAGGCCATCGGCGGCGAAGGCGTGTGGCTGATTGCCGAGGATGGCCGCCGCGTTCTCGACGCATCGGGCGGAGCGGCGGTCTCCTGCCTCGGACATCAGCATCCGCGAATTGTTCAGGCCATGACAAAACAGGCCTCGAAACTGGCCTATGCCCACACCGCATTCTTTTCTTCCGAGTCCGCCGAGGCGCTGGCTGATCATCTCGTCGGGCACGAGCCGGGCGGACTGGCCTACGCCTATTTCGTCAGCGGCGGATCGGAGGCAGTCGAAGCCTCCATCAAGCTGGCCCGGCAATATTTCGTCGAGCGCGGCGAGCCCCAGCGGCATCATTTCATCGCGCGCCGCCAGAGCTATCACGGCAATACGCTGGGAGCGCTGGCTGCGGGCGGCAATGCCTGGCGCCGCGCGCCCTATGCGCCGCTGCTGTCCCCGGCCTTCAGCCATGTGACGCCAGCTTTCGCCTATCATGAAAAACGCGACGACGAATCCGAAAGCGATTTCGTCGCCCGCCTTGCATCAGAACTCGAAGCCGAATTCCAAAGGCTCGGCCCCGACACGGTGGCCGCCTTCATCGCCGAGCCGGTAGTGGGCGCGACCGCCGGAGCCGTGCCGGCGCCGGAAGGTTATTTCCGAGCCGTGCGCGAGATCTGCAACCGGCACGGCGCTCTTCTCATTCTGGACGAGGTCATGTGCGGCATGGGCCGCACCGGGACCACGCACGCGTGGGAGCAGGAAGGTGTCGCGCCCGACATCCAGGCGATCGCCAAGGGACTGGGCGGCGGTTACCAGCCGATCGGCGCGATGCTCGCGAGCGGAAAAATCATCGAGACCATCCGCCACGGCTCCGGCGCCTTTCAGCACGGACACACCTATCTGGCCCACCCGATGGCCTGCGCTGCGGCTCTGGAAGTGCAGCGCGTGATTGCCGAGGAGAAGCTGCTCGACCAGGTGAAAGAGCATGGCCGCCACCTCGAGCGACGGCTCATCGAGCGCTTCGGAAATCACCGTCACGTCGGCGACATCCGCGGTCGCGGCCTGTTCCAGGCGATCGAACTGGTGGAGGATCGCGCAACCCGAAAACCCTTCGATCCCACCCTTAAACTCAACCACAAGATAAAGGCTGCGGCGTTCGAAGGCGGCCTTGCCTGTTATCCGGCCGGTGGCACCGTGGACGGCCGCAGCGGCGACCACGTGCTGCTGGCGCCGCCCTACATCACGACCAAAGATGAAATCGACATGATCGTCGACCGCCTCGGGAGTGCCGTGGACGGCGCCTTGCGAAGCATCAATCACTAAGCATCGGTACAGGGAGGCCTCTAGCCGGGCTGAGCAATCCAGGCACACAGCAGCCGTCTAAATAGACAAATGGTGCATAATCAGAAATAACGTGCTGAGAACGTTGCAATGTCGTGACATGCCCATGGCTACCGCCAGTTACATCGATCCGGGCAGTGGTAAGCTCTATCCGCTCGACATTCCGCGCTGGTGCTCCGACGAATGCACGCCGCTCCTCATAACCCCGGGGAAAGGTCTGTCGCGAGAAGAGATTGACAGCCGCAACCGCTCGCTGTGGCGTTATCGCGCGGCGTTACCAGTCGATATTGCAAAGCCGATCACGCTGGGCGAAGGCTGCACGCCGCTGGTTCAGCAGACTTGGGGAGACCTTCGCCCGTTCTTCAAGCTCGAATGGTTTAACCCGACCGGTAGTTTCAAGGATCGAGGCTCCGCGGTCATGCTATCCTTTCTCCGGCAGATCGGCATCGAAGCCGTGTTAGAGGATAGTTCGGGCAACGGTGGATCCTCTGTGGCGGGCTTCGGCGCTGCCGGCGGGATGCGCGTAAAAATCCTGGCGCCCGCTTCCACGTCGCCGGCCAAGATCGCGCAGGTCCGCGCTTACGGTGCCGAGGTGCAACTTGTCGAAGGACCGCGCGAGGAAACCGAAGCAGAAGCAATCCGGCAATCGAACCGGACCTTCTACGCCAGCCATAACTGGCAACCATTCTTCCTGGAGGGCACCAAATCGCTTGCCTACGAACTGTGGGAAGACCTTGGATTCCGAGCGCCCGACAATATCGTTATCCCGGTTGGCGCTGGCAGCGGTCTGCTTGGCTGCGCTTTCGGATTCCGCGAACTGCTAAAAGCGGGCCAAATTGAAAGATTG
>Ga0306922_10004645_pt1 | contig 13012 bp, 14 predicted proteins | sample sta12Cox44000082_FD_203758 | JGI IMG/M metagenome (GOLD analysis project Ga0306922, IMG submission 203758) | Lab enrichment of tropical soil microbial communities from Luquillo Experimental Forest, Puerto Rico - statoxic.12C.oxic.44.000.082 (v2)... | ecosystem: Environmental > Terrestrial >... | reverse complement strand
CCAACGTACCTGCCACTATGACGCCGGATTGAGAGCGAATATCTGGCAACAACGTAGAAACATCCTTATCCAAGGGCACAACGAAAACACCGAGCGGAGCGACGAGGTTAGCGTCCGGCCTGATGAGGTCCGTCAGGCTTTCTACTCCTAAGCGGCTGGTTTGCGGCACAATGGTCAACTTCAGAATTTGCCCGGTCCGCACCACATCCATGTGGAGCGGCTGTTCGCGTTTATGCAGATAGAGCGACAATGCGTGCTTAGGTAACGACTCGATCGGGCGACCGTCGACAGCCTGCACAATATCGCCGCGCTGCAGGCCGCCTTGCTCCGCTGGGCTACCGGATTGAACGTCGGAGATGATGACGCCCCAATCCTGAGGCAGCTTCAACCCTGCAGCAAGTACTGGCGTGATGGTCTGAGGATTCGCGCCAATTGTAATACTGCGCACGTTGCCGTGGTCGCGGAGTTCTTCGTATACAAAGCGTACGATTGGTTGAGGAATCGCAAAGCCCAGACCCTCGCTGCCACCACCCGCTGTCAAGATAAAGGTGTTAATGCCAATCAGGTTGACATCACGATCAATCAACGGTCCGCCACTATTACCCGGATTGATTGGCGCGTCCGTTTGGATGTACACCATGGGATTATCGGGATCCGGCTGGCGGCCTACCGCACTCACGATCCCTTTTGTAAGTGTGTAATCAAGCCCTTCGGGCGCGCCAATCGCCAACACGGCCTGACCAAGCTTCACCTAAATTGCTCCGACAGCGTGATGGTTGGCAAGTCGGATGCGTCGATTTTGATCAGCGCAAGATCGGCTTTACGCGAAGTGCCAATCAGCCGTGCGGCAAAAGTTCGTTGTTGGCGTTGCAAGGTGGTGTGACCCACGCTCATTTCTGTGACTGCTTGTGCCAGCACGACCCGAATACGCTCGGCTCCGGTAACTACATGATTGTTTGTCATGATGTAGCCGGAAGGATCAACGATGACTCCGGAGCCGAGACTGTGCTGCCGTTCGATGATCTGTTCATCTGCTGCGTGCTCAGGAGGACCGTAACCGTTGACTTCGATTTTGACCACCGCCCGCATGGCATGTTCGGCGACTCGAGCCAGTGCACGATCATACTGTTCCAACAGAGCAGAGTCGCTAACTTCCATTTCCGGCTTTGTTAAGCTGGCAGCCGCCGGCGCCGGCTGCTTTTGCGCCATGGCGGTACAAACAAGAATTAGCGAGACCGATGAGGACCACAGCTGCTTACCAAGACCACTCCGCGAATCGAGTCTCATCTGCATCCTTTCCGTGAGGCTTTCCAGACAGCTTATGCGAATGCTCTTGGTAATCGTAAGTACTTACCTGGGTGCGCAAGTCCTTCGCGGGTGAGTTTAAGGTGGTCAAACTTGGGTAATTTGTCCTGTCTGGCGACCGGCTGAAAGGTACATCAAATGATACTAGGTCATTATCCAGGGTTGAATTTTAATGTAAAGCCTCATCATGCTTGGTGCTGTGGTGCTGTTAATTTCCACATCTGTCGAGCCTTCGCGAAAAGGCAGAACGCATATAAAATGTCTCTAGCTTGTCACACCTACCGCAACTTTGAGTACTCTGCCTTGGCTTGTTTCAGGATGGGAATGTCGGGATCGGCGTCTTTCCAGAGCGCAAGGAAGTCCTGGTAAGCGGATCGTGCTTTCTCGGAGTTGCCCTGGAGAACATAGGCGCGCCCAAGACCGAGGCGAGCGAGCACGCCTAACGGAAAGTTCGCTACCAGGCCACGATGGTCAATGAACTTCTGGAACTCTTCGGCAGCCGCCGTGCCGTTACGCTGCATCAAGTAAGCCTGTCCGCGGACATAAACTGGGTAAAGGACTATCTTCAACGGCATAGGCGTAGACAACTCATAGGGCCTTGTCACCTGCAGCAGTTCAATCGCCTGCTTTGGACTTCCCCGTTGTAGTTCCAGCGCCGCCCGGATAGTCGGCAGCCAGTAGCGCTGCGCAAGCGTGTCTAGCGGGAAGGTTTGGTTCAAAGCCGCCGCAAGTGATTCCGCCCTTGCGGTTTCGCCTGCCCGAGCTAATCCCAACGCTGCCATCGCCGCGATGTTGCGATCTTCCGCAAGTTTCAGTGCCGCATCGGCGTCTGCACGAGCTCGCTCCCGATTGCCCGCTTCCGCTTCTCGTAGTCCCGCCGCGGCCAGATAATTTGCGGCCGCCTCTTTCGCATTATTTCTCTCAGCGGATTCCGCGGCTTGTCGCGTCAGCTCTGCAGCCCTCACAAGGCGACCATGCCAGGCCTCTGTGTCAGCCCCAGTGAACAGCAACAAGTCTTCTATTCCCGGCTTACCTTCAGCCACGGAACGTATCCGCGCCATTTCGAGAAGATCGTCTTTCAGAAATGCAAGCAGGTAGTGGATTCCCAACAACAGTGCACTTTCGACCTTGCGTTCGTCGGCTTGCTTCATGACCGCCTGGGCTTGATCCAGACGTTCCAGGCATTCGTAGCTGTATGCCATGTTGGCGAGCGCCACGCCCACATTTGGCTCCAGATGCAAGGCTTCACTGGTTTCTTCGAGTGCGATCTGATACTTGCCTAGGTTAATGAAAAGAAGGCCCAAGTTGGCGTAAGGCACAAAATCTCGCGGGTAAGTCTGTTTCCATACCTGATAAACCTCCACCGCCCTTTCCAGCTCTCCGGTCGCTGTGGTGTAGTACTGCGATTCGATGGCCAGCCGTTCTCGCTCGCTCACACGGTCGCGCAAACTATATGCCTCCCGCGCGTTCTCCCGTGCACGTGCAGCTTCGCGGAGATTGTGGTATATCGAGGCCAGCGCGACGTAGGCCATTGCAAACTTGGGATCGAGCTCTACCGCGCGGTTGAAGAACGGGAGTGCCGCAGCGTCTCCGTTGACTAGAGAAGTCCTGCGACCCAAGGTGTAGGCTTTCAATGCCTCTAGAGAGGGCGTAGTGGCCTCATCCACGGGTGTTCCGAACTTCTGGACCGAGTTGAGCGACTCACCGAGCCGGCCACGCAACTCCTCGGCCGCCTTCCCCAGCACCTTCAGCACCTGTTCCTTCCTGGCCGCTTCCGCTTGTTCTTTGGCAAGCGAATCTCCGGTGCTGCAATCGATCGCCTGCAGGCCGATGACGTATTGTGTTCCAAAACTGGCAATGGAGCCCTCCAATACCGCCTTGCTACCAGTACGCTGGCATAAGTCTCGTGCCAGCTGCTCGGTGAGCCGGTCACCAGGTTCATGTCCCATGAGCCGCAGTGTTGTAGCTATCTTCCGTTCGGGAAGAACATTCAAAAATGGCGACTGTTCGAGTTGTATCCCGAGTGCCTGCTTGAGTGTGTCATCAAAGACAGGATCCCCGGTTTTATTGTCGAAGTCACTGAGAACTATGGTGTCGCGGTCGCTGAGCTTCGTAACCCGACGTGAGCGCCAAAGCAATGCGCTTGCAACCAAGACTGTTAGAAACAGCCCGGCCGCCATAACCTTCCAACCGAAGCCGCGCCTTTTTTCGAATCCGGAGGGGTGAGGCTTCGTGGAGAGCGTGGTTCCATAAGCGGAATCCGAGTCCCGTTTGAGGCGCCGCACGTCGCTGCGAATATCCGAGGCGTGCTGGTACCGCATACTACGGTCCTTTTCTAAGGCCTTATTGATGATCCTCTCCAGTTCGACAGGAACATCAGGGTTTAGCCGTACTGGAAGAACAGGTGCTTTGTTGAGGATGGAATCGAAGATTGCTGCCGATGTATCTCCACGAAACGGTAGAGTGCCCGTAGCCATCTCGTAGAGGACCGCCCCGAAGGAAAACAAGTCGGTACGGGCATCGAGTTCCTTCCCCAGGACCTGCTCGGGGGACATATACGCCACCGTACCCAATGGGCTGCCCGGACTAGTCAATTGTGGTTGTGTCGCGACGGTTCGCATAGAACTCCCAACCGCAGTAGGTTGGTCTTTGGGGTTAGTTAACTTGGCGAGGCCGAAGTCGAGAATCTTAGCGTGCCCGCGTTTGGTAACGAAGATGTTCGCGGGCTTGATGTCGCGGTGAAGGATTCCCTCGGCGTGCGCCGCGTCGAGTGCGTCCGCCACCTCGACGCCAATCTCCAACAGTTGCTCCAATTCCAGCGGACGGCCGGCAATTAAGTGCTTGAGTGTTTGCCCGTCCAGAAACTCCATCACGATAAACGAGCAACGCTCGTATTCACCAATTTCGTGAATGGTACAGACGTTAGGATGATTCAGAGCAGAAGCAGCGCGAGCCTCACGCCGAAAACGCTCCAGCGCCTGTGGATCTTGCGCTAGTTCGTCGGGCAGGAATTTCACTGCAACAAAACGGCCAAGTTCGGTGTCTTCCGCTTTGTAAACCACACCCATGCCGCCACCGCCGAGCTTCTCGATGATGCGGTAATGCGAGATGGTCGCGCCAATCATGTCGCGAGAGGCTGTTGAAAGCAATGATGATGGTAAGGGCGAACTCAACGCGAGTCAATTCATTGCAGTGCTTTGCGCGTAAGGCACGCGAATCCTCGAGCAACTGCAACAACAACTGACTCAAGGACAGCACGTCCACAGGATACGAACGGCTTCATCATGCATTCGCGGACGCGGTGGCACAGTGCGCGCAACCCTTGCAACTGCTCCGCGGTTCTTGAGCCAAAACACTCGCACTTACAAGATAATCAGAAGACAATAGACTGACGCGCAGCCTGGATCATTGGCACATGCTCTCAGTCTGGGAACGACTGGTAAAGGTTCTTCACAGGCATTTCGAAGCTGAGGCGCCGCTGCAAGGGCAGGGAAGAGTCATGTTCCATCCGCTGACGGGCTTTCCCGACCTCTTAGGACAACACTGGTTCGTCGATCGCCACCAGCACATCGTAGAAGTTGAACAGTTGAACGTCTGGCCGGTTTGAACCAGCACGCGAACGATGTCAGCCAGATAGTTCAATGGTTGCGTGGCGCAGAACTCGTCGTGCAGGTTGAATGAGCCAAAGACCATATTGACAACGGACATGTAGTCCTCGTCGCTGCAGTAGAAGGGTTGGAACGCACCGGGATATCTGGCCACGAGGGAATCAGGAGGTGGAGCTAAAGCAGGCGTCCGGTCCAGGGAACGTGCGGCAGGAGATCGTAGAAGAACTCTGGATCCCCTTGCCATCAAGGATCACCATCGGCAGACGATGGGGATCGTTGAAGTGCCAACCACTCACGCCAAATCTTGCGTGATGATGTTCTTGAGAAGCGTGGTCTTGCGGGATCCAATTGCAGCAATAATTAGTAATAATAAGGATAGTGCAACCGATGACGGCGAACCCAATTAAGGGCCAGGTAGCGGGCTAATTCGACATTTTGGCGGCTTTCCAGATAAAAACGCTCACGCATACCATGCGAACCAGCACACTACCATCAGGACGAGAGCAACCATGATTCAGAGGACATATAAATCAGCAGATGATGCGCGACTTGCACCGTCATCCTTTCTCCTAGCGTTCTTCCTCGGCTTTCCGGAGGGCTGCGTGACTATTCCTGCCGAGGGCAATCACTCAAGGAGATAACCCAATTCGTTTCACCAGGCTTGAACACCGCGGATCTGAGCGCCGCTTGTCATCCATCGGGCAGACAGCGAGGTAAAGCAAATCGTCATCCCGTTCCTCGTAGCCTTTCTCCATCCACTGGAAAGCCTTATCGCGTTCATCAAGTCCGATGTAAACCTTGGCGATGTCAGCCGGCTTCACATAGACCTGCTGGCGCAAAGCCTTAAAGGCGTTCAGCGATTTCGAGGGCCTCGCGCCTTTTGCCGGCGACCGGGTAGGCATATCCCAGGCCCCCCTTGAACAACACCAGCGTAACGGTGGGTTGGTCAGCAACGTCTTCTCCAACCCTGCCGACCAGTGATCGATTTGTCTGTGGAGGCCCTGACGGTGTTGTCCCCTTCATCACGCACACTTTTCAATGGCAGGATGGCACGCTCACCGACTTGGGCGCCCTTCCCGGGGGCAGCAATTGCAGCATGCCCGAGTCGGTAAATGACGATGGGCAGATCGTCGGCAGTCAGGAATAGCTGAGGTCGTTCCAGTGACGGGCGTTAACCAGACGCGCGCCGTTCTTTGGAAAGACAGTGAGATCGCAGACCTTGGGTTCTTTGGGGGAAATCAGAACCAAGCACTCTCTATCAACAAGCTCCGGCGGCAATGAAAGTGCCCGGCGTAATTTTCACAGCCCAGCAGGGCTTCTCGTGACGTTGTGCAGGTAACGTAGATGTTAATCCGACGACTGCGGCGGATATGCCAGATGTCGGGAAGTCCAGCGATTGTTAGAGGCAATCCCAGTGGCTGCACTGATGGCCAAAGTCATCTACTGAAGACCGACCAGCGTGGGCAACGGCGTCTCGACAAGGAGGATAAAATCGGCTGCGACATGGGAGCGTATGAACGGCAGGGCGAATAGCCTGTCGATCATGTCCTCGCGCATTTGGCGTTCAGCGCATCGAAGATCCTCACCATCTGAAGTCGTGCGGAGTGTACGAGGTCAGCGTGTTGGCAATTACCGCTAAAAGCGTAGCGAAAGGCAACTAAGTCCGCCGTCCATCTTGCGAAACTCAGACGCATTGAGGACGATCGCCTTGTAGCCCAACTCTGACAGGGTTGATCGCAACCAAGGAAACCCCGCGGGCACCAGCACGTGATCGTTGACCATGACACAATTGCAAGCGTAACTTTCATCCGGTGGGACCCGAACGAGTTCGTAGCCTTGGAAGTCACTCCAGCCCGCCATCTCTTCCATCACGACGAGTCTCCGGCAATTCAGATACGCGATTCCACTCTTCAGGTGGAGGATTGAATGCATCCCTCGGATGTCAACAACTGATGACGTATAGCCTTCGGCCGCCAAGATCTCATTAAGTTGCCGGGCCCCTTCTTCATTGGTACGCTGCGAGACTCCAATAAAAAAATGAGACCCCGCGTCGCAGATGTCCCCTCCATCTACGGTACCTGGCGGCTTAATTTCGTAACGCTTCCTAAACAGGTGCTCAACAACAGTACGAATACTGGTCACCTCGCCCAACCGCGAGCTAGCCCCGGGCCGCATTAAAATCGCGGCCTTGCTCGTGGGTACCGCCATATCTTCGACGAAAGTGGAATCTGGATGATCTGGGTCGGCATCGAGACGAAACAGCTCAAGTCCACATCGTTCGAGTGCCTTGCAATAAGCGGCGTGCTGTTCCAGAACTTCGGAAAAGACCGGCTTGCCAAAGTCTACGGTGGTTAGTCCATCGGCAAAGTTTTCAGCAGGCGTACGAACTATTGCTCGTCGAAACAGAACTTTCCTCCGTCATGCGGGCCACGGCTCAGTTGGTTTGCTCAACCAAAGATACACAGGGATGCTGAGCAGCAGAAGCAGAAAAAAACGTAATGCATTAGATGGGTCACTGTGTCCTACCGCGATCAGAAACAGAAAGGAGGCTGTTAGCACGATGCCCGTGCTCCATGGGAACCACCAAGCACGATAAGGGCGGCGCGCCTGCGGTTCGTGTCTCCGCAGGGTAAACAGCGCCACGCAGTTGAGGCAGTAATTGGATGCAACAAAGAAAGAAGCAACGGTCACGATGTTTTCGAAGCTGCCACTGGCGACCATCAGCGCTGCCGCCAAAGAAGAGAGCAGCAGGGCTGGGCGGGGTGTTCCGCTGCTGCTTACCGACGAAACTTTCTCTGTGAATAAGCCATCGCGGGCAACAGCAAACAGAATGCGCGGGGCGCCCAGCATCACCGAATTAATCAGGCTGATCAGCGTCAACAGAGAAAGAAGTGTTACGAAATGTCCGCTCAGCCTTGCGAATCGGGTGGAAGCGAATACCAGTTGCGCAGCGTCCGCTGCCGGAAGCCTTGAAGCGGCAAGCTCCTCCATGGGCATGACGACAAGAAACGCGACATTGATTAAAAGATAGATGCTAACAATCACCGTGACTCCGCCGAGCATGGCACGTGGTAGATTTCGGGAAGGGTTAGTGTCTTCTTCAGCAAAATAGATCGCCTCGTACCAGCCGTCGTAGGTCACCACAACGGCACGCAGTGCCACAAGCAAGGCGGCAACAATGCTGAACGGACGGGATGGAACCGTTGGCAATGGATGAAGTAGTGCACTTCCGCTTGCGCAGTGGCAGTGTAAGAAACACGCACATGCGAGAGAGATGAGCGTCAACGCGGTCACTGAGCTCATGGCCTGTAGCACAACGCTGCTAAGACGCAGCCCAATCCATTGCAAAACGGTAATCAACAAGAGCAGAGCGAGAGCGATCGCCGTCTCATGACCCGCTACCTTGGTCAACAGCGAGGAAAAATACTCGCAGCGGCATACGAGGCGTAGGCCAGCACGGTGCAATTGTTGAGCCAGTCGCCCCATCCCACCACGAACCCGACCGGACGTCCGAATGCGCGCTTCGCATATACATAAAAGCCCCCGGCTTCCGGCAACATGGCAGCCAATTCAGCCACGGAGGAGGCTCCCAAGAGCGTGCACGCTCCGCCCGCAATCCAAATGGTCAGAATCAGCCAGGCACTCGCCAACTCAACGGCAACGGTTCCGGGCAGACGCAGAATGCCAACGCCTACCGTACTTCCGAATACCACAGCCAAGCCGAAGCCCAGGCCCAGAACGCGCATCAATCGTGGGTGCGTTCTCTTACTTACTGTGGCGTCGAATGGCAGAATACGATCTCCCGGAGTGCGTCGACTGAGTGTATATGAACGAAGAGATTGCGGATAGGCTCCGCCGCAACCGGAGTCGCTGCCGAGGCAAGGTGAACAAACGCCCGTCCAATAGTAATGGCTTCTTCAAGGTCATGCACCCGGCTCAGCTCCCCTTTCCTGTGCCTCTCGCCTGGTTGTTGTCAGTGGCAGCGCGTCGAGCAAAACGAATCCCAAAAGAAAAAGCCGCCCCGCGAGGCGACTTCTTGGATGGACAAGATCTCAATCCCGCTTAGTTGAGGTAGAGTTGAGCCGTTTCGGTACGGTAGCCAGAGGCTGCCGTGCCGCCGGAGACGTCAAAAGAAACGTTCACGGTCTGAGTACTACCAGCAGGGATGCCTGAAATCATCCATTGGAACGTATGGACACTGGCGAGAGGCCCAGTTGTGTCGGCATCGACATTGACAATGAAGGACGGGCTTATGGTTCCCCCAGTCGATGAAATCAACATTTGGGCTACAGTTCCGGACGGGATGTTCCAAAACTGCGAAGATACATCCAGGCGAATGGTGCAGCCTCTAGTGTGGGCAGCCGGGCACGTGAACCTCACGGGCCCGAAAGCCGCTGCCGCAGTTGTGCTCAATCCCAAAAAGTTGTTTTCGGTGTCCACGACGGTTTTGGACAGTGTAAGAGGACCTGTCACTACCGGGGGAAGGGCCAACGGGCCGGCTTCTTCCGACGGCTGCGCGCTGGATTGCGCAAATGTGGCAGTCGCAAATGCTCCTACGAACAGGCAGAGGAGCGCAAGGGTTGTTGTGATGGAACGATTCTGAAGCGTCATTGGAAGGTCATCTCTCCTTGTATATTTTCTTGCCACAAGCGGCAGTCTTTGTGGAATAGTGAAAGATTCCGGCCGCTCCGTTTCAGGACCTGGAATATTTCTTACCGATGGTCCCCGAAGCAACGACCTGAATTTCATAGCCTCGGCAATTTCGCTGGCTTCCAAGCGCTCCTTTCGCACAATTAGGCGAAACACGCTGCATGCCAGCTTAGAGAGATGAGAAAATAGGCGGGCATCTACTGCAGAAGTCGAAGGATTGCAAAGAGTTAGATTGCGCCAAAGTTTGCAGTCCTTTGGTAGTACAGTTTCTCAAGCTGCTATATGGGTATCCGAAAGGATACTGTGGCAACCAGTCGGATCGTAGTAAGCCCTCTTAATGTAACACACAAAATATGTGTGATGGCGATAGAGTGGGTTGATCGAAGCGGCCAGAAGCTATGTGTTTTGCACTTTTTGAATGACGATCTAGAGTTGGGATCAGTTGGGATATGCGCCCGAGCGCGTTGTGGCGAGAGCCATGTTATGGAGAAGCAAGCGAAAATAGCTATTGTAGGTCCACTTCGAGATACAGTGCTGGTCCTCGGCAAGACGATTGTCACTGTGGAGTTCGATGCCAACAACCCCGGGCTGTGGTATGTCCTGTCATATTTTGTGGCACCTGGACGCGGGGATGGTTGCCCTTGTGCAGTACGAGGCTTAAGGGTATTGCGAGGAGTTCAGCACGACGAGCGCTCGCGCTCGTACAGCAGCGACCCTGCATGATCTCCCTTCCTCCGATGCGAATCGCGACCCGAGAATGGGTGTTCGCGGCGCCATTAATTCTGCCCCTGGCACCGGTTCCGATTAGGGCCGATGCCTGCCAGCCCTTGATAACAGATAGCCATAGAGTCATAATGATTTGAAACGATTTAATTGCTCTTGCGCCTAGGTCCGGCGAATGTGGTATTGTGTCGGGCGTCCAGGCGCCCACTTACGTCCTCTGCACGGCCAGCGATGATTTTCTCCCAGTCTCATCGCTGGCGTTTTTTCAAGCCACCATGCTTTAAACGGGATTAATTTCTGCCTCTGGCGGATGCCGATTTGAAGGTCATTCTGTCTCCGAGCCTTTCAGAAGTAACAGGCACGGGTTCCGCCGAGCACAATCTGGTCATAATTTGCGAATTTCCGGTTGCTGATTGCGCGCTTTCCACCCTGCTGAAAAGTCTTTCGCTGTAACAACTTTCTCATCTCGGCACTTAAGTTCGATCCCGAGACGGGAGCACAGGTCCGGCCGAGCAGAAAATTTGAGCCCGGCAAATGCACACATGTTGCGTGCTTATATCAGGCCGGGCTGGTGGCATCTACTGCAATCGCTGCGGACGATTCATTGGCGCCAGCCCGCGCACACCCCAGTGAACACCGCTGAAGAAGCGCATCTCTGCATCCCGGTTGCAGCCTGAGGTAACAAGCAAGCCGCACAGAAGGTCTGCAACATGCGGGGTAAACTCCGTGAGTCACGCTGAAAAATGCGGTAAAATTTGGAGTTTGATCAGGCTAGAAGCGAAGTAGGAAGTAGGTGAGATGAAGCTGGACGTGGACTGCTATTCGGGGCGGAAAGCAGACGAACGGCCGGTTCGTTTCCGTCTCAACGGCAACGAATACCTTGTCGAGGAAGTACTCGACCAGTGGTACGGCTCGGCCGGCACCTTTTTCAAAGTCCGTGCCGACGACAAAAATCTTTATGTCCTGCGCTGCGACACATCGAGGCCAGAAGGACTTTGGTATCTCGAATCATTTCGGCAACTCCAACCCAACAACTGCAGCTAGGAGCAGGTCTCCTCGCTCTCCCAGGTACTCGCCTACCGACCCTTTATGAGAGGAGATGAGGCGCGACGACGTTCTGTCGACTTCAATAAATCGTGATTGTCCAGAAAACGCTGGATGTACTGCCGGACGCTCGTGACCAAATCTTAAGCTCGTATAGAATTGAATGTGTAAGTAAGGTGGTTCGGTCAAGCCCCCGCCCTTGCAGGTACTGGAAAATCCGCTTCGCCGCCGAGATGACGAATCCACCGGCGGCGACGTGAAAAAGGGTACTACGTTACACCAATCGCGTGGCAACTGCAGCCCTATCGTGACACTCAGTCTGGAGCCAGAAGAACCTATGATTGGATTCTCAACACGTGTCTCTTACGCAATTCGTTGTTTTTTTTCGCTCTTGTTTAGGGGCACGGTTCCTCAAGACATTGCCCGTGCGCTGGCCGTTACACCTGAAGCGAGTACGCTGAACACGCAGACGGTTGTAAAGCCCAAGGCAAGCGAAAAGCCTTCGGTCGAGTCCTTCGACCGGGCCGTGCAGATGCTTGCCTTGTTGCAGCGTGACGGAAGGTTGATCGACTTTCTCACGGAAGATGTGTCACCGTATGCGGATAGCCAGCTTGGAGCGGCGGTTCGAACCATTCACGCTTCTTGCCGGCAGGTGCTTGATCGCTACGTGAAGCTGGAGCCAGTCATCTCTTCGGAAGAAGACCAGCCCGTAACTGTGCCCGTGGGTTTCGATCCCGCTGCGGTGAAACTGCTGGGAAACATAGTTGGTGAGCCTCCTATCAAGGGAATGCTGCGTCACCGGGGCTGGCGCGTGAAGGAAGTGACTTTGCCTTTCCTGCCGCAGGGCGCAGGTCGAGAGATCATCGCTCCAGCAGAGGTCGAGATTACGTAGAAGTATCGCCCTGCTTTCAACACATTCATTTTGAATTACAGGATTTGTTGATGGAGGTTTGATTGGATTCAGAATTCATCGTTGGCATCGATTTAGGCACCACGAATTCCGCCGTATCGTACTGTCAAGTCGCGAATGAAAGTGCGCACATCGCGGTTGAGACCATTCCGCAACTTGCAAATCCGCATGAGCTTACGGAACGCACCCTTCTGCCTTCATTTCTCTTTATCCCGGGCGAGCTCGATTTTCCCGCCGGCAGCCTAGGCTTGCCCTGGGATGAAGCGCCGAAGTACGTAATCGGAGAGCTCGCCCGCAAACGGGGCGCCGAAAATCCTTCGCGGCTGGTTGCGTCGGCGAAGTCATGGCTGTCGTATGCTTCCGTGAATCGAACGGCATCAATCCTGCCGTGGCAGGCGCCGGACGAAGGTATCAAGATCTCGCCGGTGGAAGCTTCCGCGCAATACCTGCAATACATACGCTCGGTGTGGGACGCACAGCATGCAGGTGACGGATCCGGTCCACGCCTGGGGCATCAGGACGTGCTGCTCACGGTGCCAGCGTCGTTTAACGAAGAGGCCCGCGAGTTGACGATGCGCGCAGCCGAGCAAGCAGGTCTGGAGCGCGTGACCCTTCTTGAAGAGCCGCAGGCGGCGTTCTACGCGTGGCTCCAGAGCCAGGGAGACAGGTGGCGCGAGAAAATCAAGGTCGGCGACTTGGTACTGGTGTGCGACGTCGGGGGCGGTACGACAGACTTCAGCCTGATCACCGTCATGGAAGAAAACGGTGATCA